>X409_Impala__coassemble_424_pt1 | contig 22790 bp, 19 predicted proteins | sample X409_Impala__metabat2_high_PE_002 | metagenome-assembled genome bin X409_Impala
AGCGAAGTACTTGATGGTGCGAACCATCTGAGAGGTGTAGGAGTTCTCGTTGTCGTACCAGGACACGACCTGCACCTGGTAGGTGTCGTCGTCGATCTTGGCGACCATGGTCTGGGTGGCGTCGAACAGGGAGCCGTAGGTCATGCCGATGATGTCGGAGGACACCAGCTGCTCCTCGGTGTAGCCGTAGGAAGCGGAAGCGGCAGCCTTCATGGCCTCATTGATGGACTCCTTGGTCACATCCTGGCCCTTGACGACGGCGACCAGCAGGGTGGTGGAGCCGGTGCAGACGGGCACGCGCTGGGCGGAGCCGATCAGCTTCTTGTTCAGCTCGGGGATGACCAGGCCGATGGCCTTGGCAGCGCCGGTGGAGTTGGGAACGATGTTCTGAGCGCCGGCGCGGGCACGACGCAGATCGCCCTTGCGGTGGGGGCCGTCCAGGATCATCTGGTCACCGGTGTAAGCGTGCACGGTGGTCATGATGCCGGTCTGGATGGGGTACACATCGTTCAGGGCCTTGGCCATGGGAGCCAGGCAGTTGGTGGTGCAGGAAGCGGCAGAGATGATCTTGTCTTCCTTGGTCAGGGTATTCTCGTTGACGGAGAAAACGATGGTGGGCAGATCGTTGCCGGCGGGAGCGGAGATGACGACCTTCTTGGCGCCAGCGTTGATGTGGGCCATGGACTTCTCCTTGGAGCAGTAGAAGCCGGTGCACTCCAGAACGACGTCAACGTCCAGCTCGCCCCAGGGGCAGTTGGCAGCGTCCTTCTCGGCGTAGATCTTGATCTCCTTGCCATCCACGATGATGGAGTTCTCGGTAGCCTCGACGGTGTGCTTGTTCTCGCCGATGGCGCCGCAGTAGCCCTTCTGGGCGGTGTCGTACTTCAGCAGGTGAGCCAGCATATCGGGCTTGGTCAGGTCGTTGATGGCGACGACTTCGTAGCCCTCAGCGCCGAACATCTGACGGAAAGCAAGACGGCCAATGCGGCCAAAGCCATTGATTGCAACCTTAACGGACATTGGAATTACCTCCTTGATCGTTAGCGGATGATTCCGCAGTAAGATTGGAAATGGCGACCTTGCTTGCCGGATGTATGGGCAGCAGACCATTTCTCCACATATCATTGTACCCTATTTCCATTTATTTTGCAAGAGGTTCGCACACTTTTCTATGGGAATTTGTGAAAAAAATGACGGAATGTCCTTCGCTGCCACGAACGACGCCCTCCCCATATCGGGGCAGGAACCAGGCTCCCCCTTGGGGGGGAGCTGTCTGCGCGCAGACTGAGGGGGTCAAGGCTCCCCCAAGAGCGCCTTCCCATCAAAAAAAGCTCCGTCTGCACGGAGCTTTCTCTTTTTATTCCGCAGGGGTCTCCTCGGTGGATCCGGCTTCCTCAGCAGGCAGCTCCTCAGCGGGGGCTTCCTCGGCGGTCTCCTCAGCGGGGGCTTCGGTCACTTCCTCAGCGGCTTCCTCCGCAGGGGCCTGGACGGCCTCCTCTGCGGCGGCTTCCTCAGCGGGGGCTTCCTCCTCGGCTTCCTCGGCGGCCTCGTTGTCCAGGCCCTCCAGGATGGACTGCACCACCACCAGGGCGTCGTTCAGGGTCGCTTCGGCGTGCTCCAGGCGGGTGTTGGCCTCCTGCAGCTCGATCTCCTTGGCGGCCAGGGCTTCGTCCTTCTCGGCGATGGTCGCGTTGGCGGCGTCCAGCTCGGCCTGCAGGGCGGTCTTTTCCTCGGCGAGGGCAGCGTTTTCGGTCTGCAGCTCGCCGATGCGGGTGGTCAGCGCCTCCACGCTGCTGTTGACCTTGACGAGCGTAAAGGCCAGGAAGATCAGGACACAGATGACGATGATGGCGGGCAGCAGCTTCATAAACTTCTTCATGGTTGTTTCCTCCTGTTATTTGCTGGGGTGCATCTGGGTGAAGGTCTCGTAATGATCGTCGGTGTAGTAGACCAGGCCGTCGTTGGAGTAGAGGATGCGGTAGGCGTTTCGCTTGCCCTTGGTATAGTAGCAGTCGGCCTCATACCACTGGCGGCCCTTCTTGCTGGGCAGCCGGCCCTCATAGTTGCCGAAGCGGTCTCCGCCGATGGACTTGCCCGGCGCCACGTCGGAAACGTAGTTGCGGCTGGAATCCCAGCCCAGCTTCTGCGCTTCCTTCTTGGTGATGAAATTATCCGGCAATTCGCCATGCTGGAAGATGTAATCCGCAATGGCCTGGGGCTCGATGATGGGGGTCTTCGACCCTTTTTCTTCTGCTTCGGTGTAGACCAGGCTGTTCAGCGCGGCGACCAGGTCCTTGGAGGTCTGCTGGGCCTCCTTGAGGGGCGCTACGTCGTCGGTCTTTTTCTCGCCGATGGTCAGGGGGATGTCCAGGCCGATAAAGCGGTAGAGGTAGCTGTCTTCGCTCACGAGCTTGTCGCGGTCCGAGCCCTTCACCTCGGCGCTGAGGCCGTAGATGACCATGTTCTCGTCCACCGTGACGGTGACGGTCAGATCCGCAAATTTGCCGTCATACTCCGCGACCAGCTCCTCACATTCAGCCTCCTCGGCCAGGCGGGCCTGCTCGGCCTGCAGCTGCGTCAGCGAGGCAAAGGCGCCCGCGTAAGCATCCTCCGCCTCCTCCACGGCGATCATCGCGTCGATCAGCTGATCCTGTATCTTTGCGTTGTCTGGGTTCTTCTCGTACTTCTTTTCCAGCGCGGCAACGTCCTCCTGCGCGTCGGCAAGAAGGGCGTTGGCTTCGTCCAGCTCGGTCTGCGCCTGCAGCAGCTGCGCGCCCAGGGCCTCAATGGGGGAAACCTCCTCCACCGCGCAGCCCGTCAGCGGCAATGCCAGCAGCAGCGCCAGCAGCAGAGAAAGCAGTTGCTTCATCTTGTTCATGGCTGTCCTCCTTTACTGTGCGGGCAGATTGTCATGGGGCGTGGCGTACTCCGGGGTGAGGAGGTTGAGGGCGTTCACCACCGCCTGGGAGGTGATGGTCGCGCCGGCAACGGCATCGACGCCCTCGCCCAGGGTGAGGGGCAGCGTCCTGCCCTCAAGCTGCGCCACAAAGCGGGGATCCAGCACCCGCTGGCCCTCCTCCTCGCCGGTGACGTCGATCTCCACGCACGCGATCACACCCTGATCATCCACCACAGCCTTCACCGTGACCGTACCGGTATGGCCGGGCACCGCAGCGGACTTGCCCAGCAAGCGCATCAGCAGGGCCTTGGCGGCGGTGGATTCATCAATGGCGGCATGCAGGGCCTTCTGCGTGGCGTCCAGGTTGGCGCTCAGGCTGCCCAGCTCGGTCACCAGCGCCTCATTGGCCCGGTTGAGCTCCGCATTTTCCTGCCGCAGCGCCTCCTGCTCTTCTTCCTTTTCCGCCTGCTGATGCTTCACGCTTTCCAGCTCGCTTTGCAGGGCAGTGTTCTCGTCGGATAGCGTTGCGTTGGCGGCGGTGAGCTCTGCATTAGCCGCTTCCGCTTCGGTGAGCTGCGTGGTCAGGGCGGCGTTCTCGTCGGTCAGCGTAGTATTGGCGGCGGTCAGTTCCGCATTGGCGGCCTCCGCCTCTGTGAGCTGCGTGGTCAGGGCGGTGTTGCTGGCGGTAAGCTCCGCGTTAGCCGCCTCCGCCTCGGTGAGCTGTTCGGTCAGCGCGGCCTTTTCGTCGGCCAGCGCGGTGTTAGTTGCGGACAGTTCCGCGTCGGCCGCCTCCGCCTCGGTGAGCTGCGTGGTCAGGGCGGCGTTGCTCGCGGTAAGCTCCGCATTGGCCGCCTCCGCTTCGGTGAGCTGCGCGGCCAGGACGGCGTTGCTCGCGGTCAATTCCGCATTGGCCGCCTCCGCCTCGGTGAGCTGCGTGGTTAGGGCGGTGTTGCTGGCGGTAAGCTCCGCGTTAGCCGCCTCCGCCTCGGTGAGCTGTGCGGTTAACGCAGTGTTGCTGGCGGTAAGCTCCGCATTGGCCGCCTCTGCTTCGGTGAGCTGTTCGGTCAGCGCGGCCTTTTCGTCGGCCAGGGCGGTGTTGCTTGCGGTCAATTCCGCATTGGCCGCCTCCGCCTCGGTGAGCTGTGCGGCCAAAGCGACCTTTTCGTCAGTCAGGGTAGCGTTGGCAGCAGTCAGTTCCGCATTAGCCGCCTCCGCCTCGGTGAGCTGCGTGGTCAGCGCGGCCTTTTCATCGGCCAGCGCGGTATTTCTCGCGGTCAGCTCCGCGATCTCCGCATTTTCCTCCGCGGTGCGGTTTTCCACCGCGTTCAGGGCCTGGTCGGCGCTGGCCCAGGTGTTCACCATGGCCCATACCTGCTCGGAGGCGTCGGCGTCATCCGCCCAGGTGTGCGCCTCCGCAGGCACCCGCGCCAGAATATCCTCGATCTTCGCCAGCTCCTCCTGCATCCGGGCGGTTTCCCCGCGCAGACCGGCGTCTCCTCTCACATAATGGAAATAACCATATACCAGCATGCCGATGGCGATCAGCAGCGCGATCAACAGCAGCAGCGCCGGGATCAGCAGCGGGTTTCGCCGCGTGTACTTTGACGGCATGGATCTGCCTCCTTTGCATGGCGGACTGTCCGCGGACGGGCATACGCCGGGTATCATACCTATTCTACCATAGAACGGCGGAAAAAGGAAGGTGTTTTTGTCGAACCTGGGCGGATGTACACCAAAAATGCCGCCCACGGGAGGCGGCAGGATTCACCGGATCTGGCGACATTCCATGTAGAAGCGCTTTTCGTGGGCGTGGCCCATGGAGAAGGTCTTGCGGGGGAGGATCCCCAGGGTGCTGACGGCGCCGAAGAAGTCCCGCTTGTCCAGCGGCGGCAGCAGGAAGCCGATGGCGTCCGGCGCGTCGGCGAGGGTGCGAACCACATCATCCCCGTGGATATAGTCGATCTCCGCCTCCGGGTGGCGGGCAAGGAAGTCATCCAGGTAGGTCTGCAAGGTCGCGCAGGGGATGGGGCCCTCCGGGTCGGCAATGGCGATCAGGGTGCTGTATCCGCCAAAGCACACGCGGATGACCTGCTCGCCGGGGGTGGGCACGCCGTTGACGCCCATGCCGCGCGCGAGGCAGTAATCGCACCAGTCCTGCAGGAGGGCGAAGGGATCCACCCCGGTCACGATGCGGTGGATGGGCTCGAACTGCAGCGCCTCATCGTGGATGTTCTCCACCTCCACCATGGCATAGCGGGCAGGATGGGTGAGCTGCTCCTCCGGGGTGAGGGTGGGCTTCAATTCCTCCCAGCGGGCCTTGGCGGTGGCCAGGGAATGATTACCGTCGCCCACGGCGAAGAGCAGGGGCTCCGGGCCGAGGCTGGTTTTCAGCGCCGTCAGGGCACGGGCGATGGCAGGATGCTCCGGGGCGGGCACGGCCCAGCCCTTGAGGTGGCCGCCGCCCTGCATCAGCGGGAAATCGTAGAGCAGCGGCAGCTGGCTGCGCTTGGCATAGAGGGGCTCGATGACCGAGCCGGCCGGGTCGTCCAGCAGGAGCATGATATGGCTCAGCTCGATGGGTGCATCCCGGCGGATGACCAGGCGCGCGGGCAATCGGGCGGTGATGGTCTGCTCCGTGGGGCGGACGAGGCACTTTCTGCCGGTGAAATCATACTGCTCCAGGTCGCACACGCACATCAGGCCCAGGCGCTTGCCGGACTCCGTCTTGCGTTCCACGAGGATGAAGCCGTCCGCGACCTTCCTTTCCAGCGTGCCGTCGGTGAGATAGCGATGCATCTCCCCGTGGATGCCGGGGACGCGCTGCGCCGTTTCCGGCAGATAGCACTCCGGCAGCACCAGCTTCACGCAGGAGGGCGCATCCCCCGCAACGGCGGCGGCCTCGCGCCAGTATTCCGGCTGGGATGTATACTGGTCGCAGGCGACGCAGGCCCAGGCAGTGGGGTCCACATGGTCGGCGGGCAGGAGGAAATCAGCGGGGCGGATACCCAGATCAGCAAACATCACGGCGATCGTCCTTTCGGATGGTTTGCTTCCATTGTATGTGATTCCCGCAGCGGGGGCAAGTTTTTTCGGTGTACTGCCCCGGTTGACGGGCCCGGCCCCATCTGCTACAATGTTTCCAGGAAGGGGGGAGACGCCATGGGCCGCATCCGTTGGAGAGAAAAGCTGCTGATCACCGCAGGGCTGCTGCTGGGCGTCACGGTGATGTACCTGCTGCAGGCGGGCTGCCCCTTTCAGCGGCTGACGGGCGTGGATTGCCCCGGCTGCGGCATGACCCGCGCGGTGCTGCTGGCGCTGCAGGGGCGCTTCTCTGAGGCCCTTCAAAGGCACTGGATGGTCTTTTCCCTGCCGGCGGTGTACCTGGTGTTCCTCACCGATGGCCGCATCTTCCGCCGCAGGTGGATGAATATCGCGCTGATCGCCCTGCTCTGCGCCGGATTTTTCCTCCACTGGGCATGGAAAATTTTCGCATGATTCCGACATGGATTGACACCATTTTCTACTTATGCTATAATGTATACGAAATCGGCCCCAAGCGGGTCATGTATGGAGGTAATGACTATGTTCTGCAAGAACTGTGGCGAACAGATGAATGACAACCAGGCCATTTGCGTCAAGTGCGGCGTGAAGACCGGCGACGGCAACCGTTTCTGCGCCAGCTGCGGCAAGGAGATCGATCCCGCGGCGACTGTGTGCATGAACTGCGGCGTGGCCGTGAAGAAGGCTGCCGGCAACCTGGGCGGCCAGGACAAGATGGTCATGGCGCTGATCTGCTTCTTCCTGGGCGGCTTCGGCATCCACAACTTCATGATGGGCGAGACCAAGAAGGGCATCGTCAAGATCGTCGCTACTGTCGTGCTGTGCGGCATCGGCGGCATCCTGGCCCTGATCGACTTCATCAAGATCCTCATGGACAAGTACGAAGTGGATCCCGAGAAGTTCATCTGATCTGTCAAACGCAAAGCAGCTCTCCTTTCGGAGAGCTGCTTTTTTGCTGCCGTCACATGCTTTCCCGGTGCTTGAAAAGGAGCGTGATGCACCACAGCGCCGCCGCACCGATGACGGTGTAGATGATGCGGCTGATCAGCGCCGCCTGGCCGCCGAAGATCCAGGCCACCAGGTCAAACTGGAACACGCCCACCAGCAGCCAGTTGACGCCGCCGATGATGGTCAGGAGCAGGGATACGGTATCGAGCATGGGGTTGTCCTCCTCGCGTTTTTTTCTACTTACAGCTTATGCCGCCGCAGGAGGGATTATGCACAAAAACACCGGCTGACACAGGTGCATCAGCCGGGGAAGGTCACTTTTCCATTTTTTCCAGCCTGTCCAGCAGCACGGTGAGGTGCTCGCTTTCCTCCCGGACGATGGCCATGAAGGTATCATGCACCCTTTCGTCCTGGCACTTGCCGGCAAAGGCGCCGTAGGTCTCCACCGCGCCGGCCTCGCTCTGCGCAGCATAGCGATACAGCCCGATGAGGGTCGTCAGCGCCTGCTCGCGCTTCATTTCCATCACGCCGCCGGAAAACAGCACCTCTGCCGCCATGGAGGAGATCAGCAGCTTTTCCTCCTCCACGGGCACGGGATGCTCCGCCTTCATCTCGCCAAAGCGGCGCAGATGTTCCCGTTCATCCGCCAGTATCTCCCTGATGCCCGCGATGACGGCGGGATCCGTGGCCAGCATCAGCGCGCGCTCATACACGCGGATGGCCCGCTTTTCCATTTCCACCGCCACGCACAGCGCCTGGCCTTCGTTCCTGACGACCATTATCCACACCTCTATTCACAATCCGGAGGGGATTTATCCACGGTATCCACCGGGTTATCCACAGTTATCCACAGTTTTATCCACAATATCCACAGCATATTGGATATGAAACCATATATTTGTCCACAATATCCACAGGGTTATCCCCAGGGGGTGTGTATGTCTTTGGTTTCACACAATGGCCCGCAAAGCCGGTAAAATCAAGCCTTTTCGGGTTTTCAGCAAAACGGCCTCCTCCGCGTGGACGCAGACAGAGGCCGCTTGCTTGCTGATTTTACTCCTTCTCGAGGTAGACCTCATTGAGCTGCTCGACCAGCACGTCCACATCATTGCCATGGACCATGGCGGCCTGCTCCAGGGTCTCGCCGGTGGAATGGGGGCAGAACAGGCAGTGCATGCCCATGTTGTTGAACACGCGCACAACGTCCTCGAAGGCCTCCTCACGGCAGGAGCGCAGCACTTCGCCGACGGTCATATCCTTATGGATCATCACGATTTCCTTCTTTCCGCGGACGGATTGAGCTTGTCCGCACCTATTATGATACGACAGGCAGAGGGCTTCTGTCAAGGGGGGCTCACCGCAGATCGATGGGCAGATCCGTCTCATGGAAGGGATCGGCGCCCTCGTAGCCCTCCAGGCTGACGGCCTGATCCGCAGCGGGCGCAGCGTGATGCACGGTGGGCGGCGCCATCAGGGTGATATTCATGAAGCCGTCGTCCTCTATATCCAGGGTGATGGCCTGGCCGGGGCTGGTGAGGGCCACGATCTCCGTTTCACGGGTGCGGCTGCGGCGGGCAAACTCAGCGATCACATCGCTGCGGCCCCAGAAGTGCATCGGCAGCAGCAGCCGCGGCTTGCCGGTGAGGATGAAATAATTTGCGCCCGCGTCAAAGAGCATGCCCATGCGGGGATCCACCGGGAAGAAGGCCACGTCGATATCGATGCCCTGGATATCCGCCATTTCGCTGCGGAAATCCTCGTCCGCCTCCTGGATCTGACGCGCGTTGCAGACCTCCCGCCAGTGCCAGAAGTTCAGGTCGCCCGCGTGGAAGAAGCTCACGCCGTCCACCGTCACCAGGAAGGACACGCCCGCATCGGTGGAGCCGTAGCACTTCACCTGCACCCGGTCGGACAGGGCGATCTCGCTCCCCTTCTGCACGCGGCGCCCGCGGGCCTCCTCCGGCAGGCTGTCCGCCACAATGTAGGTCACCGGCGCGTACTGATCCCAGGTGTACACCACGCCGTCGTAGTGATCCTCATGCTCATGGCTGATGAAAACGTACACCTCGTTATACCGGGCGAGCACCTCCGGCGTGACGCCCATGGCCTCGGGGAAGCGGCTGGCCTTGCCGCGCCAATAGTCGAACACCAGCAGCACGTCGCCGCTGGCAACGGAAAAGCCGCTGTGGTGATAATACGTCACCGTCATCTTTTTGCTCATCGTGAGCACCTCCGGAAAACCGTTGACAGGGTATTCTCCCGGGCCGCCAAAGCCCCTTTCCTGGCCCTGTGCCCGATTGCTTGTATTATGCCATGAATTTCCCCATTTGTCAAACAAATGGAAGCTTTTTGTGCATCAAAACCCCTGATTTGATGAAATATCATCCGTTTTTGATATATCATCCCCACTTGAAACCCATTTTTCGCCGAAAATCGACGGGCATCGCCACTCTGCGTCAAATGCGCCAGAGGGTCATCCGCCGCTGGTCAAAGCTCGCCTGATACCTGCCGCCCAGGGCGCGCACCATATCCTTGGCCCGCTCGATGTCCGCATAATTGCGGTCCACGGCATGGCTGTCCGAGCCGAAGGTGAAGTTCTCGCCGCCCAGCTCGATGTACCGGCGGATGATGCTGGAGTGGGCGAAGGTATCCCCCGTGGAGGCAAAGCCGCTGGTGTTGACCTCCAGGCACTTGCCCAGGCGGATGATGTGCCGCAATATCGCGTCGAAGGCGTCCGGCGCGTCGGCGTAGACCAGCGCGCGCTCCGGCCCGGTGAAGATGCTGAACTTGGCCGCATAGCCGATATGGGCCACGGCGTCGAAATCCTCCCACGCGAGGATGGATTCCGCCTTGGCCTCGGCGTACTCCCGGTAGGCCTGGGCGCGGGTCTTGCCGGCAAAATATTTCGCGGTGTCGTAGGGATCCACGCCGTTGACCAGATGCAGGGACAGCAGGTGGAAATCCAGCCCCAGCGCGGCCAGATCGGCCTTGATCTGCGCCCGGCACACCGGATTATCGCCGATCTCCACCCCGGCGCGGATGGTCAGCTGGGGATATTTCTCCCGCGCCTGCCGGATCTCTTCCTTATATATGGGCCACACCGGCGGGATATCCGCGTTTGCATCGGGATGGCCGGGCTCGATGTGCTCGGTCAGGCAGATCTCCTCCACGCCGCGCTCCGCCATCGTCCGGCAGAGCTCATCCACTGACTGCCGCCCGTCCATGGAGTGGAAGGTGTGCAGATGGTAATCCATGCGCCTTTGTTTCACGTGAAACATCCTCCTTTCGGCCTACGCCAGACGCAAAGTCTGTCGTAGGCTTCGCTCCTGCGGTACAGTAGTGTCCTCGGAGCTCGTCGGGCTCATGCCCGACCTCCTTTACAATGCAAATGCTTTTGTCAGGCTGATGCTGTACAGGTATTTTTCCTTCACCGGCAGCCCGGTGATGCGCTCAAGCGCCGTGGCGTACCATGCCAGCTGCCCCTCATACCGCCGGATGAAGGCGTCCTCATCCTCGATGCGGTCGGTCTTGTAATCCACCAGCACCCAGGCGCCGTCCTCCATAAAGGCGCAGTCGATCACGCCCTGCAATATGGTGCCGCGCTCGTCCATCACCAGGTTGAAGGCCCATTCCCGCTGCACGCGGGGGCTGCGGAGCATCCGCCGGCCCAGATCGCCTGCGAAGAAATCCGCCACGCCCTTGATATAAAGCTGCATGACTTCCTGGTAGGTGAAGATCTCCCGGTCGGCCATGTCGTGGATGGCCTCCTTGACCGCGCCGTAGAGGCTTTGCGCCCCCCGCATTTTGTCCAGCGGGATCAGCGACAGCGCCCGGTGCATCAGCGTGCCCCGCTCGGCGCCGGTCACGACTCGCTCCTCCATGAACGCCGGGCGGCTGGGCAGCTCCGACATCCGCAGGGGCGATACGATGGTCTCCTCCGTGCGCTTGGTGGCTTCATCCTCCTCCTGGGCAGACAGGGGCAGCGGATCGCCGGTGGCGGCCTTCTTTGCAACCGCCGTGACGGAGGTCTTGATGGGCGCCCGGGGTGCCTCCGCAGGCTGCGCCCAGGCGGTGAAATCCCCCTCGATGGGCGCGTCCAGCACCGCACGCAGGTATCCTGTGATTTCGCGTTTGTCCACAGCATTATCCACAGCCACGCCGGTCAGATCGCTCCAATCCCGGATTTTCCATGGGGTTTCACGCTGTGGATCATCTGTGGATAAGTCGCCGTTTTCTGTGGATACCGCCTGCATCACCCAATCGGTCATGGAGCGGGCGTTCCACACAGCGTAGTCGCTGTCGGGCAGATTCCACACGTCGCGCTGGCTCGCCTTGCAGCAGCCGACCATGATGAGCCGCTCCCGCGCGCGGGTCATCGCCACATAGAGAAGCCGCGCGCGCTCCGCCTTCTCATCCAGCTCCCGCTGCACCCTGAAGGCCGCATCGGCCAGGGTTTTGCGCTTGATGCGCAGCTCCCGGTTGACGTAGGGCATCGCCAGGCCCAGCCGCGTGTGCATCTGCAGCTCGCCCTTTTGCCCCTTGTGCAGCGGGCCGCTCATCTGCATCAGGAACACCACGGGAAATTCCAGGCCCTTGGATTTATGCATGGTCATGATGCGCAGCAGGTTCTCGTTTTCGCCCAGCATCTTGGCGGACGTCTTGTCGTCCCCGGCGGATTGCTCCTCCGTCAGGCGCAGGAAATCGCTGAGGCTTTCGCCGCCGTCCTGCTCGAAGGCCTGCGCGCGCTGGTAGAGCATCCGCAGATTAGCCTGCCGCAGCGCCCCCTTCGGGAGCGCCCCCACCGCCGCGTAGTACCCGCCGCGCTGCATCACCCGCCATACGAAATCCGACAGGCGCATCGTTTCCGCCTCGAACCGCCAGGTCTCCAGCTGCTTCCTGATTTTCCGGCAGCTTTCCGCCAGCGGGCCCTCCTGGGCGCATATCTCGCTGAATGCCTCATGAAAGGGCACGTTCCGCCCGCTTTTTGCCATGCGGATGGCCGCCAGATCGCTGTCCGTGAGGGAAAACGGCGGCATTTTCAGCGCGGACAGCAGCGGAATATCCTGCAGCGGGTTGTCGATCACGCTCAGCAGCGCCCGCATGCTCCTGATCTCCGGCAGGTCAAAGAAGGCCGCCGCGCCGTCGTAGAACACCGGGATGCCCGCCCGGCCCAGCAGCTCCACCAGCTTCGGGGCCGTGGTCGCCGCCGCTGACAGGAGGATCACCATATCCCGGTAGGTGTAGTTGCGGGTTCCATCGTAGGGGGTTTCCAGCAGCTCCTGCACCCGCTGGATGACCACCTGTGCCTCAGCTTCGATGGCCTCGACGGTCTCGCCGTCCTCGCCGGGCGACACGTCCAGCAGGTGCATCTCCACCGGAGGATCATCCTCGGTGTTCCGCCCGCATATCAGCTCATCGATGGGCTCGTAGGTCAGCTCGGTCACGGTGGGGCGCATGGCCTTGCGGAAGACCTCGTTGGTGGCCTCCAGCACGTTGCAGCAGCTGCGGAAGTTCTTCTGCAGGATGATTCGGCGGCATTTGGCGTCCGGTTCGTCGGAATAGGTGCGCAGCCGCTCCATGAACAGCGTCGGATCGGCCTTGCGGAAGCGATAAATGGACTGCTTCACGTCGCCGACCATGAACAGCACGTTATCATCGTTGTGGATGGCCTGCAGGATCGCGTCCTGGATCTGGCTCACATCCTGGCACTCGTCCACAAAAATGTGGTCATATTCGGCCTGCATCTGGGCCCGCAGCGCCGGCTCGGACAGCACCTGCATGGTGAACTGCTCCATATCGGAGAAATCTATCAGGTGCTTTTCGGCCTTTTTGGCCAGAAATTCATCATGGGTTGCCTTCGTCAGCGCGGAAAGCCCCTTCAAATGCCGATGCATCATGGACATCTCCCGGCTGATCTTTTCCTCGTCCAGCGTCAGGTTCTCGCGGATCTCCTTCACCATATCGGCGATCTTCCTGCGCTGCTTGGCGATGCGGCCACTCCATTCCTTCTCCGCATCGGACTGGCCATACACGGTTTTCGCCTTGCCCAGGCGGAAGCCGTCCAGCAGCTGCAGCAGCTCCTCCAGCGACAAATGTTCCACGTGAAACAATTTTTCGCAGGCGATCTCATCCGCCTCGAGGGTCTCCCGGCGGGCTTCCACCGCATCTGGCTCGGAAAACATCCGCCGCATGGCCGCAAGGATCGCCGGAATGCCCTGCAGCTGCATTTTTGCGTGCTGCAGCAGCACCTGCACCCACGGGTGCGCCGCCAGATCCTCCATGTTGACCGCGCTGACCGCCCGATCGAGCCACTTGAAGGGCTCCGGCAGCGACATCAGGAAGTCGTAAAGCTGCTGGGTCATTTCCTGCAGCCGCGGCTGATCCCACGCGTAAGCCAGCTCCATAAAGTCCGGGTCGTCCCGCTTTTCCAGCAGCGCATTGAAGGCGTCCAGCCACGCGGCCTCAAAGAGCGCCTTGCGCATCTGCTCCTCGCAGGGGCGCACCATCGGGTCGATGCCCACCGCCTGGAAATTGTTCCGCAGCACCTTCTGGCAGAAGGCGTGAATGGTGGAGATCTCGGTGGATTCCAGCTCATCCAGCGCGCGCCCGAAGGTCTCCGGGTCGGAGGCGGCCTCCATGATGAGCCGCCTGCCCAGGCGCTGGCGCATTTCTGCCGCTGCGGCCTTGGTGAAGGTAACGATCAGCATGCGGTCCAGGTGGAATCCGCCGCGGATGAGCTGCACGATGCGCTCCACCAGCACAGCCGTCTTGCCGGAGCCCGCCGCCGCGCTGACCAATATGGTGTTGTTGCTGGCGTCGATGGCCTGCAGCTGCTGTGTGGTCCATAATGGCATCGCGCTCGCCCCCTTTCATGCCCCTATTTTACCACAATACGCGGTTTTCGTAAATGTTTCACGTGAAACATTGGCGAGATTTTTCATAGCTGTGCAGATAGATATACTTTCATTACGATCATCCCGCTGAAACCCTTGATTTTACTGCCTGTTTTCCGCAATTTGCTTTTATTTTGCCGCAAAGGGCGCATATCTGGCCCCTTCCACGTCACTGCCCGCGCCGGATAAATTTCATCCCGATACGCAAAAATACCCGGAGGACGCGCCGTTTTGCCCTCCAGGTATTTATATTTTCATCATTATCGCTCACAGATCAAGCTCGTCGCAGCTTTCTTCATGCTGATGCACCGCTTCGCCGGCGGAGGCCTCGCTCACATGCCCGAAGCCTGCCCCATCCATGAACACCTGATAGCTGCGGCGCTCGCGGCAGCCCTCCAGATCGCTCTCGTCTGTGCAGGTGATGAAGGTCTGCACGCCGCTGATCTCCTCCAGCAGCCGGGTGCGGCGGGTCATGTCCAGCTCGGACATCACGTCGTCCAGCAGAAGGATGGGCGCCTCGCCGGTCTCCCCCCGGAAGACCTCCAGCTGGGCCAGCTTCATGCTCAGCGCCGCCGTGCGGATCTGCCCCTGGGATGCGAAGACCTTCATCTCCCGGCCCTTGAGGGTCAGCAGGATGTCCTCCCGGTGCACGCCGAAGGAGGTGCTCCCGCGGAAGACGTCCTCCTGCCGGCCGGACTTCAGTTCGCTCATGGCATAGGCAGCGATGCCCTCGCCCTCCGGCACGCAGCACTGGTACTCCATCCTGAAATTTTCCGTCTCGCGCCCGCTGATGGAGGCGTACTTCTCCCCCGCGATGAACGCCGTGTGGCTGACCATGCGGCGGCGCAGGGGGATGATCACCGCGCACTGGGCGGCCATGGCTTCCTCGAAGGCGTCCATCATGGCGGCGTCGAGCCGGGCGCCCTTTTTTGCCTCGCGGAGGAGGGCGTTGCGCTGGTCGAGGGCCTTCTGGTACTGCTGCAGGGCGGTAAAATACGCCGTCGATAGTTGTGAAAGCATCATGTCCAGGTAGCGGCGGCGGATGGACGGGCCCTCCTTGACGAGCATCAGGTCCTCCGGGGAGAAGATGACGCACTGGACGTGGCCCATCAGGTCGCTGAGGCGGTTTGCCCGCTTGCGATCCACAAAGACGGACTTCTTTTTGCCGTCATTGGGCGTTAATTTGACCTGAATATCCATGCGGGTGCTGGCTTTTTGCAGCTGCACGCCTACCGCAGCAAAGTCCGCGCCCTTGCTGACGACCTCTTTATCCTGGCTGGTGCGGTGGCTGCGGCCCAGGGCGCAGTAGTGGATAGCCTCCAGCAGGTTGGTCTTGCCGGAGCCGTTCTGCCCGAAGAGGATATTCACCCCCGGGTGGGGCCGTATCTCCAGCTCCTGATAGTTGCGGAAGTCCCGCAATTTTAATGATTGTATAATCATATTTGTTATTTTATCAAAACAGGATACAGGTACTGACAGACCCATATCCTGTTATATATTTATATTTGTTTTAGGAGAACACGCGCACCGGCAGGATCAGGTACAGGTACTGATCGCGGTCAATGGGCGTCACCACGCAGGGGCTGACGTTGGAGTTGAAGTGCATGCACAGCTCGTCATCGGTGATGTTGCGGATGACGTCGGTGATGTACTTGGCGTTGAAGGCGATCTCAATGGGGTCGCCGGAGAGGGTGGCGTCCAGCTCCTCCAGCACGTCGCCCAGCTCGGCATTGGAGGTGATGGCCAGGGTATCGCCGGTCATGGACATGCGGATGAGGTTGTTCTTGCCCTCGCGCGCCATGAGGGAGGCACGGTCGATGGCGCTCTGCACGCCCACGCGGTCCGCCTTCACCACGGTTTTGAAGGACGCGGGCAGGATGCGGCGGTAATCGATGTACTCGCCGGCCAGCAGCACGGTGGAGAGCTTGGTGTTGCCGAACCTGGCCTGCATGCGGGTCTTGTCGATCAGCAGCACGCACTCCTCCTCATCCTCGGCGAGGATCTTGCTGAGCTCGTTGAGCACGCGGCCGGGGATGACGGCCTTGAGGGTCTCCACGCCGGCGGGCAGATAGAAGTCCTTCATCACCTTCTGGATGGCCAGGCGGAAGCCGTCCAGCGCGACCAGGCGGGCCTCCTGCGCAGTGACCTCCAGCAGACAGCCGGTCAGGATCTGACGGCTTTCGTCCGTGGCGATGGCAAACACCACGCGGGAGATCATCTCGCGCAGCTCCTTCTGGGCCAGGGTGACGGTGGTGCCGGCGTCCACGGTGGCCATTTCGGGGTATTCCACCGGGTTCATGCCCGCCAGGTTGGACTTGAAGGACATGCAGCGGATGGCGGCCATGTGATTGTCGCCCACCTTGATGGTGACCTCACCCCCGGGCAGCTTGCGGCACAGCTCGGTGAAGAGCTTGCCGGGCAGCACCGCGCGGCCTTCCTCGCGGACGTCGGCGCACAGGGCGGTCTCGATGGTCAGGCTGCCGTCGGAGCAGGTCAGGGTGATGCCCTCCTCGTCCGCCTCGATCAGCACGCCCTCCAGGATCTGCTTGGGGGGACGCGCCGCCAGCGCGCGGGTCACGGTATTCAGGCCCTCCAGAAGCTCCTGAACATTCACGGTAAACTGCATGCAAAAACCTCCAATCCTACGGGCGCTTCTATGCTGTATGCATTTGCGCCCAAAGCAAGAATAGCTGTTGTAGAATATATTATACCAGCAATAGCAGTAGGGGTTGTGGATACTGTGGAAAAGCCCCTCAAACCCATGGCCTGCCTGGCTTTATGCCTTTGGATAAAATGTGGATGAACGGCGGGATTGTCCACATGGCTGTGGAGAAAAAGCCCATTCCCCTATATATTCGCGTTTCCCCCGCTTGATTCCTGCCTTGTATACTGCATATTGTGCATATTTTTTTGCAGGAACCGGATCAAATGCGGGCCGATGCATCTGATTTCATCATCATGCACGAGGATTATCCACAAACCCACAACCTGTGGATAAAGCTGACTGTGGATGAAAAAATGGCGGAATATAGCGGATCCTCGCGCCAAAGAGAAAAGATATGCACCGCTTGTCCACACGCTGGGGGATTTTCCGCGGGGGAAAATGCGGGATGCATAGGGTGAATAAGTCGGTGGTGAGATCGTTTCGGATGGCGCGTACGGCGGAAGGGCGGATTTTTACCTTCCGCAGTATGAGGAAGGTGGATTTATGGGGCTTTGAAAAAAGCCGGATGGGGCGGTTCCTTTGCGGCGGGTCTGGGCAGGGTGATCTTTTCCTTTGCAGATGTGCGAGCTGTTTCTCGAATCCATTCGGATTCTCGAAAGGCGCAGGGGGATTTGTGCCTGCGGGCACGGAGCAGGGGTTTTACCCCTGTACCCCAGCAGGGCCTCCGCGGCCCTGCACCCCGTAAGGGGCACTCGCCCCTTAACCCTTTTTACTGTCCCCTTGTGGGTTGATTTAATCCCATAAATATGATACCATAGTTTCATCACCCATGCAATATGTATTGAAAGGATGAACACCATGCGCATCGCACTCATCAATGAAAATTCCCAGGCGGCGAAGAACCCCATGATCGAGGCCTCCCTGAAGAAGGTCGTGGAGCCCATGGGCCACGAGGTCATCAACTATGGCATGTACTCCGCTGAGGACGCCTGCCAGCTCACCTATGTCAAGATCGGCCTGATGGCCTGCATCCTGCTGGAGACCGGCGCGGTGGATTATGTCGTGACCGGCTGCGGCACCGGCGAGGGCGCCATGCTGGCCTGCAATTCCTTCCCCGGCGTGCTCTGCGGCCACCTGTGCGACCCCTCCGACGGCTACATGTTCGCCCACATCAACGATGGCAACTGCGTGGCCCTGCCCTTTGCCAAGGATTTCGGCTGGGGCGCCGAGCTCAAGCTGGAGATGATCTTCCAGCAGCTCTTCGGCTTCGGCCACGGCCAGGGCTACCCCAAGGAGCGCGTCATCCCCGAGCAGCGCAACAAGAAGATCCTCGACGAGGTGAAGAAGGTCACCCACCGCAAGCTGATCGACATCCTGCATGACATCGATCAGGATTTCCTGCGCGAGACCATCTCCGGCGAGCACTTTGCGGAGTATTTCTATCCCTTCTGCAAGGATGACGAGGTCGCCGCGTACCTCAAAAACCTGTGAGGCCTCATCCGTCTTCGCCTGGCGGCGAATCCACCTTCCCCATACATGGGGAAGGTTTTTCATTTGCGTACACAAAAACAACCTTCCCCGTAAACGGGGAAGGTGGATTCACGAGTGGATAAAATCCGCGAGTGAAGACGGATGAGGCGAAAAGCTTCATCCGCTCACCCCCAGCAGCATCACCGGATCGGACACGGCCTCATACCGGTCCTCCCCCACATACGCCTTGACCACGATGCGGTACATGCCCTCGGGGGCGTATTCGCCGGAGTTGAGGCGGCCGTCCCAGGTGAAGGTGCTGCCCATGGGGTCCAGCTGCTCGGGGCGGGTGCCCTGCCGGGAAAAAATGCGGCGGATGGTCCTGCCCTCCATGTCCTGGATGGTGACGGCCAGCTCGCAGGGGAAGGCATGCGCCACGGTGAAGGTCAGCTCCTCCCGGTCCTCCGGGGCAAAAAGGCTGGGCGCTGCAATGGCCAGCGCCGGATCACCCTCTGCCGGCGGAACGCACAGCACCCGCGACGCTGCCACCGACGGCACGCCCCGATCAATGGTCAGCAGCTGCAAAAGCACATAGCCCGAGGAGCCCGCATCCGCGCGGTCAATGGTGATGGCGCGCTCCTTCATGCCCAGGGAAAGCATGCCGCCGGGCTTGGAATGGGCGGAAAAATCGCCGTTGTTATCGTAGATCAGGGTGGCGTTGTCAAAATCCCAGCGGCCGCCCCGGTGATACACCAGCTGATAGGCCACATGCACCCGCCTGATCACGTTGAAGGAAAAATACGCGGTGGGGTCGTCCGCGGTGAGCACGTCGGATTCAAAGAAGACGCCTTCCACCTGGGCCTCGCGATGGTAGCCGGAATACTGGCTGATATCATAGGTGAAGACGGCATCGCTGCTCTCCTCCGGGTAGGTGCGCACGGTGGATGCGCCGTGATAGCCCAGCAGGTACCGCTTGAGCTCGGTGAGGGTGATCAGGCCGTCCCGGTTGTCGTCCGCAGCCCAGTTGCCCTCCCCGGAGATGGCCCTGACCAGCGCCCCGGAGAAATATCCAGCGCCGGCCAACCTTTCGCCGTCAATATCCCCGGACCAGAACCAGCTCTTTTCCGCGCCGCCGCTGGAGCAGATGACCGTATAATCCGGCCCGGTGAATACATTCTCCAGCTGGGCGCTGACGCCCTTGCCCAGCATCGCGCCGGCGTGGCAGGCGTCGATGATCAGCACCTTTTTGCCCTGGATCTGGTCAAACATGGTGCGCAGCATCCAGGCGGACAGAGCGGTCTCCCGGGTGCCGTCGGAAAGCAGCAGCGTCATCTGCCCGGCGGACATGGTTTCATCCCACAAACCGTGGGTGGAAAGGTAGAAATAGCTCACATCGTTTTCATCCGCCTGGGAGAAGGCGTCCAGAATGGCCGCCGCCAGATCGCCGGTGGTGGCCATGCCGTCGGGACGGGTCATCAGCAGGCTGAAATCCATCGTGCCGTCCTCCAGGGCCCGGGCGATCCGCATGACGTTGTTGTAGGAGGATGGCGTGGTGGACGGCTGGCTGAGGAAGCGGTCGCAGCCCACCAGCAGCGCACGATGGGTGCGGGGGTTTTCCTCCGGCGGCGCATCGGCGGTCTCCTGTGCGAAAGCAAAAAAGGGCAGACACAGCCACAGCGCACACAGCCAACACAATGCACGGCGCATGACATGTCCCCCTTTCGGCCAGGATGGCCCTTGATCATATAAGTATTCTACACCTGATTAGACGCACAGCCAACCGGAAATGTTCGCACAAAATGGGCATATTCGTAAAATTTCGTCACAAATGGGGGATTTTCCTGCCAGTGCGGCTTTTCTCAGGGAAAACATGCCTGTTTTTAATCCCTGCTTAATGGAAATTCCGCCCCGGATGGCGTATAATGGTAGCATCCGAACGAAGGAGGACCTCCGCATGAGCGAAGAGATCAAGACCCCGGAAATGACCCACGACGCCGAACTGCCCGAGGGCAGCTACTTTGAATACAAGGCCCGCCAGGAGGCCGCCGAGCGGGAACGCAGGCGCCGCAATGTCCCCTACCCCCTGTGGGTCACGGCGGCTTACCTCATCCTGGGCTTTATGTTCCACCTGTGGCATCCGGGGTGGATCATCTTCCTGACCATCCCGCTGTTCTACCTCAAGGAGGATGACCGCACCCCTGTGCGCCTCCTGGGCAACCCGGTGATGGTGACCATCATTTATCTGCTGCTGGGCACGGTGTGCAACCTGTGGCATCCCGGCTGGCTGATCTTCCTGCTGATCCCCCTGCTGGCGGGGAAATAAATCAGCCCCGCGGAGCCTCAGACCATCAAAAGGCCCACAAACGGAAAAATCCTGCCGACCGGCAGGATTTTTTGCTTGCAGCGCTGGTGAGATCATCGGAGGCTGCTGTTGACAAGCGTGTATTCCATCTGCAGGGCCAGGTAAGCGGAAAGCTCGTGGTTGAGCGCTGCAGAGAGGGGCTCGCCACCGAAGGCAGCGCCGTCATAGGCGGCCGTGGGGAAGAGCTGCAGGGCGGTGCGCTGCCCCAGGGAGATGATATGCGCGGAGAAGACCGTATCGCCGTAATCCGCCGTGTGGGAGGCAAAGGAGGAGGACGGGTCGTACATGCAGTCGAACAGGGGCGCTGCCAGGAGATCGTCACGATAGAAGCGCTGCGTCTCCGGGTGGGTGTCCAGATAGGCGTCCGCAAAGGCAGAGAGCGCGGCGTGGGTCACTTCCTCGCCGGCCACGAAATAAATGAGATCCAGATCAAGGATGTAGGCTGCAGCCCGCCCATTGATGCATAAGACGCTCACAGCCACATTGTCGCTGAGCTTGCGGCAATACCAGCTGTCATACTGCAGACGGCTGAGGGCAAAGGAGGCATGATGGCTGGGCATGGCAGCGACGTAGGAGTTGATGTCTGCCGTGGCGGCAGCTTCGCCCTCCTGGGGGAGGCCTTCTTCGGCCAATCTCTCATCCAGCAGGGCAAAGAAGGCCCGCACATCCTCAGGCATGACGGCTTCCTCCGCCCAGGCGGAGGCAAATGCAAACACCAGCACCAGCAGCGCTGCGATGATCCGGCGCATAAAGATCCTTCCTCTCTCTGTGTGCAGCGGCGGTCACAGGCGGGTGAAGGCGGCCACGCACTCCACCCCGCTGGTCCAGCAGAACATGTCCACCGGCTGCACCTTGTCCAGGCGGTAGCCCTTTTCCACCAGGAGGGCCGCGTCGCGGGCCTGGGTGGCCACGTTGCAGCTGACGTACACCACCCGGCAGGGGCCGGCCTTGGCGATGGCGTCGATCACGGCGGGCTCCACGCCCTTGCGGGGCGGGTCGATGACGATCACGTCCGGGCGCAGGCCCTCGTCCACCAGGGCGGGCAGCACCTCCTCCGCCGCGCCGCAGCGGAAAGTGGCGTTGGTGATGCCGTTGCGCTGCGCGTTTTCCCTGGCGTTGTCGATGGCCTGGGGCACGATCTCGATGCCCAGGACTTCCCTGCAGCTCCGGGCCATCATCAGGCTGATGGTGCCCGCGCCGCAGTACACGTCGCAGAGGCGGTCATCCGGCTGAAGCCCGGCAAAATCCAGCGCGGTCCGGTAAAGCACCTCCGTCTGCATGGGGTTCACCTGGAAGAACGCCGCCGGGCTCAGGTCAAATTCCAGCCCGCAGAGCACGTCCTTCAGTGTGCCCTCGCCGTGCAGCGTGCGGAATTTCCGCCCCAGGATGACATTGGTCCTGTCGCGGTTCTCGTTCAGCACCAGGCCGATCACGCCCAGAGGCGTCAATTCTGCCCACAGCTCCTCCGCGTGGGGGATGCTCGTGCCGTTCACCGCCAGGGTCACCAGCGCCTGATGCTGCCGGTTCACCCGGGTGACGATGTGGCGGATGAGGCCCGTGTGGGTCGCCTCGTCATAGGGCGCGACGCGGTGCTGCTTTATCCAGCCCAGCACCGCGCGGCAGACGTCATCCGCCGGGGGCATGGCGTTGGGGCAATGGTCGATGCGGATGATATCGTGGCTGCGGGGCGCAAAGAAGCCCACGCAGGGGTCCTCCAACCTGCCGCCCACGGGGAGGGCGGTCTTGTTGCGATAGGCGGCGGGCTCCGCCATGCCCAGGACAGGGGGGACTTCCACATCCAGCTTGCCGATGCGCCGGAAGCAGTCCTGCACCTGCTGCCGATTGGCCGCGAGGGTGGCTTCGTAGGTCATGTGCCGGCAGGAGCAGCCGCCGCACCGGGGATACACGGGGCAGTCGGGCTCGCGGCGGACGTCCGCAGGGGACGCGGGCGCGCCCTCCAGGCGGCCAAAGGCGTAGCGCTTCGCGTCCTTTACGATGCGCACGGGCGCCGTCTCGCCGGGGAGCATCCCGGGCACGAACACCGCCATGCCGTCCGCGCGGCACACGCCCTCCATGTCCGCGCCGAGGGCCTCACAGGTCAGGGTCAGAATATCGTTCTTGCGCATGGTGAGCGCCTCCAAATCGTGGTGATGGCTTATTGTAGCATGCCCGGCGGCACCTTGGCAAGGGCGGATTGTGCCATGCCGCCGGAAAATGCCCATATATAGTAGAAGGGATTTTTCACGGCGGATTCTGCGGACGATAATTGACCAGATTGTTCATGAATGTATAACGAACGATAAAATATAAAATAAGATAGAATATTCGGAATATTACGGACAATATAAACGGATCGTGATGATCGATTCGGAAAACGAAAAAAGTTACAAAAAAACGTGAAAAAAAGAAAATTAGGTGTTGACTTTCCTTTTGAATTTTGATAAGATACACAAGCTGACTGCGCGAGCGGCTGGCACTGAACCTTGAAAACGA
>X409_Impala__coassemble_426_pt1 | contig 22758 bp, 19 predicted proteins | sample X409_Impala__metabat2_high_PE_002 | metagenome-assembled genome bin X409_Impala
CTCCAGCTGCATGATGCGGCGGCGGACGTCATCCAGCTCCGTGGGCAGGGAGTCGATCTCCGTGCGGATCATGGCGCAGGCTTCGTCCACCAGGTCGATGGCCTTGTCGGGCAGGAAGCGGTCGGTGATGTAGCGGTTGGAGAGGGTCGCAGCGGCGATCAGGGCGGCATCCTGGATCTTCACGCCGTGGAAGACCTCGTAGCGCTCCTTCAGGCCGCGCAGGATGGCGATGGTGTCCTCCACCGTGGGCTCGCCCACCATCACCGGCTGGAAGCGCCGCTCGAGGGCTGCGTCCTTCTCGATGTACTGGCGGTATTCGTTGAGGGTCGTCGCGCCGATGCAGTGCAGCTCGCCCCGGGCCAGCATGGGCTTGAGCAGGTTGCCGGCGTCCATCGCGCCGTCGGTCTTGCCCGCGCCGACGATGGTATGCAGCTCGTCGATGAAGAGGATGATGCGGCCCTCGCTCTTTTTGATTTCAGCAAGGACGGCCTTCAGCCGCTCCTCGAACTCACCCCGGAACTTTGCGCCGGCGATGAGGCTGCCCATGTCCAGGGAGAAGATGGTGCGCTCGCGCAGGGAATCCGGCACGTCGCCCGCCACGATGCGCTGGGCCAGGCCCTCGGCGATGGCCGTCTTGCCCACGCCGGGCTCGCCGATGAGCACGGGGTTGTTTTTGGTCTTGCGGGAGAGGATGCGGATGACGTTGCGGATCTCCGCGTCCCGGCCGATGACGGGGTCGAGCTTGTTCTGCCGGGCCAGCTCCACCAGGTCGGAGCCGTACTTCTTCAGCGCGTCGTAGGTATCCTCCGGGCTGTCGGTGGTGACGCGGGTGGCGCCCCGCACCTCGCTGAGGGCCTTCAGGAAGGCCTTCTCGTCATAGCCGGTGCGCTTCAAAACGTCCTTGACGCGGGCGCCCGGCTTGCCGCACAGTCCCATCCAGACATGCTCCACGGAGAGGTACTCGTCCTTCATCTGCTTCGCGCGGGCTTCGGCGTCAACGAGGGCCTTCTCCAGGTCAGGGGAGATGTAGACCTTGTCGGCTTCCCTGCCGGGGCCGGAGATGCGCGCGACCCGGCCCAACGCCTCGGTCAGCGCCGCGCGCAGGCTGTCCACCGACACGCCGCACTTGCCCAGCAGCTGGGGGATGAGGGCCGCGCCGTCCTCGGTGAGGGCGAGCATCACATGCTCCTGATCCACCTGCTGGTGGCCGTATTCCACCGCGAGCTGCTGCGCCCGCCGGATGGCCTCGATGGTCTTCTGGGTGAACTGGTTCATATTCATAAGCATTCCTCCTTCAGGAAGATGTTTGACTATCTTTGACCTTTGGTCAGATGTATTCTATCTCAGTTTGACCATTCTGTCAAGGGGAAATGCGGAGAATTTCTTTTTATACCCTTGTCAAGTCTTTTTTTCTGACAAATTCTGTGCTATGATGGTTGCATCACAACGCAAACGAGGTGCCGATCATGGCCAAGCTTTACTACCGTTACGGAGCGATGGGCTCCAGCAAGACCGCCAATGCCATCATGGTGCAGTACAACTACATGGAGCGGGGCCAGAAGGTGCTCATGCTCAAGCCGAAGCTGGAGAACCGCGACGGCGCATCCACTGTCAAGTCCCGCTGCGGCCTGGAGACCGAGTGCCGCTTTGTGGAGGACATCACCCTCGACGACGCCCGCGGCTACGACTGCATCATCGTGGATGAGGCGCAGTTCATCACCAAGGAGCGCGTGCAGCTGCTGGTGCGCATCGTGGACGAGCTGAACATCCCCGTCATCTGCTACGGCCTGCGCACGGACTTCCAGGAGAATTTCTTCGAGGGCAGCATGTGGCTGATGGCCTGGGCGGATTCCGTCGAGGAGGTCAAGACCATCTGCTGGTGCGGCCGCAAGGCCATCTGCAACGCCCGCGTGGTGGGCGGCAAGGTAGTCAAGGAGGGCGACCAGATCCTCCTGGGCGGCTCCAGCCAGTATGTGAGCCTGTGCCGCAAGCACTTCCACGAGGGCAAGCTGGGGTAAGGCCCATAGAAAAACGCGTCCGCGTATCGCAGCGGGCGCGTTTTTTGCTTGTCAGATCTCATTCAGATCGACGGTCTTCACCCGGTCGATCTCAGCCCACGGCACATGGCAGTAGCCGCCGGGGGTCTTGTCCAGGTATTTTTGATGATACGCCTCCGCCGGGTAGAAGCAGTCCAGCGGACAGGCCTCCACCACCACGGGCGCGGCGTACTGCGATTGCAGACGAGCCAATTCCGCCCGGACGACGGCTTCATCCGCCGCATCCGCCCAGTAGACGCCCGTGCGGTACTGGTTGCCCACGTCCTCGCCCTGCTTTTCGAAGCTGGTGGGATCGATGATGCGCAGGAACAGCCGCAGCAGCTTGCCAAGGGGGATGACTGCATCGTCATACACGGTGCGGACGGTCTCGGCGTGGCCGGTATCGCCTTTTTTCACCTGGACATAAGCAGGAGAATCCACATGGCCGTTGGCAAAGCCGACCTCCGTTTCCGTCACGCCGGGGATGTTGGACAGGTACTTCTCCACGCCCCAGTAGCAGCCGCCGGCAAGGTAGATGGTGTGCAGCATAACGTCGCCTCCGATCAATGGGTTTGCAACATGATAACATATTTTTGATTCCCGCGCAATGTGCGCTTGCGCGCGGCTGCCCAAAGTGCTATAATACCCCCGCGAAATCAATCAAGACGGCGTAAGCCGTCCTCCTCATAAAGCCTCCCTCCCGAGGGAGGCGGCATCCGCTCCAGCGGATGACGGAGGGAGAGAGGAACTACCAATGAAGCTCAAACTGAAGGAGATCTTCTGCTACGCCCGCGCCTTTGCGGTGTGGGTGCTGATGGCCGCTGCGGTGGGCGCCGTCTGCGGCGTGGCGGGCGGCGCGTTCGCCATCGTGGTGGAGGAGGCTACCCATCTGCGCCAGCAGGTGAGCTGGCTGCCCTGGCTGATGCCCGTGGCGGGCCTGCTGATCGCCGGGCTGTACCGGCTGCTGAAGCTGCCGCTGACCATCGGCACGGACGAGATCATCAAGACCGTCCGCACCCAGGAGGGCGTGTCCCTCAGGATGGCCCCGGCCATTTTCATCTCCACCGCGCTGACCCATCTGACCGGCGGCTCTGCGGGCCGCGAGGGTGCGGCGCTGCAGCTGGGCGGCTCCATCGGCGTGGCCATGTCCCGCCTGCTGCCCACCGGCAGGGATAATCGCCGCATCTTCCAGCTGTGCGGCATGGCGGCGCTGTTCTCCGCGCTCTTTGGCACGCCCCTGGCGGCCACCATCTTCGTGATCGAGATCATCGATATCGGCAAGGTGAACCACCGCGCGCTGCTGCCCTGCCTGGTTTCCGCCCTGACGGCCAAGCTGGTGGCCCTGGCCATCGGCGCGCCGGCGGAGGTCTTCCCCCTGGCGAGCGGCCTGGCGGAGACCAGCGGGCTGACGCTGCTGCAATCCGCCGGCGTGGGCCTGTGCTGCGGCGTGATGGCGGTCATTTTCTGCCATGTGATGCACTTGTCCGGCCGCTGCATGCGCAAGGCCATCCCCAATGATTTCCTGCGCATCGCCATGGGCGGCGGCCTGGTGGCCCTGGTGACCATGGCCCTGGGCCTGCAGGCCTATCAGGGCAGCGGCATGCACACCATCGTGGAGGCCCTCAACGGCCATGCCGCCCCCGAGGCCTTCCTGCTGAAGATCGTCTTTACCGCCATGACCCTGAGCGTGGGCTTCAAGGGCGGCGAGATCGTGCCCTCCTTCTTCATCGGCGCGACGCTGGGCTGCGTGGTGGCCCCGCTGATCGGCCTTGACCCGGCGCTGGGCGCAGGATTGGGCATCATTGCCATGTTCTGCGGCGTGACCAACGGCGCGCTGGCCTCCATGGTGCTTTCCGTGGAGCTTTTCGGCGCGGAGTATCTGCCCCTGTTCGGCATTGCCTGCGCGGTCAGCTATGCCCTGAGCGGCCATGTGAGCCTCTACCACGCCCAGGAATTCCTGGAGCCCAAGATGGGCCACCGCGATATGCCCCACGCGGCCTGATCCGATACAGCAAAAATACCGCCTTTTCTGCCATTTGCGCTGCTCTGTATTGCGAAATGGCGGGAAAGGCGGTATAATATGTTCACAGACAATGCGGAAAATAAGGGGGGACAGGGGATGTATCAGATCTTCGTGGTGGAGGACGAGCTGCTGATCCGTGAAAGCATCCGCAAGGTCATTGAGAGCATGCCGGGGCCGTATGCCTTCTGCGGCGAAGCCTCGGACGGCGAGATGGCCCTGTCCATGATGCAGGACCTGATGCCGGATATCGTCCTGACGGACATCCGCATGCCCTTCCTGGATGGCTTCGAGCTTATCCGCCACGCCAAGGCCATCATGCCCTGGCTGAAGGTCGTGATCATCAGCGGCTACGGGGATTTTGAATTTGCCCAGAAGGCCATCAGCCTGGGCGTGGATCAGTACCTGCTCAAGCCCATCCGGCCCCATGAGCTGACAAAGGCCATCGTGGATATGGGTCAGCGCATCGAGGCGGACAAGCAGCGCATCTCCAATCCCGGCTATGACAGCGATGAGGTGCATTATGCCCTGCGGCAGCATTTCATGCAGCAGCTGCTCTATGGCGGGCTGAACACCAGCACGCTGCTGGAAAAGGCCCGCAGCCTCAAGATCGACGTGGTCAGCCCCTGCTATCAGCTGGCGCTGTTCTCCTTTGGACAGGAGGCGGATTACCATCTGCTGCAGCTGAGCGTGCAGCACCTGATGGAGCGGCTGGAGATGCCGCTGCATTACTTCACCGAGTCCAACCAGCTGACGGTGCTGTGCGACGGCCAGGACGAAGAGCAGCTGAGCGAGAAGGTATACCGGTTCATTGCCATCCTGCGCCATGAGCTGCGGGAGCTCTGCCCCGTTATCACGACGGTGGTGGGCAGCGTGGTGAATCGCCTGAGCAATGTGTGCCATGCCTACCGCACCGCGTCGGATCTGCTGAGGAAGGTCTACGGCGTGTCCCTGGGGCAGGTGGTGGACGTGAGCGATGCGGCGCAGATCTCTGCGGAGATGATCGAGCTGGGCGACCCCTTCGGCCCTGCCTTCCAGCAGAAGCTGCAGCGCATTGCCATCCAGGATATCCCCCTGTTGGTCGGCGAGGCGCTGGACAGCCCCGAGGGCAACCGCTTCGGCAGCACGCTGATGCGGTATTATGCGCTGATCGACCTGCTGAAGATGACCGTTGAGCAGATCATCAAGGCCCGGCCGGGGCTGGATGCGAAGGATGTTGCCACCCGGCTGAGCGCGGAATACGACGTGATGACGGCCTCGGGGAGCCTGCCTGCCTTCCGGGAGGCGGCCATCCAGCTGCTGCAGCGTTCCGTATCCCTGCGCACGGAGAACCTGAGCGCAATGAAATACAGCCACGTCATCAGCAAGGCTGAAAAATACGTGGCTGAGAATTTCTGCGATCCGAATATATCGCTGATCAGCGTGGCGAAGTATGTGGGGCTGTCCTCGGCGCATTTCAGCACCGTGTTCTCCCAGACGGTGGGGCGCTCCTTCATCAACTACCTGACGGCCATGCGCATCGAGCGCGCCAAGGAGCTGCTGAGGACCACCGGCATGAAGCTTTCCACCATTGCCATGGAGATCGGCTACAACGAGCCGAATTACTTCAGCCATGTCTTCCGCAAGCTGGAGGGCACCACGCCCAAGGAATACCGCGCCCGCACCCAGGGCGATCAGTAACCCCGGCTGTCGATGATCTCCTGCGTGAGGCCGTTGGCGTCAAAGGCGCTTTCCTCCACAAAGGTGAAGCGCGGCGGCGTTTCCCCGCGTTCCAGCTGCTCGATGACCGCGCGTACCCGCGGCCCATGGAGCGGGTTGCACTCCACGTCGTAGCTGATCTCGCCGGCAACCACCATCTCCAGCGCCCTGCGGTTGGCGTCAAAGGAGACGATGGTCACATCCTTGCCGGGGGTGAGGCCTGCGTTCTTCAGCGCGTCGATGGCGCCGTAGGCCATGTTGTCATTTTCTGCAAAGATCACATTGAAATCAACGCCCTGGGCCAGGTAAGCTTCCACAAGCTCCTGGCCCTTTGCTTGTGTAAAATCGCCGCTGTCCCGGGCGGCCAGCGTCCAGTGGGGGTTGCGGGCAAGGCCTGCATCCAGGCTGGCGGAGCGCCCCACCTGGGCGGAGGAGCCATAGTTGCCCTGCAGGTGGACGATGCGCAGGGGCTCGGCGCCGAAGCGCTGCTCCAGCCACTGGACCGCAGCGTTCCCCTGGCGCTGGAAATCCGAGCCGATCCAGGCGGTGAAGAGGTCGTCCCCGGCGTATCCGGTGGCCAGGGAGCTGTCGATCATGCGGTCGATGATGATCACGGGGATCCCCGCAGCCCGGGCCTCCGCCAGGACGGTGTCCCAGCCGTCCTCGGTGGTGGGGGCCAGGACGATATAATCCACGCCCTGGTGGATGAAGTTGCGGATGGCGGTGATCTGGCGCTCCTTCTTCTGCTGGGCGTCATCGATGATGAGGCGGAAGCCGTTCTCCGCAGAGAGGGCCTGCTGCATGCTGCGGGTGTTGGCGTTGCGCCAGTCGCTCTCCGCGCCGACCTGGGAGAATCCGACGACGATCAGATCGTCATAGGCGGCAGCGGGCTGTGTGCCGGGGGAAGCCGTGCAGCCGCAGAAAAGCGCCAGCGCGGCCAGCATCATGAGCAGAATGATCTTCTTCATCAGCGTTCTCCTTCCTTATTCCGCGATGCCGCGGTTCATCGGCAGCCTTACGGTGACCACCGTGCCCTTGCCGCTGGCGCTCTCAAAGGACAGGCCGTAGGCGGCGCCGCAGTAGAGCCGGATGCGCTTGTGCACGTTCACCAGGCCCAGGCCGGTATGCTTGTCCTCATAGATGCCGGATTGCAGCTCCCGCACGCGCTCCTCATCCATGCCGGCGCCGTTGTCGCTCACCTTCAGCAGCAGATCGCCGTCCTTTTCCTCGCCTGTCACGGTGATCATGCCCATGCCCCGGCGGTTCTTGATGCCGTGGTACAGGGCGTTTTCCACCAGCGGCTGCAGGATGAGCTTGGGCACCATGCAGTCCATCAGGGCCTGGGGGATGCTGATCTCATAGCGCAGGATGTCGGAATAGCGGATCTGCTGGATCTCCAGGTAGGACTGCACCTGTGCGCACTCCGCGCCCAGGGAGAGGATGTCCGCGCCCTTGTTGAGGGAGTTGCGGAAGAAGGTGGACAGGCTGGTGACCATGGTCACCACGTCCTCCCCGCGGTCGCTCTCGGCGAGGATGGCAATGGAGTCCAGCGTGTTATACAGGAAGTGGGGGTTGATCTGGGCCTGGAGCAGCTCCAGCTCGGCGCGGTGCAGCGAGCGCTGATCCTCCACCTGCTTGGTCATCAGGGCGTCCACGCGGCGGGCCATATCGTTGAAGCCGGTGTCCAGGGTCTGCAGCTCGGTGATGTGGGTCCTGACCGGCGTGGGGGTGAAGTCGCCGCTGCCGAACTGCTGGGCCTTGCGGCTGAGCACGCCGATGGGCCCGGTGATGCGCCGCGTCACCCGCACGGAGTACAGCACGATCACCGTGATCAGCACCACCACGGCGGCCACGATCACCAGGGAGAGCACCATCACCTGGGCCTTGATCTGCCCCTGGATGCGGGCCAGCTCCCGCACCTCGTCGCCGATGTAGGCGTGCATGTAGCTCTCGATGAGCATGGTCAGGCCGGTCTCGCCGCGGATGTTGCGCTCCAGCAGGTTCATGCGCTGGTCATAGCTTTCCTCCAGGGCGATCTCCTGCATGTACTGGCGCAGGTTCTCGCACATGTCCAGCATGCTCTGGATGCGCCAGCGGTTGTCCGTGAGCGTGGTGGTGCTCTCCAGGCGGAGCAGCACGTCCACGGCGTCGTCCAGCACATCCATGGGCAGATCATCCATGGAGGCGGTGCTGCGCGGGCGGATGACATGGTTGTACATGCCCGAGTCCAGCACGGTTTTGAATTCCTTGTTGAAGTCTGCCGCCGTATTGGCGTTGAGCAGCACCGATGCATAACGGGAGCTGATGGAAAACAGCGTCACGATCAGCAGCACGATGATGGCGCCCATCACCGGCAGGATCGTCACCAGCAGCTTGTCCACCTGCTGCTTGATGCTGCGGTCGGTATGGTTTCTTTTGTTCATGGCTGTCCACCTCTCCCTGTATTATAGCATGAAATGCGCAAAGAGGGAACAGGGCCAAAAAATCTGTCACAAATCCAAAGATTTTATCATGATTTCTATCCCGGACGGAAAAATATCCAAAATGTTTACTACCTCCATAAAAAGAATTCGAATGTTTCTCAAGCCATCTTCGTATATAATGTATACAACAGATCCACACAGCGCGTTGTGGACAAAATAAGGAGGTAGACCCATGAAGAAGTTTGCACGTCTGTTTGTTGCGCTCATGATGGTGTGCATCATGACCATCGGCGTTGCCGCGGCTGAGATCACCGTGGGCATCGTGAACAATCCCCCGTCCGAGTCCGGCTACCGCGAGGCCAACGTCAAGGACTTCGAGGCCGTGTTCTCCGCTGAGAACGGCTACGTTGCCAAGACCTTCTACAGCCTGAAGAACGACGAGCAGCTCTCCGCCGCTCAGCAGTTCATCACCGATGGCGTGGATTACCTGCTCATCTCTGCCGCCGAGACCACCGGCTGGGACGCCGTGCTGGCTTCCGCGCAGGAGAATGGCATCCCCGTGTTCCTGTTCGACCGTATGATCGACTGTGACGAAGAGCTGTACGCTGCTGCCGTCGTGTCCGACATGGCGAACCAGGGCAAGCTGGCCGTGGAATGGCTGATCGCCCAGGCGCTGCCTGAGTACAAGATCATCCACATCCAGGGCGCTATGGGTTCTGACGCTCAGATCGGCCGTACCGGCGCTCTGGACGCTCAGGTTGCCGCCAACGACAACTGGACCATCGTTGTCCAGCAGACCGCTACCTGGGACGAAGCCGAAGCGAAGAAGATCGTCGAGGCCGTCATCAACTCCAAGGAAGACTTCAACATCATCTACGCTGAGAACGACGGCATGGCCCGCGGCGCTGTGGCTGCGCTGGACGAGGCTGGCATCACCCACGGCGTGGGCGGCAAGGTCATCGTGATGGGCTTCGACTGCAACCGCTGGGCCCTGCGCGAAGTGCTCGCCGGCACCTGGAACTACGACGGTCAGTGCTCTCCCTTCCAGGCTCAGGTCATCTCCGATATGATCCAGAAGCTGGAAGCCGGCGAGACCATCGAGACCAAGCTGGTCATCTCCGAGGAGAAGGGCTTCGACGCTGCCACCATCACTCAGGCTGACATCGACGCCTACGGCCTGGGCGAGTAATCCCCGCTTGAAGCATTAACCATTGAACCATTTTGCCCAGGCAGCGGCCTATGTGGAGAGATCCGCGCCGCTGCCTGGGCTTTCGGGTTGCAAAAGCCCTGCGCCGTTCTTGCCTATGAGGACGGCGCAGGACCGCAAAGGAGGAATCGACATGCAGGACAAGATCGTGCTGTCCATGCGGGGCATCGGGAAGACCTTCCCCGGCGTGCGCGCGCTGCATAATGTGGACTTCACGCTGCGCGCCGGCGAGATCCACGCGCTGATGGGCGAGAACGGCGCGGGCAAATCCACCCTGATCAAGGTGCTGACCGGCGTGTATGCCAAGGACGCCGGCACCATCAGCATCCAGGGCAAGGAGGTCGCCATCCGCTCCCCCCAGGACGCCCAGAAGGCGGGTATCTCCACCGTTTATCAGGAGATCACCCTTTGCCCCAACCTGACCGTGGCGGAAAACATGTTCATCGGCCGCGAGAAGGGCGGTCTGGTGGGCTGGAGGAAGCGCTACCAGCGCGCCGGCGAGATCCTGAAAAGCCTGAACATCCCCGCCCGCCCCAAGCAGCAGCTGGGCTCCTGCTCCCTGGCGGTGCAGCAGATGGTCGCCATCGCCCGCGCGGTGGATATGGACTGCAAGGTGCTCATCCTGGATGAGCCCACCTCCTCCCTGGACGACAAGGAAGTGGAGATGCTCTTCACCCTCATGCGCGACCTGCGCAGCCGCGGCGTGGGCATCATCTTCGTCACCCACTTCCTGGAGCAGGTCTATGCCGTGTCCGACCGCATCACCGTGCTGCGCAACGGCGAGCTGGTGGGCGAATATACGGTGGAAAATCTGCCCCAGGTGGAGCTGGTGGCCAAGATGATGGGCAAGGAGCTGCAGGGCCTGAGCGACCTCAAGCGCGACGACAGCGAGGACGCCTTCACCGGCACGCCGGTGTATGAGGCGGCGCATCTGTCCAGCGCAGCGGGGGTTGCACCCTTTGATTTCGCCATCCGCAAGGGCGAGGTCAACGGCTTTACGGGCCTGCTGGGCTCCGGCCGCTCCGAGAGCGTGCGCGCCATCTTCGGTGCGGATCGCGTGGGCGGCGGCGTCGTCCGCATGGAGGGCGAGAAGGTCAGGATCGGCAGCCCCAAGCAGGCCATGAAGCATGGCATCGGCTATCTGCCCGAGGACCGCAAGGATGACGGCATCATTGCCGACTTGTCCGTGCGGGAGAACATCATCCTGGCCCTGCAGGTGATGAAGGGCTTCTTCCGCCCCCTGAGCCAGAAGGAGCAGGAGGCATTTGCGGACGAATACATCCGTGCGCTGGAGATCAAGACGGCCTCCAGCGACACGCCCATCAAATCCCTCTCCGGCGGCAACCAGCAGAAGGTCATCCTGGCCCGCTGGCTGCTGACCCACCCCAAGTACCTGATCCTGGATGAGCCGACCCGCGGCATCGACGTGGGCACCAAAACGGAGATCCAGCGCCTGGTGCGCAAGCTGGCGGAGGAGGGCATGAGCGTGACCTTCATTTCCTCGGAGATCGAGGAGATGCTGCGCACCTGCTCCCGCCTGATCGTGATGCGTGACCGGCGCATCGTGGGCGAGCTGCGCGGCACGGAGCTCAGCCAGGACAATGTGATGCGGACGATCGCGGGAGGTGACGAGTAAGATGAAGGCCAAGATCAAGTGGAGCAAGCACGCTCAGCTGCTCGTGCCCATCCTGTCCATCCTGCTGATCATGGTGTTCAACCTCATCCGGGACCCCAGCTTCTTCTCGGTGTATATGAGCACCAACAACCTGGGCAATCCCGTGCTGGCAGGCAACCTGGTGTCCATCCTCAACGGCGCGTCGGAGCTGGCGATCATCGCCATGGGCATGACGCTGGTCACCGCAGCCTGCGGCGGCCAGGACATCTCCGTGGGCGCGCTGGCGACCATCGCCGGCAGCGTGTTCGTCAAGATCCTGCGCGGCGGGGAGATCACCATCGGCTCCATCGTGGTGGGCTTCCTGTGCTGCTGCGTGGTGGCGATGCTCTTTGGCGCCTTTAACGGTACCCTCGTTTCCGTTTTCAAGATCCAGCCGATGATCGCCACCCTGGTGCTGTTCACCTGCGGCCGCTCCATTGCCTACTGGATCAACGGCGGTGCGACCCCCACCATCTCCAGCCCGCTGATCACCGCCATCGGCAGCTTTATCCCCGGCTGCCCCATCCCCACGCCGATCATCATCGTGGCGGCGGTGGGCCTGGTGCTGGGCCTGGTGTTCCGCTTCACCACTCTGGGCCTGTATACCCAGACGGTGGGCATCAACCAGCGCGCCGCGCGCCTCAACGGCATCAACCCCATGTTCATCAAGCTGGCATCCTTCCTGGTGCTGGGCCTGTGCTGCGCGGTGGCGGGCTGCATCAGCGTCAGCCGCCTGAGCCTGATCAACCATGAGACCATGCTGCTGGAGATCGAGATGGACGCCATCCTGGCGGTGGCCATCGGCGGCAATGCCCTGGGCGGCGGCAAGTTCAAGATCACCGGCTCGGTGCTGGGCGCCTATGCCATCCAGGCGTTGACCACCACCCTCTATGCCATGAAGGTCCCCTCCACCGACGTCAAGGCTTATAAGGCCATCGTCATCATCCTCATCGTGGTGATCTCCTCGCCCGTTGTCAAGCAGGCCATGAACCGCCTGTGGACGAGGCTCAAGGCCCGCATCCCGGCCAGGAAGGAGGTGGCAGCATGATGAAGCGTGATCCCAACCGCCGGCGCGAGCCCCTGACCGATACCATGCTGCTCGTGACCATCACCATCGGCATCTTCTTCGCCATGTATTTTGCCGCCATGGCCATCTGGGGCGGCGGATTCCTCCGCTGGCAGCGCGTGTTCGATATGCTCAATGACAATGCGGCGCTCATCATCGTCGCCTGCGGCCTCACCATCGTGATGATCGGCGGCGGCATCGATATCTCCGTCGGCGGCGTGATCGCCCTGGTGGTCATGTCCTGCGTGGTGCATCTCAACAGCGGCGGAAGCATCTTCACCGCGGCGCTGCTGGCCATCGGCATCGGCCTGGCCTTCGGCCTGACCCAGGGCTTCCTCATCTCCTACCTGGAGATCCAGCCCTTCATCATCACCCTGGCGGGCATGTTCTTCGCCAGAGGCATGACCACCATCGTCTCCGTGCAGCCCCAGAAGGTCGCCCATGAGGGTTTCAAGGCCCTGATGAAGACCAAGATCGAGATCCCCTGGCTGGGCTACATTGCCAAGAAGGGCAACCTGATCCCCGCCCGTGCGGAGATCGGCGTGGTCGTGGCGCTGCTGATCGTGATCATCGTGTTCTTCATGCTGCGCAAGACCAAGCTGGGCCGCGGCTTCTATGCCATCGGCGGCAACTCGAACAGCGCGCTGATGCTGGGCGTGAATGTCAAGCGCACCCGCTTCATCAGCTATGCCATCAGCGGATTGCTGTCGGGCATTGCGGGCTTCGTGTTCATGATGCACACCGGCGCGGGCAACGCCACCAATGCGGCCGGCGCGGAGATGAACGCCATCGCGTCCTCCATCATCGGCGGCACGCTGCTGTCCGGCGGCGTGGGCAACGTGGTGGGCACGTTCTTTGGCGTGATGACCCTGGCGACGATCAATTCCATCGTCACCACCTCGGGCCTGCGGGATCCCTGGTGGCAGGAGATCACCGTGGGCGCGATGCTGTGCTTCTTCATCCTGCTGCAGAGCGTCGTGCTGACGCTGCGCGGCAAGGGCGGCTTCAAGGCCATGATGCCCAAGTGGCTGAAGAAGGAATAAACGGACACCCGCAAAAGGCGCTGAATGGAAGGAATCCTCCTTCGTTTTACTGCAAAGAAACACCGGAACAGCAAGTCTGCCAGGGCTTGCTGTTTTTTTGTTCTGCGGGATGGGATGAAATAGATAAACCTGGATCTGACGGATGCTTTGCGAGCAGTCTGCACCGCAGCTTGCCCGTTCGCTGCTGAAAAAATGTTCCCAAAAGAAAACGCTCCCCAGGGAGAGCCTTTTGTGTTATCATGGAGAAAATTCCTCTGCGTTTAACTTTTTCAGGCGCAGGAGCGTCTAATCAGGTGAAAGGAGGTGGCGAAAATGACTCCAGTCCAGGGCCCGGACAGGGAGGAAAGACTCAACCAAATGGTGATCACCTACGAAAAAGACCTGCTGCGGCTGTGCTGCGCGTATCTGCGGGATATCGAGCTTGCCCGTGACGCGGTGCAGGAGACCTTCCTCAAGGCCTACCGCCGCATGGATCAATTTGAAGGAAAGGCCAGCGAAAAAACCTGGCTGATGCGCATCGCCATCAATACCTGCAAGGATATGCTCCGCACCGGCTGGTTCCGGTATATGGACCGCACCACCATCCCGGAGGATCTGCCCTTGCCGGCAGCTCCGCCGAGCGTGGAGCATATCGCCATCACCGGCGCCATCATGGCGCTGCCCCGCAAGCAGATGGAGGTCATCCTCCTGAACTGCCAGCAGGGCATGACCATCCGTGAAACCGCGCAGGCGCTGGGCATCACCCCGCCTGCGGTCATCAACCGACTGAAAAAGGCGCGCGCCGCATTGCGTGACGCGCTGGAAGGAGGGGCGGACGAATGAACCGTTATGACGACCGGCATCTCAAGGATGCGCTGGACGCATGTCTCTCCGGCGTGGACGCGCTGCCCTCCAGGAGGGCGGACATCCTGCGCGCCGCGAAGGGAGAACAAAAAGTGAAACGCAAAGTGAATATGGGCCTCATTCTGGTCCTGATCCTGATCCTGATGACGACCACCGCTGCCGTGGCGGCGGAGCTGGGGCTCTTCGGGCAGATCGGCCAGCGGGAACATTCCGATTCCCGCCTGAACGGCCTGGAGAATGTATCCACCGTGCTGGACAAGGTCTTCGACGTGGGCGGCGGCGTGATCGTCACCGTGCATCAGGCCTACTACGACGGCAGCCGCGTGTTTATTTCCTACTCCGTGGCCGGCCCCCATGAGGTGCAGGAAACCGGCGTGGGCGACCCCGGCATCGTGAACTATTCCTGGGAGCAAAAGGGCGTCATGCGGGAGCTGATGGGCTTTGAAAGCCCCCGGGGTCAGGAGATCGTTGCCTGGCTGGATGGCTCCGAGCCCCGCTGGGCGAAGCGTACCGTCGTCAATGTGCATGACGGATTGCAGATCGGCGAGGAATATCTGGACATCATCGGCGGCGAATACTACTACCTGGAGGACGGCACTCTGATGAGCTGGAAGGAGTGCATCGTGCCTGCCGGGCTGGCTGCGGACGAGGTGACCTTCTCCATCGGCGTGGTTGGCAGCAGCACCACCTACTACCAGACGACCGATACCCTTTACACCGCATACGAGCGCGGCGAGACCACCTGGTACCCCTTCACGGTGAAGAAGTCCGGGGCCGGGGCGGCCATGACCGGCTCGGGGAAGACTGCCGACTGGTCTGCGGAAGCGACGCTGACCGTCAGCGCCATCGACGTCAAGGGCGAGATCGTCCTGGACTGCCCCAAGCAGTGGAGCGACCTGTGGCAGACCTGGGAAAACCCCGGCAAGGTGGATTACATCCACGACTGGACGCTCTATGTGGATGGCGTGGAGGTGGAGGGCTACAACCTGGATGGCGGCGTGAACGCCAACGAGGACGGCACGGTCAGCTTCCGCCTGTGCTACAAGCTGGACGATATCACCGCCGACATGAAGCTGGTGCCCAAGTACCGCTATGCCGGTGAAAAGCCGGAGGAAGGCATCCCCCTGGCCATCGCCGAATAACCCCAAAACAACGCAGCGGCCTCCCCGTGATGGGGAGGCCGTTTGGCATGCGATCATTCGGCGGAGGGGGGCTCCATGATGTTCAGCACCATCAGGAAGATGCCCATCTTTTCCGTTTCAAAGGTGAGGATGCCGTTCTTGAGGGTGAAGGGCATTTCGTGCCAGACTTCCGTGGCCACGCCGTTCACCATCTCATACTGCACCAGCACGATCTTGAAGGCCTTGGCCTTGAGCTCGGAGGGGGCCATCTCGAAGAAGATGCTGTCCTCCAGGTTGAAGGGATGCTCGTTCAGGTCAACGGTGATCTCCACGCGGCCGGAGAAATCCACCTCGACGCCATCCTTCTGCAGGCTGGTGACGAACATGTAGAATGCGTCCGTGCGCATGGGGACGTCCATGGGGGCGGCGTCCACCATCACCACCAGCTCACCGGGGAGCTCGGTCATGTCCAGGTGGGCGTTGGCGGCGGAGGAGGTCTCCATGCTGGAGCCATCCCCCTGGCTGATGCGGTGGCCGCACACGGTACACAGGCTGAGCTTGCTGCCGCCCACCACGCTGGTCACGGGGGAGCAGGCGGCGGTGTAGCCCTTGGTGCAGCCGGGGCGGGAGCAGCTGGCGGTGTGGGTGCCATCGCCGTTATAGACCCAGCAGCTGAAATCGTGGCCCAGGGCGGGCTTGACGTCGGTGGCATAGGTATCGCTGCAGCGGATGCAGTTATGCGCCACATAGCCGATGCTCTCGCACATGGGGCGATGGGTGACCTCGGTGTAGGTGTGGCCGTAGGCAGAGCCGGGGGCGGGCCGGGTGGTGGTGGCGCTGCAGTGGGCATTGGAGCAGTGGGAGGTCTCGGTGCCGTCGGTGGTGCAGGTGACGTCGCTGTTATAGGTCCAGGTGGCGAAGTTGTGGCTGGACCACACGGCGGAAGCGCCGCACCAGCGGCAATGGCCCGAGCAGCTGTTGGGCGACAGGCCGGAGTTGTAGCTGTTGGGGTCATGGTTGCGGGAGGTGGTGTAATCGCAGCTCTCGCAGTACCAGTGGCACCATGCGCCGGAGCCCACCAGGGTGGTGGCGGAGCTGCCGCACTGGTCGCAGGGGTGCCCCGCGAAGGCCACGCCGCCCAGCACCAGCATCAGCGTGACGAGGAACAGCATAAATACGAGCTTCTTCATCAATAAACCTTCCTTTCGCAGGGGATGATGGCTTTTTATGGGTATCCATCATTATACCATATCCGGCAGGATATGACAACTGGCTTTTTCTTCCTGAGAATTGCGTTAGAAATGTACCCAAACAGCTAAAAGACTTGCTCAATTCATAAATCGCTGTTATAATAAACGGTGGCTTGTCAGGCCATTGATACTTTTGCTGATGATCCGAAAGAGGCTGCTATATCATGTCGAATCAGGCTTTTATTTCTGAGGCCACGCTGCAATATCTCATGCAGCAGTACCCGGAGCATACGCCGGGGTGGCTGGAGAGCTTCCAGGATGAGGTTCGCCGCCTGGAGGAAATGTGGGGCGTGAAGGTGGAGGGCTTTGAGCGGGATTCCCGCTTTGGCACCATCCTGTACGGCCAGAGCGAACAGTACGGCAAGGTCGCGGTGAAGATCGTGCCCTGGTTCTCGCCGCGGCTGCAGGGCGAGGTGTACTGCTATCACCACCTGCCCTACCGGGAGATGTGCCCGCTGTACGCGGTGGACGGAAAGCTGGGCGCGATGCTGCTCAAGTACATCCCCGTGGTGGAAGCGGCCGATCCGGCCAGGAAGGAGAAGGCCATCGCTGCGCTGTATGCCCAGCGCCGCATCGCCACGGCGGAGGATGAGGCCCACGTCCCCCATTATGGGGATGTGCTGGCTCAGGTCAGCGCCAATGCCCTGAAGGAGATCGCCCGCACCGGCGATGCAGGCTATGCCCACCTGGCCCTGTCCATCGACCGGGCGGAGAAGGCCATGGCGGCCTTCGCGGGATGCGAGCGCTGCCTCATCCATGGCGACGCCCACGCCTTCAACCTCCTGGAGGAAGGGGATTCCTGCCTGATGATCGACCCCCTGGGGTACATTGCGCCCTTTGCGTTTGAGTGGGCGCGGTACCTGGGCACGGCCATGAAGGACAAGCCCCTGCCTGTGGCGCTCTTCCGGGAGACTGTGCTGCGGCTGACCCAGGGCAATGCGCCCATGGAGGAGGCCCTGCGAGCCTTCGCCATCGACACCACGCTGCGGGCCTGCAACACCTTTATTGAGGGCAATACCTATCAGGAGATCTGCTTCGCCGCGGACTGGGCCAAACGCGCCTGGGACTATTATGACGCGCTGGCGAATACATAAGCAATCAGGAGGCGAAAGCCATGGCGTTTTCCGAAAAGGTCAGGGCGTTTATCGCGGATATGCGCCGCGACGTCCCGGCCAGCTATAAATCCCAGGATACCGAGGAGCCCTTTGACAAGATCTTCACCAAGCCCCTGGGCTACATCTTCACCCGCTTCTTCATCCACATCGGGTGGACACCCAACATGGTCACCATATTGTCCATGTTCATCGGCGTGGCGGGCGGCGTCCTGTTCTACCCGGACAGCTTCGGGTGGAACCTCATCGGCGTGCTGCTGGTGATCTTCGCCAACATACTGGATTCCACCGACGGCCAGATGGCCCGCCTCACCGGCATGAAGACCCCCCTGGGCCGCGTGCTGGACGGCACCTCCTCCACGCTGTGGTACATCGCGATGTACTGCGCCGTGTGCTGCAGGCTCTACGATGACCCCATCCCCTTCTTCCCGGAGCATACCTGGGGTTGGATCATCTGGGCGATCGCCATCGTCTGCGGATTGCTCGGCCATGCCCAGCAGTGCACCATGGCGGACCGCTACCGCAACATCCACCTGTTCTTCCTCAAGAACAAGCACGGCGATGAGCTCCAGCGCAGCGCGGACATCCGCCGCGAGCGCATGGCCCTGCCCAGGAAGGGCGCGGCCCTGAAGAAGATCGAGCTGCTGATCAACGAGATCTTCACCTTCTCCCAGGAGAAGATCACCCCCACCTTCCAGAAGGTGCTGGACGGCTACCTCGCCGCGGACGACGCGACCCGCGAGGGCATCCGCCAGGATTACCTCACCGGCTCCCGCCGCTACATCCAGCTGACCAATGTGCTGACCTTCAATGCCCGCGCGTATCTGTTCTTCGCGCTGGTGCTGCTGGGCGTGCCGCTTTGGTACTTCCCGATCGAATTCATCGGCTTCGGGGCGCTGAAGATCTACACCCAGCGCAGCTACGAGCGCCTGGCGCTGAATATCCTCAAGAAATACAAGCTGCCCGGCTATAACGCCAGGAAGCCCAGCGTGTGGAACAAGGTGTTCTTCTTCGTGGGCGTGGTGGGCGTGATCGTGATGATCGCCTCCACGGATTTTTCCGGCGTGGACTGGACCGGCGTGGTGCTGCAGCGGCTGCCCCTGTGGCTGCCGACGCTGCTGCTGGTGTGGGGCGCGATCTATGTGCTGCATGCCCTGGGCTATGGCATCATCATGGGCTGGCGCGGCAGGGAACCCCGCTTCAGCAAGCTCCTGCGGGTGACGATCTCCGGCTTTGCCCTCAACCATGTGACCCCCTGCGGCCTGGTGGGCGGCGAGTTCTACCGCATCATGGAGATGAAGCCCCATTCGGGCACGGAGAAGGCTGTGGCCTTCACGCTGACCTTCACGGTGATGAACACCTTCTCCCATGTGACGTTCTGGTTCACCGGCGCGGCGCTGTATCTGCTGTCCGGCTGCCCCGGCTCCCCCTGGGTGACGGCGGGCGTGATCCTCATGGCGCTGCTGTGCGGCGCGGGCATCGTGCTGTTCCTGCGCTACTGCAAGCGGGGGCTGGTGGTGTCCATCATGCGTCTGCTGGGCAAGCTGCCCCTGGTGGGCGGCCGGATCGTGCGGCTGCTGGAGAAGAAATCCGCGCAGTTTGAGGAGATCGACCGGGACATGGAGGCCTTCTACCGCCGCCACTGGGATTTCTGGCTGACCGGCCTGATCGAATACGCCGCCCGATTGCTGGAGGCTGCGGAATTCTGGGTCATCTTCCTCTTCCTGGGGCTGGAGGTGCCCTATGTTTACTGCGTGGTGGCGCTTTCCTGCGCGTCGCTGGTGGGCAACCTGTTTGCCTTCATCCCCATGCAGATCGGCACCCGTGAGATGGGCCTTGCTCTGGCGATGTCCTGGGTGGACCTGGCCTCCCCCCTGAGCCTGACGGCCTCCATCATGTCCCGCATCCGCGAGATCGTCTACACGGCCATCGGCACGGGGATGATGCTCATCAGCAACGGCGAGCTGCCCAAGGCCGACGCCCTGGACGCTGCGGAGGAATCCGCCCCGGAGGAGGTGCCGCTCCCGTGAACGCGGCGCTGATCCTTTCCGGCGGCGTGGGCGCCCGCTACGGCGCCGGCATGCCCAAGCAGTACACCCGCATCCGCCGCAAAATGGTGATCGAGTACGTCATCGAGGCCGCGAAGGCCGCAAAAACCGCCGATGTGGTGCTGGTCGCCGGTGCGGACTGCCCCCAGCTGCGGCAGCTGCAGAAGAAGCACGGCTTCCATACCGCCCCCGGCGGCGCCACCCGCAACGAGACGCTCCTCAGCGGCCTCACCGCATTGCGGGATATGGGCTGCGAGCGGGTGGTCATCCTGGACGCGGTGCGCCCCCTGGTGACGGGCGAATTGATCGACGAGTACCTGCGGCTCCTCAGCGAGGGCTGGGACGCGGTCTCCACCGTGCAGCCCATCACCGACAGCCTGGGCTGCCTGGACTGCCACGAGGTGGACCGCAGCCGGTTCTACCTGATGCAGTCCCCTGAGGGCTACGACCTGGCGAAGCTGCTGCGCTATTTCGACCCCAACTCCCCCCTGACCGAGGTGGCCCATCAGCTGCCCGCGGACAGTCGGATCAACCTGTACCGGGACTTCCCGGAGAACCCCAAGCTGACCTACCCCTGGGAGAAGATGTCCATCGCCCAGGCGCTGAAGGAGCGGGGCTTATGAAAAAGTTACTGACACTGCTGATGTGCCTGCTGCTGGGCGTCTCCCCTGTGCTGGCGGAGCAGACCGATGTCGCCATGCAGCAGGCACGGGATGCGCTGGACGCGCTGGGCTACCCCGTGTCGGACGAGGCGGCCGTCATGGCGCTGGAGCAGCACCGCATGATGCAGGAAATGTACGCGCAGTGGGACATGCTCCCATCGGACGATTTCGGCAGCCAAAGCGACTGGGCCTACCAGCTGCTGCTGTGCGAGGGCGTTGGCGAATATGACTACGATGCGATGATCTTCACCCCCACGTCGGACCGGGTGTACGCCTTTGATGCGGAGTTCTTTAACATCGAGGGTATGTACACCGAGTTCCTGCAGGGCGTGCAGGCCATCGTCCCGGAGGCGAACATCACCGCCGTCCGTGAGGACCTTTCCGGGATGAATGAGTATCTCGAGGGCGAACGCAAGGTGTTCTTCGAGTGCAACGGCCATGCCTATGTGAAAACGCTGAAAAGCGAGGGCGACTGGCTCAACGGGGAGATCATCGACTTTGTGAACCAGGTGCTGGAGGTGGAGGGCTTCGACAAGCAGCTCCACACCGTCAGCAACGGCTGGGACCAGATGGTGCTGCTGATCTGCGGCACGGAGGCCGAGGCTGCGGAGCTTCGATTGCTGCTGGGCGTGGAGGCCCCGCAGGAGGACAACTCCCTGCTGGACTGGCTGAGCGACCTGCTGGGTTTGTAAGTGAATAAGAAAAACCGTCATCCGTGAGGATGGCGGTTTTTTGTGTGGGAGTGGGGGGCGCGGGCGGCAAATTGCCGCCCCTACGGTCGATTGTGTGGTGGTGTGAACGGGCCGGAAAATGTTAGGCGTGTAGGGGCGGCAACCTGCCGCCCGTCCTCTGACGGATGAGGTTTACTCCGCCTTCTCCTTGTACACCACAAACTTCTGGAAGAGGTACTCGGTGACCAGGTTCAGGCACATGACGGTCAGCTGCACCAGCCAGTCATGCCAGCCGATGGACTCCAGCCAGTTGCCCAGCCAGGTGGAGGCAGGGGTGAACACCGCGTAGAACAGCGCGACCAGCAGCATATCGCGCAGGACATGGCCGGTGGGCTTGAAGGTGTACTTGCGGTTGAAGGTGAAATTCCAGATGACGGAGAGGGCCAGGGAGGGCAGGTAGCTCATCCACCAGCTTTCCCAGCCGAATACATCGTGGAACAGCGCGAAGCTCAGCACCTGGATGATGCCGGCGGAGAGGCTGAACAGGGTGAACTTGATGGCCTGCAGGACGTTCTTGTTCATGGGTCATTCTCCTTTTCATTGGTAGTGAGGTCACAGGGTGTCCAGCGTCTTTGCATAGAAGCCCAGGCGCTGAATGAGGTAGCAAAGGGCATGTACGCCCCAGGTCAGCAGAAACGAGATGGCTTTGATGAACAGGACGTATTGCGCAGCGGTGATCGCGAACCGGTTGAGGAAGGCGACCAGCACGTTGGAAATGACGATCACGGCCAGCGCCCGGATCACATTCAGCACGCACAGCACAACAACGGGCACCGTGGGATTGGTCTTGCTGCGGAAAACGAACTGTCGGGCAAGCAGACCGATCGCAACGGAGATGATGAGGGCGAAGCCGATGCTCATCAGGATGGAGACAATGCTGAGAAACGTATACGGGAGAAATTGGGAAGCGATGGTCGTCAGCAGCCCCTGCAGCGCGGAGATGACGAAGCCTGCAGCCCATGTGATGCCGACATAGATCAGGATGCGGACGATCTCGGAGCGCTTGTGGGAGGCGGGTGAGTTGTTGTTCTGCATGGTTCATTCTCCTTTTCATTGGTAGTGAGGTCACAGGGTGTCCAGCGTCTTTGCGTAGAAGCCCAGGCGCTGGATGAGGTAGCAAAGGGCATGTACGCCCCAGGTCAGCAGAAACGAGATGGCATTGATGAACAGGACGTGTTGCGCAGCGGTGATCGCGCCCCGGTTGAGGAAGGCGACCAGCACGTTGGAAATGACGATCACGGCCAGCGCCCGGATCACATTCAGCACGCACAGCACAACAACGGGCACCGTGGGATTGGTCTTGCTGCGGAAAACGAACTGTCGGGCAAGCAGACCGATCGCAACGGAGATGATGAGGGCGAAGCCGATGCTCATCAGGATGGAGACAATGCTGAGAAACGTATACGGGAGAAATTGGGAAGCGATGGTCGTCAGCAGCCCCTGCAGCGCGGAGATGACGAAGCCTGCAGCCCATGTGATGCCGACATAGATCAGGATACGGACGATCTCGGAGCGCTTGTGGGGGGCGGAGGACGTGTTGTTCTGCATGGTTCATTCTCCTTTGTATTGCGATTTACACCAGCCGCAGCGCCGGCATGGCGTTGAGCGTCAGCGGCGCGGTCTCGCCCCGCATCAGCCGGAAATAGGCGGCGGAGGCGATCATCGCGGCGTTGTCGGTGCAGAGGTTCAATTTGGGCATGTACAGCGGAATTCCTGCTTTGTCGGCCTCCTCCTGCATCATGCGGCGCAGCAGCCGGTTGGCGGAGACGCCGCCCGCCATGGCGAGGGCAGGGGCACCCGTTTCCTTCGCGGCGAGGATGGCCTTTTCCACCAGCGCGGAGACC
>X409_Impala__coassemble_433_pt1 | contig 21849 bp, 18 predicted proteins | sample X409_Impala__metabat2_high_PE_002 | metagenome-assembled genome bin X409_Impala
GGTCAGCAGGCCCTCCTCCGCCAGCAGCTCCAGGTCGATCAGCATGGGGTTGCCCGCAAACACGCTGGAGGACTGGTAGGGGCTCTCGCCGTAGCCGGTGGGGCCCATGGGGAGCACCTGCCACACCTTCATGCCGCTCTTTTTGAGGAAGTCGGCAAAGGCGTAGGCTGCCTTGCCCATGGTGCCGATGCCGCCCGCGCCGGGCAGGGAGGAAATGTGCAGCAGCAGACCGCTTTTACGCATTTGTATCCATCCTTTCAGGATGATTCCGTCATGGAATCGTAGTGTTATGGAAACGTTTCCGAAAAGGTTTGAAAGAAAGGCGGGGTGGATGATCCCGCTTTCTACAATATTCGCTGCAAGCGGGGAAATTCCTTCAAAAAAAGGAGGAAAGTCGCAGAAAATGTTTACCCCTTTACCGAGCCGGAGGTGACGCCCTCCACATAGAAGCGCTGCATGATGATGAACAGCACCGAGATGGGCAGGGAAACGATCAGCCCGGCGGCGCAGAATTGGGCGAAGTAGCGGTTGCGGTTCACCTTGTCCACCAGGGAGAAAAGGCCCAGGGCGACGGTCTTGTCCGCAGCCACGCCGGAGGACATGATCAGCGATGCATACACAAAGTCCATCCATGGGTAGAGGAAGGAACTGATGACCGTGTACACCACGATGGGCTTGGCAAGGGGCAGGATGATGCGGGTGAACACCACCCACTCATTGGCGCCCTCGACCCAGGCGGCCTCCCGGAGCGAGGGACTGACGGTGTCAAAGAAGCCCTTGGCGATGAGGTGATCCACCCCCGCGCTTGCGCTGTACACGATGACAAGGCCGGTCAGGCTGTTGGTCAGGCCCACTTCCCGCAGGATGAAGTATACCGCGATCATCCCCAGGAAGCCGGGGAACAGATTCAGTATGATGGCGGTGTTCATCAGCCCGCGGCGGCCCTTGAAGCGCAGGAAGGACATAGCGTAGGCGGTCATCAGCACAAAGGCGGTGGAGATCAGGCAGCTGAAAGCCGCCACGATGAGCGTATTGGTGAACCAGCGGGGGAAGTTGCTGACGCTGTCCGGGTGGAGGAGCTCCGCGTAGTGGCGCAGGGTGTAGCCTTCCGGGAAGAAGCGGGTGATATTGGGGCCCTCATCCACCCCGAAGGAGGTCAGGATCAGCCACAGGATGGGCAGCAGCCAGACCGCCGCCAGCAGCGTCAGTAGCATATTATGCAGAAAGGTCTTCATCGGAAGGCAGCCTCCTTTGCCTCGCGGGTCAGGCGGGTGAAGGCGGTCAGGGTGATGGCCGAGCACACCGCGAACACGAGGATGCCGATCACCGAGGCCATCTTGTAGTTGCTCTGGTCCTGGGTGAGGCGGTAGAGCCAGGTCACCAGCAGATCGACCTCCGTGGCGCCGGCAGCGGCCATCTGCTGGTCGGCGGTGACGTAGACGTCCCGCGTCAGCAGCCATATCACGTTGAAGTTGTTGATGTTCGTCACCATGCCGCTGATGAGGCTCGGCCCGGTGATGTGCAGCAGGTAGGGGAGGGTGATCCGCCTGAATACCTGCCAGCCGTTGGCTCCGTCGATGCGGGCGGCCTCGGTCAGCTCGCGGGGGATGTTGAGCAGCACGCCGGTGGCCACCAGCATCTGCCAGGGAACGCCCACCCACAGGTTGATCAGGAGGATCATCCCCCGGGCCCAGGCAGGATGGGTGAGGAAGGGCACATACCCCGCCGTCGGGATGGCGCCGATGCGGTAGAGCCAGTCCGTCACGCCCCAATCCTTCAGCAGCGTGTTGACGATCCCCACATCCGCAAAGAGGCTGCGCATCAGCAGCAGCGACACGAACTGGGGTACGGCCATCGCAACCATGAAGCAGGTGCGCCACAGGGGCCTCCAGCGCGTCCGCCGGTGGTTGATGAGCATGGCCAGCAGCGTGCCGGCGATGTAACAGGAAAGGGTCGCCGTCACGGCCCAGGTCAGCGTCCAGCCCAGCACCCGCGGGAAGGCGTAGGCGAAAGCGCCTCCGGAAGCCAGGTCTGTCAGCAGGTGGAAGTTGTCCAGCCCAACCCAATCCAGCAGATTGGTCGGCACCAGGTGCGCCCGGTCATAGTTGGTGAAGGCGATGAGGATCATGACCAGCAGCGGGATGACCATCACCACCAGCGTGCCCGTCACCGGCAGGATGAGCAGCGGCTTGTGGAAGTCCCGGCCCAGCAGGCGGGCAGCATCCTCCCGGAGGGGCGCGGCGGGACGGGCAGCGCGTGCCCTCCGCAGGCATTGCAGCGCGAAGAGCGCGATCAGCAGCAGCCCCAGCACCCCAAAGAGCAGGATCAGGAAGGAGTTGTCGTAATCATTCCACACATTGCGCCTGGCGACGGGGTCCCAGATGCGTTCGGCCTGCACGGTCCCCAGGGTCGGCAGCTTGCGGATGAAGGGGAGCGTCATGCAGATGCCGCTCACCAGGGCGGCCTCCTCCAGGAAGAGCAGCAAGCCCTTTCCCCAATAGCCGCACAGGAGGCTCTCGGCGCCCCAAAACAGGGCCCGCAGCAGCCTTTGCCAAAACGCAAGGAAGGCCCTTTCTTTTGCAGGGCGCAGGCGGCTCATTGATCAGCCGGGGCTGTGATGCCCGCGACGGCGTTGTCCAGCAGCGTCTGCAGATCGGTCCCGGCCGGGTTGCCGCTGGCAATGATCTTGCCCAGGGAGGCCGCAGCATCCCAGTACTTGCTGCCCACGCGCTGCACATCGGCATAGGGCGCCTGCGCGGTGATCGCGGCGATGGCGGGCTCCGCAAGGACCTCCGGGTCTGCAAGGGCGGAAATGTTGCTGGGGCCCTGACGGCGCAGGCGGAAGCGATCCAGCTGGGCGTCGCGGGCAGTCATGAAGTCGGCCAGGTCAAGCGCCGCGCCGGCATGGGGGGAGTAGGGATTCACCCCCACCAGCTTGAAGCCGGAGAAGGAGGCCATCTGCACATCCCTGTCACCCACGCGGAAGGTGGGGAGCTTGGCGGCAGCGTAATCCTCGCCCCAGACCTGGGCAGCCACAGCGGCGTTCCATGTTCCGCTGACCCCGGCGATGATGCTGCCGTCCTTGATGCCGGCCACGAAGGCGTCGCTGTCGGCAGATATGAAGCCGGGATGCTTCGCGATCTCCAGCAGTGAGGCAAGCACCTGCGTGCCGACAATGGGCGCATCCGTTTCATTCCAGCTGCACAGGTTGGTCACGCCGTCATCGCTCAGGCGCATCTCCAGCCCGGCGCCGCGGAAAAAGGAATACAGGTACCAGCCGTTGGTCAGGGGGAAGGCGACCCGGCGGCCGTTCTGGGCGGCACGCTCCAGGAGCGCTTCAAAGGAGGCGGCGTCCTCGGGGGTGATGAGGGCGCTGTTGTAGAAGAGGAAGTAGCCGTTGTCGGCGGTGGCGGGGCAGGCGTAGAGCCGGCCGTCCGGCCCGGTGGCGGCGGATACGGATTCCGGCGTGTTGCGCCGGATGACGTCCTGCGCATTTTCCTGCAGGGGCATCAGCGCGCCGCCCAGCAGGAGATCGGGCAGCTGATCGTCCGCGAAGGTGAACACATCGGCGGCGCTTTCCACGTCCGCCAGGATGGCGCGGGCTGCATCGCCCTCGCTCTGCACCCCGATCCGGATATCGTAGGTCTGGGTGGGATGGGCAGCCTCAAAGTCGCGCACGACCTGCTCCATCCAGGCGACGTCGGCATGGTCGCCCACCCAGACCCGCAGTCTGGTGACGGCGTTGTCCGGGGCAGTCCGGGGTGAGCAGCCGGTCATGCACAGCAGCAAAAGGCATGTCAGCAGGATTTTTTTCATGCAAAAAACCTCCCAGATGATTCTGGGAGGAGTATGGTTTGCAGGGGAGAAAAGTATGCAGGACGTCAATGGGCCGGGCCGACGGATTCGCGCATGATGAGCTCCGCATCCACGGTGATGTGGCGAGGCGCCTCGCCATCCTCGATCATGCCCATGAGCATCGCGACGCTCTCGCGGGCAATAACGTCAATGGGCTGGGCGACGGTGGTCAGGCGGGGGATGAAGTATTTGCCCATCTCGATGCCGTCATAGCCCACGACGCTCACGTCCCCGGGGACGCTTCGGCCGATATCCTGCAGCGCACGGATGACGCCCATGGCCACCGTGTCCGACATGGCGAATACGGCGGTGGTGTCAGGCTTCATGGCGAAGAAGCCGCGGGCGGTATCGTATGCGCCCTTCAGGGAGAAGCGGGTGTCCACATAGCGCTCCTCGTCAAAGGGGATGCCGGCGGCGTCCAGGGCCTCCAGGGCCCCCTTGAAGCGCCGGCCGAAGCCGTCGTCGCTCTGCCTGTCGCCGCCAAAGACGGCAATGCGGGTGTGCCCTGCGTCGATCAGGGTCTGCATGGCCTTGCGGCCCATATCGCGGTTGTTGATGAACACGCTGCCTGCGCGGGGCAGCTCCGCCTGCTTGGCGCTGACGGTGGCGAATACCATGGGCATATCGGTGTTGCGCAGCACATTGGCACGCTCGTCGATGCGGCCGCCCAGGAAAATGCAGCCGGTGACGCGCTTCTCGTGGGACAGCCTCACCGCAGTCTGGAATTCATCCGCCTTCTCATCCAGATACTCCACCAGGAAGGAGGCGTTCATATCCTTGCTGTAGCGCAGCACCGCCTCTGCCAGCGCATTAAGGAAGGGGTTCTCCCTGCCGCGCAGGATGATGGCCACGATCTCGCCGTCCACCTGCTTGAGGCCGCGGGCGTTGGCGTTGCCGGTGAAATGACATTCAGCCATCACGCGCTCCACCTTTTCGCGGGTGGCGGGGTTGACGTCGGGCCGCTTGTTCAGCACCCGGGATACAGTGGTGACGCTCACGCCCGCCTTCTGCGCGATGTCCTTGATGGTATAGATCTTCACGAGGCGCTCCTCTCCGGGGCTGAAAACGCTCCCGGTACCGTTTTCGGTTTCCTTGTTTGATGGTACCACACAAGTGGAAAACTGTCAAGGTTTGATGGGGAATTTCAGGCACATTCGGCACAAATTCCACATGCATACTGTGCAATGGATAAAATTTTGATTAGAATCCGCCCAAAACTTTGCGCTATTGAGGAATGTATGGTATAATACGCTCATCGCAGGGATCCCTGCGGACAGGAGTTGATATGATGGCAACCGAAGAGAAGACCAACAAGCCCTCCCTGTGGAATCAGGCGCTGAAGGCCGTCAAGGGGGACAGCACGACCGAGCTGGTGGAGCAGTTCACCCAGGAGATGACCCTGGTGGCAGAGGGCCTGTGCGAGGATCAGGCGCGGCTGCGCAGGGCCGTGGACGGGCTCATCCGGGAATCGGACGGGCAGAAGCAGAAGGCTGAGCAGGATTATCAGGATGTGCTGCGCCAGCTGGAGAGCCACGAAAAGGCCACGAAGCAGCAGCTGGAGGAGCTCACCCGGAGGGTGGCGGCGCTGGAGAAGCCCGCAAAGGGCAGGAAGGGCAAGAACTCGCTTGGCGCAGATGTGCTTGGCCGGCTGACGCTGCTGGCAGCCATCGTCTGCGGCGCATGGGTGATCGTCACCCTGCTGAAGCTGTTTATGTGAGGTCGCTTATGAAGTCTTATCAGGAAATGCTGGAGCAATACCGCAAGCGCCAGCGCTCCACGGTGGTGGACGCCATTGCCACGGGGCTGACCTATGTGGACGAGATCGCCGTGGACTCCGGGCTGCTGGAGGAAACGGGCCTTTTGGCGGAGCTGACGGGCTCGGTGTGCGGGGCGCTGCCCTTTGCCATCATCGCCGTGCAGGAGGGCTCCAAGGTGGTGCTGGGCCTCAAGCCCGCCGCCAACGGCATGCAGGACGGCGCCTATCGCATGGCCAAGACCGGCGCAGCGCTGGGGGTCGGCACGGCGGTGGCCGCCGGCGCGGGCTTCTGGGCGGCGATCCCGGTGACGATGGGCGTCCGGGCCCTCTTTGACCGCTACCGTTCCAAGGCGCTGACCGGCATGCGGGTGCAGGGGCGCATCAACCGCCTGAAGGAGCTGAACGCACAGCTGCGTCAGCCGCAGGAGCAGGAAGGCCCCGTCACGCTGCCGGAACCGGAGATCGTGGCGGTCATTCCGCATTGATGGGCGGACGGGCGAAATAGTGAAGAGTGAATAGTGAAGAGTGAATAGTATGAAATGGAGCAGGAGGAAACGTCCTCCTGCTCCTTGTGTTGTCAGAAGATGTGGATGACCTCCGCGCCCTCGCGGACGAAGGCGATGAACTCGTTCAGCTCGGCGTGGCAGGTGATGGTGCGGCCGCCCTCGATGACGGCTTTGTCCGTGGTGCGGACCCACTTGCCGGCGGGCAGGTACACCTCGCGCCCGGTGGTTTTCGACTCCATGATGGGCGCAAACAGAATGTCCGGGCCGAACATGTACTGGTCGTCCAGGGCGTAGCACCTTTCGTCCTCCGGGAAGTCGAAGAACATGGGGCGCATGATGGGCTCGCCGGTCTGGCTCGTCCGCTTGGCGCAATCCAGGATGTAGGGCTTCATTCTTTCGCGCAGGTGGATGTAGGAGGCCAGCACGGGGGTGTTCTTTTCGCCGAAGGACCAGATCTCGTTGTCGCCGCCGGAGCGCTCCTTCACGCCGGGATGGCGGTCCACCTGGTCCTTCGTGCGCATGCGGGAGCCGTGCAATCTCATCACCGGGCTGAACAGGCCGAACTGGAACCAGCGCACGATCAGCTCGCGGAAGTAGTCGCTCTCGATGTCGCCGGAGTGGAAGCCGCCGATGTCGGAGTTCCACCAGGGGATGCCGCACATGGCCATCGAAAGGCCGCTGACGACGCTCTCCCGCAGGGCTTGCCAGGAGGAGGGGATGTCGCCGTTCCACACGATGGCGCCGAATTTCTGGCTGCCGGGCCAGGCCGCGCGGGTGAGGGACACGATCTCCGTTTCGCCCTCGGCCTTCAGCCCGTCATAGAAGGTCTTGGCGTAGTAGTAGGGGTAGGTGAGGCCCATCTCCATGCCGTTGCCCAGGTGATAGCGCAGATGGTCGCCCTGCTGGGGATGATACTCCGGCTCGGCCTCGTCCAGCCAGAAGGTGCGGATGCCGTACTGGTAGTAGCCCTTCTTCACCTGCTCCCAGACGTACTGGCGGGTGCGGGGATTGGTGGGGTCGATGAAGGTCTGCTGGCCGTAGAAGTCGAAGGTGCCGTACTGGCCGTTCTCCGTGCGGACGAGCATGTTCTCGTCGTTCATGGCGTTCCAGTTGTGGCTGTTGGGGTTGATGGTGGGCCAGATGGACACCACGGGGCGGATGCCCATGGCATACAGCTCGTCGCACATAGCCTTGGGGTCGGGCCACAGGGAGGGCTCGAATTCCCAGTTGCCCTGTTCGGTCCAGTGGAAGTAGTCGATGACGATGGCGTCCACCGGGATGCCCATGTCGTGGTACTTGCGGGCCACCTCAAGCAGGTCGTCCTGGCTCTCGTAGCGCAGCTTGCACTGCCAGTAGCCCGCGGCCCAATCGGGCATCTCGGGGGAGAAGCCGGTCAGCTCCGCGTAGCGGCGCAGGGCTGCGGCAGGGGTCGCAGCGGCGGCGATGATATAATCCGCCTGATAGGCGCAATTCGCCTCCCATAGCGTGCGGCTGCGGCCAAATTCCACCCGGCCGGGGCTGGGGTTGTTCCACAGGAAATAGTACCCCAGGGAGGAATACACGCAGGGCAATGCGGACTTGGTGTTGTAGTGCCACAGGTCGGTGGCGGTGCCCTTGCGGTCAAAGCAGGGCTGCTGCTCCTGGCCGACGCCGTAGAAATGCTCGCCCTCCTGCGCCTCAAAGATGGCGCGGATGCGGTACATATTGCCGGAGAGGTGGGTGTACTTGGTCACGGGATCGCCATCCTCCCGGGAGGCCAGGATGACCTTTCCGTCCCGCTTGAAGCAGAAGGAACAGCGCTGCCAGCCCTTCCACACATGCACAGAGAGGCTGCCGACGGTCATATCCGCCGTTTCGCCATCGCAGGCAACGGTGCAATCAGCCGGCAGGGGATCCAGCAGCGTCCACTTCTCCTGGGAGAACGTGCCGTTTCGGGTGGCACGCACGCGGATGGTATCCGGGCCGTAGGGCTCAAAGAGGATGGTCTCGTCCCGCATCTGGAAGAGGATGGAACGGTCTGTTGCGGTGATCTTGCTCATAGGGGAGCTCCTTTCGCGTATGGAATTGAACGAGAATCATGGTTGTATTATACCTGCTCCAGCGGCAAAAAGCAAGCCGCTGCGTTCCCTGTCTTTTTATTGTATAAGCGGTTGACGGATGGGGCAAAATCGGCTATGATTTCCCCTGTACTGCAAGGAGGAATAAGCATGAAATTCACCAAAATGCATGGCATCGGCAACGATTATGTGTATGTGAACTGCTTTGAGGAATATGTGGAAAACCCCGCCGAAATGGCAAAAAAGGTCAGCCGCTATCACTATGGCGTGGGCAGCGACGGCCTCATCATGATCTGCCCCAGCGAGGTGGCGGACTTCGAAATGAAGATGTACAACGCCGACGGCAGCGAAAGCGAAATGTGCGGCAACGGCACCCGCTGCGTGGGCAAGTATGTCTATGACCGCGGATTGACCGATAAGACCACCGTCAGCCTCATGACCGGCGCGGGCCTCAAGATCCTGCAGCTGAAGGTCGTGGACGGCAAGGTGGCTGCCGTCAAGGTGGACATGGGCGCGCCGGAGCTGCGGCCCGAGCTCATCCCCGTTGACCTGCCCGGCGAGGCCGTCATGGGCCACCGCCTGAATGTCGGCAGCCAGACCTATGAGATCCACTGCGTGTCCATGGGCAATCCCCACTGCATCGTGTTCGTGAAGGACCCCGATCAGGTGGACGTGGCCCAGGTGGGCAAGCTGCTGGAAAACCACCCCATCTTCCCCAAGCGCGCGAACATCGAGTTCGTGCAGGTGGTCAGCCGCAATCATCTGCGCATGCGGGTGTGGGAGCGCGGCTCCGGCGAGACCCTGGCCTGCGGCACGGGCGCATGCGCGTCCCTGGTGGCGGCGGTGCTGACGGGCAGAGCAGACCGGCAGGTGACGATGGACCTGCTGGGCGGCAGCCTCGACCTGGACTGGTCCTTCGAGGACGGCCATGTGTACCAGGAGGGCCCGGCGACGTTCGTGTTCGACGGGGAATGGATCGATGAATGATCCTGATTGAATGTATGATGAAGCTCCGGCTTCCCGATGGGGGAGCCGGAGCTTTGGTGTTACCGTTCATTTGTCATTTCTTCGTAGTCTGACTGGAGCATGATGCGGGATGCGGGGTAGAAGTAGTCATCCAGCTTGTCGGGCAGGATTTCAAAGTCGCTTCCCCAGGTGTAAATGGTTTTCACGGTATCTCCTGCCTGGAAGCGAATCTCGCTTACGGGTAGGCCGGTCTTCACGAGCAGCAGGTGTTCGCCGTCCGAAGCGGTGGTGCTGTCCCAACCGCCGATCAGGTAAAGTTCGCTGCCATCGCGGCACAGTTCGTATTCAGACATTGTGAGGGAGAAATTGGAGGCCAATCCGAGGTTTTTATTCTGGTTGGGGTAGTATTCCAGCGTATAGGTGAGAATGACGGCTTCCGGTTGACCGGTCAGGTTTTCTTGTGTTGCGCCGATGATCTTTTGTTCTACATGGTGATCGATATAGGCCATGGCGTTGAATTGGCAGGAAGCTGAAAGACTTACGACGGCACTGCTGCTGGAAAGATACGGGCCGTACAGCTCCAGGGGTACATCGGCGGTCTGATGCAGATATATCTGATTGATTCCAGCTGCCGTCAGCACCAGCACCACTACACATGCCAGCGCGATGAGCGTGATCCACAGCGCCTTGAAGCGCCGTCCCAGCCAGCGCAGGCCCTTTTTGAGCGCCTGGGACTCCTTGGCGGGTTCGGCACGGGGGACGGGCGGCTCGGCCTTCATGCGGGCGTACAGGGCCTTGCAGGGGGCGCATAGCGCCGTGTGCTCATCCAGGAAGCGCTGGCTGCCCTCGGAGCACACGCCGTCCACAGACAGGGGCATCAGGTCGCGGGCGATATCGCAATCGTTGCGGTTCATAGGGTTCCCTCCTTGTTCATGCGTTCGGTCAGCATCAGACGTGCCCGGTGGTAGGTCACCCGGGCCCAGCTTTCGGTCTTGCCAAAGAGCGCGGCGATCTCCCGGTAGCCCACGTCACCCAGCGCGCGCAGGGTGAAGACCTCCTTGTAGGGCTCCTCCAGGGTGTGGAGCAGCCGCAGGATGTGTCCGGCCTGGTCACGGTCGGCGAGGCTGTTTTCCACGTCCTCGCCGGTGGCGAGCATCTCCAGCGGGGCGTCGCCGACCTCCCTTTGCCTTTTGCGGAGGCGGGAGATATGAACGTTTCGGGCGATGCGGAACAGCCAGGCATCCAGGTTGGCATCGTCAGGAAGCTTGCCCGCATGCTGGATGGCCCGCAGGAAGGTCTCCTGCACGATCTCCTCGGCCTCTGCCGGCGTCCGCGTCAGCGACAGCGCAAACCGGTATAGCTTCGGGAAACAGGACGTGTAGAGGGCTTCCAGGTTCATATCGTCACCTCCTTTTTTCGGCCATCACCTGGCGAAAAGCCAGGCGCTGGCTACACTCGGCGATTGCAAACAATCGCTCTCGTTAGTCGGGCTTTGCCCGACCTCCATTTTCAGCAGTGAAAGGTCCTTTCACCTGTATAACGCATGAGTTGGCTATATGTTACAACAGAATCGGAAAAATTGCAAAGAAAAAGGAGACTCCGGTGGGGAGCCTCCGGGTGCAGGGCTCAGCCCTGCTGGATCGCGTTGCCCGTATAGAGCTGGTAATACTTGCCCTTCTGCTCGATCAGGTCGTCATGGGTGCCGCGCTCGATGATGCGGCCCTGCTCCAGGACCATGATGCAGTCGGAGTTCTTGACCGTGGAGAGGCGGTGGGCGATGACGAAGGTGGTGCGGCCGTGCATGAGGGCGTCCATGCCGCGCTGCACGAGGGTCTCGGTGCGGGTGTCGATGGAGGAGGTGGCCTCGTCCAGGATCAGGCAGGGCGGATCCGCCACCGCTGCGCGGGCGATGGCCAGCAGCTGGCGCTGGCCCTGGGAGAGGTTCGCGCCATCGCCGGTGAGCATGGTGTTGTAGCCCTCGGGCAGTTTGCGGATGAAGCCGTCGGCGTTGGCCAGCTTTGCGGCGGCGATACATTCCTCATCGGTCGCGTCCAGCTTGCCGTAGCGGATGTTGTCCAGCACCGTGCCGGTGAACAGGTGGGTCTCCTGCAGCACCATGCCCAGGGAGCGGCGCAGGTCATCCTTCTTGATCTTGTTGATGTTGATGCCGTCGTAACGGATCTTGCCGTCCTGGATGTCGTAGAAGCGGTTGATGAGGTTGGTGATGGTGGTCTTGCCGGCGCCGGTGCCGCCCACGAAGGCGATCTTCTGGCCGGGCATGGCGTACATGTTGATGTCGAAGAGCACCTGCTTTTCCTCGTTGTAGCCGAAGTCCACGCCGTCAAAGACCACGCCGCCCTCCAGCTTGGTCAGAGTGGTGGTGCCGTCCTGATGGGGATGCTTCCAGGCCCACATGCCGGTGCGCTTTTCGGATTCGACCAGGTTGCCGTCCTCATCCTCATGGGCGTTGACCAGCTCCACATAGCCCTCGTCGGTCTCGGGCTCTGCGTCCATCAGGTCAAACACGCGGCGTGCGCCGGCCAGCGCCATGATGATGGCGTTCATCTGCTGGGTCACCTGGGTGATGGGCTGGGTGAAATTCTTGTTGAGGCTCAGGTAGGTGATCAGCTCGCCCAGGGTCATTAGGGTTTCGCCCGAGAGGATGGCCAGGGCAGCGCCCACCATGGCGCAGATGACGTAGGAGATATGGCCGAAGTTGTTGTTGATGGGGCCCATGGTGTTGGACCAGCGGTTGGCGTTGTGGGCGGCGTAGCGGAGGTTCTCGTTCAGCTTTTCGAAGTCCTCCTGGGCCTTGTCCTCATGGCAGAAGACCTTGACGACCTTCTGGCCGGTGGTCATCTCCTCGATGTAGCCGTTGAGCTTGCCCAGGTTTTCCTGCTGGGCGATGAAGAACTTGCCGCACATGCCCACCAGCTTGCCGGAGACGAGCATCGTCAGCGTAACGAGGATGATGGACAGCACCGTCATGATGGGGGAGAGCATCACCATGCTCGCGAAGGTGGTCACCAGGGTGACGGAGGAGTTGACGATCTGGGTCAGGCTGCCGCCGATGAGGTTGCGCATGGCGTCCACGTCGTTGGTATAGACGGACATGATGTCGCCATGGGAGTGGGTGTCGAAGTACTTGATGGGCAGCTCTTCCATTTTGGTGAAGAGCTCGTTGCGGATCCTGAGCATGGAGCCCTGGGTCACCACGACCATGATGCGCTGCTGGAGATAGGAGCATCCTACGCCCAGGGCGAGGATGCAGGCCAGGCGGATCAGGCGCTCAAGCAGGTAATCGAAGGTGGAGGTGCCTGCCATGATGCCCTTGATATGCACATCGATCAGCTCTTTGGTGAAGAGGGTGCCCTGCAAGGTGCAGATGGCTGTGGCAAGGATGCACAGCAGCACGATGATAAAGTGCACGCCGTAGTGCTTCATGATGAATGTCAGTACGCGGCCGAGTAGCTTGCCCTGGCCCTTGAGGGACATGGCGGGCATGGGCGCGCCGCGGCGTCCGGGACCGTGCATCATTGCATCTTCACCTCCTTGCTTCTGCGGGTCTTCTTTTCCTTCATCGGGGGCATGGGGAAGGGCGGCATGCCGGGATTCTTGGGCTGCTGCTTGTTGATGTCATAGACCTCGATGTCCTTGTCGGAGTCGGTCTCGTCAAAGTCGCCGGAGCCGCTGGTCTGCGTCTCGTAGATCTCGCGGTAGATCTCGCTCGTCTCCAGCAGCTTCTCGTGGGTATCGAAGGCGGCGATCCTGCCGTCCTCCATCACGATGATGCGGTCCGCATCCTGCACCGAGGCGATACGCTGGGCGATGATGATCTTGGTCGTGCCGGGGATGGCTTCGCGGAAGGCGCGGCGGATCCTGGCGTCGGTGGCGGTGTCCACCGCGGAGGTGGAGTCATCCAGGATCAGCACGCGGGGCTTCTTCAGCAGCGCGCGGGCGATGCACAGGCGCTGCTTCTGGCCGCCGGAGACGTTGGTGCCGCCCTGCTCGATGAAGGTGTCGTACTTGTCGGGCATCTTCTCGATGAATTCATCCGCGCAGGCCTGACGGCACACGGCCTGGCACTCCTCCAGGGTGGCGTCGGCCTTGCCCCAGCGCAGGTTATCCAGGATGGTGCCGGAGAAAAGCACGTTCTTCTGCAGCACCACGGCCACCTGGTCGCGCAGGGCCTCCAGGTCGTAATCGCGCACATCGTGGCCGCCCACCTTCACCGAGCCGCCGGTCACATCATACAGGCGGGAGATGAGGCTCACCAGGGTGGTTTTGCCGCAGCCGGTGCCGCCGATGACGCCGATGGTCTCGCCGGAGCGGATGCTGAGGTTGATGTTCTCCAGGATGTCGTCGCCGGAGCCTTCGGTATGATACTTGAAGTGCACGGCCTGGAACTCAATGGAGCCGTCCCTGACCTCGGTGAGGGGCTCGGCGGGGTTGGTGATGGAGGGCTCCTCCTCCAGCACCTCGACGATGCGCTTGCCCGCAGCGGCGGACATGGAGAGGTTCACGAAGATCATCGACAGCATCATCAGGTTCATCAGGATGGACATGACGTAGGAGAACAGCGCGCTCAGGTCGCCCACCAGTATGCCGGAGTCAGGCGTACACACCAGCTTTGCGCCGAACCAGGACAAAAGCAGGATCACGGTGTACACCGTGCCCATCATGACCGGGCCGTTGAGGGCGATGATGTTCTCCGCCTTGACGAAGAGCTTATATACGCCGCCGGAGGCATTGCGGAATTTTTCGCTCTCATGCTCCTCGCGGACGAATGCCTTCACCACGCGGATGCCCTTGACGTTCTCCTGCACGGAGGCGTTGAGGGCGTCGTACTTCTTGAACACCTGAGAGAACACCTTTGAAACGGTGCCGATGATCAGCGACAGCGCCACGCCCAGGAAAACCAGCGCCACCAGGAAGATCACCGACAGCTTGCCGGAGATGGACAGCGCCGCCACCAGGGAGAAGATCAGCGTCAGCGGGGAACGCACCGCGATGCGGGTGATCATCTGGAAGGAGTTCTGGATGTTAGTGACGTCCGTGGTCAGGCGGGTGACGAGGCCCGCGGTGGAGAACTTGTCGATATTGGCAAAGGAGAAGCGCTGGATGTTCTCATACATGGCTTTGCGCAGATTGGCGCCAAAGCCGGTGGAGGCATGGCTGGCCAGGTGCGCACATGCCACGCCGAAGAACAGACTCACCAGCGCCAGGCCCATCATGATGAGGCCATACCTGATCAGCGCGGACATATTGCCCGGCTCAACGCCCTGGTTGATGAGCTGCGCCATCGCCAGGGGGATCAGCACCTCCATCACCACCTCGCCTGCCGCACAGGCGGGGGTGAGCAGCGCTGACCATTTGTACTGCTTCACATAGGAAGCGAGCTTCTTGATCATAAGCAAATTCCTTTCAATCGGTATTTGGTTCCTTTACTTGACGGCTTCGTAGACCTTCTTCAGGCAGCGGAGGAACACCTCGCGTTCCTCGGGGGAGAGGTTGGCGGTCAGGCGCGCCTCGGAGGCCAGCACGTTCTGACGGCTCTGGGCGTGAAGCTGCACGCCTTCCGCCGTGAGCCGGGCCAGCTTCACGCGCCGGTCCGCAGGGGAGGAAACGGCCTCGATGAGCCCCTTCTTCTCCAGCCGGGAAACCAGCCCCGCCACGGTGGACTGGGCCGCCCCGAAATGCTCCTCCAGCGCCTTGAGGGACAGGGTGTGCTCCTCGGCATGGGCCAGCAGGATCAGCAGCCGGTTCTGCTGCATGGTCAGGTTGAGAGCCTGCAGGTTCTGGTTGGCTTCCTTCTCCAGCGCGTTGTCGATGCGCTTGATGTACCAGCCATAGCCTGCGATGGGCTTATCCATGGTGAACCTCCTCTTCCTTGATATTCCGTTGGGTATTATAGTATAACGATAGCATGATGTCAATAGCTTGCGATTGATTTCATCTTCTGTTCACATTTGCATAAAAAATCCGCCCCGGAGGACGGATTTGAAGGCGCGCAGATCAGCCCCACAGCGCAGCCAGCGCCGGCACGATCTGCTTCTTGCGGCTGACCACGCCGGGCAGGAACACATGCTGCCCGCGGAGCTTGCCGGTATCGAAGGCCTGCTCGATGATCTCCTCGTCTCCCAGGAAGACCAGCTCCGTGCCGCAGCGCAGCACGTCGGTCACCATCAGCAGCACCATGTCATAGCCGCGCAGCTGGCGGAGCTTGTTCATGGCGGGCAGCAGCTCGCTCATGCGGGCAAGGAGGGTATCTGTTTCCAGGCAGGTGATCTGGCTGATGCCCAGGGCGTGCCCGGCAATGTGGAATTCCTTGAAATCGGTGTTGAGGAGGGCTTCCGCCGGCTTGTCCGCGCTGGAAGCGGCGGAGAACATCTCCCGGCCCAGCCTGTCCAGGTCGATGCCGGCGATGCGGGCCAGCCGCTCGGCCATGCGCTTGTCCCGAGGGGTGCAGGTGGGGGACTTGAACAGCACCGTATCGGAGAGGATCGCGGCAGCCATCAGCCCGGCCAGCTTCTCCGAGGGCTGCAAGCCGCGCTCCTGGAACATGGTGGCCACAATGGTGGTGGTGGAGCCCACCGGCTCATTGCGCATGTAGACGGGGTGACCGGTTTGCACATCTGCCAGGCGGTGGTGGTCGATGATGGCCACGATCTCCGCCTGATGCAGCCCGGGGATGGACTGGCTCTGCTCGTTGTGATCCACCAGCACCACGCGCTTGCGGCGGGGGCGCAGCAGGTGATAACGGCTCAGGGTGCCCACAACATGATCCCGGTGATCTATGATGGGGTAGGAGCGATACCTGCTTTGCAGCACGGTCTCGCGCACATCGTCAATGAAGTCGTTCAGGTGGAAGTAGACCAGATCATTTGCCTGGGCGATGCGGCTGACCGGAATGGCCTGGTAGATCATGCGGGCGGCGCGGTAAGCATCGCAGGGGGTGACCATGATGCAGGTTTTGCTGCGGATGCCCAGGTACTTTGCAGGCACTGCATCCTGGCAGATGATGATGCAGCTGGCGCCGCCGGCAATGGCTGCGTCAATGGCGTCCTCCGAGGCGGCGCACAGGACGATGGCGCCCTCCTTCATGCCGTGCAGGGGTTCGCCGCCATGGGGGAGCGCGATCACCACCTCGCCGGAGATCAGGTCAAAGGCGTCCTCCTCGCTGTTGACGATGTGACCCTCCAGGGCGGAGAGCAGGTTGAACACAGGCACATCCTGCACGCGGGGATTCATGATGGATTCCATATCGTGCTCCGCCACGCCGCCGGCGGTGAGCATGCCATAGAGGCTGCCGTCCTCGTTGGTGACAGGCACGGCGGACAGGGGCTTGTGCTCGCGCAGCACCTGCCATGCATGGCTCACGGGCACCTGACGGCCGATGGTGGGCGGGGTATCATATTCGATATCCCGCACCTGTGTGCGGACCGTCGTCAGCAGCGGGGGCGCGTCAAATCCGAAGCGCTCCAGCAGGAAGGCGCTTTCATCATTCGGCTGGCCCAGGCGCGCCGCCACATAATCATGGTTGCCCAGGGCGTTGTTCAGCGCGGCATAGGCCATGGCTGATACGATGGAATCCGTATCGGGATTCCGGTGACCGCATACATAGATCGGATCCAAAATGATCCCTCCGTTCACTCGAAGAAATCTTCGTCTTCCTCCGCTACCGTCCAGGCATTGGGGTCCTTGTAGCGCTTTTCCTCCACCAGGCGGTTGATGAGCGTTTGCGTTTCGATGTTGGCAATGCCCAGCACCTTCAGGCCGTTGGCCGTCTGGAAGCGGGTGATGGCGTCCTGGGTGTTGACGCCGTAGTGACCGGTGATGCTGTCCGCGCCAAGCCAGCCCAGATAGACCAGCTTCTCCTGCAGCTCGGTGACCTTTTTGCCGGTGTTGCCAAAGCGCATGGTCCAGTCCGCCACATCGTGTACGGTGCCGTAGCCCAGGATCTTCTTGTCCGCGGTGGAGTAGGTCACCCGTGCCACCCGGTCAGGATTATTGCCCTCCAGGCAGTGGATGGTGACGCTGCCGTCCTTGTTCATGACGGCGTACTCCACCATGGCCACGTGGGAGGTGTTGCCGTCGCCCAGCCAGGAGAAGAACACCCAGTCGCCGGGCTGGGGGACGTATTCGCCTGCGGTGATGAAGCTGTCTGCGCCCTTGAACCACTGGTAGCCCCAGTCGGGGAGATTTCCGTTGCGGGCGACCCAGCGGCCCTCCCTGATGAACCACTTCATGCCGGTGTTCTGCCCGGAATAGAGGGGGTACACGTTCTTGAGCAGCTGGGTGCCGTGGGTCTTGTCCACCTGATCAACGCACCAGCACAGGAACTCGGCGCACCACTGGGCATAGCCGTCGCCCCAGTATTCGCCGTATTTGGAATAGCCGTGGGAGCCTTCCTTGTAGCCAAGCTCGCCCCGGGCGACGTCGAGCAGCTGCGTTACATATTCCGGCACGGGCCACTGGGGGCGCAGCGCATCATCCGCGCCTTCGGCAAGGCAGGCGGAGAGCGCCAGGCACAGCAGCAGGGCAAAGGCGATCAATCGCTTCATTGTTGTACTCCTTGTTGGTTTTCTCAGAGGATGAGCGGCGCCGTGCGGACGATCTCCGCGCTGTCCGCCGTGACGCGGCAGCAGGCGGCGACGATCTGCACGCCGGCTTCATGCGCCTCACGCAGCGCAGCGGAGAAATCCGGGTCAGTCACGTCGTTGGGCATGAGGCAGGCGGCGTCCTCCTTCATAATAACGAAGATGAGGCTGCTTTCCATCCCGGCGCGGCGGGCTTCGATCAGCCCCCGGAGATGCTTTGTGCCGCGGGCGGTGGGCGCGTCGGGGAAGATGGCTGCGCCCGCCTCGCTGAAGAGCGTCACGCCCTTCACCTCGATCAGGCAGCGGGTATTGCCCTGCATGCAGCTCAGATCAAAGCGGGAATCTCCCCAGGCGATCTCGCTGCGCACATCTGTCACGTCGCCCAGGCCGCCGGAAAGCACCCATTCCCGGGCGATCAGGTTGGGGGCCTGGCTGTCGATGTTGACGATGCGCCCGTCCTTTTCCACCGCCACCAGGTCGTAGAGGGTCTTGCGGGCAGGATTGGCGGACCGCTCCAGCCAGCACAGCGCGCCGGGCACGAGCAGCTCCTGCAGCCGCCCGGTGTTCTTGACATGAACGGTCGTCTCTGCGCCGTCCACCAGGCATCTGGCTATAAAGCGATTGACCCGGCACAGAAAGCTGCACTGGGTCAAATCATGATAGAGTTTCACGGGATCAGTCCTCAAAGACGCGGTAGACCAGCCAGCACAGCGCGCCGTCGTAGTTGGTGTGGCCCTCCAGGCGGATGGGGAAGTCGTAATCATTGCGGAAGATCAGGTTCAATTCGGAGTTGCCGACGGCGGCGTCCTGGCCCATGGGGAGGTAGGGCGCGCCGTTGTCGCCATGGGCGCGGCGGTGGAGGATGGTGATCCCGGGCAGCTGCAGCAGCACATTGTACAGCGTGGAGGACACCTGGCAGGTGCCGCCGCCGGGGGACTGGATGGTGGTGCCCTCCGCCAGCGCGCCGGCCTCCAGGTAGCCGTTCTCCAGGGAGTAGGGGCCCATGGTGTCGTTGGCGTCCAGCTCCTGGCCGGGCTTGAGCACCACGCTCATGCGCTGGATGCCCACGTCGATGTTGTGCATGCGGTTCTGGATGGTTTCGGTGCTGTTTACCTTATAGTAGGAAGTGTATGCGGCGATGGGGGTATCGTCGTTCAGGGCCTGATCGGTGGGGGAAACGGTGCGGATGTCGGTCAGGTCGCTGATGTGGATGTAGCCGTAGGTGCGCCAGTAGTTCACCACAGCCCATTCGCCGTCAAACTGCCAGATGCTCAGCGTGGTGCCGGGCTTCAGAATAGCCCAGCAGTAATCCTCGTGGGTCATGCTGACGCGCACCTCAGCGGTATCGGCGGTGACGGCCACATACTGGTGCTTCTGCACGCCATAGGGCGGGGTGTTGACGGAATCGACTGGCTTTACGTCCAGGATGCGGTGACGCTTGACATAGCCGATCTGCCCCTTATGGCGGACGATGGCCCACAGGGGATCCAGGTAGAGCACGTCCACCTTGGTCTTGCTGCCCACCTTGAAGAGGCGGTCAACATAGATGGAACGGACGCTGTATGCGGAGGTGCCGGCCTTCAGGTAGCAGGTGTACAGGGCAGGGGATTTCTTGTCGAAGTCCTCCACGGTCATCAGCTCATACTGCTCGCCCATGGGGTCGGGCAGGGCGTATTCGTTGAACTGCACCCGGTCCTCCACGACGTAGGTGGGGCGCTTGTAGTTGCCGTTGGGCACCGGCTCGACCTCGGTGTAATACCACTTGTACCACTCGTCAAGGTTCATCTCCATGCCGTTTGCCTTGTTGGGCAGGGGCGTGGGCTCAGCGTCGCTGGGTTCAAACACGGGGATGGTCGGCACGGGCGTTGCCGTGGGGCGGGGCGTCGGCGTGGGGGTCGGCGCGGCGGCACAGGCCGGGCAGGCTGCAAAGGTCAGCAGCGTGATCATCATCAGCACGAATGCAAGCAGGCGCTTGATAAACATAGAGCATCCTCCTGTTACGGTAAAAGCCGACCAGAGCGGCCATAATAATCCACCATGTATTATATCATCGGATGGAAGCAGCCGCAAGGGTTTCTTGACAGGTTTTACAATTTGTCACGGAATGTGTCTGCTTTCATGGGGAGAACCGTACTTTTCCCCTTGATTTTGCATTCGCGTTCGGGTATAATGATGTTTGGAGTACATCCTGTTCCCTCAAAACGATACTGCAAAGGAGAAATACCTATGCCTACCGATATTCAGATCGCCCAGGCGGCTACCCCCCGCCGCATTGACGAGATCGCCGCTGCCGCGGGTATCCCCGAGGAGGCCCTCTATCCCTATGGCCGCTACATCGCCAAGGTGGATCCCCTGAAGGTGAAGGGCGAGCAGAAGGCCCGGCTCATCCTGGTGACTGCCATCAACCCCACCCCCGCGGGCGAGGGCAAGACCACCGTCTCCGTAGGCCTTGCGGACGGCATGACCAAGATCGGCAAGAAGGCCATGCTGGCCCTGCGCGAGCCCTCCCTGGGCCCGGTGTTCGGCGTGAAGGGCGGCGCCACCGGCGGCGGCTATGCCCAGGTGCTGCCCATGGAGAGCATCAACCTGCACTTCACCGGCGATCTGCATGCCATCACCGCTGCCAACAACCTGCTGGCCGCCATGGTGGATAACCACATCCAGCAGGGCAACAAGCTGGGCATCGATCCCCGTCAGGTGTCCTGGCGCCGCTGCCTGGACGTGAATGACCGTCAGCTGCGCAGCGTTGTGTCCGGCCTGGGCGGCAAGATGAACGGCATGCCCCGCGAGGACGGCTTTGACATCACCGCTGCCTCCGAGATCATGGCGGTGTTCTGCCTGTCCAAGGACCTGACGGACCTGAAGGCCCGCCTTGCCCGCCTGCAGGTGGCACGCACCTTCGCCGGTACCCCCGTGACCGCCGGCGACCTGAATGCCCAGGGCGCTCTGGCGGCGCTGCTGCGTGACGCCATCCAGCCCAACCTGGTCCAGACCATCGACGGCACCCCCTGCCTGATGCACGGCGGCCCCTTCGCCAACATCGCCCACGGCTGCAACTCCGTCATCGCCACCACCACCGCCATGAAGCTGGCGGATTATGTGGTCACCGAGGCGGGCTTCGGCGCTGACCTGGGTGCGGAGAAGTTCCTGGACATCAAGTGCCGCATGTCCGGCCTGTGGCCCGATGCGGTGGTGCTGGTGGCGACGGTGCGCGCGCTCAAGTCCCACGGCGGCGTGCTCAAGGCTGATCTGGGCGCGGAGAACGTGGCGGCTGTGGAGAAGGGCCTGAGCAACCTGCTGGCCCATATCGACCATGTGCGCAATGTGTGGAAGCGCCCCGTCATCGTGGCGATGAACCGCTTCATCACCGATACCGAGGCGGAGCTGGCCGTGATCCGCAAGGCCTGCGAGGAAGCCGGCGCCCCCGTGGAGCTGTGCGACGGCTGGGCCAAGGGCGGCGAAGGCGTGAAGGAGCTGGCCGCGCTGGTCTGCGATACCGTGGACAAGCAGGAGAAGGTCGAGCCCTCTTTCACCTACACCGACGATCTGTCCCTGGCGGACAAGATCCGCGCGGTGGCCACCAAGATCTACGGCGCGAAGGACGTTGTCTTTGCCGGCTCTACCCTCAAGCAGCTCAGCAATTTTGAGGCCGAGGGCTGGGCGAAGGCGCCTGTGTGCATCGCCAAGACCCAGTATTCCTTCTCCGATAACCCCAAGGCGCTGGGTGCGCCCACCGGCTTCACCCTGAACATCCGCCAGGTGCGCCTGAACGCCGGCGCGGGCTTCATCGTGGCCTTCGCGGGCGATATCATCGCCATGCCCGGTCTGCCCAAGGTGCCCGCCGCAGAGGGCATCGACGTGACCGAAGACGGCGTCATCACCGGCCTCTTCTGACCAGGGGCTCTGCTCCTGGCCCCCGGCAGGGACGCTGTCCCTGCACCCTGCGAAGGGCCTTCGACCCTCTCGACACCCTTTTCGCGATCTTTCTTGGACTTCACTTTTGAAAGTGCACGCGTGGGGGTGTTTGGGTGTTGACAAAATGTCAACTGCGCGTTATACTGAGTTATCGTCCGAAATGACGGAGAAGAGTACCTGCATCGGAATGCCTG
>X409_Impala__coassemble_437_pt1 | contig 21624 bp, 18 predicted proteins | sample X409_Impala__metabat2_high_PE_002 | metagenome-assembled genome bin X409_Impala
TCTGCTTGGCCAGGTACATCTGGCTGGGCAGCGCGCCCTGGCGCAGGGGCATGTGCAGGAGAGCGCCCATCTTGCGCACCACCATGGGGGCCAGATTGCCCTCCAGGGCGACCCACAGCACGCGGGCCTGCTCGGGCACCTCGATGTAAGCGCGGTGCTCGCCTGCGGGCAGGAAGCAGGTGTCCTCCGCCTTGAGCTTCAGGTCGGTATCCTGCCAGTGCAGCGTGATCTCGCCCGCCTCGATGGCGAACCAGACCCACTGGTCGTGGCTGTTGAGGGGATAATCGCCCTTCTCGAACATGGCGGTGCCGGCGGCGTGGATCCATGCGCCGGAGGATCGGGTCAGGGTACCGGGCTTATGCCAGCCCTCGACAACCAGGGTGTCGGCGGCGGCTTCGACATTTGCAAACAGGTAGGATTCCATACTGCGGCCTCCTCTTGACCAAATCAAACATTTTCCATTATGGACATTATATATCCCACTAACAACATTGTCAAGGCGATTTCCGTCGTTTTTCCGGCAATTCACGGCACTTTTCTGCCGTGCGTGGGAAATTTTCCGTCAGCGGTGGACAACGGGGCTGATTTCCGCTATAATGGGGACAGCGACCTATTTCGTTCAACCGAATAAGGAGGTTTTTTCCATGATCTATCACGTCAATGCCAATGCTCCCCGCGAGGGCAACGGCAGCAAGGAACGCCCCTTCCGCCGCATTTCCGATGCGGCCAATATCGCCCTGCCCGGCGATGAGGTGCTGGTCTACCCCGGCGTGTACCGCGAGCAGGTCAGCCCCCGCCACGGCGGCACCGAGGACCAGCGCATCACCTATCGCTCCGTGGAGCCCCTGGGCGCCCTCATCACCGGCGCGGAGGAAGTCACCGGCTGGGTGAAGCAGGATAACGGCCTGTGGATGCTCCGGGTGGACAACGCCATCTTCGGGGATTACAACCCCTACATCGTCGAGGCCTTCGGCGACTGGTACTTCGCCCCCACCGTGCGCCATACCGGCTGCGTGTACCTCAATGACGTCGCCCTCTATGAGGCGCTGACGATGGAGGAGTGCATCGCGGGCGAGGTGTATACCCCCTCCTGGGATCCGGCCAACTCCATCTACAAGTGGATCGCAAAGCAGGACGGCAATGAGACCGTCATTTACGCAAACTTTCACGATTTCGACCCGAATATGGAGAAAACCGAAATCAACGTGCGCCGCCGCTGCTTCTTCCCCGAGGAGACCGGCAGGGGCTACATCACCTTCTCCGGCTTTAAGGTGGAGAAGGCAGCCACCACCTGGGCGCCCCCCGCGGCCTTCCAGGACGGCATGGTCGGCCCCCACTGGTCCAAGGGCTGGATCATCGAGGACTGCGAGATCAGCCATTCGAAGTGCTGCGGCATCTCCCTGGGCAAGTACCTGGACCCGGAGAACGACCACTACTGGACCGTCAAGCACGTCAAGTCCGCCACCCAGATGGAGCGCGACGCTCTCTGCCGCGGCCAGTATCACGGCTGGCTGAAGGAGAAGGTGGGCAGCCACATCGTCCGCCGCTGCAACATCCACCACTGCGAGCAGACCGGCATCGTCGGCCGCATGGGCGCGGTGTTCTCCGTCATTGAGGACAACCACATCCACCACATCAACAACATGCAGGAGCTGGGCGGCGCGGAGATCTCCGGCATCAAGCTGCACGCGGCCATCGATGTGACCATGCGCCGCAACCACATCCACCACTGCACCATGGGCATCTGGTGCGACTGGCAGGCTCAGGGCACCCGCATCACCCAGAACCTGCTGCACGACAACCAGCGTCCCGACTACTGCACCTGGGCCGAGGGCGGCATGGAGAGCCAGGACATCTTCGTGGAGGTCAGCCACGGCCCCACGCTCATCGACAACAACATCCTGCTCTCCCGCGTATCCTTACGCATCGCCACCCAGGGCGTGGCCATGGTGCATAACCTGATGATGGGCACCTTCACCTTCGTGGGCGAGGGCACCGGCACCCGCTACACGCCCTATCACATCCGCCACCGCACGGAGGTCGCCGGCTTCATGCACTTCCTCCACGGCGATGACCGGTTCTACAACAACATCTTCGTCCAGGGCATCGACACGCAGCCCGATCCCCGCCGGGGCGAGCCGAACGAGAAGGAGCGCATCTGCGGCACCTGGCAGTTCGACGAATACCCCACCTACGACGAGTGGATCTCCTGGTTTGATATGGATGTGGCCCGCCCCGACATGGGCAAGCTGGGCGTGTTCCATGAGAAGCACCTGCCCGTGTGGAGCAAGGGCAATGTGTACCTGGGCGGCGCCAAGCCCTGGAAGCACGAGAAGGACTGCCTCGTCCTGCCCGACATGCCCAGGGTCGAGCTGGTAGAGAAGGACGGCGCCCCGGTGCTGAACACCAATGTGTACGAGCTGATCGCCGCCTACCGTGCGGGCATGGTGAACAGCGACGTGCTGGGCTGCGCCTTCGAGCCGGAGCAGCGCTTCGAGAGCCCCGACGGCAGCACGATCGTCTTTGACCGGGACTACCTGGGCAACACCCGCGGCGTGGGCGTCCTGCCCGGCCCCTTTGCCTCCGCCGAGGCGGCGGAAATGCCCCTGTGGTGATCCCCTGAGGACAGCAAGATCCCCCGGACGCTTCTGCATCCGGGGGATCCATTATTTGCTTACAGCACCTTGATCAGCTCGTCGCGCACCGCATCCCAGCGCTCGTCGGCGATGCCGAAGTCCATGCCGCGGTAGCTCCACACAGCGCGGGCGATGCCGTGCTTCTCAAATACACGATTGATCACGCGGAACCACTTCACCGCGTCCTCGGGGGCAACGATGTCGATCACGCCGTATTCGCCGCAGTACAGGCCCATGCCGTACTTGGCGGCGGTCTCCAGCGCGGGGGCGAAGAGCTGCTCGAAGGTCTCCTCGGTCACGCCGCTCTCGTCAAAGGCGATGCGGGCTGCCTTGTCCAGGGCCTCCACCCAGTAGGCGCCCTGGTGGGTGTAGGCCAGGGGATCGTAGCAGTGGAAGTTGTACAGCACCCTGGCGTCGGCAGGGGCAGCCAGATCCTTCACGGCGGGGGCGCTGTTGTTGTGGTAGCTGCCCACGAGGATGTAGGTATCGGGCGCGAATACGCGGATGCGGCGGATGCACTCGGCGGCAACGCGGTTCCAGGTGCCGATGAAGCTGGCGTCGGTCACCTCGTTGAGCAGCTCGAACACCAGGCGGTCATGGTACTTGCCGTAGCGGCGGGCGATCTCCTCCCACAGGCGGTAGAAGCGCTCCTGGTACTTCTCGCTCTCAAAGAAGCCGGACTCGTGATGGCCGGGGTCGAAGGAGAAGCCGGCGGTCTTGTGCAGGTCAAAGACGGTCTTGAGGCCGTGCTTCGCGCACAGATCGAGGGCCCAGTCGATGCGGGCCCAGCCGGGGGCGTCGTAGCCGCCCTGCTCGTCCTCCAGGACGTTGAAGTCCACCGGGATGCGGACGTGATCCAGCCCCCAGGAGGCGATGACGGCGAAATCCTCCTCCTTGATGAAATGGTTCAGGCGATCCGCGCTGTAATCGCACTGGCTCAGCCAGCCGCCCAGGTTCACGCCGCGGTTGATGCCAAGATTCTTCTTCATAATGCAGCTCCTCATGCCCGACGAAGCGGTTTTTTTCTTATTATATCACAGCGACGCGCCGCTGGCAATCCATCAGGAAAGATAACAGTCGATATATTCCAGCAGGGGCTTGCGGCGCACGGCGTCCCCGTGGCTGCGGTACCAGCGCAGGGCCTCCGCCAGGCCTGTATCGAAGGGGATGAAGTCTTCCATCAGCGCGCACTGGGCGGATACGTCCAGCGCATAGCCGTAATTGTGGAAGGGGAAGTACTGCCGCTGCTCCGCCTCAGGGGAGACGGGCACGAAGACCGGCTCCTTCCCGCAGGCGGCATAGCAGGCCGTCACCCATTCGCGCACGGTGATGGTCCGGGGGTTGCCCACGTTGAAGATGCGCCGGACCGGCTGCCTCTCCAGCAGGAGCTCTGCAAAGCGGCACAGGTCCTCCACATGGAGGAAATGCAGCGGCATCAGGCCATCCCCCGGCAGATAGAAGGGGCGGTCCGCCAGGGCGCAGTCGAACACGAAGGCCTCGCGGTAGACATTGTTGCCCGGCCCGTAGAGATAGGGCGGGCGGAGGATGCAGGCAGCCGCATCCCGGGCGAGGAGGGTGGCTTCGGCGGCGATCTTGTCCGTGCCGTAGCGGCCCCAGTGGAGGTTCGGGCCGGTGGCGGCGTCCTCCCGGAAGGGCTGCGCCGTCGTTTCCGGATACACCGCGCTGGAGGAGATGAGGATGTACTGCCTGTATCCGCCCAGGGCATCCAGCAGGGCGCTGACGTCCCCGGCGGTGTAGGCGGTCACGTCCAGCACCGCATCGAAATGGCGGTGACGCAGCCTTTCCCCCAGGGCGTGCCTGTCCGCCCGGATGAGCTCCACGCCCGCCGGCTGCTCCCGCGTGCCCCGGTTGAGCACGCTCACCTGCCAGCCTCGCCTTGCGAAATATTCCGCCGCGCACCGGCTGACGAACACCGTGCCGCCGGTCACCAGCATGGTTTTCATGTCGCATCACTCCTTTGCGCCATTATATCACGGCCCGCGCGGGAAGACAAGCCGCCCCTCTTGACAGCATCCGACGCCTGCGCGATAATGGGTACGAATCGACGCCGACAAGGAGGCCCCCATGTCCCGCTATGTTTTCCGCCCGGCCAGGGCAGATGAAGTCCCTGCCGTGTTTGAGCTGATCATGGCCCGCGTGCGCTGGATGGACGAAGCCGGCATCCGCCAGTGGAACGTCACCGATTATGCCGCCTGCTATCCGCCCGCCCACTATGAGGCTGCCCGCCGGCGCGGCGACCTGTTCGTCCTAACGGATGATGCAGGCATTGCCGCCTGCGCGGTGCTCCGCCAGGATGACGAGCGCTGGCCTGAAGGCATGCAAGCCGCCGAACCCGCCTTCTACCTGCACCACCTGGCCAGCCGCATCGGCGCGAAGGGCGCGGGCTGCATCTTCCTGCAGATGGCGGAGGAATACGCCCTCGCCCGGGGCAAGACCCGCTTCCGCCTGGATTCCGCCGATGACAACGCCTTCCTGGCTGATTACTACGCCGCCCGGGGCTATCTCCCTGTGGGGACGTGCGTGGATGGGCTGTACCGCGGCATATTGCGGGAAAAGATACTGGGAGGCGCCACATGAGCAAACGCATGGACATCATCAGCGGCTTTTACGGCAGCATCGATGAGGACAGCCGCCTCACCGGCAGCCGCCACGGCCAGCTGGAGCAGCTGACCACCCTGCACTACATCCGGAAGCACACCGCAAAGGGCAGCCGGATCCTTGAGATCGGCGCAGGCACCGGGCGGTATTCCATCGCGCTGGCGAAGGAGGGGCACGCCGTCACCGCGGTGGAGCTGGTGGAGAGCAACCTGGCCGTCCTGCGGCAGAACGGCAGCGGCCTGCACAGCCTCGCCGCTTATCAGGGCGACGCGACGGATCTCTCCCGCTTTGCCGACAGCACCTTCGATACGACCCTCCTCTTCGGCCCCATGTACCACCTCTATACCCCCGGCGACGTGCACCGCGCGCTGGATGAGGCCATCCGCGTGACCCGGCCCGGCGGCGTGATCCTCACGGCGTTCCTGTCCGTGCATGCGATCCTCTTCAACAATTACCTGAACGGCCGTCTGCTGGCGGGCCTCCAGGAGAACTTTGATGATGCGGGCCGCGTCCGCCACTTTGAGGAGCAGCTCTTCACCGGCTACGACATTGCCGAATTTGAGGCGCTCTTCGCGGACAAGCCCGTGCGCCACATCACCACTGCCGCCGCTGACGGCATCCTTGAGCTCGCCGGGGAGCGCCGCGACTTCGCCATGTCCGACGAGGAATTCGCCGCCTTCGCCGCCCATCATCTGGCTTCCTGCGAGATCCGCGAGCTTCTGGGCTGCTCCAGTCACCTGCTCCACATCTGCCAAAAGGAGTGATCCCATGCCCATCCGCCCCGCTGCCATGGACGACCTTGCCCGCATCGCGGAGATCGAGGTGTTCAATTACCGCATGAACTTCTATCCCATCTTCCGCAGCGACGAATTCTACTTCGGCGAAATGACCGTGCCGAACCTGATGCCCCTGCGTGCGGATTTCATCCCCCACATCCTCGTTTATGACGACGGCGTGGTGAAGGGCTTCCTGCACTATGGCGGCGACGAGGTCCGCCGGCTGTATGTCGAGCCCGTGCTGCAGGGGCAGGGCGTCGGTGCGGCGCTGCTGGAATATGCCATCCGGGAGAAGGGCGTCGCCCGCTTGTGGGCGCTGGAGAAGAATACCCGCGCCATCGCATTTTATGCCCGCCACGGCTTTTTCCCCACCGGCGAGCGCAGGCTGGAGGAGGGCACCGCGGAGTACCTCATCCGGCTGGAAAGGAGCCCCCATGCTGACAACTGACCGCCTGACGATCCGCCTGGTGGAGGCGGAGGATTGGGCAGCGATGCGGGAGATCTGGCTGGGCTTCAGCCGCTCGCCCTATGCGCAGTATGACAGGCCCCACGCCACCGATCCGGCGGACGTCCGCGCCCGCATTGCCCGCTGGGCCGACGTTACCCGCCAGGGCACGGCGCACATGTTTTTCGCCGTGTGCCTCGCGGACGCCGTGATCGGTTACATTGCCTTCAACCAGCGGGAGGACGGGCATGAGGTGGGCTATTGCTTCCACGCGGCGCACCACGGCAGGGGCTATGCCGGAGAAGCGCTCCGGGCGCTGCTGGCGCACCTGGCAGGGAAGGGCTTCACCCGCTTTTCTGCCGGGACGGCGCTGAACAACACGCCCTCCGTCCGCCTGCTGGAAAGCCTGGGCTTCCGTCTGACCGCCACGGAGCGGGTGAGCTTCTACCGGGATGAGCAGGGGCGGGACGTCTTTTTTGACGGCGGCGTTTTTGCGCTGGAATACCCGGCTGCTGCGGACGCTTCCCGCCTGGGAAAGGGCGTTCCCGGCGGCATGAGCGCACGGCAGGGCGAGCGCCCCTGAGTGCTGTGACACATGAAAAGGCTCCCTGCGGGGGAGCCTTTTCTGCTGCTGCGATCATTCGCTGCCGTCGGCGGAGTCGGTCTCCTCGCCGGAACCTGCCTCGTCCAGCCCGGTGTCAATGACCAGCGGCTCCTCGCCCTCCAGGGCCATGACGATGGTCTCCTCCGGGGCGGATTCGGGGGCGGCGGGCTCCGCAGGCGGGACGGGCGTCTTTTCAGCCTGCCGGGCAATGGCTTCATCCGGGAGGAGCACGGCCCTCGGCGAGGGCACGCACATCCCCCACACGATGAGCAGCGCCCCCAGGCACCCAAGCCCGAGGAAGCCGCCCTCGAGGAGGCAGGGCCCGCCCAGGGCGATGCGGAACAGCGGCGCGTCGGCGTAGGGGGACATGTCCTGCAGGGGGCGCAGGAGCGCCTTTGCGGGCAGCCAGGTCATGAGGGCGCAGCCTGCCAGCGTGCAGAGGGCCTCCAGGGCGTTGCCGCCGCCCAGCCCTGCGAAGGCCGTCGTCGGGGTGAAGCCGCACAGCCCTGCCGATGCGCCGAACACCACGCCGCCCAGCAGCGCCCCCAGGGACAGCGGCAGCACCGCCACCTCCTCCACATCCAGGACGGCCAGCCACATCAGCAAAGCGGACAGCGCCACGCCCCAGCCCAGGGCGGTCAGGGAGGTGCGCAGGGGCAGGGAACGCCGCAGCCCCAGGGCGGAGCGCAGGCCCTCCGCGCGGGAGAGCTCCCCCCAGTGCAGGAGCAGCCCTGTCACAAGCCCCAGCAAGCCGGGGATCAGGTATGTACTCATGCGCACCTCCCCATGATGCGAACGGTCACACAGCCGCTCACCAGGGCGCACAGGGCGAATCCCCATGCCCCCGCGGAGCCGGTCAGGAAGGCGGCAAGGAGCCGCCCGTCCCCGGCCAGCGCGGCGCCCAGGGACAGTCCGCAGCCCCCCAGGAAGGCCCGCAGGCAGCGCTGCCAGGTGGTCCGCCGGGCGGATCGCATGCCCCTGCGCAGCCGTCCCGGCAAGGCCCCCAGGAAGGCTCCGGCCACCACCGCGCCGCAGAAGGCCACGGCCCGCCGCGCCAGAGAGAACGCCGCCAGGCCATCGGTGAAGCCCATCAAAACAAGGCTTGCCGCGAGCGTCGCAGCAAGCCAGAATCCGCGCCACAGGGGGTGGGATCGAAGCATCTTCATCACCTCGGAGACAGTATCTCCAAGGGGAAGGCAAATTATGAATTAGGAATTTCCTTTGGCTTCCCACATGTTTTTCTGAACCCAGCAGGGGTCGCAGCAGGTGCGCCGGCAGCCGCAGCGGGCCCAGTATTCCGGGGAGGCGCCAAGCACATCGTAGGGGGTGTCGAGCAGCCAGCGCAGCCGGGGCAGCAGCCGGTGGTCGAGGAAGTCCGCCAGGGCCTCCGGGGAGATCAGCTGCCAGTCCATGGTCCAGACCTTGCCAGCATCATCCAGGGGCACCCGGCCGTCATAGCACCCCAGGCCGACGACGCCCGCCCGGTACATATCCACGTTGAAGTAGTACACGTCGGAGTAGCTGGACTTCTGCAGGCTGAAGGCGAGGATCATTCCGGCGGGCATCTCGCGGCGCCAGGTGTTGCCGGTCTTGCGGAAGCCCAGGGGCTTGAGACGGAGGGCAAGTTGATGGATGAAGGCCTTGCGCTTCTCCCTGGCCAGGGCGAGCAGGTCGTCCTTCTCCACCTGGCGGAACTGCTCGTACATGGCCCGGATGGCGGGGGCGTCCTCTCCGCTGCGGAGGGTCGTGCCGGCCCGCAGGGTGATATCCTGATCCGATATGCCCAGGGTGATGAGAGCGTCCTTGTCGTTGGCCATGAGGGTGAACGCCGTGGACGCGCAGCCGTAGACGACCTCCACCCGGTCATCCCGGTCATGCAGGTTGACGACGAAGGCAGTCAGGCCGGTCAGGGGCTTGTAGAAGAGCCAATGTCCGTTGCAGGGCGTGCGCCTGGTCGGCTCGCGGAAGCCGGCTGCCAGCAGCCGCTCCCGGTAGCGGATGAGCTGCTCAGGCATGGTCATCCTCCTTCAGCGCCCGTTCCGCGCAGATCGCAATGGCCCGGGCCGCATCCTCCGCGGATACTGCGTCCGTCCCCGGCACATGGATGAACAATCCCCGGTGGCCATGCGCCTCCCGGGCGGCAAGCAGCGCAAAGTACACGTCGTTGCACACATAGGCTCCGGCAGAGAGGGACAGCGCACAGGGGATGCCCGCGGCCTGCACCGCGTCGATCAGGGCGTGGATGGGCAGCCGGGTCATGAGGGCGTCGGGGCCGCCGGGGATGATGGCTTCGCCCCGGCAGAGACGGCCGGCGTTGTCCGCAATGCGGGCGTGGCGGTAGTTGATGGCCACCAGCTCCGGCGTGACGGAGCCTCTGCCATTTGCCACCCCGCAGCTGATGACCAGCTCCGGCTGCAGCAGGGCGATCTCCCTGCACAGCAGCTCTGCGGCTCCGCCGTATACCACGGGCAGCCTCAGCCGGTGGACTTCACGCCCGGCAACGACGTCCGGCACAAGGCGCACCGCCTCCCAGGAGGGATTCGTTTCGGCGCCGTCAAAGGGTTCAAAGCCGGTCAGCAGGATGGACATGGCACGCTCCTTCTGCCGCACAGGCGCGGCATGCTTCGTTGCTGCTATGATAGCATGCCGGGGGCGGATGCGTCAACGGGTGACAGCGCCGCAGTTTGATCGTCAAATTTTTATTAAACTATTGCCATTTGGCGGAAGAAGGAGTATAATGCCAACAAAGCAAAGCTGATGCACATATAATGATTACGTATTGCATAGAGGAGATACAGCATGATTTTCGTGGCCGATTACCTGGCGCTGGGTCTGGTCATAACGCTGAGCATGTTCTTCTTCGACAGCAAGACCGACCTGCGATACATGTCTTCCTCCGGCAGGATCTATCTGTCCTGCCTCGTTGCCACCGCATTGACAGCCGCCATCGACATGGCCTCCGTTGTCATGCATGATATGCCGCATCTGCCCCTGTGGCTGCAGATGACGGTGAACTCCCTGTACTTTGTTTCCAGCATCGTGACGACAACCAGCATCGCGCTGTATCTGTTCACGAAAATGCTGGAGCACAATTCCGACGCCCGCTGCATGCGCTATGCCTACATAGGCCTGTCGGTGCTGCAGGGGCTCCATCTGCTGGTGGTCGTTGCCAACTGGTGGACGGGCTGGCTGTTCTATTTTGAGGACGGGTTGTACCACCGGGGCCCGCTCAATGCGCTGGGCTATGTCATCTCGGCAGCGCAGATGCTCCTGGTGATCCTCTGTTACTTCCGCAACCGGAAGACCGCTGTCCGCTCCATGCGCCGCGTGCTGCTGCAGACTGCGCCGCTCATCCCCATCTGTATCATCGTCAACCGGCTGCAGCCCGGCATCATGCTCAACCCGTTCATCCTGGCGATGGTGGATACCGTGCTGTTCCTGACCTTTATGGGCCAGCGCCAGGGCATCCACTCGCTGACGGAGCTCAATGACCTGCACCGCTTCTATGACGTGGCAGACCGCCATATCAGCCGCAGGGAGCCCTTCGCCGTCCTGCTGCTCACCCTCCGGGATTTCACCGCCCTCAACCAGAAATACGGCCATCGCTTCGGCGATGAGTTCCTGTACCAGTTTGCCGCCGGCCTGGACCGGCTTTTCCCCGGCGGGCTGGCCTTCCACCTGAACGGCTCCGTGTTTGCCGTTCTCCTGCGCACCAACGAGAACGGCGAGGTGGAGAAGCAGACCGAACGCCTGCAGGGCTACCTGAACGCAGGCATCTCCCATGGCGGCGACGCCATCGTCCTGGAGCATGTGGTCGTGCAGTATGTCTCCGACGGCACGGAGAAAACCGCGGCGGAGCTGTATGAGATCATGGAGCATGTCCTCATCAAGGCCTATGGGCTCAAGCATAGCTGCATCCGCTGCACGGCGGCGGACGTGGAGGAAATGGCCCGGGAGCGCTATCTGCGGGAGAGGCTGCGGAAGATCGACCGGGAGCATGGCTATGAGGTCTGGTTCCAGCCGGTGCATTGCCTGGCTTCGGAGCGCTTCTGCTCCATGGAGGCGCTGATCCGCCTGCGCGAGCCGGATGGCAGCATGATCAGCCCGGCGGAATTCATCCCCCTGGCGGAAAAGACGGGCCAGGTCAATGCCATCACCTGGTTTGTGCTGGACGAGGCCTGCCGGATGCTCAATACCCACCCCGAGCTGGCAGACATCACGGTGTCCATCAACCTGCCCATGGTGCAGATGCTGGAGAAGGACTTCGTGCGCCGCTTCACCGCCGTTGTCGATGGGGCCGGCATCAACCACCACAGCATCTGCATTGAGTTCACCGAGCGCGCCATTCTGGGCAGCCTGGAGCAGACCAAGCACATCATGGAGGAGCTGGGGCACAGTGGCTTCCGGTTCTATCTGGATGACTTTGGCGCAGGCTACTCCAACTTCAACTGCATCACGCAGCTGCCCTTCCAGACCATCAAGCTGGACAGGAGCCTGGTGCGGCGCGGCAGGAACGGCAGCTCCGACTATTCCATGGTATGCACGCTGACCAAGCTGCTGCACGACATGGAGCTGGTGGTGATCGCCGAGGGCGCAGAGACGCCGGAGGAGGTACAGGCGCTGAGCGACCAGGGCATTGACCGCATCCAGGGTTTTGCGCTGGCAATGCCCATGGCAGAGGGCAAGCTGGTGGATTTCTACCGTGCGCGCGCCGTGCGGGAATAAACGCCGCTGCAACAGAATAAACAGAGCAGGATGGCTGCGGAAATGCGGCCATCCTGCTTTTGCGTGCCCGGCGGAATCAAAAAAAGCCCTGCATGCCTTGCAGGACGTCCAAAACAAAAAATGGAGCTGATACCCGGATTCGAACCGGGGACCTCATCCTTACCAATGCATTGATGTAAACTACAGCAGTGCATATATACAATGCGTGTGCATGGAAATCCTTCTTTCGAGGACGCATAATTGCACGAAATGCATATGGTGCGCATTGCTGAACATTCAGACCAAGAATACTGATTAGCAGGCAATTAGCAGACCCTTGATGGAAACCGGCATGCATTAGCTAGGGATGGAGAATACTTTCAGGCCAAGGTGTAGATTTTGCATCTTGGCCTGAAAGTGTTTTTTCCCAATCATTTTCGACTGCATAGTGTCGAAACATGTCGATATTGTTCTATATATGTTGAAAGAAGATGCTGAGTATGGTATGCTATTCGTGTGCTAATCACTCAGACTACGAAGGAGGAGAGGCCGATGAACCAGACTTCCAATACCAATGCAACTTCCACCGAAGAAAGCAAACTCTCGATATTCATTGAATGGAGTGTTCGCATTGGCATAGTTGCATTATTGGTCGTATTTGCTATTGCTTTCTTTATTGTCAGCTTAAAGTATCCACGGACTTTCGTGCCCAACCCAAATGTCAACACGGGAACATTGATATGGGATTCTCTCATAAACGTAGCGACAACTAGTATGGTTATTTTGGACATCATACTAAGTTTGGCGCTAGTAAAATATGCTAAACAGTTGCGAAAATCCAGGATAGCTGGAGTGTCGATTCTTTTTTTCTTAACTATTGCGTTCGACTATGTTTCCATTCAATACCCTCTCCACCCTTGCTGGGTTGCACTATGGAATCTAGTAGCAATCATTATCTGTATCACTATTGTATTATTTCAGAAGAAAGAAACGGTATTGGTAACCGTTCCTGAAAACTCAGAGGAAAGAGCAATTAATGCCGAACTTAAGAAAGCGCTGGGTGACACAACTAACAGAAGAATTATTGCAGTGCAACTATATAGAGTTGTGACATCAAAGGTAACAATGCCAGACAAGCAGGAAGGTGTTCAATTTGATGTAAGGCATGTGTTCGATGATTTTGTCCGTGATGAGAATGATGTTAATTGCATTTCGCATACTCACTATATACTCGACCGAGAGATTGTTGACGATTTTGCACTTGTTGTGGAATTGTATTGTAGATTTCGTGATAGCGGAGACTATAACCAGAAGCAATGCATGCTTACGCAAATTGAGGAGCGCATTACAAGTCTACAGGATAAGTTGAAAGACATTGATAGCGCAAAGAGACCTGTAACGCGGGAGGACTGCTGTATTGCTCGTGCATTGACTCTTTTCCTTTCGCTTAAGCAAACGCTTTGTCCCGATCCGGATGCCCGTGTAACAGCAGGTGATATCATTGGCGAGATTTCATTACACACTGGAGCTCTGCAACTGAGCGATGAAACTGAGCAAAAATTGTTTTCGCTATATAGGACGGGCCTCTTGGGCGCCGCATTGCTTGATACTGATATGCGTCATGTGTTTTACCACAGTAAAGAAGGGCCCAAGGCGGGGCGAAAGTACTCTGTCTCAAAGCTGATATGCGATACACCTAATACAGCAGAGGGATCTGTTAGCCAAGATATGTACATATGTGTATTTGTTGTTCAAGATGATTCAGCGACTGGTTTGCCTGGCTACCTGATTAAGAGTATAAGCGAAAGGGAAAAAGAGATCACGGCTGTACTGAGGAGAATGAAGAAAGGAAACAATGAAGATGCGTAAAACATCAAAACCTGCGTCGGTCCATGGCCGGTGGCTAATTCTGGATCAGGCAAGTCCTAATAGCACCGCTATTCTTGAACTTGTAAAATCAATCAACGGGGCTGAAGTCATGGAGATTAAAAATAAGACATATGTCCGTTTCCCAATATACCAAAGAAAAAAACAGCGGAATCTATCGCATATGTTGAAAAGTCAGATGCATAAACATGTCCAGCTTGGAAACGATGAGAACGCCATCGATAAGCCAAGCCAGTATTGTGCAGTTATGGTAAAAGAATAAGTAAGTGTGATACTTAGAACTTCGTCATCTCTCTATATGAAGGTTTACAACAAATGAACACAAGTTTGATTCAGGCAAGGCTGTATGAGTACACAGCCTTGCCTGAATATGTTCAGACATTGTGTTTGTTTCCTTTGACATTTTTCCGGCGATCAAGTATAATTAACTTAGATTAGTGTGCCCAAATGTAAACTGGGGCTAGGTCACATTAGTCAAGATGACCAAATAGAGGATTAGCTAAATGAGAATTATCGACTTGTTTTCAGGAGCTGGAGGATTAACTTTCGGCTTCTATTTCCGAAAAAAGGGCAATCGATTTGTCCGAAACAGAAAGAACTCATTCGTATTTGCAAATGAGTTTGATTCTCATGCAGCTAAAGCCTTCACCATGAACTATCCGGATATCGAAATGCTGAATCAGGATATAAAGACCCTGGATGAAGTACGTATTCGAGAATTGTCAGGAGATGAAGCGGTCGACATCATCATTGGCGGCCCGCCCTGTCAGTCATTTAGTACTGTAGGGCAACGCATCTATGATGAGAAGGCAATGCTGTATGAAGAGTACTTACGTATTATCCGCATTGTACGTCCAAAGCTTTTTCTGTTCGAAAATGTCAAAGGCATTCTTTCAATGCGAGAGACGTTTTATGAAAAAGATACTGATGGGAATATTGTTTATGAGGTAACTAAGAATAGAGAAACGGGGAAACTTGGCAGACGGCCTATTGTTTCTCACCATGGACAAAAAGTGATCGACATTATCTCTGATAAATTTGCTCATATAGACGATACTTTAGGATATGTACTTCACAAAGAAGTCTTAAATGCAGTAGACTTTGGTGTGCCCGAGAATCGGGAACGTGTCTTCATTGTTGGCATTCGCAACGATCTGGATATAGCGTGGGAGTTTCCGCAGCCGTTTGAGTGCAAAAAGAGAAGTATAAAGGAAGCTATATCCGATTTGCCACCGGTAGGTGAGAATCAAATAGTATCAGAATATAGCTCAGAGCCTGAAAATGAGTATCAAACTCTTATGCGTTATGGCTCGAGAAGTATCACCTGTCACTTTTGTGGAGAATATGGCGAAAAAATCCGAACGGTTATTAAGCATGTCAAGCAAGGCCAAGGGAAAAACGATTTCAACCGCTTAATAAGCCAAGGGATTGTCGATGAACGATATTGGCTGACATCAGGATACCCTAACACTTATGGAAGGTTGGTTGAAGATCAACCATCAACAACGATAACAAATAACTTGGCGACGCCATCTGGGTTAAGGTGCATTCATTATTCGCAAGATAGGGCACTGACACCCCGTGAAGGCGCGCGAATCCAATCTTTTCCTGACTGGTTTGTTTTTGACGGGGATAAAGTACATGTGACATCGCAGATAGGAAATGCCGTTCCTCCTCTATTGGCATTAGAATTAGCAAAAAAGATCGACAAAGTTCTGAAGGGGTGATTTGATGGAGACGGCCATTACGGGTTCGGTTATCAATGCAACTACGGTTGAAACGCAAAGAGTCAATACAGACGATGAAATTTACTTCAATTTTTCATATTCTGCATTGAAACTGTTGGGTAAGAACCTATATAGTAATGCTGCCAACGCCATTTCAGAGCTTGTTGCGAATGGGTTAGATGCCAGAGCTTCCGAAGTCTATGTATATATTGATATGTCTGATAAGGCGCATTCGACTATTGAGATCATTGATAATGGCACAGGCATGACCTATTCCGACCTTGCGGAAAAGTATGTATGGATTGGGAGGAATAAGCGCAACGATAGCAGCCTTTCGTTAGAAGAGCAGCGTACCGTCATGGGGCGTAAAGGCATCGGTAAGCTAGCCGCACTCTTTTTGTCCAATCGGTATTACATAATAACAAAAACGAATAAGAATAAGGTCAGTCAGTGGGCAATAAACCTATCTGGATATGATGAGTCTGCATTCCCCAAAATGGATCGTTTATCTGCTCCGGTTACTCTAGTTAACGAGGAGAAATGGAGTCGTTTCGAGCATGGGACTGTAGTAAAACTGGACAATGTGGATTTGCGTGGCAATGGTGAAAAACGCATGGAAGCGTTGCTGCGTGTATTTTCTGATTTCTATTTGGTAGATGCCTTGGGTGCCACTATATATGTTGCTGTAAAAACCACCGACGCCATGAAAGTGGAGTTTTCACCTGTACAGAAGACCATCGCATATAAGAATTTTTTTGCAGTTTTTGACAATAGTGAATTGGGTATTCCTACGAAAATGGAAAAGAGTATTGCGTTTACGTGGGCGTCAAAGTATGAACACATCGCGCAGGCACCGCGCAAAACGGTGGTGTTAGATCCCGCAACTTTTACCACCGAAGGAGTAAAAGAATTTGCGAAGGATGATGGAACAAAGGTTATAAAGAAGTATTGTTTAAAAGGTTGGATTGCTGTACATAGCACAATTGAAGAGAGATACTCTGCAGATAAAGGGTTCATTAGAAACAATATATACCAACCGAATCGCTTACGACTTTATGTTCGAAATAAGTTGGCTGTTGCAGATTATTTCGACATTAGCAAAAGCACCCAAGCTATGGCGAACTATATTGAAGGAGAGATTTCTTTTGACATTTTAGATGATGACGATCTTCCCGATATCGCCACCTCTAGTCGACAGGATTTTCTTAGTGATGCGAGGGTAGAGCTACTAATATCCTTGGTTAATCCGATACTCACTAAGCTGTTTAGAGTACGAAATGACATTGGCCAAACCATTCGTGATGAAAATGAGCAGTATGAAGCCTTCCTACGTGAACAAGAAAGGCGTAAGCGCGAGGAGGAAGCGCGAGCAAGAGAGGAAGCCGAAGAAGTTGCTCGGATAGCTATTGAAGCTCAATATATGGCAGAGCAGAAGCGGCTCCATGCTGAAGCTGAAGCGAAAAGAGAACGGAAACGTAGTCAGTACATTCTGAATGTGAGTGATGTTGAAGATAAAAACATCATGAATTCTATTCACAGCATCTATAATATGTCCAATCGCGTAAAAGAAAACCTGGACGCGATCAATAATTATGAAGGATTTCCTTCGTCATGTAAAACAAAACTAGAGCGGGCCTCAACCTCAAATCAAAGAATTCTATCAATGTCAAAACTGATTTCAAAGGCGGGTCGCGTAATTGATGATAATGATGCAGTTAAGCGAATTGAATTAGCAGCATTTCTTGCAGAATATGCGACGAATGTCTTAACATGTATATATGACGAAAGTGATATAGCCATTACTTGCCATGGCGATGTGAAGTCAGATTTCGTCTGCAAAATCAAACCGTTATCTTTCATAATGCTCATCGATAATCTGATTGGAAACGCTATCAAAGCAAATGCAAACCAGGTAGAAATACAGATCAACGATGCGAATCAAGACGCATTTATAGTCGTGTTCAAGGATAATGGATCTGGCATCTCAAAAACAATATCGGATGTAAAGCGACTATTCGAATTCGGAGTTACGACAACAAATGGATCTGGGTTAGGCCTCTACTATGCTCAAAAGTATATGAAGGAGATGAAAGGCTCGATCACCATAAAAGAGAATGAAGACAAGGGAGTATCAGTAGTGCTAAGCTGGCCTAAATGAGGAAACATTGCAAAAGAAGAGGGGGATTAGTTTTGCTAAAGGACTTAACCTACAAAGTTGTTGTAATGGATGATGATAGTGATCTATATGATGATTATGCCGACTATATAAGGGAATACCTCTCCGCTGAAGGATATCTGCTGGAAACAGAGCGGTATGAGGAATTAGAGGCGCTAGATGAGATTGATCTCGACTCTGTGGATCTATTTCTTGTTGATTTGAAGTTTGGCAAAGAAGATAAAGGCCCTGAGTTCATCAAAAAAATACGCGAGGATACATTAACGGATATTTTGTTTTACTCATCGGATTCAAAGGCGATTCAGGCGAACCGCAATAGTGGCGAATACGAGGGACTGTATTTTGCAGTTAGAGATGAAAACACAAAAGAGATCCAAATAGCACTCCACAAACTCCTTCATAAAATGATCAAAAGATCGAATACACCTTTATCTTCACGTGGCATTGTTTTAGGATGCGTCGCGGAATTGGATAATGTGATAAAGTCAAAAATTATGCAAATATCAGCATCATTCCCAGAGGGAGAACCTAAGGGATTAGTTGATGAATGTGTCAAATTGTTTCATTCCTCCTTCCGGGGAAGAGCAAATAAGATATATGACTTTTTTGAGTGCCAGTTCCACGAGGGCATTACACCATGGGGGGATGTCAAAGAAAAGTACAAGTGCAGCAGCCTATACGAGTTAGCATCTACTCCTGCGATCACTGATTCTAGTAAGAATTTCCAGATCTTAATAAATATGTACAAAAAGACACATGGAGAAGACGAAACTCTAAAATCGATTAAGCCATATAAAGAATTACTCGATGTCCGAAACGTGTTTGCACATGTTAGCGAAGAGAAAAACGGAGAAGGTCTATATCAGCTAAAGTGCCTGAAATCGAATGAATACTTGGTATTATCAGAGGAGAAGTGTAGAGATTTACGAAAAGAATTGATCGCTTATTCTCAACGATTTGGGTCGCTTGGGGAATGAATCAACGGCAGCGCTCTAGGTTTTTGAGCGCTGCCGTTTTCATTACAAATACGTCTGTTTTCAAGTGGGCGTTTTCGGGGCATTGGGATTTCTGAGGAGCCAACAGATACTGTGAAAATATTCATCCATTTCTAATCAATCTCCCATTGCAATATTGCAGTCTTTATGCTACTACGCAAAAAAACTGTTGATTTTCTGTACACCTATTTAGCGAAATGCTGCAAATAACAACAATCTTTACATCCAGTAGTGAGCCAGTGAGTAAAAAAGTAAATAACAAAACACCATAATGCAACTTGCAATAAAAGCACCTTGAATAGAGGTGCTTTTATTCATTTGATAATACATGGAAAGGGCGCAACATGATGCTAAATGTAATCGCTATAGCCAACCAGAAGGGTGGCGTTGGAAAAACAACTACAACTGCCAATCTGGGCATCGGACTGGCAAAAGAGGGGAAGAAAGTGCTACTGGTGGACTGCGATCCGCAGGCAAGCCTGACCATCAGCCTGGGAGTCGCTAAACCGGATGATCTGTCTGTTACCCTGTCTACGCTCATGGGGCGGGTACTTGATGAGTCCCCTATCAATCCCACCGAGGCAATCCTTCATCACGAAGAAGGAGTTGATCTCCTTCCAGCTAACATCGACCTGGCAGGAACGGAACTCCGCCTGATGAGCGCCATGAGCCGGGAAACCATTCTCCGACAGGTGCTGGAACCGCTGCGAAAGCAGTATGACCACATCCTGCTTGACTGTATGCCCTCTCTTGCGCTGCTGACGGTAAACTCTATGACCGCTGCTGACCGTGTTCTGATTCCGGTACAACCGCATTTTCTTTCGGCAAGAGGTCTGGAGGAACTGGTGAAATCCATAGATCGTGTTCGGAAGAACATCAATCCTAAGCTGAAGATCGACGGCATCCTGCTGACTATGATGGACAGCCGCACCGTGTATGCCCGTGAGATCGCCACGCTGATGCGCGATAATTACGGCAGACGTATTAAGGTGTTCGATACGGAGATTTCCCATTCCGTCCGTGCTGCTGAGATCAGCGCGGAAGGAGTGAGCATCTATAAACATGATCCCAAAGGCAAAGTAGCAGCTGCATACCATGCCTTAACAAAGGAGGTGTTACAAATTGAAAAGCAGCGCGAAAAACATAAGGCTGACCCCTGTCGATGATCTGTTTTCCACCGAAGAAAGCAGAGCTGATTCACAGCGGGAACGGGTTGTAGAACTGCCACTTGCAGAACTGCACCCCTTCAGGAATCATCCCTTCAAAGTGCTGGATGATGAGAAGATGGAGGATACAGCGCAAAGCATCCGGGAACACGGCGTACTTGTCCCGGCTATCGTGCGTCCCCGGGAGGAAGGCGGCTACGAGATCGTAGCCGGTCACAGGCGGCACCATGCCAGCCAAATCGCTGGACTTGACACGATGCCCGCTATCATCCGTGATCTGGATGACGATGCTGCGACCATCATCATGGTTGACTCCAATCTTCAGCGCGAAACGCTTCTTCCGAGTGAACGAGCGTGGGCGTACAAAATGAAGCTGGATGCCATGAAGCGTCAGGCCGGACGCCCATCAAAAGAAAATTGTTCCCAAGTTGGGAACAATTTCTCGGGACAGCGGTCAAGTGAATTGATGGCGCAACAGATTGGCGAAAGCAAGAACCAGATTTTTCGCTTCATCCGTCTGACTGAACTCATTCCGCCCCTTCTGGACATGGTGGATGAGCGCAAGATCGCCTTTAATCCGGCTGTTGAGTTGTCCTATCTCAAGCCAGAAGAACAAATTGAGCTACATCAGATTCAGATCGGAATCCCAGAAGCCGAACAGGTCGATATCCAGGGGCTTCGCAAATCTGGCCAAATGCACAAGGTGCGGCTGACGAAGAATGACTATCAGCTTGTTGCTGAGAGTGCTGGGCAATCGCCGGAAGTGCTGATGCATAACTATAATGAAGCACTGGACTCTGAAAAGAGAGCCTTGTCTCGACTAGTAGAGGGTAGCTTTTATCCCGACCTGGAGCCGTCAACTTCCTCTGATGGAGCAAATGACGTATCCAGCTTACTTGAACGGATTCAGAAAAACCCGGACCTGCGACGTCAACTGGTGGAAAGCTTGCTACTTGGTGCGGTTGGTGCATGACGAAGCATTCTATATAAAAAGTTTTCATGATTAGCTGAAATCGTTAGCTGAGAGGAATGCATATGCAGTTAATGCATACACTATTCTGTACGGCACACTCGAATGATTAGCTGAAAATGAGATAAGACGTGAGAAAATTAGCTGATCATTGATGGCTCTAACCACAAGGTGTTGGAAGTGCAAAAACCCGGAAACCCTTGAAAACACAAAGAAAATCGCCTCTGCGAAAGACTCGCAAAGGCGATGATCTGGAGCTGATACCCGGATTCGAACCGGGGACCTCATCCTTACCAAGGATGCGCTCTACCTGCTGAGCTATATCAGCATGCTCCGTATAAAGTTGCTGCGATGTTGCATAGAGTGAATCCTTACCAAGGATGCGCTCTACCTACTGAGCTATATCAGCACGTTGCTTCATCGGGCAACGGATATATACTATCACATCTCGGTGCAAAATGCAAGGGGTAAAATACAAAAATCTTAAATTTTTTTGCAGGGGAGGGGAGCGTGCATTTTCTCTGTCTCATGCTTGACAAATCGCCCTTTTCCGCCTATGATACAATGGTACAAAAAATGGGCGTACCAATCCAGGTGCGTACCTAATTGGGAGGTATATTTTCATGGCTGAACTGACGATGGACAAGCTCAAGGCGCTGTGTCAGAACCGCGGCTTCATCTTTGCCGGCTCCGAGATCTACGGCGGCCTGGCCAATACCTGGGACTTCGGCCCCCTGGGCGTGGAGTTCAAGAACAATATCAAGAAGGCCTGGTGGAAGAAATTCGTCCAGGAGAGCCCCTACAACACCGGCCTGGACTGCGGCATCCTGATGAACCGCGAGGTGTGGGTCGCTTCCGGCCATGTGGGCGGCTTCAACGATCCCCTGATGGACTGCAAGGCCTGCAAGGCCCGCTTCCG
>X409_Impala__coassemble_438_pt1 | contig 21545 bp, 23 predicted proteins | sample X409_Impala__metabat2_high_PE_002 | metagenome-assembled genome bin X409_Impala
GGCGGATGGCGTTCATGTCGGTGTAGATGCCCTTGCCCGGCCAGATGTCATAGCGATAAAGGGCCATGCGCTTCCACTTGGCCAGGGAGTGCACCACCACCGCGTCTTTCTGGGCGGCGGGGATATCGAAGGAAACGGGACGCTCGACGCCGTTCAGGTCGTCGTTCAGGCCGCTGGAGGGCTCAACGAAAAGCGGCGCAGACACGCGCTTCAAATTCAGCGCCTGGGCCAGGTGATCCTGGAAGGTGCGCTTGATCAGGCTGATGGCCGCCTGGGTCTCATACAGGGACAATTTCGGCTGATAGCCGGCGGGGATGTGGGTCTTATTCATGGGGGATGCCTCCCTTGGGATGATTCTATTATCATAGCACAGGTGTGGGCGGAAGGGAAGTTTTCTGTTTGTATTTTTCACGGGGACGAAAAAGGCTCCCCTTTATAGGGGAGCTGTCCGCTTCTGCGGACTGAGGGGTTTCTGCGCGAACTTAGTAGCATTACCCTTGGGGGAGCTGCAAGTGCCTGGGGATTGTGGCGGGCGAGCAGTGCTCGCCCGGTGCACCTTCGCAGTACGCTTGTTTATTTGAGCCACCCCATCGGCAGCTCCACGAATTCCTCCTGCTCATTGTACCAGTAGGCGGGGATGAGCGGCTCTGCGGTGGGGTCGGCGTCGAAGCGGCCCTCGGGGACGAGCAGCGTGTGGGGCTGCTTCTGCAGGATGTGCTGCACCCATTCCGCGGCGGAGACGACGGGCTTGTCCAGCGCGACGCCGAAAAGGGTGCTGCCCTCGTGGGATTTGTGGTTGTCCGAGCCGGCGATGGTGTAGATGCCCTTCGCCTTGCAGTAGCGCATGGCGTAGGCGTCCTGGGCGGGGGTGTTGCCAGCGTTGGCCACCTCGATGCCGTCGGCGTACAGGTCGCACACGCGGATGGCGCTGAGGTAACCCCGCATGCGGAAGGGGTGCGCCTGGAGCATGCAGCCCCCGGCCGCGCGGACGTTCTCGTAGGTCTCCCTGCGCGTCCAGCGCTCGATCTCCGGGTGATCCAGCAGATACTGCTTGCTCAGGCCGTAGATGAGGTACTCATCCCCCTGGAAATTCTGCTCGATGCCGAAAAACACGTCCAGGCCGATCTTCTGCCCTTCGTTCCAGGCGTCCTCAAACCCGGCGCAATAATGATCGACGCGGTCCTTCCAGCTGCCGGTGCGGGGCGCTGCGGTGTTGCCGCCAAAGAAATGATCGGTGATGAAAATGCCCTGGTAGCCCCGCTCCTTATAGAACCGGGCGTGCTCCGCGCCGGTGGAGGAACCGCAGGCGCTGCCCTGGCAGGTATGCATGTGCGTCTCGTAACGATACATGGGCCGGCCTCCCGTTGGTCATGATTTGTTGCCTTCAGTATACCCCATTGCGGGATGAATTGGCAAGTGGAATCTTGACAATTCTGCGTGCCCCTGCTATTATCAAGGTATCAAAGAGCTGTGTTGAAGGTGATTGAATGGCAGGGTGGATCATCGCCGGGGCGATCGTTGTGCTGGCGGCGCTGTATCTGGTCAGGAAACGGATGCTGTCCCGTCAGCAGCGGGAGGCGACCCTCATGGAGCGCATGCGCTCCTCCCAGATGTACGGCAGGCTGTATCCGGTGCTGCTCAAGTGCCGGGATTGCTGCGTGGAGCGGATCCTCATCCGCCCCGAGGAGATCCGCATCGTCCTCTACAAGCCCATGAACCGGGAGTACCGCTTCAACTTTGAGGCCCATGGGCTGGATGCGGTGGATCGTCCGGCGGCGCTGCGGGCCCTCAGCCAGGCCATCGCGCTGGACGTGCCTGCCCTGGGCGATCCGGCGAAGTATTACTTCTCCACCCATTCCGCCCCGCGGGATGGCGGCGGCAATTACAACTGGTATGAGTATGCCGTGCAGATCGACTACAAGGACAGGATGCTCCGCGCGTGGTATGATCAGCCGGAGCCGACAGAGGGTATTATTCGATAAGGCAGGAATTTGCGCCTGCCTGTCGAATCATCATGCATAAAGACTATCCAATAAGGAGGAAGACAACCATGCAGATCCTTTCCGTTTTTGACGAGGCGTTCCGTCCCTACGGCCGCGTGGTCGAGGGCTACCCCGTGGAGGGCATCCTCAAGGCCCTGGCTGAGACCCCCTGCACCGACGCGGTGGTCTACGAGCCCCGCATCGAGGCGCTCCATCAGGCCGAGAATGCCCAGGCCATCGGCACCGCGCTCTTTGGCGGCATGCCCTTCCAGCTGGGCTTCTGCAACGGCGTGAACACCAAGCTCAACTGCCTGGAGTGGCACCGCGATTCTGAGTTCAACCTGGGCACCGAGGACTTCATCCTGCTGATCGCCAAGCAGGAGGAGATCGTTGACGGCAAGCTGGATACCTCGAAGGTCAAGGCCTTCAAGGCGCCCGCCGGCGTGCTGGTGGAGTGCTACGCCACTACGCTGCACTACGCCCCCTGCTCCGCCAAGCTGGGCCAGGGCTTCCGCGTGCTGATCGCCCTGCCGGACAAGACCAACACCGATTACCGTCCCGGCGGTGGCGCCAATACCATGGACAAGATGCTGTGGGCCCGCAACAAGTGGCTGATCGCCCACCCCGAGACCGGCGAGGCGGCCCAGGGTGCATGGGTCGGCCTGGAAGGCGAGAACATCGACATCTCCGCTGACATCTGATGAATCCCATGAGGGGCCTCCGGGCCTCTCTTTTTTGTGTTTCCAATCGCGGCGGAATGTGCTATAATAAGATGATACCACCATCACGGAGGAATCTGCATGAACAACACCCATTGGGCAAGCATCTGGGGCAACGCCGTCTCCATCGCGGAAAACCGCCCCGAGCGCTACGCCAGGGATATCACCATCCGCTACCCCATCCGCGTGCCCTTTGACGGCAGCGCGCTTCGATTGACCTTCGACAACTACTGCGGCACCGAGCCCGTCACCATCAACAAGACCACGCTGCTGGCAAACGGGGCGTTCCTGCCGGTGACCTTCGGCGGGGAGGGCACCGTCACCATCGGGGCGGGGGAGAACGTCACCAGCGATCCGGTGGAGGCGTCCCTCCGCGCCGGCGAGACGGTGTATGTCAGCTTCTACCTGAAGGATTTCACCCTCATGCGCTCGGTGGTGTTCACCTGCGGCAAGCTGAGTGGCGGCCTCTACGCCAACGGCGACGAGACGGAAACGGTCGATATCGATATCAACACCTCCCGCGCGACGAAGCTGAACTACTTCCTGTCCAACGTGTCCATCCGCACGGCGGCGGCGAACAGGACCATCGTCTGCTACGGCGATTCCATCACCGCCCAGGACTGGCCGGATGATCTCCAGCTCCGCTGCGCCCGCGAGGGCTTCAGCCGCACGGCCATCATCCGCCGTGCCGCCAGCGGTACGCGCATCCTCCGCGAGTACACCTGCCTGACCTACGAGAGCTACGGCCTGATGGGCAAGCATCGCTTCCGTCATGAGGTGCCCACCGACGGTGCGGACACGGTCATCATCCAGCAGGGCATCAACGACATCATCCACCCTGTTGGCGAAGAAGTGAATATTTTCCGCCCGATGAGCGATCTGCCCACGGTGGAGGAGCTGATCGAGGGCCTCAAGACCTACATCGCCCAGGCCCGGGAGATGGGCCTGCGGGTCTACGTGGGCACGCTGATCCCCATGGGCGGCTGGCGCACCGACGCCCCCTTCCGCCAGGAGATGCGCCACGCCTACAATGATTTCATCCGCACCACCGACCTGATCGACGGCTGCATCGACTTTGACGCAGCCCTGCGCGACCCGGCTCGCCCCGACTGGTTCCTGCCGGAATATGACTCCGGCGATCACCTGCACCCCAGCAAAAAGGGCTACGAGCGCATGGCCGCGGAGGTGCCGGCAGAATTACTGAGGTAATTCTACAATTAGGAATTAGGAATTATGAATTAGGAATTGATAGTGAAGCGAAAGAAGTAAGCGTATGAAGAAGATCCTGTACTATTTCAAGCACGAGGTCGTGCTGACGGTGGCGCTGGTGGCGGCGCTGGCCTCATTCCTGCTGGTGCCGCCGGGGGCGCACACGCTGGCGGGCATCGACACAACGACCCTGCTGATGCTCTTTTCGCTGATGACCATCGTGGCGGGGTTCCGGCACATGGGGGCGTTCGACAAGCTGGCGGGCGCGGTGACGGGCCGCATCCGCACCCTGCGGGGGCTGGCAATGGCGCTGGTGACGGCGTGCTTCCTGCTGGCGATGGTCGCCACCAACGATGTGGCGCTCATCACCCTGGTGCCCTTCACGATTTTGTTGATGCGCGGCGCAAAGGTGCAGCACCTCACCATCACCGTGGTGCTGGAGACCATCGCGGCCAATCTGGGCAGCATGGTCACGCCCATCGGCAACCCGCAGAATCTGTACCTGTATTCCTCCGGGCGGATGGCGGCGCTGGAATTCCCGGTGCGCACGGCGTTTTACGCGGTTTTGGCGTATGACCTGCTGATGCTGTGCTGCCTGCTGATCCCCAAGACTGCGGTGCAGAGCGCAGAGGCGCCGAATGACAAGCTCCCTGTCCGCAAGCTCTGGCTGTATGCGGCGCTGGCAGTGGTCGTCCTGCTGGCCCTGTGCGAGGTTATTCCGGCGTGGCTGCTGGCGCTGGTGGTGGCTGTGGCGGTGTTCGTGATGGACCGTCCGGTGCTGAAGCAGGTGGACTACACGCTGCTGGCAACCTTCGTATGCTTCTTCGTGTTCGTGGCGTCGGTGAAGGCCTACGGACCCATCTCCGCCTGGCTGGAGGGCCTGATGGCAGCCTCCCCGCTGCTGACGAGCCTGCTGGTCTCGCAGGTCATCAGCAATGTGCCTGCGTGCCTGCTGCTGTCGCCATTCACGCGGAGCACGTCCGCGCTGATGCTGGGCGTGAACATCGGCGGCCTGGGCACCATCGTGGCCTCCCTGGCGAGCCTGATCTCCTTCCGCCTGTACGGTGCGGCGCAGGGCGCGAGGAAGGGCTTGTTCATGGGCATTTTCACCGCGATGAACCTGCTTTTCCTGGCGGCGATGCTGCTGCTGGCCTGGGCGCTGGGCGCCATTTGATCAAAATAAGGCAGAAAATGCAAGCTGATGAAGCAAAAATTGCATTTTTTGCCTTTTTCACTTGCAAAAATGGCGGAGACCCGGTATAATGAGGGACAGTTACACCGGGAGAGGCCCTGCGCATTTCCCGGTTATCACATGAAACGGAGTAACCGCCATGCAGGATATGCAGGATATGATCGACCGGCTGAATCAGTCGGGCAAGAGGCTCTCCAAGGGACACCGCAAGATCGCCCAGTACATCGTCGAGCATTACGACAAGGCGGTGTTCATGACCGCCAGCAAGCTGGGCGAGAGCGTGGGCGTGAGCGAATCCACCGTGGTGCGCTTTGCCTCCGCCATGGGCTATGAGGGCTACCCCCAGCTGCAGCGCAGCTTGCAGGAACTGGTCAGCCACCGGCTCACGGCCAATCAGCGGTTTGAAATGTCCACGGAGATCGACCCCCGCGAGGCCCTGAGCGTGGTGCTCAAGAGCGATGTGCAGAACCTGCGCGCCACGATGGAGCAGATGGACGTCGCCGTCTTTGAGGACGTGGTGAACCGGCTGCTCTCGGCCAAGTCCATCTATGTGATGGGCCTGCGCTCGGCGGCCCCGCTGGCCCAGTTCATGGGCTATTACCTCAACTACATCTTTGACAATGTGCATCTGGTGTCCTCCGGCGCGACGGACGTGTTCGAGGAGATCTCCAAGCTGCAGGAGAATGACGTGCTGGTGGGTATCTCCTTCCCGCGCTATTCCACCCGCACGCTGGAGGCCATGCGCTTTGCCAAGCGCTGCGGCGCCCAGGTGGTGGCCATCACCGACGGCCCCATGTCCCCCCTGGCGGATATGGCCGACGCTACCCTCACCGCCCGCACCGATATGGCCTCCTTCGTGGACAGCCTGGCCGCCCCGCTGTCGCTGATCAACGCGCTGCTGGTGGCCCTGGGCTTGCACCGCAAGGACGCCCTGAAGGAGCACTTCCGCCAGCTGGAATCCATCTGGGAGACCTACGAGGTGTACCTGGAGGAGGCAAATGGCCGTGCATAACATCCTCATCATCGGCGGCGGCGCTGCGGGCATGATGGCGGCGATCTTCGCGGCCCGCACCGGCGGCAGCGTCACGCTCCTGGAGCGCAACGAGAAGCTGGGCAAGAAGGTCTACATCACCGGCAAGGGCCGCTGCAACGTCACCAACGACTGTACGCTGGACGAGTTCATGCGGGAGGTGCCGCGCAACCCGCGGTTCCTGTATTCGGCGCTGAGCTACTTCGGCCCCCAGCACATGATGGAGCTGCTGGAGGACGGCGGCTGCCCCGTGGTGGTGCAGCGCGGGCGGCGCGTATTCCCTGCCACGGAGAAGGCCTCCGACGTCACCCGCACGCTGGAGAAGCTCATGCGGGAGCTGGGCGTGCGCGTCGTCTACGGCGCACGGGTGAAGGCGATCCGCACGGCGGACGGCGCTGTCACCGGCGTGGAGCTGCTGGACGGCCGCATGCTGGACGGCGACCGGGTCATCATCGCTACCGGCGGATTGTCCTGCCCGCTGACCGGCTCCACCGGCGACGGCTATCGCATGGCGGAGGAACTCGGCCATACCGTCACGCCGAGGAGTGCGGTGCTTTCCGCCATTGAAACCGGCGAGACCTGGCCCGGCGAGCTGATGGGCCTGAGCCTGCGCAACGTCACCCTGACCCTCAAAAAGGGCAAGAAAACCCTCTACTCCGACCTGGGCGAGATGCTCTTCACCCACTTCGGCGTGTCCGGGCCGCTGGTGCTGACCATGAGCTGCCATCTGCCGGATGACCTGGCGGACGCCTCCGTCACCCTGAACCTGAAGCCCGGCCTCACCCGCGAGCAGCTGGACGCCCGGCTCCAGCGGGACTTTGACGACAACAGCCGCAGGATGCTCCGCAGCGTGCTGCCCGGCCTGCTGCCGGCCCGCCTGGCGGAAAAGTTCCCCGCTCTGTGCGGCGTGGACGGCGACAAGGTCTGCGCGCAGATCACCCGCGAGGAGCGCGAGGCCATTGCCGACAAGGTGCAAAGCCTGCCCCTGACGCTGAAGAAGCTGGCCCCCATCGAGGAGGCCATCGTCACCCGCGGCGGCGTGAGCGTGAAGGAGATCGACCCCTCCACGATGGAGAGCAAGCTGGTGCCCGGCCTCTACTTTGCGGGCGAGGTGATCGACGTGGACGCCCACACCGGCGGCTACAATTTGCAGATCGCCTGGGCCACCGGCGCGCTGGCGGGAACGTGCGCAGCGGAAGAGTCGCTGGGGTAAACGGCGCAAAGCCTTCCCCTTGTGGGGACGGTGGCCGGACGATAGTGAGGCCGGATGAGGTGGACGCTGCATAACATGCGTGCCGCATGAACACCTCATCAGCCGCTGCGGCGGCAGCTTCCCCTCAAGGGGAAGCCAAGGAGCCCTCTCAGTCGCCGGGCGGCGGCAGCTCTCCCGGAGGGAGCGCCTTTTGGAACGCGTATTTAAGGAGATTGTCAACTTGAATTACATTGTGGTAGACCTGGAATGGAATCAGCCGATGTCCTTTGACTCGCATGTGTACCGCGAGGTGGGGGACAGGCTGATCTTTGAGATGATACAGATCGGCGCGGTGAAGGTCGGGGAGAACTTTGAGGTGGTGGATTCCATCTCCATCCCGATCCGGCCGACGCACTATGTGAAGATCCATCCGCGCATCCGCAAGATGACCCAGCTGGGCGCCGAGGAGCTGGCGGACGCCCCTCGTTTCCTGGAGGCGATGGATCAGTTTGCCGCCTGGTGCGGGGAGGATTACACCCTGCTCACCTGGGGCTGCGACGACGTGAGCGTGCTCAAGCAGAACATGGATTTCTTCGGCTGCAAGGTGCAGCTGCCCCCGCTGTGCGACATCCAGCGCCTGTTCTCCGACGTGCACAAGTGCAAGGAGCGCAAGGGCCTCAAGGCAGCCATGGAGATGCTCAATATCCAGCCCGACGAGAGCCGCTACTTCCACAACGCCCTGCATGACGCCTACTACACCGCGCTGGTGTTCGCGACCCTGCCCGATCCGGCGGAGGTGCTCAAGTACCCCCAGCAGCCCAAGCTGCTCATCCACTCCGACAAGCGGCAGCGCCAGGACGGCCAGCACTTCGATACCGTCCGCGAGGCCTTCGACAGCGAGTTCGCCCATGTGCTGCGCTGCCCCGTCTGCGGCAAGAAGGTCACCCTGGATGAGGGCGGCTACGTCCGCCAGACCGCCGATAAGTACATCGGCCTGGCCAAGTGCAATCATCACGGGCTGCTGCTCATCCGCGTGCGGCTGCGCGCCCAGAACGGCGGCGGCCTCAACATGAGCATGACGCTCTCCAAGGCGGCCCCCAGCAACCGCGCCTACGTCAACACCAAGCGCGTGCAGATGCAGGCCCGCGACGCGGAGTACGAGCAGGAGCACGGCCATCCCCGCGACCTGGACAAGGAGCTGCGGATGGTGGAGAGAAGCTCCATGCCCTTTGAGGATTGAAAGTGAATGAAAAAGGTCGTCCGTCCCATAAGCTGAGGGGACGGACGACCTTTTTGGCCTCATCCGTCTTCGCCTGACGGCGAATCCACCTTCCCCGTAAACGGGGAAGGTCAAGATCGTGTTCTCGCTGCTCCCTGCGGCTGCAGACCAACCCGCAAAGGACCGATACGGCGACTACACGGTCATCCACCTAAAGAAAAATCCCCCTTTATCCGCAAAAATAGTTGGCAAAATGTGCAGAATGTGATAGAATGTTGCCACTAACACCAAACGTATAGGCAGGAGGCATTGTATGAAGATCCGTTGCGGCGATAAGAGCGTGGACGTGGAGCGCGGCATGTCCGTCATGCAGTGCCTCCGTGCGCTTGCTGTGGATATGACCGGCGTGCTGGCCGTCCGGCAGGGCGGGCGCGTGCTGGAGCTGACCGACGCCATCGCCAGGGACGGCGAGCTCGTCCCCCTGACGCTGCAGGACGAGGAGGGCCGCCGCATCTATGAGCGCTCGCTGCGGTTTGTGGCGGTGATGGCCTTCCGGCGGCTGATGCCGGGCCAGCGGGTGCGCATCGAGTACAGCGTGGGCGGCGGCGTGTATCTGCACACCCCGGGCCGCGAGCTGACGGCGGAGGACGCAGAAGCCATCCGCGCGGAGATGCAGCGCATCGTGGCGGCGGATCTGCCCTTTGACAAGCGGGAGTGGTCCCTGGATGACGCCATTGCCCACTTTGAAGCGGACGGCCAGATCGACAAGGTCGAACTGCTCAGGCGCCGCACCGTGCCGTTCTTCAATTTGTATGAGTGTGGCGGCATGCACGAGTATTTCTACGGCGCGATGGCGCCCAGCACCGGGTATGTGAAGACGTTTGGCGTGCAGCATCTGCCGGGGCGGGGGATGGCCATCCTCACCGCCGACCCGGAGAACCCCGGACAGCACGCGGCGTATATTGACCGCCCCAAGCATCTGGCCGTGTTTGACCAGAGCGCGACGTGGTGCGCCATCCTCGGCGTGCAGAACGCGCCGGACATCCACTGCATGCTGGAGGAGAAGAAATTCCGCGCCTTCATCCGCGTCAATGAGGCTCTGCACGACAAGGCCATCGCCGATATCGCAGCCACCATCGCCGAAAGGGGCAGCCGCATCATCCTGATCGCCGGGCCGTCCTCCTCTGGCAAGACCACCACCACCGGCCGCCTGGCCATCCACCTGCGGGTGCTGGGAATGTCGCCGGTGATGATCTCCCTGGACGATTACTACCGCAACCGTGCCGATCTTCCCCTGGAGGCGGACGGCTCCATCGACCTGGAGGCCCTGCACACCATCGACGTGCCGCTGTTCCGGGAGCACATGCAGCGCCTGATGAATGGCGAGACCGTCGAGATCCCGCGCTACTCCTTCCACACCGGCAGCCGCATGGAAAAGGGCGTGCCGCTGAAGTTGATGCCCGGCCAGCCGGTGCTGGTGGAGGGCATCCACGGGCTGAATCCTGCGCTCTCCCAGGGCATTGACGACAGCCTCATCCACCGCATTTTCGTCAGCGCGCTGACCTGCATCAACCTGGATGACCACAACCGCATCCGCACCACGGATGTGCGCCTCCTGCGGCGGATCGTCCGCGACAACCAGTTCCGCTCCACCCCGCCGGAGGAGACCCTCGCCATGTGGCCCAGCGTCCGCCGCGGCGAGGAAAAATGGATCTTCCCCCACCAGGAGCGGGCCGACAGCATGTTCAACACCGCATTGCACTACGAGCTGCCCGTGCTGGGGCACTACGCCTACGCCCTGCTCAAGGCCATATCGCCGGACAGCCCCCATTACCTCACCGCCCGCCGCCTGGTGAAGATGCTCAACTACTTCCCGGACGTCCCGGAGGACGTACTGGAGGAGGTGCCCCCGCTGAGCCTGCTGCGGGAGTTCATCGGCGGCTGCACGATCGAGAAGGAAGGGTGACCGTGTTCAAGCTGGAAATACTGGATAAATACTGGCTGCCCGGCATGCCGGAGGAGGAGGACCTCTGCCTCCACGGTGTGGTGCGGGTGCGCATCGGGGAAGCTGTGCTGGAGGATGAGGTGTGCCTGAGTGCCTCCGCCATCAACCTGCTGCGCACGCTGACGGAGGATCGGGGGCTTGATCCCAATGCACAGGCGCTTGCAGGAACGGGACATTCCATGTTCGCCATTTCCTATGACCCGCCCAAGGTGGACATTAGCGGCGCTCCCTGTGGCATCGACTGGTTTGTCAACCATGATGGCGACGATGTGATCCTGCAGCTGAAGGACGGCCCGGAGGTGACGGTGCCGCTGGCGGATTACCGGGCGGAAGTGCTGCGCTTCTGCGACGAGGCGGAGGCTTTCTACGAAGCCGGCAAGCCCAAGGTGCTTTCGACAGACAACATCCACACGGATGGCTATCTCACCATGCGCAGGGAATGGCGCTGGCGCAGAGAACAGGAGGAAAACCGATGACCCGCGAAATTCTTCCCCCCTACACCCCCGAAACCTTCCCGGAGAACACCGCCGTCCCCGAGGGCGCGAAGGTCGTCCAGTGGCAGGATGAATTCGGCTACGGCGTGGCCTTCCGGCCGGGCATCGTCTATGCCCAGCGCGACGACGAAACCCTGCACATCCACTACCTCACGCCCCGCAACGACCGCCGGGATAATCCGCTGATCGTCTACGTGCAGGGCAGCGCCTGGTTCCGGCAGGACGTGTTCATCCACCTGCCGGAGATGATCCGCATGTGCCAGAAGGGCTACTGCGTGGCGCTGGTGGAGTACCGGCCCTCGACCACCGCGCCGTTCCCGGCCCAGGCGGAGGACGCCAAGGCTGCGATCCGCTTCCTGCGGGCACGGGCGGAGAAGTACCGCTTTGATCCGGCTCGTGTGGCCATTTGGGGCGATTCCTCCGGCGGCCACACCGCCCTCATGGCGGGCATCACCGGGGATGACTGGCCCAATCACCCGGAGGATGAGAAGCATTCTGCGGCGGTCAAGTGCATCGTGGACTGGTACGGCCCCACCATCGTGAGCGAGATGGCCTTCGAGCCCAGCGCCGGCGACCATGTCAGCGCGGACTGCCCAGAGGGCTGGCTGATCGGGCATCTGCCGGTGCAGGAGCATCCCGACCTGGCGGAAAAGACCATTCCCCAGCGGTATCTCTCGGCGGACAAGCCTACGCCGCCCATCCTCATCATGCACGGCAGCCGCGACATGACGGTCAACTTCCAGCAGAGCGTGCATCTGTACGAGGCGCTGCGGGCACTGGGCAAGGAGTGCGAATTCATCAAGCTGCAGGGCGGCGACCACGGTTGGCGGGGCTTCGCCTGCCAGGCAGCGCTGGACGCGGTGGATGCGTTCCTCCGGAAGCATTTGTGACAAGACAGGGGGCGGCTCCGAGGGGGCCGTCCTTTTGGCGTGCGGCTATTGCAATTTTGACAAAAACGCGTTATAATGTAATTTGCAATATTAGAATTATCATCAGGAGGACTTTGGAATATGAAGGTTATTCTGCTCCAGGACGTCAAGGGCGTGGGCAAGAAGGATACCATCGTCAATGCGGCGGATGGCTATGCCCGCAACTTCCTCTTCCCCCAGAAGCTGGCGGTGGAGGCGACCCCCGGCGCCATGAAGGGCATCGAGAAGATGCGCAAGGCGGAGGCTGACCGCGAGGCTGAGCGCCGCGCCAATGCCACCGAGACCGCCGGCAAGCTGCGCGGCCAGAAGATCAACATGCAGGTGAAGTGCGGCGCTCAGGGCCGTCTGTACGGCTCCATCACCAGCGCCGAAGTGGCCGCCGAGCTGGAGAAGCAGCATGGCGTGAAGATCGACAAGCGCGACATCAAGTGCGAGAATATCCGCGCGGTGGGCGATGTGGAGATCGAAGTGCGCGTGTACAAGGACATCAATGCCAAGATGACCGTGCATGTGGAGCCCATCCCGGCGAAGTAACAAAGGACGGGACAAAAAAGGGTTAAGGGGCGAGTGCCCCTTACGGGGTCCAGGGCCGCGGAGGCTCTGGTGGGGTACAGGGGTGCCCCCCCTGCTCCGGCCCGCAGGCCAAAGAAGCACGCGCCTTTCGCGGAATCTCCGGTTCCGCCGGAACAGCTCACCCAACCGCAAAGGAAAAGACTATCGTGCACTAACAAACACTACAGCGTGGCTGATGTGCTGGTTTCCGCCTCATCAGTCAGCTGGGGCTGACAGCTTCCCCTCAAGGGGAAGCCTGCTTCCTCCGTCGTCGCCTTGCGGCGACAGCTCTCCCGGAGGGAGCGCCTTCGAGCCCGTCGGTGAGCCCGTAGGGGAGGGGCTTGCCCCTCCCGCATCCCCCCATCATCCCGCGTGAAAGGAAGTGAGAAGATGTCCGAATACCAAGGCGTGACGCCGCCCAACAGCGTCGAGGCGGAGCAAAGCGTCCTGGGCGCGATGCTGCAGGACAGCACAGCCGTGCTGCAGGCCGCAGAATCCCTCCTGCCGGAGGATTTCTACCAGCCCCAGCATAAGGAGATCTTCGACGCGATGATCGCCCTGCACCGGGAGCAGAAGCCCATCGACTTCATCACCCTGGATGCGGAGCTGAGCCGCCGCGGCACCATCGAAGGCGCGGGCGGCAGCCAGTATCTGCTCCGATTGGTGCAGTATGTGCCTACGGCAGCCAATGTCAAGGCGTATATCGGCATCGTGGCGGAAAAATCCACGCTGCGCAAGCTCATCAAGGCCTCCCAGGAGATCGCGCAGGAGTGTTATTCCCAGCAGAATCCCCTGCAGGAGACCCTCGGCCATGCGGAAAAGGCCATCTTTGATATCGTGATGAACCGCGCGTCCGGCGAGGCCCTCAAGCCCATCAAGGACGTGCTGTACAATACCTACGCCGACATTGAGGAGCTGGCGAAGCTCAAGGGCCGGGTATCCGGCGTGCCTTCGGGCTTCTCCGCGCTGGACCAGCTGCTGACCGGCTTCCACGGCGGCGAGCTGATCATCCTGGGCGCGCGCCCCTCCATGGGCAAGACCTCCCTGGCGATGAACATGGCAGGCTACGCGGCGCTCTACGGCGGCAAATCCGTGGCGGTGTTCTCCCTGGAAATGCCCCGCGAGCAGATCGCATTGCGTCTGCTTTGCTCCGACGCCAAGGTCAACATGCAGCGCGTCCGCCAGGGTACGCTCACCGGCGACGACTGGATGCGCCTGGCGCGCTCCATCGGCCCGATGTCCAACAGCCGCATCTTTATTGACGACACCGCGGGCATCACGCCGACCCAGCTGCGCTCCCGCTGCCGCCGGCTGATGATGGACAAGGGTCTGGACCTGATCGTGGTGGACTACCTGGGCCTGATGCATGCCGACGGCAAGGTGGAAAGCCGCCAGCTGGAGGTCTCGGAGATCAGCCGCCAGCTGAAGGCCATCGCGCTGGAACTGAAGGTGCCGCTGATCGCCTGCGCCCAGCTTTCCCGCGCCAACGCCAACCGCGAAAACAAGCGTCCCGCGCTGACCGACCTGCGCGATTCCGGCTCCATCGAGCAGGACGCCGACGTTGTTATGTTCATCCACCGCGAGGGGTATTACGATCCCGACTGCGAGGAGAAGAACGTGGGTGAGATCATCGTGCAGAAGCAGAGAAACGGCCCGCTGGGCACCATCAAGGTGGCCTGGCTGAGCGAATACACCACCTACGCCAACCTCGCGCCCGAAGCCGGAGGCGGCGGAGACGCGCCGTTTTAATTATGAATTAGGAATTATGAATTAGGAATTTGGTTTGTGGGCCAATAGGCCTGCTGTCACTCTACATTCATAATTCATAATTCATAATTCCCAATTTGTGAAAGACCAAGGGTGTATTATCATGGACATTACGATCAATCTTTTAGAGACCGGCATGCGGTTTGAGGGCTTCCTGCTGGTGCGCAGCGCGGATCAGCGCGAGGGCAAGACCGGCGGCAAGTACCTGGATATGAACCTGACGGACAAGACCGGCGAGGTCAACTGCAAGCTGTGGGACGGCACCGTCCCCCCGCCGCCCCAGGGCAGCGTCATCAAGGTGCGCGGCCTGGTGCAGGAGTACAACGGCCGCAAGCAGCTGCGCATTGAGAAGATGCGCCCCGCCACCGACGCCGATGACGTGGATCTGTCCAGGCTGGTGCCCTGCGCGCCGGAATCCCCCGACGCCTACCGTGCCCGCATCGAGTACACCATCGAGTGCTTCCAGTCCGAGGACCTGAAGAAGCTCGTGCGCGAGATGCTCCGCCTGGCTGGCGATAACCTGGAGTGGTTCCCCGCCGCCCAGCGCCTCCATCATGCGGAGCGCACCGGCCTTCTGCACCACACCTGCTCCATGCTCAATACGGCGGAGCATATCATTGAGGCGTACCCCTTCCTCCACGGCGATCTGCTCAGGGCGGGCGTGATCCTGCATGACCTGTCGAAGATCACCGAGATGAAGAGCGATGAGCTGGGCAACGTGACCGACTACACCCGCGAGGGATTGCTCATCGGCCACCTGGTGATGGGCGTGGCCAAGCTCCACGAGGCAGCGAAGAACGTGGGCGTCACCGGCGAGATCGTGGTGCTGCTGGAGCACATGATCATCAGCCACCACGGCATCCCGGAGTATGGCAGCCCCAAGCCGCCCATGTTCCCCGAGGCCGAGGTGCTCAACTGGATCGACACCCTGGACGCCCGCATGAACGAGATGGAGGGCATCATGGCCCGCGTCCCCGCCGGCGCCTTCTCCGAGAAGATCTGGAGCCTTGACCGGCGGCTGTATCATCCCCATTATGATGACGATGCGGAGTAAAATCCGCTTGTAGATCGTTATATAGGCAGATTCCTGTATTTGGAGGTAAAAACCATGAAGAAACGGTTGATGCTTGCCCTGATGCTTCTCCTGTGTGCGGCGCTGCTGGCCGGCTGCGGCGAGACCAAGCGCTACGACGTGCTGACCACCAACAATGGCGGTACCCAGCAGTCCGTGGGCGATGTGGCGATGGATCCCCTGGCGGAAGAGGAGGACTGGGAGGCCCCTGCGCTGCCCACCCAGGTGGTCGTGACGCCCACGCCTGCCCCCACCGTCCGCAGCGAGTATGCCGGTGCGACCCCCGTGGTCATCGATCCCATCGACAAGCCCACCCCCACGCCTGTGCCCGCGCTCTCCGTGGCGTACACCACCTATGACGCCATCAAGCTGGGCCTGAGCTTCGAGGGCCCTGCCGGCTGGCTGAAGGATGACTCTGCTGCCGATACCTTCATCATCCAGAACCCCAATGCCCGCATCGATTACCCCGCGACCCTCACCCTGCGGGCCGAGCAGGTATCCAGCGATTACACCACCTCCGACCTCAAGACGGTCGTGAACAGCATGCTCACCGCCATCGGCAACGCTGGCTTTGATTCGTATGATCCTTCCAACACCGATACCCGCTCCCTGCTGGGCAAGACCGGCGTGTACGCCAACTACACCGGCACCCTGAACGATGGCCGCCAGGTGGCGGGCCGCGTCCATGCCGTGTGCGTGGATCGCGTGCTGTACACCATCCACATCACGGCCCCCCGCGCCCAGTGGAACGATTACAAGGAGAAGGTCTACGATCACCTCAAGGATACGCTGATCATCACCAAGTAAGGCGGAAAAAACAGCCGCCCTCGGGCATTGCTATGCCCCGGGGCGGTTTTTTATGGAGGAATTTATGAGCGTGCGTGAAGAAAAGGCTGCGCAGAACTTCCTGGCCGGATGCAACTGCGCCCAGGCGGTGCTGATGGCCTACGCGGACGTCCTGGGCCTGACGGAGGAGCAGGCGGCGCTGGTATCCGTGGGACACGGCGGCGGCATGGGCCGGCTGAGGCTACATTGCGGCGCGTTTTCTGCCGCGGTGATGCTCGCCGGCGCCATCGAGGGCCCCGACGGCCCGAAGAAGGAGCATCGGCCCCAGACCTACGCCCGGGTGCAGACCATCCACCGGCGATTCGTGGAGGTGAACGGCACCGTCTCCTGCGCGGAGCTGCTGGGCAGAGCCGGCGTCCCGGAGAGCCCCACCCCCGAGGAACGCACCCCGGAATACTACCGCAAGCGCCCCTGCGAGCGGGTCATCCGCAGCGCATGCCGCATCATCGACGAAATGCTGGAGGAAACCGCCCATGCGTGAAAGAATGGAAATGAAGACCCATGCCCTGGCCGTGGCGCTGACGGCGGGCTGGCCCCTGGCGCTGGCCCTGGCGGTGGCGTCTGCCGCATTGCTGGCGCTGCTGCCCTTCGCCATGGTGTGGAAGCTGCTGGCTGTGCTGGCCGCCTGCGTGCTGCTGACCTTCCTGTGGTGCATGCGGCTCTACACGGGCGCCTATCTGTTCCTGCCGGCAACGGAGTACAAGGGGGCGCGCATCCTGGCGCACCTGGGCCGCAGCAATGATATCGAGATCACCGGCGTGCTGGCGGGGGAGATCATCATCAAGCAGGGGCCGCTGGAAAAGCTCTGCGGCGCCTGCCACATCCGCCAAAGGGGGACGATGATCTACTTGCGCGGCGTGCGCGAGCCGGAGAAGGTGCGCGCCTGGGTGGAGGCCAATTTCCCCAGGGAGCGCAAGGTGCGCCCGACTAAGGGGAAGAAGAAAAAGTAAATTTCCTGGCGGAAAGTGAAATGTTTTGCGATTGCGCGGCGTCTTTACAGGTGAGGAGGTGCCGTATGAACCGGATGACTGACTACGAGTATGAGGCCATGCAGAAAAAGGCGGAGGAGCAGAAGGCAATCAAGGCGGAGAAAAAGCGGGAGCTGAAGGGCTGGCTGATCGGCTGTGTGCTGGTGATCGCCGTGACGGTGCTGTTCTTTTTTGCGGGGGAGTGGTACCGCGAATGGCTGTGGCGCGAGTTCACGCCCCCGGCGGAGCTGCTGACCGAGGCGGAATTCCGCGAGCTGGTGGCGGGCTATCCGCTGCTGGCAGAAACCTATGGCTGCTGCTATACGGAGAACATGGAGACTCTGACCCGCGGTGATCTGAACCTGTACAAGGACAGGGACGGCGACGGGGAGTGGGACGTCCGCGTGTATTTCCCCCTGCACGGCAAGTATAAGATAATGGGCCACATGAACGAGCTGTACGAGGAGGAACCCTACTCGCTGGAGGCCTATGCCTACCGGTACAGCATCTTCGACCTGGGCAAGGGCAAGCCCCACACACCCTGGGAGGAGCATATCTTCGGCGGCGACCACACGGCTGAACTGAGCATCACCGTGCGCGACCCGTCCCCCGACCATGCGGAGTTCCGCGCGGAGGTGGAGGAGCTGCTGCGCGTCGTCCGCGGGGAATGACATTTCAGCCGCCCAAACGCGGTTTTCGGGCAAAAATGGTTGAAAAATCAAGCCGGATGTGGCATGATGTATCCGTCACGAAGGGAGTGTGCATGATGACGAAAAAGAAACTGTGGTGGATCGCTGGCCTGTACAGCTTCTGTGCGCTGGTCTGGACGATCAACTTCTTCCTCCATTGGCATAACGACGGCACGATCAGTTTCAGCACGGCGCTGTTCGGCGTGGCAGCGGTGTGCTTCATCATTTCGGCGGTGGGCAGCGTGGTGCGGCTGATCCGCGCGTACAGGCAGAAGGAAGAATAAACAACGCGGAAGGAACGAACTCCTTCCGCGTTTTTGCGTCTTGCATGAGGTTCCCCCTTGGGGGGAGCCTTGCTGCTCAGATAAACATCGCCTCATGCCCCAGCGCGGGCACGACCTGCTCGAAGAACACCCGCTGGTCGAAAAGCACCGTGGCGGTGTTGTCGCAGGGGTGGAAGGCGATGCGGCCCGGGCGCTGCACGTCCTTGTCGAAGGCAAGCTTGATGCGGCAATCCGCGTCAAACCACAGCCCCAGGGGCGACAGGCTGCCGCTCTCCAGGCGGAGCATCTCCATCAGGCACTCCGGCGGCGCGAAGGACAGCCGCGACGACCCCAGCCGCTTGGACACATCCCCCGTGCGGAAGGGCTTATCCGGCGTGGTGACGTACAGGTAGAAGGCCGTTTTCGGGGTGTTGCACAGCAGGAGGTTCTTGCAGAACGTGACATCGGGCGCGGCGTAGGGCAGGGCCAGGCAGTCCGCCATGGTGTGGGCGGCGGCATGCTCGTGGTATTCGTGGGGGACGCCAAGCTCGCGGATGCGGGCCATGATGATCTCTTTCGTGGACATCGGTGTACCTCAATCAAGTGCGGATGACAACTCGCGCCAATGGCGGATGTGCAGGTGTTCGCCGGTGATGATCAAGCCGACATTCTTGCGGGCAAAGCCGTTGGGGACGCTGTCGCAGTCATACCAGACGGGGAAGATACCGGCAGATCGCGCGCCGAATACGTCTGCCTCGATCTGGTCGCCGCAGAACCACACGTCCTCCGGGGACAGCCCGGCCTTCGCCAGCGCGGCGCGGAAGATCAGCGGATCCGGCTTGCGCACGCCGTAATCGCTGGAGGCGATGACGAACTCGAATTCATGCTCCGGCAGCAAGCGGCGCAGGCGCTTCGTCAGCGCTTCGCCCGACCAGCCCAGGTTGCTGATGACGCCCGTGCGGACGCCCCGCGCCCGGAGGTCAGCCAGCATGTCCGCCGCGCCGGGCATGGGTTCGCCGGGGCAGGTGGCCGTCCAGAGGACGTCCTCCAGCGCGTCCATGGGCAGGGCGAAGGTCAGCCCCAGCAGGTCGTACTTCAGCCGCAGCTGCTGATGCTCGTGCAGCTCCCAGCCGGCGTGGCGGCAGTCCCGCGCGGCCAGGAAGAGCTGCGTGCCCAGTCGGGCGGCCTCCTCCGGGGTGACGAGGCGCGGGTTGTCCTTCACATGGGCGAAGGCGGCGCGTTCGCCCCGCAGGAAGTCCGCGTCCGGCTCCCAGGCCAGGGTGTGGGCGTAGTCAAAGAGGATCATCTTCGGTGGATGCATGCGTACCTCCTGACGGCTTATGTTGGGCAGGCGTGCGAGCAATGCTCGCCCCTGCGGCGGATATTTCCGTAGGGGAGGGGCTTGCCCCTCCCGCAGCGGCGCGAAATTTGTGGTGGCAATCTATGCGGATATATGTTATAATACCTCTAACAGCTCCGGAAATCAAGTGAGGAGGCAAATGAGATGAAGAGAAGAATCGGTATCCTGACCAGCGGCGGCGATTGCCCCGGCCTGAACGCGGCCATCCGCGGCGTGACCCGCGCGGCGTATGAGATGTTCGATGCGGAGATCATCGGCATCCACGACGGCTATCGCGGCCTCATCGAGGGCGATTATCAGGAGATGAAGAAGAGCGATTTCTCCGGCATCCTGACCCTGGGCGGCACCATCCTGGGCACGGCCCGCACGCCCTTCCGCGATATGCGCAAGATCGGCGAGGACAAGGTCGATAAGGTCGCCGCGATGAAGAAGACCTACAAGGACCTCAAGCTGGACTGCCTGGTCACCCTCGGCGGCAACGGCACCCACAAGACCGCCAACCTCCTCTCCCAGGAGGGCCTGAACGTCATCGGCCTGCCCAAAACCATCGACAATGACATCTACGGCACCGATTTCACCTTCGGCTTCCACACCGCGCTGGACATCGCCACCGACGTCATCGACCGCTGCCACACCACCGCCGCCAGCCATGGCCGCTGCATCGTGGTGGAGATCATGGGCAACAAGGCTGGCTGGCTGACGCTGTATTCCGGCGTGGCCGGCGGCGCGGACGCCATCCTCATCCCCGAGATCCCCTATGACATCAAAAAGGTCGCCAAGGTGGTGGAGAGCCGCGCCAAGTCCAACAAGGGCTTCACCATCCTGGCCGTGGCCGAGGGCGCCATGGACAAGGAAGAGGCCAAGCTGAAGAAGAAGGAGCGCGAGGCAAAGCGCGCCGCCGAGCATTTCTCCGCCAGCGCCTATGTGGCCCAGCAGCTGCGCGATCTGGTGGGCGTGGAGGCCCGCAGCGTTGTGCCCGGCCACATCCAGCGCGGCGGCAGCCCCAACGCCTACGACCGCGTGCTGTCCACCCAGTTCGGCGTGCATGCGGCGGAGCTCATCCGGGACGGCGTCTTCGGCGTGACCGTGGCCCTCAAGGGCAACGAGATCACCCACAACGCCCTGGCGGACATCGCCGGCGTGCCCAAGCTGGTGCCGGAGGACGACCGCATGGTGCAGACCGCCAAGAATATGGGCGTAATCTTTGGTGATTGATGATCGCAATGAGATTCAGGCTCCGGTTTTGCCAGGGCCTATTTTGAGAGGAAGTTCCCATGAAAATCAACTACGCTGAGATGTTCCACACCCTCCAGCCCGGATTTTTTGACAAGCCCTACATCGCCTCCCTGCCGGAGGACGAGGTCTTCGACGAGCAGATCATCGACCTGCATGCCTGGCAGGCGGGCGAAGCGGTGCCCTGCCCCGAGCACATCACCTTCGGCTTCTACCAGGGCGATGTGGAGACGCTGCAATCCGCCGTCCGCGAGGTGGATGCGGACTGGCCCCAGTGGTTTGGCAAGACGGATCGCGTCTTCTGCGCCATGGACGGCGACAAGATCACCAGCTTCTGCCTGCTGGATTCCTTCGGCGAGGCGGACGGCAAGAAGGTCGGCGCGCCCGGCTGCGTGGGCACCGTTCCCGCTTATCGCAGGCAGGGCATCGGTCTGCGGATGATCCAGCTGGCCACTGCCATCCTCCAGGAGGAGGGCTACGACCTGAGCTGGATCCACTATACCGCCGTGGGCCACTGGTATGCCAAGCTCGGCTACAAGACCGTGGTGAAATGGAATTGCAAGGGGATCATTGCATAAAAGAAGGGCTCTGCCGGTGCGTGAAGCATCAGCGGAGCCCTTGGTTTATCATTAGCGGAGCAGCGCTTACTTGCCGGACATGCTGCGCTCGGCCTGCTCGATCAGGCGCTTGACCATATAGCCGCCGATATAGCCGGCCTGGCGGGAGGGCAGGTCACCGTTGTAGCCCTTCTTCAGGTTGATGCCCAGCTCGCCGGCGATCTCGTACTTCATGTTGTCCAGGGCCTGACGGGCCTCGGGCACCAC
>X409_Impala__coassemble_449_pt1 | contig 20164 bp, 15 predicted proteins | sample X409_Impala__metabat2_high_PE_002 | metagenome-assembled genome bin X409_Impala
CCCCCGCCCAGCACGAAATGGCCCCCATCTACACCGTGACCACCCTGGCCACCGATCACAATCAGCTTACCATGGAGATGATGAAGAAGGTCGCCCTGCGCCACGGCCTGGTGTGCCTGCTGCATGAGAAGCCCTTCGCGGGCGTGAACGGCTCTGGCAAGCACAACAACTGGTCCATGTCCACCAACACGGGCTACAATCTGCTCAATCCCGGCGATGACCCGGCCTCCTCCGCCCAGTTCCTGCTGTTCCTGACCGCCATGATCAAGGCGGTCGATATGCACGCGGATCTGCTGCGGATCTCCACCGCCTCCGCCGGCAACGACCACCGTTTGGGCGCCTGCGAGGCTCCGCCGGCCATCATTTCCATCTTCCTGGGCGATGAGCTGACCGCCATCGTGGACAGCCTCATCAGCGAAAGCGAATACCACGCCGCTGAAAAGAAGGACCTGGAGATCGGCGTGACCGTGCTGCCCAAGTTCCCCCAGGACAACACCGACCGCAACCGCACCTCCCCCTTCGCCTTCACGGGCAACAAGTTCGAGTTCCGCTCCCTGGGCTCCAGCGCCTCCATCGCCGAGACCAACGTGACGCTCAACTCCATTGTGGCGGACGTCCTGATGGGCTTTGCGGACGAGCTGGAGAAGGCCGATGACTTCAAGCGCGCGCTGCACGATCTGATCGTCCGCACGCTGCGGGAGCATAACCGGATCATCTTCAACGGCAACGGCTATGCCGACGCCTGGGTGGAGGAAGCTGCGCGCCGCGGGCTGCCCAACTACGCCAGCACCGTTGATGCGCTGCCCCACCTGCTGGATGAGAAAAATGTGGCCCTCTTTGCCCGCCAGGGCGTGTACAGCCAGACCGAGCTGCGCTCCCGGTATGAGATCAGCCTGGAGTATTACGCCAAGGCCGTCAACATCGAGGCGGAGACCTGCCTGATGATGGCCGAGCGCGAGATCTTCCCCGCCTGCGCCAAGTTTGCCGGGGAGATGGGCCGCATCGTCCGCGATATCCGCCAGGCCGGTGTGGAGCCCGTCGCAGAGGCGCAGCTGCTCAAGCTGGTATCCGAGCGCAACGCAAGGCTCTTTGACGCCATCAACAACCTGCGCGACGCTGTACTGAACACCCGCCATTCAGCCGATGCGCTGGAGAACGCCCAGTACGAGCGCTACATCATCATCCCCGCGATGGCCAAGGTGCGCGAGGTCGCCGATGACCTGGAAGCCCTGGTCGGCAAGGAATACTGGCCCTTCCCCACCTACGACGATCTGCTGTTCAATGTGTGATCAAAACGCCGCGAGTCAGTCATGCTGGCCCGCGGCGTTCTTTATTGGGATGTATCAGCGGTTGTGGATGTACCAGTCGTACTCATAGCCGGCGTCCGGCTGGCACTTCACCGTCTGCAAGGTGAATCGCACCACGGCATTCTCCCGCAGCTTGAGGCTGACAGCGCCGTCCTCCGCCTGCTGCGTATCACACAGGGGCTGGCCCGCCTGCCGCAGGAAGCGCAGCTGCGCATCGGTCAGGGAGGCAGGCTCACCCATGTCATGCCAGGCCTTGAGCGGGTTGCAGGTGACCTCGTCCACCGTTTCGGTGGTCAGGACGCACTTGCCAGCCAGCGGCAGCGACAGGTTCAATTCGATCTCCTCACGCGCCGCCTGGGCGATGTTCCAGGCAACGCCCTCATAGGAACCATCCGCCTTTTTCATGATGAGGCAGTTGTCGTCCTTGTGCACACACTCGCCCTTAAGGCCAGTGAAGAAGTGGAAGGTCCACAGCGTGGGCTTGGCGATCAGCTGGTTGGCGATCATGCCGAATCCGCCGTGGAAGGGGCGGCTCGGAACGCCCATCTCCTCAAATACATCGCCGAAGGTCCAGTAGGAATAGGACGCGCAGACGTCGCCCATGCGGCTGAGCAGCCCCGCGATCAGCGCGGCGTTGTAGTTGGTGTCATGGATGGGACAGAAGGGGTTGTAGGAGGTGTTGAACTCGGTGACGTGCATCTCCATGCCCGCATACTCCGGGAAGGAATCGATGATGTCACGGGTCGCCTGCATCTCCTCGATGATGGAATCCACGGTGCGCATGGTATGGTAGAGGTAGCGGTACTTGTGCTGGGGCGTCTCGCCCATGTAGGCGTGGCGGGTCAGGAAATCCACAGGGAGCTTCTCATCCCGGCAGAAGGTCAGGAAATTGCGCACCCAATCCAGCGAGGTCGCGCCGCCGCAGATCGCCGGGCCGCCCACGCGCATCCGGGGCAGCGCCTCCTTCACCGCCTTGACGGAGGTGCGGTACAGCTCATGATAAGCCTTTTCGTCCGCATGCTCCCAAAAGCCGGGCAGGTTGGGCTCATTCCACACCTCGCAGGGCCAGGTGGATACTTCATCCTCGCCGTAGCGCTCCGCCAGGTGGCGCAGGGTGGCCTTGATCAATTCCGCCCATTTCTGATGATCGGCAGGCGGGGTGGTATTGCCCTTCCAGTAGAAGATGGTCTGGGAGCCGCTGGCCAGCTTTGCAGGCATGAAACCCAGCTCCAGGAAGGGCTTGAGGCCCAGGGACAGATAATCGTCCATCACGCGGTCCAGATAGGTGAAGTTGTAGCCCTCATACTCGCTGCCGTCCCAGCCCTTCCAATGGTGGTGAATGGCCATATCATCGCAGAACAGGCCGTGGCCGCGGATGTGCTTGAAATGGCACAGCTCCTGGGCCATGGCAAGCTGATCGTGATATTCCTTATGCAGGGCCAGGCCCATGCGGCCCGTGCCGACACAGAAATCGGTGTTGTTGTTGAAGGTCGCGCGGCTGCCCGGCGCAATGGCGATATTGAGCATCTTCATGGCTTATGCCTCCTTGTATTTATTCCAGTCGAAAACGAGGATCTGTCCCGGCGCCACATCGGCCTGACGGGTGCTGATGTGTTCGTACCCGCCGATGGCGACAGGCGTGGCCGCCTCCAGGGTCTCATCGGTCAGGCCCTGCAGGAATCTCTCAAACTTGCTGCGCGGGAAACATTCCAGCTGATGGGAGCACAGCACATGGGTGAAGTCCAGCGCAAGCAGCTTGCGGACGTTTTCCCTGTACTGACGGACAGGCAGCGCCGCCTCAAAGAACAGCCATGTGCAGGGATTCCAGTCGTCGCCGGTGAGGAGCAGCCGGCGCTCCGGCACATACACCACACAGGAGCCCGGCGTGTGCCCCGGGCACGGAAGGACGCGCACCACCATGCCCCCAAGGTCATAAGCCCCCTCGCTCATCGGCAGCGGCATGCGGCACTCCCCCGCCAGAAAGTCATCCTCCGTCACCGTAAGGCCCTTGCCGATGGCCTGCCCCAGCACCGCGCGGCGCTTGGCTTCCCCCGTGAATACCGGCCATTCCGCCATGTCTTCGGGGAACATCAGCGTCTGCTCAAACCAGCGGGCGCCCATCGCATGGTCATGGTGGTGATGGGTCAGCAGCACCGTCAGCGGCTTATCCGTCAGCGTGCGGACAAATGCAGCCACATCCTCCGTGCCATAGCCGGTATCCACCAGCAGGGCAGATCGCGCTCCTTCGATCAGCGTCATGCAAACGCCCATGGCGTCCCGGATATGTGTCACGCCCGGGCAAACGCGGTTCAGCTCATATCCCATATATCGTCTCTCCTTTGATGTTGTATGAATAGTTCGACAGCATGCGGCGGAATCCTTTCCGGCATGCTCTTTGGTTTTTGCCGGATTCTTCGCACTTTTTGCAAGCATATCCATGTGGATAGACAAAAAAGTCCTGCACCGGCAGATGCAGGACTCAGTTCAGCCATTTGATTATGCACGGCTCCACACAGCGCCGTTTTTGCTGTCCTTGACGATGACGCCCATGGCGGCCAGCTCGTCGCGGATGCGGTCGGACTCAGCCCAGTTCTTGGCCTTGCGGGCCTCGTAGCGGGCGGTCAGCAGAGCGGTCACCTTGGCGCTCTCCTCCTCGGAGGCGTCCGCAGGGCCGGCGATCGTGTAGGCATCCTCACCGGCGGTAGCAGTAGCCGTCGCAGCAGAAGCGCGCACCTTGGCGGCGGCCTCCAGCAGGTTCAGGCTCAGCACCCGGTCGAAATCGCCGATCAGGTACAGCTTGGTGGCGTCGTCGATATCCTTGGCCTTGAGCACGTCGTAGACGCTGGTGATGGCCAGGGAGGTGTTCAGGTCATTGGTCAGCCCCTTGAGGAACTTTTCCTGATACTTCTTCGCAGCCTCCAGGTCGGGCTGCTTGCCGTCCTCGGGCTTGATGGCGGCCACACGGCCCACCAGCTTCTGGTAGGTACCGGCAGCGTTGTCCAGGTTCTCCCAGGAGAACACCAGGTTCTGACGGTAGTGGCTCTGCAGGCAGAACAGGCGGTAGCACAGCGGATCGTAGCCCTTCTCCTCCAGCAGGGAGACGGTCAGGAACTCGCCCTTGGACTTGGACATCTTGCCGCCGGCGGTGTTCAGGTGGTGGACATGGAACCAGGTGGTGCACCACTCATGGCCCAGGTAAGCCTCGGACTGGGCGATCTCGTTGGTGTGGTGCGGGAAGGCATTGTCGATGCCGCCGCAGTGCAGATCCAGGTACTCGCCCAGGTGCTTCTTGCAGATGCAGGAGCACTCGATGTGCCAGCCGGGATAGCCCACGCCCCAGGGAGAATCCCACTTCAGCGCCTGATCCTCGAACTTCGACTTGGTGAACCACAGCACGAAGTCCGCCTTGCTGCGCTTGTTGTCGTCAGCCTCCACGTCCTCGCGGACGCCCACGGCCAGGTCTTCCTCGTCATGGTCGTTGAAGACGTAGTACTTCTCCAGCTTGGCGGTATCGAAGTAGATGTTGCCGCCGGCCTGGTAGGCAAAGCCCTTCTCCAGGAGCTTTTCCACCATCTCGATGTAATCGTCGATGCAGTTGGTGGCAGGCTCCACCACATCGGGGGTCTTGATGCGCAGCTTGGCGCAATCGGCAAAGAACGCATCGGTGTAGAACTGGGCGATCTGCATGACCGTCTTGTTCTCGCGCTTGGCGCCCTTGAGCATCTTGTCCTCGCCGGTGTCGGCGTCGGAGGCCAGATGGCCCACGTCGGTGATGTTCATCACACGCTTGACGTTGTAGCCCTCATAGCGCAGGGCCTTCTCCAGCACGTCCTCCATGATGTAGGAGCGCAGGTTGCCGATATGGGCAAAATGATAAACCGTCGGGCCGCAGGTGTACATGCTCACATCGTTGCCAAAGCGGGGCTTGAAGGGCTCCTTGCGGTGGGACAGAGAATTATACAGGAACATATATGTCATCCTTTCGGGTTGGGATCCTGACTATGATACCACCATTTGCATCCAAAGTCAAATATCATTCACGTTCAAACCGGAATCCCCAGAAATCAAACTGGCAGCCAGGGAGGAACACGAACGACACCGTGCAATCCCCCGGCAGCACCTCCACCCGGAAGGTCTGCTTGCCGCGGCCCGTACCCTTGAACTGCGCCAGGGCCGTTGCCGACTCCCCTGCTTCATTCTGGAAGCGGATGGTGATGGGATTCTCATTCAGCGGCGTAGCGCCGTCGATGGTCAGCGTCGCCGCCGTGCACGGGCCGAAGTCCATATTGCCGTACACCAGGGACACGTTGTTGCCGATCTCCGCGATGCGATCCTCCCTGCGGGTGAAGCTGTCGCCGTAGACGGCGTCCGCCGCCAAGGCAGACAGCGGCATCCACGCGCGGCTCTGCCTGGTGAAGTAGAAGCCCTTCAGGTGGATCTTCCGCGTCATGGTGAAGCACAGGGTATGCAGGCCCGTCAGCCGGCGGGGCAGCCGGTAGGTCTCCGGCTGATACACATTCCAGCGGGAGGGCTTCTGGTAAGGCAGCACAGCAATGATCTCGCCGCCCTCACGGGGATGGCCGTCCCACAATGTCACGTCATAGTGGGAACCATCCAGGGCAAAGATGGGCAGGGTGATCTCATCCGAGCCCACCGGACCGAAATCCACCTTGGCAAAGCCGGCCATGCTCTCTCCGTCACGCCCGAAGGCCACGCCCTGCTCGTTGCCGCTGGTCAATTCGCCGTAGCTCAGCGTGTACAGTCCGCCGGAAACGAAGCTGTACGGATCCAGATTGGGCTGGCCCAGCCCCTTGATCTCAATGTCCTGCTGGCTGATCACGCGGGCATGGGGATAGCCGTTGCAGCAGCAGGCCCGCAGATACACGGTATCATCCCCCAGGGCGGTCACGGTGACGACGTCGCCCTCCACCGCATATTCCGCGCAGGGGCTTTCGATGCCCTTGGCGTTGGTGATGCGGAAGGAAATATCCTGGGCCATGGCGTTCGCCGGGTGGGTCGCCACACGGAAGGACACCGTCCTGTTTTCCGGGGTGAGGCGCTTGCTGCCCAGGGGGACCAGTTCGATCTTGCGGACGGGCGCCTCGTCGGGCATGGCTTCCTCGCAGCACAGAGGCACGCTGCGGACGCGCTGCCCGGGGTTCATGTTCCGATGCACGGGAATGTCCAGCACAGCCATTTCAAGCCCCGGAGAGGTCACCTCAACGTGCACGTTGCCTTCCTTGCCGATATCCCCCACGACGGCCAGCAGCTTGCCGCTGAAAAGGCGCCGCGTAGTAGTCTTGTAGCCGTCCCGGTCGGTGGAATCGCCGTTATCGACGCCCATCAGCACGCCCTCGCCGGTGACGGACACCTGCACCCGGTCGCAGGCATTGTCCACGGGATGGCCGTCCTTGTCCACGGCGGAAACGGTGATGAAGGCCAGGTCATCGCCGGTAGCGCCCAGCACGGGCCGCTCAACGCTCAGGACGAGCTTCGCGGTATCGCCGGGGGTATAGCGCACGTCCTCCGCGATGACGCTGCCGTCCGCATCGTAGGCCACGGCCTTCAGTTCGCCCGCCGCAAAGGGGATCTGCCACACGGGCCAGCACTTGTCCGCATCGCGCAGATCGATCTCCTTCACGCCGAGGCTTTCGCCGTTCAGCAGCAGCTCAGCCTTCGCGCCGTTGGTCATCACCGGCACGTCGATCATCTGCCCGGGGTTCCAATCCCAGCTGACGCCGATATGCACCATGGGTTCCGGATTCCACAGGGCCTTGCACAGATACCAGTAATCCTTGGGGAAGCAGGCGGTATCCATCATGCCGAAGTAGGAATTGCGGGTATGATAGGGCGTGGGCTCGCCGATGTAGTCGGTACCCGTCCACAGATACTGGCCGAGGGAATATTCGCAGTTGAGGTCGTCCACCAGCATTTTGGCGATGTTCTGCGTGCCCCAGGAGGTATTGCTGTTGCCCAGGCAGGAGCACTGCAGGTCATCGTCGGTGAGGATGGGCGCGCTCATGGGGAAACGGTACACACCTCGGCTGGACACGGTGGAGGCCGTCTCGCTGCCGTAGATGACCCACTCCGGGTGCTCCTGATGATGCTTCTCGTAGAGCTTTTCACCATAGTTGTAGCCCACCGCCCCGATGAACCGGGCACAATGCTGCGCGCCGCCCCAGGCCATATAGTTGCTGCCGATGGTGGTGACGCCGTTGCCCTTCGGATCGTGCCTGCGGACGTTCTCGCAGAGCATCTGCGTCACCCTGCCCGCCTGCTCGGGGTTGTTGTTGGTATCGCCGATCTCGTTGCCGATGGACCACATCAGCAGGCAGGGATGATTCCTGTCCCGGCGCACCCAGGAGGCCACGTCGGCGGCGCAATCCGCGTCGAAGAAGCGGGCATAATCGTAGGGCGTCTTGGGCTGCTGCCACATGTCGAAGGCCTCGTCCACCACCAGGATGCCCAGCTCGTCGCACAGGTCCATCACCTGCTTCGCCGGCGGATTATGGCTGGTACGCAGGCTGTTGACGCCCATTTTCTTCATGGCCTCCAGTTGGCGGATGGCTGCGTGGAGATTGAAGGCGCTGCCCAGGCAGCCCAGGTCATGATGCAGGCACACACCATGGAGCTTCACATGCTGCCCGTTGACGAACAGTCCTTGGTCCGTGGTGAACCTGATCTCGCGGAAGCCCACGTTCTCCCGGATGACCTGCTCGCCGAAGGTGGTCTCCAGGGTGTACACGGCAGGGTCGTCCACATTCCACAAGTCGGGCGCGTGGACGTTCATCTCCGCAGTTGTTTTGCCACGGTCGATCTTTACATGGCACTGGCAAACCAGCTTCTCGTCCTTCAAGAGTTGATGCACCACCGGTTCGCCTGTCGTTCCGGTCAGCTCGGTTTCGACCCGCAGCGTCCAGTCCTCGCCGTGGCGGCGGGTGGTGACGTAGGTACCGTCCGGCACGATGTGCACCTTGTCCAGCACATGCAGCGTCACATCGCGGAAGATGCCCGCGCCGGAATACCAGCGGCTGTTGGGACTTTGATGGCGGATGTGCACATGGATGCTGTTCTCCCCTTCCTGCAGGGCCGTCAGCGGCACGTCAAAGGCGGTATAGCCATAATGATGTGTGCAGATGACCTCGCCGTTGAGCAGCACGTCGCAATCCATATAAACGCCGTCAAAGCGGAGGATCACCGCCTTGTCCAGCCATTGCTGCGGCACATTCAGAACGCAGCGGTACCAGCCGTCTGCGGTTTCATAAAGGTCATTCTTCTGCGAAATAAGGAAATCGTGGGGCAGATCGACCCTGTCCCACCGGACATCCTGCAGCTCATCATACGCCGATCCGCCGGCCAGCTTGGCAAAGGCCCAGCCATCGTTGAACAGTCGCTCCATTGGCTAATCCTCCATTGGTACTTTTTCTCCTCAACATTTCGCGAAATGGCCGAAGAATCCTGCCGCATCCAATGGATTTATGATGTATTCCCACTGTACAAAACCGACCATCGGTCTTTCTTTGCCGACCATCGGTCTGTTTTGTGCGGAATTGTATCAACCGGACCTGTTTCCGTTTGACATTGGGGCGGATTCGGGGTAAAATAGATTGTATGCAAATGAGATCAACCTGTTGGAAAGGAGAATAAACCATGAAGATCACATTCCTGGGCGCGAATCATGAAGTGACCGGCAGCCGCACGCTGATCGAGTGGCGCAAGGGCCGTTATGCCCTGGTGGACTGCGGCATGGAGCAGGGACAGAACGAATACGAAAACGCTGAAATGCCCGTCAGCGCCAAGCAGATCGAGTATGTTTTCATCACCCATGCCCACATCGACCACACCGGCATGCTGCCCAAGCTTTGGAAGGACGGCTTCCGCGGCAAGGTATATGCCACCCGCGCCACCAGCAATCTGTGCCAGATCATGCTGGCGGACAGCGCACATATCCAGGAATCCGATGCGGCCTACCAGAGCAAGAAGAACGCCCGCAAGGGTCTGCCCGCCGTCGAGCCTGCCTATACCATGGCCGACGTCACGGAGCTGCTGCACAATTTCCGGCCCTGCGGGTATCACGATCCCGTCCGGGTGGATGACGGCCTGGTCGTCTCCTTCAGCGACTGCGGACACCTGATGGGCTCCGCCGCCGTGCAGCTGTGGCTGACCGAGGACGGCGTGACGAAGAAGATCGTTTTCTCCGGCGACGTCGGCAATGTTGACCAGCCCATCCTCAACGATCCGCAGCTGATCCCCGATGCGGACTATGTGGTGGTGGAATCCACCTACGGCGACCGCCTGCACGAGAACCGCATCGATCCCACCCCCGCCATGGTGGACGTCATCCAGCGTACCCTGGACCGCGGCGGCAATCTGATCATTCCCTCCTTCGCCGTTGGCCGCACCCAGGAGATGCTCTATATCATCCGCGATATCAAGATGCGCGGCCTGGTGCACGGCCATGACGGCTTCCCCGTGTATGTGGACAGCCCGCTGGCCAACGAGGCCACCGCGGTCTTCCTCCAGTGCGATACGGAGTGTCTGGATGAAGCGACCCGCGCTGTCATGCAGGAGGGCGTGAACCCCATCGCCTTCCCGGAGCTGGAGACCGTCGTCACGGCGGATGAATCCAAGGCGCTGAACGCCTCCAAGATCCCCGGCGTGATCATTTCCGCCTCCGGCATGTGCGACGCAGGCCGCGTCCGCCATCACCTGAAGCATAACCTGTGGCGGCCTGAATGTACAGTGCTCTTCGTGGGCTACCAGGCCAATGGTACCCTGGGCCGCCAGCTGCAGGACGGCAAGAAGGAAGTGAAGGTGCTGGGCGAAGAGATCACCGTGCGCGCCGAGATCGCAACGCTGCAGGGCGTCAGCGGCCATGCGGACAAGAACGGCCTCCTGCGCTGGCTGGATGGCTTCACCTCCAGGCCCCGCATCTTCGTCAATCACGGCGAGCACGATCAGTCCATGGCCTTTGTGGAGACCTGCAAGGCCCGCTACGGCGTGGAGGTCGAATGTCCCTATTCCGGCAGCGAATTCGATCTGCTGGCAAACGACTGGACGCATATCGCCCAGGGCGTGAAGATCCGCCGCAAGTCCGAATCCGCCGGTCAGAGCAGCCAACAGCAGGCCTACAACGCGCTGCTGAACGCCATCCGGCAGCTGGAGGACGCCGCAAAATCCGCCCGCGGCTTTGCAAACGCCGAGCTCAAGCGGCTGACCGACGCCGTCAAGCGCATCATCAAGGATATCAAGAACTGATCAGGAGGCTCCACCCATGCGACCCGTTATCGGCCTGACCCACTCCATCCAGCAGGATGAAAAGAAGCTCTATATGCCCATGTCCTACTCCAATGTCATCCGCGATGCAGGCGGCACCCCCGTGCTGCTGCCCATCACCCGGGAGGATGAGGTGATCGAAGCCTACGCCGATCTGGTGGATGGCGTTCTGTTTTCCGGCGGAGAGGATGTAGATCCCGGCTTCTACGGCGAGGAGCAGCTCTGGGCCTGCGGCGACGTGCTGCCTCTGCGGGACGAATTTGAGGTGAAGCTCTGCCGCATCCTGATGGAGAAGCATCCTGAGAAGCCGATCCTCGGCGTTTGCCGGGGCGAGCAGGTCCTCAACGTGGCCATGGGCGGCACGCTGTATCAGGATGTGCAAAGCCAGCTGCCGGGCTGCATCGCCCACAGGCAGCATCAGATCTCCCCCTATGCCTCCCACAAGGTCACGGTCGCGGCCGGCTCAAAGCTCCACGCCATTTATGGCAGCACGGAGGTCGCAGCGAACTCCTTCCATCACCAGGCCGTGAAGGATATCGCCCCGGGCCTGGTCGTCACCGCACGCGCGGCGGACGGCGTCATCGAAGGCTTTGAAAAGCCGGATCACCCCTATTTCATCGGCGTGCAGTGGCACCCGGAGCGCCTCGTCGAGCGCGAAGAAAACGCCGCCCACAAGCAGCTGTTCAAGTCCTTTGTGGACGCCTGCCGCAAATAAAAACAACGCAGCACCCATCGCGGATGCTGCGTTTTCTTATGCCAGGTTGGCGTTGATCTCCTCCACCACGCGGACGACCTCGATGTCGCCATCCGCCAGCATTTCGAAGATATACTCATTGTCCTCGTTGGGCAGGTTCTGCCAGTAGTGCGCCGCCTTTGCCAGGTTGGCCGCCTTGTCCGGCGTGCCGTCGAAGCAATTGCAGGCATTGCCTTCAAAAACCCGCCCGGTGATTTTCAGCTCCACGATGGCGTAGGTCGGGCGGCCGATGCGGGCGAAGAATTCTCCCCATTTCCGGGAATCCTCCAGCTCGCGGCTGACATACAGGCAGGCCATGCGGGAGGGATAGTGCGGATACTTCTCCCGCCGGACCTCCTCCATCGCCAGCTCGCGCAGGGCCACATCCAGATGATGCTCCAGGGGCAGCTCGTACTTTTCCGGATGGGCGTAGACATCCGCCGCTGTGTCCTTGAGGGCCATCACCCGGCTGTACACGCCACTGTGGTGGGTTTCGTCAAAAATGATGTGCTGGCCAACCGCCATGGGCCGGTCCGTCACGACGTGATATGCGGTGATGGGTTCCATGTTTTCCTCCAAATAAACAGGTGGAAGCTTTCCCGCCTCCACCCATAAAAGACAATGATGCAGCCCGCGCAACAGCGAGCGCGGTCAGGCAACAACAGGCAAACGCCCGACTTGCGCGCGGTAGGTCTGTAATGAAACCGCTCAACTCGATCGCGCGAAACCGGGGACGAAGTCCCCCTCCACCCTTAGCAGTCGATGAACTTGCGGAATTCCGGCAGGATGCCGATGCCGTCCGGGTAATGGGCGGCAAACTGGGGCACCGCGTGGCTGGGGAAGGAATTGCCCTCGATGAAGGTGGGGCCGTCCGCCGTGATGGCCACGTCCCAGGCAATGAAGCGCATCTGGGGCACTTTGCGGGCAGCCGCCATGCACATGGCCTTGGCCTCCTCCCAGTAGGGAATCGTGAAGCCAATGATGTCCGTGCCGGTGATGGGGTGCTTCACGAAGGTGTTGCCGGCCTTGTCCGCGCCGACGGTGAGGAGCTTGCCGCTCTCCAGGTCGATGCGGGCCGCCATGCCGCCGCAGTCCACGTTGTCCATCACCTTGCCGTTGCCGATGCGCACAAAGCCGTACACGATGCCCTCCGCCTTGTCGCCCAGGAGGGTCGCAATGCGGCAGGTATTGACGGAGGTGGGGCACAGGCGGGCCATTTCGGGATGCTGGACGACGATCTCCTCCAGGATGCCGACGCCGTCAGCTTTCAGCTTCGCAAGGAAGGCCTCCGCGCCCTGAGCCCAGTCATCCGGGGTGTACTTGTAGATGCCCACGCCGCTGGAGCCCTCCAGGGGCTTGCCGATCAGGTTGGGCAGCGTCATCATATCCGCGACCTGCTCCGGGGTGGTGGCGTCGTTGATGAGCAGCCACTTGCGGGGGATCCACTCCTTGAACAGCTCGTTGAACTGGGTCTTGTCATCAAAGAAGTGCCAGTACTCCTTGGGGTTCATCCGGCGGACGATGCCGTTGGAGATGCCGCGGGTGATGACCGTGCGGCGCTGGGCGTCGCTCAGGTTGTACATCTGGGCGATCTTGTAGTCCACATAGCCCGCGTTGTACTTGACGGCGCACTTCAGCATGTCGCACAGGAGCCATACGCGGCTCTTGCCGCTGCGCTCCTTGAGGAGGGCCGTGGTCTTCCACATGGCCTTCCAGTCCATCTTGACCAGACGCTTGAAGAAATACGAAAGACGGCTCATTGGGGTGACCTTCCTTTCGTGAATGAGTTGCGGTACTGCGTCGCGGAGCGCCCTCCGCGCTCCGTGACCCCTGCACAGAGGCCAACGACGCGCGGCAGCGCCAAAACGGGTCGAAGACCCCTTAGACGTTGAAGCGGAACAGGGTGATGTCGCCGTCCTTCATGACGTACTCCTTGCCCTCGGATCGGACCAGGCCCTTCTCCTTGCAGGCGTTCATGGAGCCCAGCTCCACCAGGGTATCGAAGGGGACGATCTCGGCGCGGATGAAGCCACGCTCAAAGTCGGTGTGGATCTTGCCGGCAGCCTGGGGGGCCTTGGTGCCGTTCTTGATGGTCCAGGCGCGGCACTCGTCCTCGCCGGCGGTCAGGAAGGAGATCAGGCCCAGCAGACGGTAGCAGGCGGTGATGAGGCGATCCAGGCCGGACTGGCCGATACCCATGCCCTCCAGGAACTCCGCCTTCTCCTCGGGATCCATCTGGGCGATCTCTTCCTCAATGGCAGCGGAGATGACCAGCACCTCGGCGCCCTCGGCATTGGCGATGGCTTCCACCTTGTCCAGGCCGGGAATGTCGGAAAGGTCGCCGCCCAGGGCGTCCTCGGCAATGTTGGCGGCGTAGATCACAGGCTTGGTGGTCAGCAGGAACCAGCCGTTCACGGCCTCGCGCTCCTCGTCATCCAGCTGGCAGGTGCGGGCGGGCTTGCCGGACTCAAGGTGGTTGTAGATGCGCTCGCAGAGATCGACCTCCACGCCGGCCTTCTTGTCGCCGCCGCGGAAGGCCTTGACCGCCTTGTCCTTGCGGCGCTGCACGGACTCCATGTCCGCGAAGATCAGCTCCAGGTTGATGGTCTCGATGTCGCGGGCGGGGTCGATGGAGCCGTCCACATGGATGATGTTCTCGTCCTCAAAGCAGCGCACGACGTGGACGATGGCGTCCACCTCGCGGATGTGGCTGAGGAACTTGTTGCCCAGGCCCTCGCCGTGGGAGGCGCCCTTCACCAGGCCTGCAATATCCACAAACTCGATGGTGGTGGGGGTGACCTTCTTGGGGTGGTACATATCCGCCAGCACATCCAGACGGCTGTCGGGCACCATGACCATGCCGGTGTTGGGCTCGATGGTGCAGAAAGGGTAATTGGCGGCCTGCGCGCCCGCCTTGGTGATCGCATTGAAAAGGGTGCTCTTGCCGACATTCGGCAGACCCACAACGCCAAGCTTCATATCATGAATCTCCTTTGTGAGTGGTGATGATAATCCAATCTATTATATACGGAATCCCGGAAAAAAGCAAGGGACTGCGGCCCTTTTCTTTCACCTGGATGCGGGTTGCAAAGCCGTCGCCCCGCATGCTATAATGTTCATATATGATTGCACGGAGGTTCCCATGGCACTGAACTGGATCAACGTCAACGAGTATGATTTCAACTGCATCCTCCTGATGGAGCGCTTCCAGCTGAACTACCTGTGCGGCTGGGGTAAAGGCATCCATACGGAACTGGGCATTGCCCTGCGCGCCCACCCGGCGGTGAAGTGGTACATCGCCCATCTCCTGCCGGAGCACGCCGCGTTGCTGGACAAGCTGGCTGACGAGGCGCCCGCCGTGTCCCCGGAGGAGCTGCGCCGGTGCGAATGTGCCGTCATGGCCTGGATGGAGGACTTCGTGACCTACACCACCCCGGAGGTCATGGCGGAGAAATGTCCCTTCGTGTACGGCTGGGATAAGGCGCGGCTCTTTGAGCTGGCGGACTTCACCGGCAAGCGGGTGCTGGACATCGGCAGCGGGAACGGGCGGCTGGCCTTCGCGGCGGCGGAAAAGGCGGCGGAGGTCTACGCCGTGGAGCCTGTGGAGACGCTGCGCCACTTCCTGCGGGAGAAGTGCAAGGCAGAGGGCATCACCAATCTCCGCGTGACGGAGGGCTTCGTGGAGGATCTCCCCTACCCGGACAATACCTTCGACATCGTCCTCTCCGGGCATGTGGTGGGCGACGATTATGACCGGGAGATCGCCGAAATGGAGCGCGTCTGCAGGCCCGGCGGCGTCATTCTGGACGTGCCCGGCGACCAGCCCTGGCACGCTGAGGTCAACCCAGCGCTGGTCGAACGCGGTTACGAACCGCATCCCTACCTCGGCTCCTTTAGCGAACCTGTCGTCAGGTACCGCAAAATCGTCCGCAAATAAACCCAGGCCGACGCATGCTGGTGCGCCGGCCTTTCATTTACCGCCAGTTATTCAGGATCCGGTACAGCCCCTCGATGAAGCCCGGCCTCGGCACATCCGCCGCAGCGACGCAGTTCAGCTTGGCGATGACCTGGCCGTCCAGCAGCACGTTCACCGTGCCGAGCGCGTCCCCCTGCTGAATCGGCGCGTCCGCATAGTCCGGCAGAGACAGCTCCAGCTTGAGACCGGACTGCTGGCCGTTCTTCAGCAGCATGGAAAGCCCGCTGCCCAAGGCCAGCTCGACTGTGTCCGCCGCGCCGCCGTGGATGGGCAGGCTCTCCCCCAGCAGATCGCCCTTGTTGGCGATGGCCACCCGCTGGTAGTTGGCAAAGCCGTAGTCCAGCATGGCGCGGGCCTCGTCAAAGCGGGTCTGGCTGACGGGCGTGCCCAGCACGATGGCCACCAGGCGCATGCCGTTTTTCTCGGCCGTGGCGGCCAGGCAGTACTTCGCCGCATCGGTGGAGCCGGTCTTGAAGCCGTCGCAGCCCTGATAAAAGCGCACCAGCCGATTGGTGTTGGTCAGGTCGGTCACCCGCCCGCCGGGATGGGTCAGCTTGTCGATCCACACGGAGGAATACTGGGTATAGCGGGGATGCTTGGCCACCTCGCAGCACAGCGTCGCCACATCCCGCGCGGTGGTGTACTGGCCCTGCTGCGGATAGCCGGTGCAGTTGACGTAGCAGGTGCTGTTCATGCCCAGCTCTTTGGCACGGGCGTTCATGCGGACGACAAAGGCTTCCTCGCTGCCGCAGAGGTGCTCGGCCAGGGCCACGGCGGAGTCGTTCGCGCTGGCCATAATGGTCGTGCGCAGGAGGTCCTCCAGGGAGTAGGTGGCATTTGCGTCCAGCAGGGCCTGGGAGCCCTTCATGGCAGCGGCGTTCCGGCTGACCTGCACGCCGTCAGATAGCTGCACATCGCCCCGTTCGAGGGCCTCCAGCACCAGCAGGGCCGTCATCAGCTTGGTGATGGACGCGACCTCCCGCTTTTCGTCGGCGTTCTTCTCAAAGATGACGGCCCCGGTGGACGTCTCCGCCAGGATGGCCGCCGGGCTGGTCAGCGTCATGGGGGTGCCCTCCTCCAGCGGACGCGCCGCCGCCGTGGTCGGGATGAGCAGCGCCAGCATCACCAGCGCCGCCAAGCTGCGTCGAAAAAAGGACATGGTGATCCCTCCTTGATGGTTTGGGATCAGCATGCCCTTTCATGTTTGAAATTATGTGATCAGATGACCAGCCCGCCGCTGACGCCCAGCACCTGGCCGGTGATGAAGCTGGCGCCCTCCCCGCACAGGAAGAGGATGGTTTTGGCGACCTCCGCTGCATCGCCGATGCGGCCCAGGGGCGTTTCATCGCTGAGGGCGGCACGGTCTTGGTCGGTCAGCTGGGCGTTCATGTCGGTGTCGATCACGCCGGGGGTGACAACATTCACCCGCACGCCGCTGGGCCCGACCTCCTTGGCGAGGGCCTTGGTCAGGCCGATCAGCGCCGCCTTCGTGGCGGAATAGGCCGCCTCGCAGCTCGCGCCAACTTCGCCCCACATGCTGCTGACATTCACGACAGCGCCCGTCTGCCGGGAGATCATCCCCGGCAGGACGGCCTTCGTGACCGAGAATACGCTGCGGACGTTCACCGCAAAGAGGCGGTCCCACGCTTCCTCCGTCATGTCGGTGATGAGGCCGATGTGCGCCACGCCCGCGCAATTCACCAGCGCGTCGATGCGGCGGTAGGTGCACAGGATGTCCGCGATAACGTTCTTCACCTGAGCAGCGTCCGCCACATCGCACTGCCAGGCGGACACATCCCGGCCCGCTGCGCGCAGCGTCTGCACGAGGGCTTCAGCCTTCTCGCGGCTGTTGTTGTACAGGAAGGCCACCGCATAGCCGTCCTCCGCAAAGGCGCGGACGCAGGCGGCTCCGATGCCGCGGCTTCCGCCGGTGATGAGTGCAATCTTCCGCATATCACATCGCCTCGATGGTCGCGTCCAGCAGCGCGCGGAAGGTGCCCTTCACCCGCGCGGCAGTGTCGATGACCTCCTGCTCGTCCAGGATGACGTCCAGGATGCCCGCCGCCATGTTGGTGATGCAGCTCACGCCCAGCACCCGCATGCCGCAATGACGGGCCACGATGGTCTCCGGCACGGTGGACATGCCCACCGCATCCGCGCCGCAGATACGGGCCATGCGGATCTCCGCCGGCGTCTCATAGCAGGGGCCGTTCATCCACATATAGACGCCCTTCTGCACTTCAACGCCCAGCTTCTCCGCCTGCTGCTCGCAGAGCTTGATCAGCTCCACGTCGTAGGCGTGGGTCATATCGGGGAAGCGCACGCCGAACTCGCTGAGGTTGGGGCCGGTCAGCGGGTTCTTGCCGGACATGTTGATGAAATCGCTGATGATCATCAGGCAGCCCTGGGAGAAGGACACGTTGACGCCGCCCGCCGCGTTGGTGACGAACAGGGTCTTGACGCCCAGGAGGCTCATCACCCGCACAGGCATGGTGACCTCCTCCATGCTCCAGCCCTCGTAGGCATGGAAGCGGCCCTGCATCATGCACACCCGCTTGCCGTGGAGCTTGCCCGTCCACCAGCGGCCGGCATGGCCGGGGGCGGTGGAGTGCGGGAAGCCGGGAATATCCTTGTAATCAACGTATTTGGCGTCCTCCAGGGCCTCGACGTAATCGCCCAGGCCGGAGCCGAGGATGACGCCGATCTCCGCCCCGCCGACCTGCTCGCGGATGTAATCGGCGGCGGTGTGGAGCTTGTTGATGTAGTCCTGCATGTGTATTCCTCCGTCAATCAAATATTTCTCGTCTGCGGACGCGGGGAGAGGGCTTTCCGATCACCCGCTCCTCGCCTTCGGCGCTCATGATGAAAGCTTCTCCGCAAAGGACGTCGCCCCGAACCTGTCAGGCAGACCCAGCCATTCGGCGCAGGTGGCGGCCACGTCCGCGTAGGTGGTGCGGGTGCCGAGGTCAACGAGGCCCGTCATGCCCTTGTGCCACACCATCAGCGGGATGTGCTCGCGGGTGTGGTCAGTGCCGGGGAAGGTCGGGTCGCAGCCGTGGTCGGCGGTGATGATGAGCAGATCCTCATCGCCCATCAATGCCTGGATCTCCGGCAGCTTCCGGTCGAAGTATTCCAGAGCCTTGGCGAAGCCCTCGTGATCGTTGCGGTGGCCGTAAAGGGAGTCGGTGTCCACCAGGTTGGTGAAGCACAGACCGATGAAGTCCTGCTTCATGTAGTCCATCCATGCGTCGATGCAGGCGGGGTTGCCGCTGGCGTGGTTGGAGCCGGTCAGGCCCTTCTCCGCGAAGATGTCCTCGATCTTGCCCACACCGAGGGACGCCATACCGGCTTCTTCGCAGGCGTCCAGCAGCGTGCGGCTGAAGGGCGGCACGGCAAAGTCCCGGCGGCCGGAGGTGCGCTGGAACGCGCCCTTGCCCGTGCCGATGAAGGGCCTGGCGATCACGCGGCCCACGCAGAGATCCCCCGTGAGCATTTCGCGGGCGATGCGGCACAGCTCGTACAGCTCCTCGCGGGAGTATACGTCCTCATGGCAGGCGATCTGGAACACGCTGTCCGCCGAGGTGTACACGATGGGGCAGCGGGTGCGGATATGCTCCTCGCCCAGCTCATCCAGGATGACCGTGCCGGAGGAGGCATAATTGCCGATGACCTTGCAGCCGATGGCTTCCTCATACCGGGCGATGAAATCCGCCGGGAAGCCGGTGTCGGTGAAGGTCGGGAAAGGTCTGTCCAGCTTGCAGCCGGCCAGCTCCCAGTGGCCGGTGGTGGTATCCTTGCCGGCGCTGGCCTCCATGCTGCGGCCATACGCGCCGACGGCCTCCGGATCAGCGGGATAATGGGTGCCCTCAATATGGCCCATGCCCAGCTTCGCCATGTTGGGAAGATGGGGCTTGCACTTGTCGATCACATGGCCCCAGGTGCAGGAGCCTGCATCACCATACTGCGCTGCGTCAGGCAGGCAGCCCACGCCCGCGCCGTCCAGGACGGTCAGAAATACTCGCTTCATTTTGGATTCCTCCTTGTATTTGTATTATACACCATTTTCCCGATATTGAAAAGGGAAACATTCTATGTTATGATAATTGCGAGGTGATTTTGTCATGCGTTTGATGCTGGATGACCGATATGAAGCAATGCCCTGGGACGACATCGACGCCGTGGTGTTCGACGTGGGCAATGTGCTGCTCCTGTGGGATTTCAACGAGCTGCTGAACCGGATCCTCCCCGACCGGCCCGACCTGTACGGCGAGCTGACCATCCGCGTGTTCAAGTCGCCCTACTGGTGCATGCGGGACCGGGAGAGCGCCACGGTGGAGCAAGTCATCGCCGCGATGTCCAGGACCGCGCCGGCGTTGGAGCCCTTCATCCGCAAGCTGATGCTGGAGTGGATCGACATCCCGCCCATCGCCGAGGGCGTCGAGGCGCTCAAGGCCTGCAAGGCCCACGGCAAAAAGCTCTATGCCCTGACCAACTATGCGGACAAGGAGTTCGCCTACGCCTGCCGCAAGCATGATTTCTTCGCCCTGTTTGATGATCTCGTCGTCAGCGGCCGGGAGCATCTGGTCAAGCCGGGGCACGAGATCTACGAGCTGCTGACGAATCGTTTTGGCCTCGATCCTGCCCGGACGCTGTTCATCGACGACAGCCCCGCCAACATCGAGGGCGCGCTGCACTGCGGCTGGCAGGGGCTGTGCTACAATCGTGAGGGGAAGCTGCGCAATTTCTTTGCAAAATAAACGCGCAAAGGCTTGAAAAACCTGCATTTCCCCCTTGACATCCGCATGGGTGTGTGGTAAGATAAATGCTGGCCGCTCAGGAGAGGTCTGTCAATGTGCATCTGCACAACCTCAA
>X409_Impala__coassemble_454_pt1 | contig 19911 bp, 17 predicted proteins | sample X409_Impala__metabat2_high_PE_002 | metagenome-assembled genome bin X409_Impala
GCGCGACTTCATCCAGCGCTTCAGCGCCAACAAGTCCAAGGCCAAGCAGGCCACCTCCCGCCGCAAGCTGCTGGATCAGCTGACCATCGAGCAGATGCCCGCGTCCTCCCGCCGCTACCCCTGGGTGCACTTCAACCCTGACCGCGAGGCCGGCAAGGACATCCTCAACGTGCAGAACATCTCCTACACCCAGGATGGCGTGCAGCTGCTCAAGGACGTCTCCTTCCTGGTGACCAAGGGCCAGAAGATCGCCATCGTCGGCTCCAACGAGCAGGCGCAGACCGCCCTGTTCAAGATCCTCAACGAGGAGCTCCAGCCCGACGCCGGCACCATCAAGTACGGCGTGACGATCTCCACCTCCTACTTCCCTAAGGATAACTCCGCCTTCTTCGACGGCTGCCCGCTGAACATGATCGACTGGTTCGCCCAGTACTGCCCCGACATGCTGGAGTCCGAGAAGCGCGACCTGCTGGGCCGCATGCTCTTCCGCGGCGACGACGTGTACAAGATGGTCTCCGTCCTCTCCGGCGGCGAGAAGGTGCGCTGCATGCTCTCCCGCATGATGCTCTCCGGCGCCAACTTCCTCATGCTGGATCAGCCCACCAACCACCTGGACCTGGAGTCCATCACCGCGGTGAACAACGCGCTGATCAACTTCCCCGGCAACGTGATCTTCACCAGCCAGGACCACCAGTTCGTCACCACCATCGCGGACCGCATCATCGAGATCAAGGAGGACGGCACCATCGCCGACTACCTGTGCAGCTACGAGGATTACCTCGAGCGCATTAAGAACGAGCGCTGACGCTTTCGTCAAAATGCTTTGGCATTTTGACGGGGATTGCACTCGCTCACTGGTCGCTGCGCTCCCGGCCGTTCCCTCGCGTAAGGTATGTTTCGCAAGCGAAACGCCCGCCCGCGCGGCAAAGCCACGCGATACGATTACCGTCAGAGGGGCTGCGGCCCCTCCGACACCTCCCATAGGATCAGCAAGGGCTCTCCCATTCGGGAGAGCCCTTTTGGTATGTCGGTCAGCGGCGGAATTTGATCATCAGCAGCCCGGTCTCCACGCCCACGATGCCGCCCAGCAGCACCTCCAGCGCATGCAGCATCAGGAAAACCTGCATGCTGGCCTCGTTGGCCAGGTCAACGGCATCGCCGGTCAGGTCGTTGAGCAGCCCGGTGAGGGTGAAGGTATTGCCCGTCCATTGGGCGATCTTGTCGTCCAGGCCGGAAACTGCGCCGTCGGCGTATTCCAGCACGGTCTGGGCCGCGCCCAGCAGCTCCGCCGGCACATCGCTCGTGGCCCGCAGGGACAAGCCCCACACGCCGCCCGCGATGGCCACCAGGCCCACCAGGATCAGCAGAATGGCGATCAGTGTGCGCATGGCCGCCTCCTTACTTGCCCGCCAGGCGCACCAGGGCGTTGGCGTAGATCTTGGTGGCGGTGAGCATACCCGTCAGGGTGACGTACTCGCCCGCCTGATGGGCCAGATCCTCATCATAGGGGAAGGACGCGCCGAAGGCCACGCCCTGCTTGAGGCACTTGGCGTAGGTGCCGCCGCCGGTGGACTGGGGCTCGGCGGGCAGGCCGGTCTCCTCGTGGTACGCGGCCAGCAGGCTGGACACCAGCTCGCTCTCGGCGGGAACGTGATGGGGCTCCTTCTGGGATTCCTCCACCACCGTGAAGCCGGGCAGCGCCGCCTTGGCGTTGGCAGCCAGCTTGTCAAGGTCCGCGGTGATCGGCACGCGCATGTCCAGGGTACAATAGATCTCTCCGTCGTTGAGGTGCAGGATGCCCATATTGCAGGTCAGGGGGCCGGAGACGGCGTCCTCGCAGGCGCAGCCCAGGGATTCGCCGTGGCTCTGCATGCCCACCGCGTCCGCCAGGGTAGCGAAGGCGCCCTTGACGCCCAGCTCCCTGAGCAGCAGGAGCATCATGCCGATGGCGTTGCGGCGGCCTTCCGGATAGGCGCTGTGGCCGGGGATGCCCTCGGCGGTGACCCACACGCCCTCAGCGGTGACCTCCGCCGTATAGGGCAGGCCGGTCTTTTCGGCGTAGGCAGCCACCGCATCGGCGATCTCCTGACCACCAGCCAGCAGGGCCTTGCTTTCGCCGGGGATGACGTTGGTGCGCTCGCCGGTGTGCATCTGCTTCACCTGCAGGCCATCCTTGGCCACGGGGGCGGTGAAGTTCATGTGCAGCATGGCCTTCTCGGTGTTGATGAGGGGGAAGGAGGCGTCCGGGGAGAAGCCCACCTCGGGCATATCGGCATGCTTTGCGTAGTAGGCCATGTCCTCCCAGCCGGACTCCTCGTCGCAGCCCAGGATCAGGCGGATGCTCTTCTTCAGCGGCACGCCGGCCTCCTTGATGGCCTTCATGGCATACAGCGCGCACAGGGACGGGCCCTTGTCGTCGCTGGTGCCGCGCCCGTAGATCTTATCGCCCTCGCGCACGGCGGCAAAGGGATCCATCGGCCAGCCGTCGCCGGCGGGCACCACATCCAGATGGCCCAGCACGGCGATGGCCTCGTCGGATTCGCCCGCCAGGGTGGCGTCCAGCGCGTAGCCCTCAAAGCCGCGGGTGACGAAGCCCTCCGCCTCGCAATCGGCAAGGGCCATGTCGTACATCCTGCGGACCTCGGCGCCAAAGGGAGCGCCGGGGGCCACGGTGGCGCCCGTCTCGTCCTTGACGGAGGGCACCCGGATCCAGCTGGTCAGCCGGGCAGCAAAGTCCTCGGCGTAGGAATCGATCAGGTCGTAGAGCTTCTTGTCCATAAAGGTATTCCTCCCTTAAAATTCATTCCGATAATCTCTCGACTTTTTCTTCTTCGCATCAGGGTCGATAAACTCGATCTCCATGCGCTGGAAATCGACGCTTTCCAGGAAATCATCGGGCAGGAATCGGGTCTGGCCGAACTCCTCCCACTCCCGCTCGTGCTTGTCCAGCCAGATGGGCCGGCTGATATCCAGCTTGCGGCAGGCTTCCTCCAGGGCGGATTGCGGGTCATCGCGGGTGCAGGGTTCCACATGCTGCCTGTCCATCCGCTGATGCCTGATGGTGCGCAGCCACAGTGCAGTTGCCATAGGGGCCTCCTCCTTGGCGTTATTCCGCCGTTATTTCCGTCACCAGGATGGACAGGATCCTGGGCTGGTTGACCTTGGCCACGGTGCCGTTGTTATCCAGCACAGGGGTGTTCTGGCAGATGGCGTCCACCACCCAGATACCCTCGGTCACGCAGCCGAAGGAGGCATAGCTGCCATCCAGCCAGGACGCGGCGTCGTGCATGATGAAGAACTGGCTGGAGGCGCTGTTGTTGTCCGCAGAGCGGGCCATGGACAGCACGCCGCGCTTGTGCTTGATGGGGTTATCCACGCCATTGCTGAAGAACTCGCCCTTGATGTTCTCGTCGGAGCCGCCGGTGCCGTTGCCCAGGGGATCGCCGCCCTGGATCATGAAACCGTCAATGATGCGGTGGAAGGTCAGCCCGTCGTAGAAGCCCTCGTTGGCGAGCTTGACGAAGTTGGCCACGGTGATGGGCGCTGTCTCGCCGTAGAGGACGGCCTTGATGGTCCCGTAGTCCTCCACCTCGATGACCACCTCATGGGTGATCTTCTCGGTGATCTCGCTGGCCGCCGTGGGGCCCCGATCCACCGCCGGGGTGAGCTGCTTTGCGTCGTCATTGCCGTTGCCCAGCACGGCCCACAGCGCCACCGCCGCCACCAGCAGCACCGCAATGACGCCGATGATCATGTTGCGCTTGTCGTTCCTGGCCTGTTCGGCCTTCTTCGCGGCTGCTTCCGCCGCGCGGGCCATCTGCTTCTTGTTTGCCATGATGATTCCTCCTGATTATTTGATGATCGGCACCGTATTGGCGCCCCGGGGCATGACGATCACATGCTGATCGCCGAAGTCCAGCAAGTCCGCCAGCTCCGCCGCGTCCCCGTGGGGACGCATGTGCATGGCGGTCAGATCCGCCGGATCCAGCGCGGAAAGGACGTGCACCTGGGCGCTGTCCGCAATGGCGACGCACTCATAGAAGATGTACCCCGCCACGGTGAAATGGGCGCGCAGCTCGCTGTCCAGGGTATTGTCCGGCAGATATTTGCTCCAGCCGAAGAATTCCGCCGGGCCGCCGCCCTCGCGGCACTCGCTGATGAAGATGAGCTTCCCGCCGGGCTTGACCGCCTGGCAGCCGTTGATGAGGCTCTTGCAGCTCTGGTAGAGGTTGATATCCTTGGGATAGCCGCCTGCACAGACGACCACGGCGTCCGCCCTTTGGGGGATGTCCACGCCGTTGAAGCGGTCCACCAGCTTGCAGCTTTCCTCCCAGGCGCGGAGCCAGTGCCCGCTGGGCAGCGCCAGGTGCCTGCCCTGCCCGTCGGCGATCATGTTGACGCCAAAGACGGGGTTCACCATCGCGGCAGCCTCGGCCATGTCCTCATGGACGGGGTTCAGGTGCGTCACGCCCAGGCCGCACAGGGGATTGGGCTGGGCCGCCATGGGATCCAGCGCGTGGGCGTGGTTCTGCATGATGGTCGCGCGGCCCGCCACGCCCGGCAATATGGACTTGCGTCCGCCGCCGTAGCCCGCGAAGAAGTGATGCACCGTGCCGCCCAGCAAAATCACCTTGCGCCCCACCACGAGGGGATTGACGTCCACCCCGGTGCCGCGGGAGGTCACGCCCACGCGCAGCAGCTCGCCGTCGCAGTCGTGGTTGAGGATGCGCACCCTTTCCGCCACGTATGGCGATGCAATGCGGGCAAACTCCTCCTCCGTCTGCTTGCGGTGGGTGCCCACCGCCACCAGGTACACGATGTTCTGATAGGGCACGCCGCACACATCGTGGAGGTAGTCCAGGATGAGGGGGCAGATGCGTTCCTGGTGCATATAGGCGCGGGTGATGTCGCTGATGACGACGGTGACGAGGTCGTCCGCCGCCACCACGTCCTTCAGGGGCGCGGAGCCGATCACGTCCTCCTCCACCGCGCGGCGGAAGGCCTCCGCCAGATCGCCGATGGGCGCGGGCGTCATCGCCTCGATCACGTCGATCTTCCCGGCCTTCACCGTCAGGGGGACGGCGGTATTGCCGTATGCAAAGTCAAATTGCTGTTCCATGTGTTCACCTCAGTTCAGGGGGATGCTTTCGCCCTCGTTGCAGATGCGCTCCATCACGCCGTTGTGCAGCAGGTACGCCTCGCCGTAAAGCTCACTCCGGCCGCCGTGCTCCAGGATGTAGCTGCCGTCCGGGAGGACATACAGCGGATGCCCCACGCTGTCGGGGTAGGTCACGTCCTCAAAGAGGCGCAGGCCGTCGAGGATATTGTCGCGCACCATGTTATAGTGGGGCAGGATGTTCTTGCCGGTGAGGCCCAGGCCCTGCGTCCAGCGGACGAAATGCGGGTCGATGGCCTCGCCTGCCTCCTCCGGCTGGACGTAAACGGTGTCCGCAGCATTCATGCTGCCGGCGGATACGCCCATGATGACGCCCTTGTACCCGACGAGCTTCTCCCGCAGGCCGATGCTCTTGAAGAAGGTATTCTCCGTGGGGACATGCCCGCCGGAGAGGAGGATGACGTCGCTGGCTGCGACCAGCTCAGCGGCGCAATCAGCGTTGCGGCTGTCCAGCACATCCACCTGCGTGAAGCCCATACCGTGCCAGGCAAAGCATCCGGCGAAGGTTTGGGCCATCTCATCATTGCGGGCATGGCCATCCGGCCAGGCGGCGATCACCAGGAAGCGTCCGCCGGGCGCGACATGCCTGCGCAGGTTGGCGACAAAGGCATTGCGCTCAAAATAAATGCAGGGCAGATCGCAGCCCCCAGGGACATTATCGTCGCAGGGGCTGGAGGTCAGGAAGAGGGTCATCACGCTGCACCCTTTCAGATCAGTATTGTATTATTGTACCGCGTTGAAGGGGGGATTGTCAAGGCAGGGGCGGTTGGAGTATAATGGGGGCAGCTCCCTCCGTCAGCCGCAAGCGGCTGCCACCTCCCTCAAGAGGGAGGCTTTTCACGCGTTGACAATGCGATCCACCAAGGAGGCACATTTATGGACAAGCTCTTCCACCAGGGCAATCGCGAGCGCCTCTATGCCGCGATGAAGCCCGCATCCGTCCTCGTCATGTTTTCCGGCGAGGAGATCAGAAAAACCAACGATGAGTACTGGCCCTTCTTCACCGAGCGTAACTTTTACTACCTCACCGGCCTGGACAGCCGCGACTTTGCCCTCCTGGCGGTGAAGGACGCCTCCGGCAGCGTCTCCGAGCGGGTGTACATCCTGCCGCCGGACCTGCTGGCCGAGCGCTGGACGGGCCGCCGCATCAAGCCGGCGGAGGCCGAGGCCCTCTCCGGCATCCGGGATGTGCGCTACGTCGCCCAGTTTGAGGACGACCTCCACGCGCTGCTGGCGGGCGGGCATTACTCCGCCATGAGCAGCGGCGTCGGGCACATCTACCTGGATCTGTTCCGCGTCAGCCCCCGCGACATCGACCGGCCCGCCCACAAGCTGCTGCGGCGCATCCAGGCGGATTACCCCTACCTGCAGGTGGAGAACGCAAATGCGATTCTGCGGCAGCTGCGCCTCATCAAGCAGCCCTGCGAGATCGAAGCCCTCCGCCAGGCGGAGAAGGTCACCGGCGAGGGCATCCTGGCGATGATGAAGGCCAGCCGCCCCGGCATGTACGAGTACCAGTACAAGGCGGAGTTCGACTACGCCCTGAGCCAGCACGGCCCCCAGGGCCCCGGCTTCCCCTCCATCATCAGCGCCGGCGCGAACAATTTCTGCATCCACTATTACAGCTACACCGGCCAGGCCCACGACGGCGATATGATCCTCAATGACGTGGGCGCCCAGCACGATTCCCTCATCACCGACGTCAGCCGCGGCTTCCCCTGTAACGGCAAGTTCAGCGAGAAGCAGAAGCTCCTGTACCGCTGCGCCCTGGCCACCTCCAACCACCTGTTTGAGATCATCAAGCCGGGGTATTCCATGGCGGAGGTGGACGGGGAGATCCGCCGCTACAATGCCGCCCTCCTGGTGGACGCAGGCGTGCTGGACAAGGCGGAGAACGTGGGCAAGTACATGTGGCACGGCGGCGCGCACCACATCGGCTACGACGTGCACGACGTGGTGGCCCGTCCGGAGAAGGTGGCCCCGGGCATGGTGTTCTGCGTGGACGTGGGCATCTACCACGAGGAGTGGGGCGTGGGTTTCCGCCTGGAGGACAACTGCCTGGTGACCGAAAATGGCTGCGAGAACCTGTCGGCGGCCATCCCGCGTACAGTAGAGGACATTGAGGCCGTCATGCGCAAGGGGTAAGCCGCCTCCCCGCCGCCAGCCATTCCCTGCACCGCGAACCAACGCGCCCCGGATCAACGGGAGGGGCAAGCCCCTCCCGCCGCCAGCCATTCCCTGCACCGCGAACCAACGCGCCCCGGATCAACGGGAGGGGCAAGCCCCTCCCCTACGCCGTGTCTCCCAGCAAAATTTACTCAATCCATTGCACAATATGCATTGACGAAATCCACCAAAGGTTGTATACTTATCGTAGATATTGTCCCAGATTGGGCAATTTTGAAGGAGGTAAATCCACATGCAGAACATTCCTGTTGTGAAGCTCGGCCTTGTGGCCGTGTCCCGTGACTGCTTCCCGATCACCCTGAGCGAGAAGCGCCGTGCCGCCATCGCTGAAAAGTGCGGCCAGAAGCAGCTGGAGATCGTCGAGATCAAGACCACCGTTGAGAACGAGAAGGACATGCTGAAGGCTGTGGAAGAGCTGAAGGCTGCCGAGTGCAACGCGGCTGTCGTCTTCCTGGGCAACTTCGGCCCCGAGACCCCCGAGACCCTGATCGCCAAGTACTTCGACGGCCCCTGCATGTTCGTGGCCGCCGCTGAGGGCGATGGCGACATGATCAACGGCCGCGGCGACGCTTACTGCGGCATGCTGAACTGCTCCTACAACCTGGGCATGCGCAAGCTGAAGGGCTACATCCCCGAGTACCCCGTGGGCACCGCTGACGAGCTGGCCGACAAGATCGCCGAGTTCGTGCCGATCGCCCGCGCCATCATCGGCGTGCAGAACCTGAAGGTCATCACCTTCGGCCCCCGTCCCCAGGACTTCTTCGCCTGCAACGCTCCCATCATGGGCCTGTACGAGCTGGGCATCGAGATCGAGGAGAACTCCGAGCTGGACCTGCTGGTCTCCTACCGCGAGCACAAGAACGATCCCCGCATCCCCGCCATCTGCGCCGACATGGCCGCCGAAATGGGCGAGGGCAAGTACTACCCCGACCTGTGCGAGCGCATGGCTCAGTTTGAGCTGACCCTGCTGGATTGGGCCGAGAACCACAAGGGCGCCCGCAAGTACGTTGTCTTCGCTGACAAGTGCTGGCCCGCCTTCCCCTCCCAGTTCGGCTTCGAGCCCTGCTATGTCAACTCCCGTCTGGCCTCCCGCGGCATCCCGGTCGCCTGCGAGGTGGACATCTACGGTGCTGTGTCCGAGTACATCGGCGCCTGCATCACCGGTGACGCCGTCACCCTGCTGGACATCAACAACTCCGTGCCCGGCTACATCTACGACAAGGACATCGCCGGCAAGTTCGATTACCGCCTGACCGAGACCTTCATGGGCTTCCACTGCGGCAACACCCCCGCCTGCAAGATGTGCGAGGACCGCGCGGTGAAGTACCAGCTGATCCAGCACCGCGTGCTTGAGCCCGAAGGCTCCGAGCCCGACATCTCCCGCGGCACCCTGGAAGGCGACATCGCTGCTTCCGACATCACCTTCTACCGCCTGCAGTGCGACTCCGACGGCGTGCTGCGCTCCTACATCGCCCAGGGCGAGGTTCTGCCCGTGGCGACCCAGTCCTTCGGCGGCATCGGCATCTTCGCCATCAAGGAGATGGACCGCTTCTACCGTCACGTGCTGGTGCAGAAGCGCTACCCCCACCACGGCGCCGTTGCCTTCGGCCACTGCGCGAAGGCCCTGTTCGAGGTCTTCAAGTACCTGGGCGTGAAGGACATCGCTTACAACCAGCCCAAGTCCCTGCCCTACCCCACCGAGAATCCCTGGGCATAATTGCCTGACCACTTCGGGGAGATGACAAGTGTCATCTCCCCGAAGTTTTCGTTTCCCCCGCATGATAACAGCGGCTCCCCTGCCTTTGGGGAGCCGCTTTCATTATTCCTTTTCCTTCGTCCAGTTGGGCAGCTGCCAGATGTACCAGTCGGTGCCGTCGGTCTCCATGATGACGGTGCCGTCGCCGGAATACAGGGCGTTGTACTCGGCAAACTTGCGCTTTGTCCCCTTCTTGATGCTGGGGTGGGCGCTGTAGTTGGGCACGAAGATGAACTCCGGCTGGGCAGCCTCCAGGAATTTCTCCTCAAAGGCATTGATGCCGTGGTGGACAGCCTTGAGGATGTCGCACTCCAGCAGGCTGTGATCAACGTGCTTCAGGAAGTAATTCTGGGGGCGGCTGTCGCAATCGCCCATGAGGAGGACCTTGCTGTTGCCGAACACGATCTGCGTGCAGGCGCTGCGGGCGTTGGCGCCCCAGCTCTCGTTGCAGCGGATGATGTTGATGGTCGCGCCGCCCAGGGTGAGGACGTCACCGTGATACACCTGCACATAGGGGATGCCGTACTTGTCCAGCGCGCGGACTGCCGACTTGTGGAAGCTGGTGTTCTTGTATTCCTTCTTCACGGCGGAATAGAAGCCGCCGATCCGGTACTTGGGGCCCAGGTCGGTCTGGCCGTCCTCGGCGGTGAGGCGGGCCTTCATCATCTCGGTCAGCCCCTGGAGATGATCGTTGTCCGGGTGGGTGTTGAAGAGGTACTTGAATTCGGTGACGCCCTCAGCGTCAAACAGCTCCTCCAGGCGGGGATAGAACTGCACCGAGCCGCCGTCGATCATCATGTTCTCGCCCCCGCACTGCAAAAGCATCGCGTCGGAGCGATCGGTGTCGATGGCGGTCAGGCGGAGGAGCTCTCTGTTCTGCCAATCCTCGGGCAGCTGGGATTCATCCTCAATATGGAAAATCTCCGCCAATGCGGCAGCAGGCAGCAGCGCCAGCAGCATCAGCAGCGCGATCAGCTTCTTCATCTTATCCTCCGGAGGGGTATTTTGCCCCTTCATGATACCCCATCCGGGGCTTGCCTGTCAAGCGATGCCGCCGTGGGAATTGTAACAATTCCGCACCTGCCCCCTTGAATTTCCAGCGTTTTGCCTGTATACTATAAGCAGAGCAATTACGACAAAAGGAGAGGCTTTCCGATATGAACAAGCAGGTTTTCTCCTTCCCCATCGACCTGAAGAAAGTGACCGTGACCGACCCCTTCTGGCAGCGCGAGATGGAGCTGGTGCGCAACGAGGTCATCCCCTACCAGTGGGACGCCCTCAATGACCGCGTCCCCGGCGCCGATCCCTCCTGGTGCATGCGCAATTTCCGCACCGCCGGCAGGATGATGGCCCAGCAGCGGGAAAACGTACAGTATGTTCCCCCGAAGTACACCAACCGCGGCTTCAACGCCCTGCCGGAGGATCCCGCCAACCCTGAGGAGGGCCGCTTCTATGGCTTCGTCTTCCAGGATACGGATTTCTCCAAGTGGATCGAGGCCGTGGGCTATTCCCTCACCCAGCATCCCGACCCTGATCTGGAAAAGCTGGCGGACGAGGCCATCGACGTCGTCTGCGCCGCCCAGACCCCCGACGGCTATCTGGATACCTACTACATCATCAACGGCATGGACGCCGCCTTCACCAACCTGCGCGATCATCATGAGCTGTACTGCCTGGGCCACCTGGTGGAGGGCGCTGTGGCCTATTACCAGGCCACCGGCAAGGATAAGCTCCTGCGCGCCGCCGCCCGCTTTGCGGATCATGTGGCGGACCGTTTTGGCCCGGAGGAGGGCAAGTGCAAGGGCTACCCCGGCCATGAGATCGCCGAGATGGCGCTGGTCCGCCTGTACGAGGTGACCGGCGAGGAGAAGTACCTGCACCTGAGCAAGTTCTTCGTGGATCAGCGCGGCACAAAGCCCTTCTACTTCCAGGTGGAGGACAAGGCCCGCGCCGAAAAGGAAGGCCGCCCCTGGAAGGGCGACCTCAACCAGGGCTCCGAGTACCACCAGGCTGCCGCGCCCGTGCGCGAGCAGAGCGTTGCCACCGGCCATGCGGTGCGCGCGGTGTACCTGTATTCCGGCATGGCGGATGTGGCCCGCCTCACCGGCGATCAGGAGCTCTACGCCGCCTGCGAGCGCCTGTGGGACAATATCGTTTCCAGGCAGCTCTACGTCACCGGCGGCATCGGCGCCACCGTCCACGGCGAGGCCTTCACCTACGATTATGACCTCCCCAACGACACCGCCTACTCCGAGACCTGCGCCGCCATCGGCCTGGCCTTCTTCGCCCGCCGCATGCTGCAGATCAAGCCCGACAGCAAGTATGGCGATGTGATGGAGCTGGCCCTGTACAACACCGTGCTCTCCGGCATGGCGCTGGACGGCAAGAGCTTCTTCTACGTCAACCCGCTGGCCGTGGTGCCCGAGGCATGCCGCCGCAATCAGCTGACGCGCCATGTGGAGCCCGTGCGCCGCAAGTGGTTCGGCTGCGCCTGCTGCCCGCCCAACATCGCCCGCATCGTGGCATCCGTGGCCTCCTATGCCTACACCGAGAACGAGGACACCCTCTTCACCCACCTCTACATGGGCGGCACGGTGGAGAAGGACTTCGGCGGCAGGAAGCTCACCATGGAGGTCAAGGCCCGCATGCCCTGGCACGGCCATGTGTACGTCACCCTCCATGCGGAGGAGGCGGTCAACGGCACGCTGGCCTTCCGCATCCCCAACTGGGCCCAGGACGCCGTCATCACCTGCGGCGAGAAGGCCCCCGTGTACAAGGATGGCTACGCCTACATCACCGGCGAATGGCATGACGGCGATATGATCACCCTCCACCTGCCCATGCAGGTGCGGATACTGGCCGCCAACCCCGCCGTCCGCGCGGATGTGGACAAGGTGGCCTTCCGCCGCGGCCCGGTGACCTTCTGCGCCGAGCAGGCTGATAACGGCGATAACCTCCACCTGCTGCGCGTGGATACCCGCTACATCGGCGACCATGGCGAGGGCGTCGAGTGGGAGTTTGACGAGACCACCTTCGGCCATGAAACGGTGAAGCTCCATGTGCCCGCCAAGCGCCTCCTGCCCCAGGACAGCGCCTCCCTCTACACCATCTGGCAGCCCCCCAGGGAGGAGACCGCCAAGCTCCACCTCGTCCCCTACTACACCTGGGCCAACCGCGGCGAGGGCGAGATGCTCGTCTGGCTGCGCCGGAAGTAAGCCTGGAGCCCCGGCGGGCAGCTCGCGCAGGAAGATGAGCGGCTTCTTCATGGTACGAACGCGTGTTGCATGAGACTGTGACCGGAGTTACGCTCCCGCGCGCTCATCGCGCGGACTATATGGCAGTCTTCCGTGGGCTGCAAAGCATATATAAACAGGGCCGTCCCTAACCGGGACGGCCCTTTCGTCATTGTATTTCCTGCTCCAGTTCGTCAAACATCGGCGTGCTGAAAAACTCCCCCAGCGTCATGTCCAAGCCGTCGCACAGCTTCTTGATCAGATTGATCGACAGCTCACGCCGGCGACCATCCGCCATGCTGTACACCGATGAGGGCGTGACGCCGGAGCGCACCGCCAAATCATTCCAGCAAATGCCGCGTTCCTTGCAGATCTCCTTGAACCTGATGACCACTGCATCCTTGATTGGCATTGCGACCACCTCCGCCAACCAGCATAGAAAATTTCACGCATGCGCGTATACGCACTTGCGTATTTTTCTAAAAAGTGCTATCCTATATGCAGCGAATTGCTCCCCACCACAGATTTCAGGAGGTACAACATGGAAGCTCAGGGAAACACCAAGTTCTGCAAGCACTGCGGCCAGCAGATCGCTGCCGCCGCTGTCATCTGCCCCCGTTGCGGCTGCCAGGTGGAGGAAGTCCATCAGCAGCAGGCTGTGCAGCCCAACATCGTCATCAACAACGCCAACTCCAACGTGAACACCAACAACGTCGGTGGCTATGGCCGCGGCGCCCGCGCCCGCAGCAAGTGGGTCGCCCTGGCGCTGTGCTGGTTCCTGGGCTGGATGGGCGCCCATAAGTTCTACGAAGGCAAGACCGGCATGGGCATCGTATACCTGTTTACCTTCGGCTTCTGTGGCATCGGCTGGTTCATCGACAGCATCGCCGTGCTGTTCAAGCCCAATCCCTACTACGTTTGATAGCACACAAACAGCGCCGCCCCCTATCGGGGACGGCGCTTTCGCGTACCATCAATTATTTATTCCTTCACGCTGCGGAACACCAGCCGGTGCGCCGTGACGCCAAAGCCCACCGCGCACGCGCCCATCAGCTTGTAGCACAGCCAGGCCGGGATGGTCGCGGACTTCTGCACCGCAAACTGCATCCAGATGCTCACGCCCACGCAGACGAGGAAGATCACCCAGTGCACGATCACCTGCGGCTTGGGCATGCGCACCTCCGCCCTGCGCCAGTGGTGCAGCGCGCGCAGCATCAGCCCCGCCAGCACCAGCACCGCCGTCAGCTGGGACACGCGGATGAACACCCGCGTCCAGTGCAGGAAGTTGTCCGCGCGCAGGCTCTCCAGCAGGATCTGGCTGGCGCAGTAGAGGATCAGGAACAGCCGGGCGTGGTCGCCGGGGCGGGCGAGTTTCTTCCGCAGCAGGATGGCCAGGATGGCCAGCGCCGCCAGCGCCTCAAACACGCAGATGGCCCAGAACCACATCTCGTAATCCGCGTTGTACAAAGCAAAGGGGAAGCGCTGGAAGATGGGCACGACCACCTCCAGGCCCTTGCCCTCGCCGTTGGTCATCTCCGCCAGGCGGCACAGGGCGATCATCAGCGCAGCCGGGGCAGCGAGCGCATCCAGCAGCTTTGCAGCGGGCTGACGGGTGATCTTCGCCGTCAGGAGGGCGGCGATCACCGCACCGAGGGCAGCGCCCCACAGGGCGTATCCGCCGTGCCAGAGCGCAAAGATCTCTCCCAAGCCCATTTCGATGTAATAATCCAGCCGGGCCAGGCAATAGAACGCCCGCGCGCCGATCAGCCCCAGGGGCAGCGCCAGCAGGGCGAAGACCTCCCAGGTGTCGCAGCGCAGTCCATGCTTGCGCTGCTGCAGGGCGAGCAGCCCCATCCCCAGCACCAGCGCGCCCGCCACGCACAGGGCGTAGGCCGTCACCGGCAGGCCAAAGGGCTCAAAGAGAACATACTGCAGGTCGTACATGGGTCACTCCTTAGTCAGGCTGATAAGCGCTGGCGAAGTAGATGATGTCCTTCAGGGGCCGGCGCTTGGGGTTGTTGGGGGAATTGACCTTATCGCGGTTGAACACCATGGTGGAGGAGGAGCCGCCATCCAGGTTATAGGCGTTGGTGACGCCCTCAAAGGAGGCGACCAGCTGGGAGAACTGCTCCAGCGTCAATCCGGTGGAGCCGGGATCTTCCGGGCCCTCGGAGGAGATGCACAGGTACTCCAGCGGGCCCAACTGGGCCAGGCACATGCGCTGGGCGGCGCGGTCGGCGGCGTTGTCCATATCCACAAAGCCGGTCTGCTTCTCGCCGTTGATAACCAGGCCGGGGCCGAAGGTGTAGCCGTTGATGATGCTGCGGCCCTCCGCCTCCAGCTGGGCCTTGAAGTCGATCATATCCTGCTTCTTGGGGGCCTGGATGATGTGCATATCGCCCTGATCATCCAGCACCATCACGTCATAGGTGCCGTTGCACTTGTTCTTGTACTCACGGCCCATGCGGGCGGTGTAGCCCACATTGCGGCGGGAGGAGAAGAAATCGCCGTTGATGGCCAGGGCCGCATTGGTCGCCTTGGCCATGGCGATGCCGCCGATGGTATCATCGGTGCCGTAGCTGCCGGACATGGTGGAGCGCACCTGGGTGGCGTTGGCCACCTTGACGTAGGCCACCATGTAGTTGGTCTCTTCAAAGCGGCCGGTGGTGATCTTCACGGTGACGGAGGGGTCCTCGTAGGTCATGTTTTCCAGGTCGTAGCCATCCGCCTGGAGCGCCACGCCCTTCTTGTCCTTCAGGTCATACTCGATGATCTCCGCCGAGGCCACGCTGGTGGGCACAAGCAGCACCAGGCAGCAAAGCATCAGCAGGATCGCCGCGATGCGGATGATATGCTTCATAAAACAGGCTCCTTTACTTGATTCAGGGCTGCATCACGCCGTCAACAAAGTTGATGACGCCGGTCTCCAGGAAGGATTCCGGGGGATTTTCGCACTTGGCCCAGCCCTTCTTGTACACCAGCTTCTTGAACACAGCCTTGCGGTCCTCCTCGTCGGTGAGGACGAAGGGGCGGAAGTCGGGGCTGGGCTGGGTCTGGCAGGGGATCACCTGCAGCTGCCTGAGCTGCACCTCGTCCCCCACCTTCTCATACTTGAGCTGGAAGATGCCCGTGGCCGGATCCACCTGGGACATGGTGCCGAAGGTGAAATTGCCGGTGGAGAACATGATGGGCTTGCCCTTGTAGAAGGTCATGGACTGGAGCACATGGGGATGATGGCCCCAGATGACGTCCGCGCCGGCATTGATGATCTCCTTGGCGAAGGCCACATTGCCCGCGGTGGGGGTGGGATAGGTCTCGCGGCCCCAGTGGAGGCTGACGATCACGATATCGCAGCCCTGCTCCTCCTTGAGGATCTTGACACGGTTGGCAATGCGCTTCAGGTCGGAATCAGACGGATAGCTGAAGCCCATGAAGCCAAAGCGGATCCCGTTCACATCCTGGGTCAGCAGGATGTCATAGCCGTCCTCCTGCCAGGGGTAGATGGTGCCGAAATGCTCCACGCCGGCTTCGGTCAGGATATCCAGGGTATCCTGATAGCCATTGCGGTGGAAATCCATGCAGTGGTTGTTGACGGTGTTGACCACCTCCACGCTGCCCTCCAGCAGGACATTGACGTGGTCGGGCGCGCCGACCAGGTTGTACATCTTGTCCGTATGGGCGCGGCGCTCGGTGAAGACCACCTCCAGGTTGGCGATGGTCAGATCATCCGCAGCGAGGTGATCCTTCACCAGGGAGAAGGGCCAGGCATAGCCCTTTTCGTCGATGGTGCTGTGGTAGGAGCTGTCATAGGTGTCATACTGCTCGGAATCACCGATGGAGCAATCACCCACGAAGGACAGCAGCGCCACGCCATCGGCAGCAGGGGCGGGGGTGGGCTCCGCCGCAGGGGCAGCAGTCAGCGCCACCACGGGCGCCTGGACGACTTCCTCCGCCGGGGCGGGGGTGGCCGCCGCGGTGGGGGCGGGGGTTGCCGTCGCCGTGGGGGCAGGCACGGCCGTGGCGTCACCTGTGTAGGCCAGGATAAAGGGCTTATCGCGGGTGCCCTTGCCGCCGGTGACCTCCAGCTCGCTCATGTCCAGGCGGATGGCCAGGCGCAGGCCCACATTGGTGCGGGTGTAGCCGCCCCAGCTCAGGTGGCCATCGTAACCCACCAGGGCCAGGCGGTAGGCTTCCTCATCCTTGATATCCGCCGCCCAGTAGGACACCTTGCCGTTGTTGTCGGAGTACAGGCCCCTTGCCTTGACCGCATAGGGCGTACCGGCGGCCTGGCGGGAGGGCTGCTCGCCCCAGGTATTGGCGGAGAAGCCGTAATCCGGGTCGCGCAGCTCATCCATGTTGAGGATGAACAGCTCGCCGCGGGTCTCATCGGGGATGAGCAGGCTGCGGATGGGATCGCCGCCAAAGAGCGTCTCGATGCAGACTGTGTTCAGCCAGGGCATCAGGTCGCTCTCCTCATAGCAGGTGATGCGGCGGTAATCATAATTGTCGATCTTCTTCTGATCCGTCTCGAAGATGACCTGCTGGGTATCAATGGCATACTCGGTGATCATCAGGGCCACATCGTCCTTGATCTCCAGCACACGCCAGAGCACCGGGGCCACCGCGCCGTTCTTCTCATAGGGATACTGGCCCAGCTGGACGAACTTCCAGCCATGGCCCTTCCAGTAGCCGCGCAGCTCTGTGTCATCCTCCGCCATGGCGGTTACGCTGCACAGCATCAGCAGCGCCAGCAGCCAGATCAACGCCTTCTTCAATCGCATTTTCCCATAACCCTCATTTCCTTTGCAGAGAAAAAGCGGGGCGGATTTCGCCATACTTTTTCACCTTACAATATCATTTTTCCGCAGATTTTTCAACCCCTCCGAACGGTTTTCTCTACTTTTTACAATTCGGCAAAACCAAAGGGCCGCCCGGTCACGCCTTCCCTCGCTCTTGACAAATGCAGAATTTTCATGCATTATTGAAGCAGCCGTCTACACAAGGAGGTAATTTTCATGCGCAAAACACTGATCGCCATTCTCCTTTGCACCTTTGTCCTGTCCGTTCTCCCCTTCTGCGGCATTGCAGAGCTGGAAAACTCAGCCCAAGGCCTCTATGTTACCCCACCGAAGCATTGGCAGCAGCATCTCGACGAGCGCGTGGACCACATCAACGCAGCCATGTCGGCAGCTTCCGGCAATCGCAGCGCTTTCCTTTTTTACAGCGATGCGCATTGGTCCTACAACGCCCAGCAAAGTCCTGTGCTGCTCAAGTACCTCGCCACCAACACAGCAATCAAGAAGGTGATCTTTGGCGGCGACATCGTGCAGGATGAGGAAGGCGATATGTCTTATCTGGCAGATTGGCGCACTGCCGTGTCTGAGCTGCCGAATCATCACAGCGTCCCCGGCAACCATGATGACGGCAACAAGGCTGACGATATCTGGTCCGCCGACCGGGTATATGATTACCTGCTTGCCGCTGAAAAGACCGACGACGTCGTCATGGGCAACGGCCTGTATTACTACATTGACGACGCCGCCGAAAGGACCCGTTATCTCTATTTGGATTCTGCTACTTATGGCGGCACTATCGCCTGGGACAAGGAGCAGCAGGCTTGGTTGAAGGATGCTCTGCTTACCACACCCGCCGGGTACCACATCATTGCCGTTGCCCATATTTGGGTTGAGGTTGATTATACCGTTACGCCGCCCGTCGCAGGTTCGCTGGATCCCAGCGCCGAGGTTATGTTGGGCATGTTCGACGCCTATAACGCCCGCACTGGCGATTTTGCAGGGTGCTCCGGCCGGGTGGAGTTCTGCATCGGCGGCCATGCTCATGTCGATGCCGATTATGTCTCCGCCGACGGCATCCCGGTCATTCTTGTCGAATGCGACAGTCTCAACGTCCGCAGCGGTTTCAACCACCAGGAAGGCACGATCGGCGAAAACAGCATCAATGCCGTCGTCGCCAACTACAGGGATGGTGTCATCACCATTGTTCGTGTTGGCCGTGGCCGCAGCCGCATCGTCCATCTGGACGGCAGCGGCGCTGAATATCTGCTGGATGACGAGCGCAATCCCGACGGCAGCATACCTGAGATCCCTACCGGAGATTTTTCCAACGTCCTGACGGCAGTCGGCTGGAGCGACAGTACCCGCTACTCAACCAGCGCACGGGCAGAAATATTTGCAGACGGCTGGGATATCACCGGTTACATCAGCGCCGGTATGGACGATACGATCTATATGGCCAATGTCACCTTCGTCGATGTGTATGGTCGCACCACCGGTAGCCCGCAGGCAAAAATCCTTCTCTTTGATGCAGACAAGAATTATCTTACCAGCAGCCCCGCATACTCTCCTGATTTGCAGATGGATGCCACTTGGGCGCCTCGACATGCTGCAAACGGCGATGTTATCCAGTTTACTTGCCCCCACAAATACTCGGCTGAAGATGTTGCCTATATACGAATTGTTGCACAGAATATCACAAAATATTCCGTCATCACGGTCAACGAACCGATTGATTGATCTGCAGTCCCCCGCAACGGGGGACTTTTTTGTCCAAAAATTAGGGCCGCCCGGTCACGCCGGACGGCCCTGACGATATGCGCTTACCCGATGACCAGCTCCACCGGGCAGTGGTCGGAGCCCATCACATCCGGGTGGATGCAGGCGCTGACCAGCTTGTCCTTCAGCTGCTCGGAGGCAATGAAGTAGTCGATGCGCCAGCCCACGTTCTTCTCGCGCGCCTTGAACATGTAGCTCCACCAGGTGTAGGCGTCCACCGCGTCGGGGTGGAAGTGGCGGAAGGTGTCGATGTAGCCCGCGTCGATGACGGCGGTGAGCTTGTCGCGCTCCTCCTGGGTGAAGCCGGCGCTGCGGGTGTTGGACTTTGGGTTCTTGAGGTCCTCGGGCTTATGGGCAACATTAAGGTCCCCACAATAGACGACGGGCTTGTGCTGCTCCAGGGTCTGGATGTAGCCGAGGAAGGCGTCCTCCCAGGTCATGCGGTAACTGAGGCGGGTCAGCTCCCGCTGGGAATTGGGCACATACACGCACACCAGGTAGAAATCCTCATATTCCAGGGTGATGACGCGGCCCTCGTGGTCATGCTCCTCCACGCCAATGCCGTAGCGGACGCTCAGCGGCTCCACCTTCGTGAACACCGCCGTGCCGGAGTAGCCCTTCTTCTCGGCGTAGTTCCAGTACTGGTGGTAGCCGGGCAATTCGAGGTCGTGCTGGCCGAGTTGCAGCTTGGTCTCCTGCAGGCACACGACGTCGGCGTCAAAGGCCGCGAAGGCCTCCATGAAGTTCTTGCCGAGGATGGCCCGCAGACCGTTGACGTTCCAGGATATGAGTTTCATCGCTTCATCCGTTCCTTTGTTGTGATATTGGGGGCGGATGAGCTTCCACCTCATCCGTCTTCGCCTGATCGGCGAAGCCACCTTCCCCTCAAGGGGAAGGCTGCACAGCGTCCCTCTCCTTGGCTTCCCCTTGAGGGGAAGCTCCGCCCGCAGGCGGTGATGAGGTGTTTTCCAACGCTGTGACAGCTCT
>X409_Impala__coassemble_457_pt1 | contig 19449 bp, 20 predicted proteins | sample X409_Impala__metabat2_high_PE_002 | metagenome-assembled genome bin X409_Impala
CTGTTTGAAGAGTTCTGCGATTGCTTCGCCTTTTGGCTGCAGGACGTCGGCGTGGACGGCTTCCGCCTGGACGCCGTGACCTCCTTCCATGCGGCAAACGTGCAGGAAAACGTCGCCACCCTGGACAAGATCAAGGCCATGTGCGAGCAGCACAAGCCCGGCTCATACCTGGTGGGCGAGGCCTGGGTGGGCCAGAGCGCCCTGGCGGAGTACTGGCAGTCCACCGTGGACAGCTTCTTCCTGTTCCCGTCCTCCCAGGCGGAGGGCTTCATCGTCAAGTCCGTGCTGGGCCGCAGCCCCGACGGCACCAAGTACGTCAAGGGCCTGGAAACGGCGCTGTCCCTCCTGCCCGAGGGCCGCGTGCTGGCGCCCTTCCTGTGCAACCACGATACGGGGCGCTCCATCGGCCTGCTGCAGGCCCGCAAGCTGCCCGAGCGCGCCAAATTCGCCCAGGGCCTGCTGGGCATGATGCCCGGCAACGTCTTCACCTACTACGGCGATGAGATCGGCATGGTGGGCGCGGGCGACGACCCCAACAAGCGCCTGGCCATGTACTGGAACGACGGCGACATGACCCAGCAGCCTCCCGGCGTGACCAGCCTGGAATACGCCTACCCCTGCGTGGACGACCAGCTGGCCGATCCCAACAGCCTGCTGAACTACTGCAAGGCGGTCAACCATGCCCGCCTGAAGTCCCCGCTGATCGCCCGGGGCGTGAACACCACCCTGTACTCCGACAAGAACGTGGCCCTGATGCAGCGCGAGCTGAACGGCGAACGCTGCTACATTGCCATCAACTTCGCCAAGAGCGCGGAAAGCACGGTGGAGATTCCCGCCACGGGCCTGTCCATCGTCTCCGACCTGGTTGCCCTGGAGGGCAATGCGGCCCTGACCGAGGCGGAGGGCGTGACGACGGTGACGCTGCCGCCCTACGGCATTGCCATCATTGAGTAAGACGTCCCCGCAGGGGCAAGGCCTCCCACACCTCATCAGTCAGCTCTGTGTACACGGGCGCGCCCCACTATCACTATTCACTATTCACCAGCGCAGCGACTTCACTATTCACTCTTCACTCCCCGTCAGGCCGGGCACAGCGAGAAGGATGCGTCCCGCCGGCGTGCCGAGCTGGCTCGTGTGTGGATGATTGTAAATAGTGAATAGTGAATAGTGAAGCTGCGTCCTGCGGACGCGAGTGAAGAGTGAATAGTTTGTTGGAGGAGCTATGAGTTACACCATCCGAGAGGAGCGCCTCACCCCCGAGGCCTACATCGCCTTTCTGCGCCGCACGGACCTGGGCAGCCAGTACCCAAAGGAGCGCTTCCGTGAGCGCATCGCCACCCTGGTGGAGAAGGCGTCCATCAGCCTGACCGCAAGGGATGAAAGCGGCGGCCTCATCGGCGTGTGCTTCGGCGTCACGGATTTTGCCTACTGGCTGTTCATCACCGACCTGGGCGTCGTCCGGGAATGGACGGGCCGGGGCGTGGGCCGCGCGCTGGTGAAGGAACTCCACCGGCTGGCAGGGGGCGAGAAGAACATCATCATGTACACCTGCGCCAACGAAAACGCCACCGGCTTCTACGAAAAGCTGGGCATGACGAAGCCCGACGACATCTACATGTACAACAAGGTGGAGTGGACGGACTTCACCGTGGAGTGAGCCATGATCACATTGCGTCCCATGCAAGCCGTGCAGGCGGATTACCTGCACATGCAGCGGTGGTTCCATGAGCCGGAGCTGCAGCGGTGGGTCTGGTGCGACGAACCGGGCGAGCCGCCCGTCTCCGTCGCCCGCATCGCCGAAAAATACGGCCCCCGCGCTGCCCATCCCACGGACGTTTTCCCCTATTTCATCCTGAAGGACGGAGCGCCCATCGGCTTCATCCAGTATTACCTCCACAGCGCGGAGGCCATCGGGCTGGATATGTGGATCGGCATCCCCGGTGCACGCAGCCGCGGCTGCGGCTCGGAGGCGCTGCGGCAGATGGTGGGCATCATCCACCGGAAGCACCCCGCCGTCCGTGAGCTGTTCATCGACCCGGAGGCTGAGAACACCCGGGCCATCCGCTGCTATGAGAAGGCGGGCTTCCGCCGGGAAGCTCTGTATACTGACGAGGAAGGCAGCGTTTGCCTGCTGATGAAGATCTATTTTGATAAGGAGGTCACCCCATGAAACAATTGCTGATCGCTCTCCTGTGCCTGCTGCTCGTTCCTTCCGCCTTTGCGGAGGAGGCATGCAGCCTGTACGTCAAGGCCATCCCTGATTTGGCGGAGGACTTCGCCCTGGGCATGGATGTGTCCAGCGTCATCGCCCTGGAAAACGCGGGCGTGAAGTACTACGACCATGACGGTAACGAGCGCGACCTCTTCGCCATCCTCAGGGAGAACGGCGTGAACTACATCCGCGTGCGCGTGTGGAACGACCCCTTCGACGCACAGGGCAATGGCTACGGCGGCGGCAACTGCGATATCAACACCGCCCTGGAAATCGGCAAGCGGGCCACCGAGCAGGGCATGAAGCTGCTGGTGGACTTCCACTACTCCGACTTCTGGGCGGACCCGGCCAAGCAGATGCTGCCCAAGGCCTGGAAGGGCAAGCGCTCCACCCAGAAGGTGAAGCTGCTGGGCGAATACACCCTGGACTGCCTCACCCAGCTCAAGGAGGCCGGCGTGGACGTGGGCATGGTGCAGCTGGGCAACGAGTCGAACAACGGCCTGGCCGGCGAAAAGAGCTTCCCCAACATGTGCAAGCTGATGAGCGCCGGCGCCGCTGCGGTGCGGGAGGTGTATCCCGATGCGCTGATCGCCGTGCACTTCGCCAACCCGGAAAATGCGGATAACTACTATTCCTACGCCGCCAGGCTGGCGGAAAACGGCGTGGATTACGACGTGTTTGCCTCCAGCTACTACCCCTACTGGCACGGCACCCTGGATAACCTCAAGACCGTGCTGGGCACCATTGCCGCGCAGTACGGCAAGAAGGTCATGGTCGCCGAGACCTCCTATGCCTACACCATCGAGGACGGCGACTTCTCCGGCAACACCATCGGCGAGGGCGGCGCGTACCTGAAGCCCTACCCCTTCACGCTCCAGGGCCAGGTGAACAACCTGACGGACGTCATCCAGGCGATGCATGACATCGGCGGCATCGGCGTGTTCTACTGGGAGGGCGCATGGGTGCCGGTGCCCGGCGGCAGCTGGGAGGCCAATTCCGCCCTGTGGGAGAAGTACGGCGCGGGCTGGGCGTCCTCCTATGCGGCGGAGTACGACCCCAACGACGCAGGCAAGTACTACGGCGGCAGCGCCTGCGATAATCAGGCCCTGTTTGATTTTAACGGCAAGGCCCTGGAATCCCTCAAGACCTTCCGGCTCATCCGCCAGGGCAATGATGTGCCCGTCACCGTGGATGCGCTGGATGACGTGACCCTGATGATCGACCTGACCGGCGAGGTGGTGCTGCCGGATACCGTCAACGCGGTGATGAGCGATAACTCCCGCCAGGCCGTGCCGGTGGCGTGGGAGCCCTACGACGCGGCTGCCATGAAGGCCGGCGGCGTGGCCACCTATGTCATCAAAGGCCAGGCCGGCGGCATGGAGGCCACCTGCCAGGTCGCGATGATCGAGTACAACCACCTGCAGAACTGGTCCTTTGAGGATGCGGACAACGGCGAGTGGGTCGTGAACGACCTGGGCGGCTGCGAGCAGCTCTACATCGAGGAGAAGAAGACCGACTCCGTCACCGGCACGAAGCACTACCACTTCTACTCCGCCGCAGCGGGCACCGTCGAGTTCACCCTGGAGCAGACCGTTGAGGCCCTGCCCGCAGGCGCTTACCGCTACGAGATCGCCATCATGGGCGGCGACGGCGGCAATGTGGAGATCTACACCTACGTCAAGGTCAACGGCGAGGAGGTCGCCCGCGCGGCTTCCACCATCACCTCCTACAACGTGTGGGACAAGCCCGTGATCGAGGGCTTCACCGTCGCGCAGGGCGATGTGGTCACCGTGGGCGTGTATGTGAAATGCTCAGGCAGCGGCAACGGCGCCTGGGGCAAGATCGACGACGCCAAGCTGAACGCCATGCAGTAAAGCTGCGCAGGCAGGCTCCATACGGAGCCTGCTTTTTTTGTGAAGTTTGACCGCATGCAATCAAACGGAAAATGTGATATGATCATCAGTAAGAGCCGACTCCACCCCCGCTGACGGCAGCCAGCCGGAGCCCGCTCAAACTGGCCCATCGCTCCTGCCGTGACGCATTGGACCGGAAGGAGGTTCCACCATGACCCGTAACATGCCCGCTGCCCCCGCTGTCACCGTGGAGAGCTGCAAGGCGCAGATCCAGGCGCTGTACGAGAAGGCCCCGTCTGTCATCCTCAACATCGCCTTCAGCCATTCCAAGATCGTGCAGGACGCCCCGGCGACCATCATCGGCGTGTACCGCCACTGCTTCTGCGTGGAGGAGTTCTCCACCGGTACACGTCAGTGCCATACCTTTACTTATGCCGATCTGGTGACCGGCCGCGTGACTGTACATCCCCACAGCTGATATACCCGGCAGGCTCCATACGGGGCCTGCCTTTTTTTGCCGCGCCCCCTGTTGCAACGCTCCGCAAGGTGTGATATAATGGCTGTGTATTGCCAATTTAGGCCGGGCATGCCCGCCTGCCGATAAAGCGAAGCCACCGCCCGGTCCTGCGCCGGGCAATGGCCGAGAACAAGGAGCATGATCGCTATGGATATGATGACCCGCATCGCTGCCCTGACCGCCGAGTGCCTCACCTCCACCTGGCCTGAGGCAGCCGGCCTCCCCACCGCTGATGAGATCCGCGGCCTCCTCGCCGTTCCCCCGGACCGGGAGATGGGCGACTATGCCTTCCCCGTGTTCCGCCTGGCCAAGGCCCTGCGCATGGCCCCGCCCATGATCGCCAAGAGCCTGTGCGAGGCCTGGAACCACCCCGAGGTCGCCCGCGTCGAGCCCGTGAACGGCTACATGAACTTCTTCCTCAACCGCGTCAACTTTGCCAAGGAAACGCTGGATCAGGTGCTGGAGATGGGCGAGCGCTTCGGCTCCTCCGAGATGGGCAAGGGCAAGACCGTCTGCCTGGACTATTCCTCCATCAACATCGCCAAGCGCTTTGGTGTGGGCCATCTCAGCACCACGATGATCGGCCATTCCCTCAAGCGCATCCACGACTTCCTGGGCTACAAGACCGTGGGCATCAATCACCTGGGCGACTGGGGCACCCAGTTCGGCAAGATGATCTACGCCTACAAGACCTGGGGCAACAAGGCGGATATCGAGGAGAAGGGCATCACCGAGATGATGCGCCTGTACGTCAAGTTCCACGAGGAGGCCGAGAAGGATCCCTCCCTGGAGGACGAGGGCCGCGCCTGGTTCAAGAAGATCGAGGACGGCGATGAGGAAGCCCGCGCCATCTGGAACTGGTTCAAGGACATCACCCTCAAGGACGCCGCCCGCGTGTACGAGCTGCTGGGCGTGGAGTTTGACTCCTACGCCGGCGAGAGCTTCTACATGGACAAGATGGACGTCGTCATCGACGAGCTGCGGGAGAAGAATCTGCTGACCATCTCCCAGGGCGCTTCCGTTGTCGATCTGGAGGAGGACAAGATGCCTCCCTGCATCATCCTGCGCTCCGACGGTGCGACCCTGTACCACACCCGCGATCTGGCCGCCGCCGTCTACCGCAAGAATGTCTACGACTTCGACAAGTGCCTGTACGTCGTGGCCTACCAGCAGGATCTCCACTTCCGCCAGCTGTTCAAGGTGCTGGAAAAGATGGAAAAGCCCTGGGCCAAGGACTGCGTGCACGTCTCCTTCGGCATGATCTCCTTTGAGGGTCAGGCCTTCTCCACCCGCAAGGGCCGCGTTGTCTACCTGGAGGATGTGCTGAACCAGGCCATGCAGAAGGCCCTGGACATCATCAACGAAAAGTCCCCCAACCTCCCCAACAAGGAGGAGGTCGCCCGTCAGGTGGGCATCGGCGCGGTCATCTACTCCGACCTCTCCAATGGCCGCATCAAGGATATCGACTTCTCCTTCGAGCGCGCGCTGAACTTCGACGGCGAGACCGGCCCCTATGTGCAGTACACCCACGCCCGCTGCTGCTCCGTGCTGCGCAAGGCGGCGGAGGTGGAGCTGCCTGCCGAGTACGACGTCAGCGGCCTGGCGGACGACGAGGCCCAGCACCTGCTGCGCCTGCTGAGCCGCTTCCCCGATGTGGTGAAGGAGGCCGCCGACAAGTACGAGCCCTCCATGATCACCCGCGCGGTGACCGACATCGCCCAGGGCTACAACAAGTTCTACTACGAGCACCGCGTCCTGGATGCGGAGCCCGGCGTGGCCGCTGCCCGCGTCGCCCTGACCAAGGCGGTCAAGGACGTGATCAAGACCGGCCTGTGGCTCATCGGCATCGAGGCCCCCGAGCGCATGTAATGCCATCTCATCCCCGCTGCACACCCTGCGGCGGGGATTTTTCATCCCCGCTTGACAAATCCTGCGCAATCAGCTACAATGATCCTGCCCGGCCCGCAAAGGCATGCCTGCGCGGCTCCGGGCTCAAGATGAGTAAAGCGATCCTGACCCAAAGCGTCAAGCTGCGTGAAAGGTGCGTGCCATAGATCCCTGCATCAGCAGAGGCTTTATTGCCGTGCCTTTTGGGGTACGGCGTATTTGTTTGCAGGCATGAACGGAGGTGAACCGCATGGAGACCCGCGTTGCCGTGATGAGCATCATCGTGGAGGACATGACCAGCGCCGAGAAGATCAACGCCGTGCTGCACGAATACGGCGAATACATCATCGGGCGGATGGGCATCCCCTACCGCGCGCGGAAGATCAGCATCATCTCCATCGCGCTGGACGCGCCGCAGAACGTGACCGCCGCCATCGCCGGGAAGATCGGCGGCCTCCCCGGCGTGAGCGTCAAGACCGCGTATTCCAGCGTGATGGGGTGATTCACCCCGGCAGTTTCCCGCTATCTTACGCATATATTTGAAAGGAGTGTCCCCTATGAAGAAGTTCCTGTCCCTGATCCTTGCTGCCCTGCTGGCGCTCGCCTGCGCTGCCTGCGCGGAGGAGTACGTCATCACCGCGTCCGCGCCCAGCGGCGCCCCGGCCCTGGCCCTGGCCACCATCGCCGTGGAAAACCCGGAGAATTTCACCTTCGTTGCCGCAGAGACCATCTCCGCTGAGTTCGCCAACCAGAATTCCGACTTCATCGTCGCACCCGTCAACGCCGGCGCCAAGCTGTACAAGATGGGCAAGTCCACCTACAAGCTGGCCGGCGTGGTCAGCTGGGGCAACCTGTACATCGCCTCCCAGAAGGAGGGCTTCACCCTGGAGAGCCTCAACGGCGCCACCGTCACCCTCTTTGGCGAGAACACCATCAACGCAGCCGTGGTGGAGTATGCCCTGAAGCAGAACGGCATCGAGCCCGCCGCCATCGAGTACCTGGGCAGCGCTGCCAACACCCAGAGCCTGCTGCTGTCCGACGCGGAGGCCATCGTCGTGACCGCCGAGCCCGCCCTGACCGCCGCGAAGATGAAGAATTCCGCCATCACCGCCTATGCCGTGAATGACCTCTACCAGGCCGCCACCGGCTTTGAAGGCTACACCCAGGCGGCGCTGTTCGTCAAGGCGGAGACCATCGAGAAGCACCCCGAGGCCGTGAACGCCTTCATCGCTGCGGTGGAAGCCTCCTGCGGGAAGGCCACCACCGATGTGGAGGCCGTGGCCAATGCCGCCGTCGCCCTTGAGATCCTGCCCAACGCGAAGGTGGCCATGAGCGCCATCCCCGGCTGCGCGGTGCGCTTTGTGGGCGCTGCAGAGGCCCGCGAGCAGATCGAATTCACCGCCAGCATCGACCTGAGCCAGTTCGGCGGCGCGCTGCCGGCGGACGACTTCTACTATGTCGCAGAGTAAAGGAAAGGACCTCCTCGCCTTCTGCCTGGGGATCGTGCTGATCGGCGCGGTCATCCAGGGGGCGGGGGCCCTCAAGGGGGATGCGCTGGTCTTCCCCGGGGTGGACGAGATCCTGCGCGCCTTCCTCCGCCTGCTTGGCACGGGCAAGACCTACGCCCTCATCTGGACGACGATGCAGCACCTCATCCTCACCATGGCGTTCTCCACCGTGCTGGGCGTGGGGCTGGGCGTAGCGATGGGCCTGCTGCCCTTCCTGCGCAAGCTCCTGCAGCCGCTGATGATCCTGCTGCGCTCCCTGCCGATGGTGATCCTCATCGTCATCACCATGGTATCGGCGGATTACGCGCTGGTGCCGGTGCTGGCCTCGTCCATCATCCTGACGCCGATGATCGCCGAGGCGGCCTGCGAGGGCTGCATCCGCATCGACAGGGAGCTCATCGACGTCTACCGCATGAACGGCGGTTTTGGCTGGCGGGTGCTGCTTCAGGTGTACCTGCCGCTGATGGCGGGCTACCTGCGCCAGGCGTGGGTGAACGCCGTGGGCATGGGCGTGAAGCTGGCCGTCTCCACCGAGTACCTGGTGCAGACGAAGAACTCCCTGGGCAAGGCCGTGTATACCGCCAGCTACTTTTACGAGTACCAGGACATCTATGCCTATGCGCTGGTGATGATATTGCTGGTGCTGGTGGTATCGGAGGGCCCGGTGCTGCTGGGCCGGTGCATCCGCCGTTTGCGCCCGGAAAACTGAATCCCATCCGTGCGGAGCCTCTGCTCTGCGCGGTTTTTTCTTCCTCCCGGAAAAATGCCCTCCGCCCCTTCCCTCCGCCGCCATTTTCTGCTATAATGGATGAACGATCATACCGGCAGAAAGGCGGTGAAGAAATGCCGATGGACCATTTCCGGCAGGGCGAGGACGCCCCCATCGACCGCGGCGGCAAGCACAAGCGCAGACGGTGGTATTTCTTCCTGCCGCGCGAGGGCAAGGGCCGGCGCATCCTGACGCAGGCGGTGACTGTGCTGCTCATCGGCGTATTCCTCTTCAGCGCGGGCAAGCTGATCTCCTACGGCGCGGAGTACATCTCCGCCCGGAGATTGTCGGAGGATCTCCGCCAGACTTACCACGCTGACAAGGCGCAGGAGGCCCTGAGCAGCCCCTCGCCCACCGCCACACCGGAGGCCACGCCCCTGGCCACCATCACAAACTTTATGACGCCGCCTGCCTCCGCTGAGGCCACACCCGCCCCATCGCCCAGCGCCACCCCCGCAGCCCGGCTCGCCCCCATGCCCTACCCCAACAACCCCTACACCATCATGAACAGCCGCTTCACCAAGCTGCGCCGGCAGAATGAGGACATCGTCGGCTGGCTGACCGTCAAGGATGTGGTGGATGAGCCCGTCGTCCTGCGGGACAACCAGTATTACCTCCGCCGGGATTACAGGGGCTACCACAACAACAACGGCGCCATCTTCCTGGATGAAGCCACCGATCTGCGCACCCGCCCCTACACGCTGATGCTCTACGGCCACAACATGAAGAGCGGCCTGATGTTCGGCAAGCTGCGCAATTACGAGAACGCCGACTACTACCGCAGCAACGCCTTCATCACCTTTGACAGCATCTACGAGGATGGCCGGTATGTCATCTTCGCCGTGGGCACCGTCAGCACCGACCCCAAGGACTGGCGCTATGTCAACTGGTCGCACCTGAATTCCGCCCTGGTCGCCAACCGGGAGAGCGCCATCGCCAGCCTGCAGCGCTTCTCGGTCTATGGCAATTACATCGATGTGCGGGCGGATGACCAGCTGCTGCTGCTCATCACCTGTGTGGATGAGCAGACCGACCGCCGCGTGGTGGCCGCCCGCCGCATCCGCGATGACGAAACGGAAGCCGAGCTGCAAAAGCTGGTACAGAAAACCCGCAAAAAATGATCTGCGCCCACCATCCCCATCGGGACGGTGGGTTTTTGCGTCGGATATTGGCATTTTCTGTTGACTGGCGCCGGCTTTTTCTCTATAATGGGAATACAAGCTGTCCGTTCAACAAAAGAGAAAGGTGGTATCCCCATGAATTCCCACGAGATGGAACTCCTGCTGGAGGCGCTGGCCGGTTCCCTGAGCACCTTCATCGGCCCGATCATCGCCGGGCTGTTCTCCGGCGTCATCCTCACCTACTGCATCCGCTGGTTCATCTTCCGCAAGGCCGGTGAGAAGGGCTGGAAGGCCCTCATCCCCTTTTACAGCGAGTACATCCATTACAAGATCGCCTGGGATGGCCGCATTTACCTGGCGCTGCTGATCGGCACCGTCGCCAGCGGCGTGCTGGGCGGCCTGTTCGGCATCATCAACCCCGGGCTGGGCATGGTGGTATCCATCCTGATCAGCACGGTGGTTGCCGGCGCAAAGGCCCTTGCCTCCATGATCCTGCAGTTCAAGTATGCCCGCGCCTTTGGCAAGAATGATTACTTTGCTGTGGGGCTGTACTTCCTGAACAATGTGTTTGCAGCCATCCTGGCCTTTGGCGAGTGCAAGTACCAGGGCGCCCCCACGGGGGATGGCCTCGGCGTGCCGCGCGTGCTGGATCACCTGGGCCACGCACCCCAGCCCCGCTACGATGCGCCCCCGCAGCCGGTGCAGATGCCCCCGCAGCCCGTCCAGCAGCCTGCCCAGCCCCCGCAGCAGGCTTATCCGGGCTATCAGCCCTACGGCGCATACCCCCAGCAGCCCCGCTATCCCCAGCAGCCCGGCAATTTCCAGCCCGCGCCCCAGTATCCCCCGCAGAACAACCAGCCGCCCTACCAATACTGATACAAACAGCAAACAGGCTGCCGTCCGCCATGTGTGGACAGCAGCCTGTTTTTTTCATTTTATTGCAGCTTGAGCAGATGCCGCCGCAGGGCATTGAAGCTCTCCTCGGAGATGTCATGCTCCAGCTTGCAGGCGTCCTCGCGGGCGGTGGCCTCCGCCACGCCGATCTTCATCAGGAAGGTCGAGATGGTCTTGTGCCGGTCATACACCCGCATGGCGATCTCCTCGCCTTTTTCCGTCAGGGTGATGAGGTTCTCCTGATCCATGTGGATGAACTCATTCTCCCGCAGCTTCTTCATCGCAAAGGAGACGGAGGGCTTGGTCACGCCCAGCAGCTGAGCGATATCCACCGATCGCACCAGGCCCTTGGTTTCCCGCAGCCGCAGGATGGCCTCCAGATAATCTTCCGCAGATTCATGGATGTGCATGGCGCACCTCCTTTTGGTTCTTGTGTTTTATCATACCATGTCCATCGGGAAAAAGCAAGGGCCGCTCAATGGAAGAGGCGGATGACGTCCTTGAAGGTGAAGAAGATCATCAGCCCGAAGAGGAACAGCATGCCGATGAAATGCACCATGGCCTCGCGCTCAGGCTTGATGGGCTTGCCGCGCACCGCCTCGATCACATGGAACACGATGCGGCTGCCGTCCAGGCCGGGGATGGGCAGCAGGTTCATGATGCCCAGGTTGACGCTGATCATCACCAGCAGGCTGAGGAAGGCGATCAGGCCATCCTGCTTGACGGCCTGGGAAACCACCTGCACCGTGCCGACAGGGCCGGCCATCTGGTCGCGCACCTCGGGGTTGGTGAAGATCTGGCCCAGGGCGTCGAAGACCGCCGTGCCGGCGTCCAGGCAGTAGCCCCAGCCCTCCCGGACCGCCTCGCCAAGGCTCAGCCGAACGCTGCCCATCACCTGCCCGGTGAAGGTGATGCCGATGCGGTACTTGCCCTCGGCCTCGTCCCAGTAGGTAGCCGCGACAGCCTCGAAGGTCTCCTCGCCGCGCCGGACGGTCAGGCGATGCTCCTGCACGCCGTCGATATTGCCGATGGCCGCGGAAAGGGCAGTGGTCGTGCCGTCCAGCACATTCACGCCGTCCACCATGGTGATGACGTCACCGGGGAGCAAGCCCGCCTCGGCAGCGGGCGCCCCTGCCACGATCTCGGTGATCACCGGCTCATACAGCGGCATCTCCATGAAGGCATACACCGCGATGGCCACCGCCAGCGCCAGCACGAAGTTCATCACCGGGCCCATGGCAACGGTGAAGATGCGCTTCCAGACATTCTGCTTCGAGTAGGCGCGGGGGTCGTCCTTGGTTTTGCCCTCCACGTCGTCCTCGCCGTAGAAGGCGCAGAAGCCGCCCAGGGGGATGCAGCGCAATGAGAATTTCGTGCCGGACTTACCCGTCCAGCCGAAGATCTTCGGGCCCATGCCGATGGCGAACTCCATCACCTCGATGCCCGACAGGCGCGCCGCGATGAAGTGGCCGAACTCGTGCACCGCGATCAGGATGCCGAGCAGGAGGATGCCGATCAATACATACATAGGTGAAACTCCTCGGTTGAAAAGAAATGTGTCGTAGGGGAGGGGCTTGCCCCTCCCGCAGCGACATGTCAAATGCAGCTGTGAAGGAAGCTCAGCGTGGAGTGAACGGGAGGGGCAAGCCCCTCCCGCAGCGACATGTCAAATGCAGCTGTGAAGGAAGCTCAGCGTGGGGTGAACGGGAGGGGCAAGCCCCTCCCCTACGAATTGCGTTTATTTGCGGATTCCGGGCAGCAGCTCCGCAACTGCGCGCCGTGCCTCCTGGTCGGCGTGGAAGATGTCCTCCAGGTCGTTGGCGGGCATGGGGCCGAGCTTCGCCAGGGCGCCCTCCACCAGCCGGGTGATGCCGCCGAAGGGGATCTCATCGTTCAGGAAGGCCGCAACCGCCGCTTCATTCGCGCCGTTGAGGATGGTGCAGGCCGCGCCGCCGGCGTTCAGGCACTCCTTCACGATGCGCAGGGCGGGGAAGCGCTCTTCATCGCCGCGCTCGAAGGTCAGCTGGCCCAGGGCAAACAGATCCAGCGGCTTGGAGCCGGTGGGCAGCCGCTCGGGGTAGGACATGGCGTACTGGATGGGCACGCGCATATCCGGCACGCCCAGCTGGGCGATGACCGCGCCGTCCTGGAATTCCACCGCGCTGTGGATGATGCTCTGCGGATGCACCACCACCTCGATCTTCTCCGGGGCCATGTCGAAGAGCCAGCGGGCCTCGATAATCTCGAGGGCCTTGTTGAACATGGAGGCGGAGTCGATGGTGATCTTCGCGCCCATGGCCCAGTTGGGGTGGTTGAGGGCCTCGGCACGGGTGGCGGAGTAGATGCGGTCCTTGTCCCAGGTGCGGAAGGGGCCGCCGGAGGCCGTCAGCAGCAGCTTCACCGGCTGATTGCCCGCCGCGCCCTGCAGGCACTGGAAGATGGCGCTGTGCTCGCTGTCCACAGGCAGGAGGGGCTTGCCGATCCTCCGGGCCGCGTCCATCACCAGATGGCCGCCGGTCACCAGGGCCTCCTTGTTGGCCAAAAGCACCTGGCGGTTTGCGTGCAGCGCATCCATCACGCTCTGCAGCCCCGCGATGCCCACCACGCTCACCAGCACCATATCCGCCGGGACCTCCGCCGCAGCGACGCGCAGGGCTTCCTTGCCCATCACCCAGCGGCAAAAGCGCAGGTCAGCGGGGATCTCCTCCATGGGGATGGGCTCGGTGAGGCCGGCCATTTCCGGGCGGAAGGTGCGCACCTGCTGGAAGAACAGCTCGCGGTTGCGGTGGCCTGTCATGGCCACGACGCGGAAGCGCTCCGGGTGCAGCGCCACCAGCTGCAATGCCTGCGTGCCGATGGAGCCGGTGGAGCCGAGGATGGAGATGGTCTGCATGGGAATCCTCCTTATTGTATGCAGGGGCGGGGGAGATAACCCCTCCGGCCTCACATGCGTTCGGCCACCTCCCCTATGAAGGGGAGGCCGTTTCGCCTCATCCGTCATCGCGTAAACGCGATGCCACCTTCCCCATAAATGGGGAAGGTAAAGCAGGCTCCCCTTTGTGGGGGAGCTGTCGCCGATCAGGCGACTGAGGGGTTTGCTCAAAAAACGCGGCGCGGTTGGTTCGCGCCGCGAAGGGAGGGTAATAAAGGGGTTCAGTAACAGCAAATTCGTGAAAATGCTGATAGCATTTTCACGAGACCGTCCTTACAGCACGGTCAGCATCCGGTAGCAGAAGATGATGATCGCCATGAACAGCACGCTGTCCAGGCGGTCCAGCATGCCGCCGTGGCCGGGGAAGAGGTTGGAGAAATCCTTGATGCCGCAGTGGCGCTTGATCAGCGAGGCAAACAGATCGCCCAGCTGGCCCGCCAGGCCGCCGATCAGGCCCAGCAGCACATAATGCCACCACGCCGGCAGCGCCGCGCGGGAGGCTACCGCCAGCCAGTAGGCGATCAGCCCCACCAGCAGGGAGGCGATCAGGCTGCCCGCCAATCCGCCGACAGCGCCGGAGATGGTCTTGTTGGGGCTCACGGGGGGGCAGAGCTTCGGCCCCTTGAGCGCCGAGCCCACATACAGCGCGAAGATATCGCCCAGGCAGGGGACGGCGATCATCAGGCAGAAGTAGGTCAGCTGCACGGATTTGGGCTCGATGTTCACCAGGGCCAGCATGGCCATGCCCGGCAGCACCACCGCCACAAAGGGCAGCAGGCTGTAAAAGACGTCCTCCAGCCGGGGCTCGCGGCGGAAGATGATGCACGCCAGCGTCACCAGCGCCACGCCGATGATCACGGGGATCAGCAGCTTGGCGCCGCCCAGGGCCAGCAGCGGCACGCTCAGCGCCAGCCCGACCCAGGTGGGCCATGCCAGCGGGTGATGCCCGGCCTTTTGCAGCGCGCCGTACTCCTCGTACACCGCAAAGCAGATAATCGCCACGATGGCCGCAGCCAGCACCACGCCGCCCAGCGCCAACAGGGCAACCGCCACTGCCGTCAGGATCAGCGCGGTGATGAATCTCTGCTTCATTGTTTTCACTCCTTCGCCCTTGGTCAGGGAGATCTTAGCGCAGCAACTTGAACGCTGCATGAATTTGCGGATTTATTTGATCCGCCCGCCAAAGCGGCGCTCCCGGCCGCCATAGGCCAGGAGGGCCTCGTCATAATCCTGCACGGAGAAATCCGGCCAAAGCACCTTGGGGAAGAGGAACTCCGCGTAGGCGCACTGGTACAGCAGGAAATTGGACAGACGCATCTCGCCGCTGGTGCGGATCATCAGGTCCACATCCGGCTGATTCGCAGTGTACAGCCTGTCGGAGATCAGCTGCTCGTTCACCTCGTCGAGGGCGAGCCTGCCGTCCTGCACGTCCCGGGCGATGGATCTGGCCGCCCGCACCAGCTCGGCGCGTCCGCCGTAGTTCAGGCAGATGTTGAGGGTGAGGCCCGTGTTGGCGGCGCTGCGGTTTTCCGCCTCGATGAGCACCTCGCGCTGCTTCTCCGGGAAAACGTCCTTCTCCCCCAGGATGAGGATGCGCACGTTTTTCTCCATCAGCTCGTCGATCTCGGACCTGAAGAAGTCCAGGATGAGCTGCATCAGCGCGCCGACCTCCTCCTTGGAGCGGTTCCAGTTCTCGGTGGAGAAGGCGTAGATCGTCAGCGCCCCGATGCCCAGGTCATCTGTGTGGCGGATGACCTCGCGCAAAGTCTCCACGCCCTGGCGGTGCCCCATGGCGACGTTCAGCTTGTGTTTCTTGGCCCAGCGGCCGTTGCCGTCCATGATGATGGCCACATGGCGGGGAAGCTTCTGGAAATCCTCCCGGGTCATGGCTGCCTTGCGGACGGTTTTCTTGAAAATGCCCATAATACCTCAAAAAGGCAGGCCCGCAGCCCCTCGCGGAACCCACGCGTCTGCCTGTTGATGTCATTCTTTTCGCGGGTCGCCATCCTGGAAAGCGCTGACCGTCAGCTCGCCCCCTTCGGGGCACTTTAATTCGCGCACCCGGATGACCCTGAGCGTACCTTCACGCACGGCGGCATCCTCCTCGCCTTTGCGGCGGGGCGCACGGGTAACAAGCACCCTGGGCTCCATGCCCCAAGCGCGGGCGGTTTCCAGCGCGGTCTCCAGCGGCAGACCCAGCAGAGATTGCCAATTCGCCATGGAAATCAGACCTCCATGATCTCCTTTTCCTTGGCGGCGGCAACGGCGTCGATCTCCTTGATCGCCTTGTCGGTCAGCTTCTGGGCGTCATCCTCGGCCTTGCGCTGATCGTCCTCGGTGATGAGGGAGTCCTTCTTGAGCTTCTTGACCTGCTCGATGGCGTCGCGGCGGATGGCGCGCACGGCGACCTTGGCGTCCTCGGCGCCCTTCTTGACCTGCTTGGTCAGGTCCTTGCGGCGCTCGGCGTTCAGCTCGGGGAAGATCAGGCGGATCACTTCGCCGTCATTGTTGGGGTTCAGGCCCAGATCGCTGGTCTGGATGGCCTTCTCGATGGCCTTGAGCATGGTCTTTTCCCAGGGCTTGATGACCAGCATGCGGGCTTCGGGCACGGTGACGTTGCCGATCTGGTTGAGGGGCGTGGGGGTGCCGTAGTAATCCACGGTGATGCGGTCCAGCAGCTTGGGATTGGCGCGGCCGGCGCGGATGGCCTGCATGTTGTTCTGCAGCACGACGATGGACTTGTCCATCTTGACCTTTGCCTGGTCCAGGATCTCTTTGCAAGACATAAGTTTGACCTCCTTGTGGGGGATGATTGCTGTATCTATTGTACCTTGTTTTCTGAGAAAAGGCAAGGATTTTTTGCTACGGTGAGGAACTCCCTCCGTCTTCGCCTGACGGCGAATCCACCTCCCTCGAGAGGGAGGCTACATTACTGTGCCGCGCAACCAAAAGGCTCCCTCTCGAGGGAGCTGTCAGCGGACGCAGTCCGATGACTGAGGGAGTTTTACGGATGGACGAACGTCCCCATATCGTCGCCTTCAAGCACGCGGATGAGGTTCTCCGGGTCGTTCAGGCCAAAGACGCGCACCAGGGGCAGGCCCTGCTCCGCGCAGATGGCGAAGGCGGCGGCGTCCATCACCTTCAGGCCGCGGTTGAGCGCCTCGCGGTAGGTGATGTCCTTGATGAGGGTGGCGCTGGGGTCCTTGTTGGGATCGGCAGTATAAACGCCGTCGATGTTCTTGGCCATCATGATGGCGTCGGCCTGGATCTCCACCGCGCGCAGGGCCACGGCGGTATCGGTGGAGAAGAAGGGGTTGCCGGAGCCAGCGGCGAAGAGCACCACGCGGCCCTCGCTGAGATGGCGGCGGGCCGCCACGGCATTGACGGGCTCGCAGAAGCGGTTCATATCCACCGCGGACTGCACCACGCAGTCCACGCCGGCGCTGCGCAGCGCATCGGACATGCACAGGCAGTTGATGACCGTGCCCAGCATGCCCATCTGGTCGGCGATGGTGGCGTCCATGTTGGCGCTGGGGCCCTGGCGGCCGCGCCAGATATTGCCCGCGCCGATGACGATGCCGACCTCAACGCCCATCTCCGTGATGCGGCGGATCATTTCGGCAGTCTCGCGGACCTTGTCAAAGTCAAACAGGTCGTTTCCGGACTTGAGGGCCTCGCCGGAGAGCTTGAGGATGATGCGCTTGTATGCAGCCATGGTGATGTCCTCCTTTGTTGGTTGGGGGGGCGAACTCCCTCCGTCATCCGCTAAAGCGGATGCCACCTCCCTCGATTACTGTGCCGCGTAGCCAAAAGGCTCCCTCTCGAGGGAGCTGGCAGCGGACGAAGTCCGATGACTGAGGGAGTTCTCCCGTGCAGCCGACTATAGCTTTAAGAAAAGGGAACCGCATTTTTCATGCAGTTCCCCGAAAAGTTTGAAATTACTGAGCCATCTTGGCGATTTCTTCAGCCAGGTTGTCCTTGCGCTTCTCGATGCCCTCGCCGCGCTCGAAACGAGCATAGCGAACCACGTCGATGGGGGAGCCAACGGCCTTGGCGGTCTCGGCGATGACGCCCTTGATGGTCTTGTCGCCGTCCTTGACGAAGACCTGCTCCAGCAGGCAGACTTCCTTGTAGTACTTCTCGACCTGACCCTCAACGATCTTCTCGACGATCTTCTCGGGCTTGCCGGACTCGAGGGCCTTCACGCGGTAGATCTCCTTCTCCTTCTCCAGGTTCTCGGAGTTCACTTCCTCGCGGCGGACAGCCTCGGGCTTGGCAGCGGCGATCTGCAGGCAGATGTCGTGGGCCAGCTCCTTGACGGCCTCAGCGTCAGCAGCCTCGGTAGCGACCTCGACCAGGACGCCCACCTTGCCACCCATGTGGATGTAGGAGGACACCAGGCCGGTGGTCTCGTAGCGCTCGAAGCGGCGGATGGAGATCTTCTCGCCGATGGCCACGGTGGCGTCGGAGATCAGGTCTTCGATGGTCTTGGTCTCGTCGTCAACGAACTTCTGAGCCTTCAGAGCGTCGATGTCGGCGGGGTTGGCCAGGGCCACATGCTTCGCAACGGAGTTGGCGAAGTTCATGAAGTTGTCAGTCTTGGCAACGAAGTCGGTCTCGCAGTTGACTTCCACAACAGCGCCGACCTTGCCGCACTCGGTGATGTACTGGACGACAGCGCCCTCGGCAGCGATACGGCCAGCCTTCTTGGCAGCCTGGGCCAGGCCCTTCTCACGCAGCCAGTCGATGGCCTTGTCCATGTCGCCGTCGTTCTCCATGAGGGCCTTCTTGCAGTCCATCATGCCGGCCTGAGTGCGCTCGCGCAGTTCCTTAACCAGAGCAGCAGTAATATTCGCCATGGTGAATTCACCCTTTCAATCAATTTATGGTAATTATCAATATGGGGACCGAAGGGGTGCAGGGGGCGATCGGAAAGCCCCCTGCGTCCACACTTGATAATCAGAAGTTACAGATCAATGCAGGATGCATTGCCGGGCGAATTACGCCTCGACGGGAGCTTCCACAGCCTCAGCGGACTGCTCGCCCTGCTTGCCTTCCAGGATGGCGTCGGCCATCTTGCCAGCGATCAGCTTGACAGCGCGGATGGCGTCGTCATTGCCGGGGATGACGTAGTCGATCTCGTCGGGATCGCAGTTGGTGTCAACGATGGCAACGATCGGGATGTTGAGGATGCGGGCCTCGGTGACGGCGATGTGCTCCTTGCGGGGATCGACGACGAACAGGGCGCCGGGCAGCTTCTTCATCTCGCGGATGCCGCCGATGTTGGCCTCGAGCTTTTCGCGCTCGGCCTTCAGCTTGATGACTTCCTTCTTGGGCAGCACCTCGAACTGGCCGGTGGCCTCCATCTTGTCGATGTCGTTCAGGCGCTTGATGCGGGTCTGGATGGTCTTGAAGTTGGTCAGCATGCCGCCCAGCCAGCGGTTGTTGACGTAGTACATGTTGCAGCGCTTGGCCTCGGACTCGATGGACTCCTGAGCCTGCTTCTTGGTGCCGACGAACAGCACGGTCTTGCCGGCCATCGCGGTATCACGGATGAAGTTGTAGGCCTCGTCAACCTTGCGGACGGTCTTCTGCAGGTCGATGATGTAGATGCCGTTGCGCTCGGTGAAGATGTAGGGGGCCATCTTGGGGTTCCAGCGGCGGGTCTGGTGGCCGAAGTGGACGCCAGCTTCCAGCAGCTGCTTCATGGAAATGACTGCCATTGTGGGTTTCCTCCTTGTTATTTAGCTGCCCTT
>X409_Impala__coassemble_458_pt1 | contig 19433 bp, 23 predicted proteins | sample X409_Impala__metabat2_high_PE_002 | metagenome-assembled genome bin X409_Impala
CAGGAGCATCCACAGGTAGCTCATGGTGCCGATGAAGGACAAAAGGTCGCTGGAGCGGCTCTGCATGATGGTCAGGAAGAAGATGACCGACGACAGCAGCAGAAACACGCCCATGAACACATAGCCCACGGGGGTGTAGAAATAGCCTTGAAGCTCACGCTTCCAGATGGACAGCATGAGGTCACATCCTTACTTCGTTATTCTTGGGCGGTGGCGCGGAGGAAGACGTCCTCCAGGGTATCCTGCTGGGTAACGAGCTGCATGATGGGCGCGTCCATGGCGCACAGCAGGCGGAAAATGGCCGTCTGCGCGTCGGGGGAGGCGTCCCGTTCGCACTCGATGGAGACCTCCGTCACCCCGGGGGCGGATTGCTTGAGGGGCTTCACCCGGCGCACGCAGGGCAGGGACAGCAGCGCGGGCAGCAGCTCCTGCTGGCGGCCCTTGATGGAGGCCCGCAGCACCAGCGCATCGCCGGCGGCGGTGAGCTCGGTCATGTCGGCCTCGCGGATGAGCTTCCCCCGGTGGAGGATGATGACCCGCTGGCACAACTGCTGAATTTCGCTGAGCAGGTGGGAGGAGAAGATGACGGTGTGGTTTTGCCCCAGCTGGCGGATGAGCGCGCGGATCTCCACCACCTGGCGGGGATCCAGGCCCACGGTGGGCTCGTCCAGCACGATGACGGGCGGATCGCCGCAGAGGGCCTGGGCGATGCCCACGCGCTGCCGGTAGCCCTTCGACAGGTGGCCGATCAGCCGCCCCGCGACCTCGCTGAGGCCGCAGGTGGACATGATCTCCTCCACATGGGCGGGGATGGCCTTGCGGGGCGTCTCCTTCAATTCGCACACGAAGCGAAGGTAGCTGCGCACGGTCATCTCGTCGTACAGCGGGGGCTTTTCCGGCAGATAGCCGATGGCCCGCTTGCAGTCGCGGCTCTGGGTGAGCATGTCCAGGCCGTCCACCAGCACCTGGCCGGAGGTCGGTGGCATATAGCCGGTGAGGATGTTGAGGGTCGTGGTCTTGCCGGCGCCGTTCTGGCCCAGCAGGCCCACGATCTGCCCCCTTGGGGCGGTGAAGGAAATATCACGGATGGCTTCCACCGCGCCGTAGCGCTTGGTGACGCCTTTGAGTTCGATCATGGTCGGAAACCTCCAATCATACAGCCTATTATAGCACAGAATGGGCGCTTATGCATGAACAAAGTGTAAAACTCGGGGATTTGCACGAAAAAAGGCCGCGCGGGGCGGCCGGTGGGTCAGAAAATATGGGAGGCCAGGTCGTCCGAGCGGCGCAGGAGGAAGGCTTGCAGCGCGTTCAGGGCGATGCGCAGCAGCACCAGGCAGCCCGCATAGATCGCGCCGAACGCCACCGCGGTGCCCCAGTTTGGGGATTCGGACGGCTCCGGCATCCAGCCGAAGAGCAGCAGCAGCCCGATGAACAGGAGGCACAGCATGCCGTCGATCCGCCACCGGAACCGCTGATACAGCATGCCCCATGCGGTCTCGTATTCCTCGCCGCATTCTTCGCAGACGATGTACGTCTTCCACAGCGTCGCGCGGACGGTCAAATGGTGGCCAAGGTGCTGGTCGCGGGGATGTTTGCTCATGCTTTTCTCCTTTGTATAAAGGCATTACGCCATCTTCAGCCGGTACCCCAGCTTGTACACCGTCTCGATGCAGCTGGTGCCGAGCTTGCGGCGCAGTCGCTGGATGTGCACGTCCACCGTGCGGGTCTCGCCGGCGGTTTGATAGCCCCAGGCGGTGCGCAGCAGCTCCTCGCGGGTGAGGGGAGAGTCGGGACTCTCCATCAGCGCCTGCAGCAGGCTGAATTCCTGGGCCGTCAGGGTGAGCAGGTCGCCATCCAGGGTACACTCGCGGTTTTCCACGTCCATTTTCAGCGCCCCGATGGACAGCTGGCTGTTGCTTTCTGCCAGCAGCATGGCGACGCTGTGGCGGAGCTGCAGGGCGTCGAAGGGGGCCAGCAGCACGCCCCTGGGCCCTTGGTAGAGGGCGCGCAGGTGCCGCACGGTGGAGGCGTCCGCCGTGATGAAGAGCAGCGGCCAGCTCTTTTCCTCCAGCAGGCGCAGCAGATTGAAGCTCTCCGCCCAGGACAGCCGCGCGTTGAGGATGGTCACCAGCCGCGTGGCATGGCGGGCGATCTCGGTGCCCTCCTGGATGGAGTCGGTCAGCGTGCAGTGGTGTCCGGCGGCCTCCAGGGCCTCGGCCATGCGGGTGCGGGTGGTGAAATCCGGATCAATAATCAAAATGGCAGCCATGGTGATTCTCCCCTCATTGGCGGAGCGGCGCGGAAATAAGTGCGCTGCATTGTATTTCGTCTTACACATATAAGACGAATGAGGGGCCGGAAATCTTTCACGATTGCGCAAATTTGTTGAAATTCGACAAAAATGGGGCTGAAACGCACTTCAGCCCCAGGGATCACGCGGGATAGACGTCCGCCACAGCCAGGTCATGATGAACGACATGGAGCAGATCGCCCTCGTTCACCTCGGGGAATGTAGCCAGGACGTCAAAGTAGAAGAGACGCTCATAGGGGCGGCCCTTGCCGTCGGTGTCGCTGCAGAGCAGCTGGCGGAACTGCACGCCGTCCACCAGGTCGATATTTTCCGACAGGCGGATGAAGGGCAGCTCGCACTCGCGGGTGCGGCCGTGCAGGCAGTTGTCCAGGTGGCGGGCATAGCAGTGCAGGGGCTTGATGGCCAGATCGTATCCGGCGATGAGGATCACGCCGATGATCACGGTGCTCACGCTGGTCAGCCATTCCACGCGCAGGTGCAGGCCCAGCACCAGCGGGATGAGCAGCAGCAGACAGGGGAGGGCGATCAGCAGCCAACGCTTGCGCTGCTGCCTGGTGATGGCAAGAAGATCCGCATCGGTGTAGATGGGCGTATGCATAGGTCGCATCCTTTCGTGTTGCAGGATATGCATTTATCTTACCCCAGGTTTATGAATAACGCAAGAACAAATCCTGCTTTTTTTGCTTTTTCCGGCAGAAAACTTCAACGAATGTTGAGTTGATTGGCGGCATACGGTATGGTAAAATTTGATTATCAGGCTGAAAGGAGGCAGAACCGCGGTGCAAACACATTCCCGTCCCATCAGGATGCTGATGTTCATCCTGCGATGCGTGATGCCTCACCAGCTCAAGGATGTGGAGAACGTCCGCTTTGCAGAGGACGACCCCATCGTCTATCTGTGCAACCACGGCGAGATCTACGGCCCCATCACCGGCATGCTGTATTGCCCGGGGTTTGTCCGCCCGTGGACGATCAGCGAGCTTTGCTGCGATGTGGAGGAGGCCACTGCCTATACCAAGCGCTACACCCTGAAGAAGGTCCACTGGCGGGACAAAACGAAGCAGCGCGTGGCGAAATTCCTGGCCGCAAACACCCTGAAGCTCATGCAGGCTGTGCAGTCCATTCCGGTGTTCCGCCACAAGCCCCGCGAGCTGATGACCACCTTCCGCAAGTCGGTGGAGGCACTCCAGCAGGGGGCGAATCTGCTCATCTTCCCCGAGGATCCGGATACCGATCCCAACAGCCCCGGCTATAAATCCGGCCGCCCGCCCACGCTCTTCCGCGGCTTCCCCATGCTGGCGCAGGTGTACTACAACCGCACGGGCAAACGCTGTCGGTTTGTGCCGGTGCTGTGCCACAAAGCCGGCCGCACGGTATCCTTCGGCACGGAGATCCTCTACGACCCGGACAACGATCCCATTTCCGAGCGCGACCGCATTGTGGACGAGGCCTACAACCAGATGCAGGCCCTCTACGACCGGGAGGAAGCGCTGGCGCACGCATGATATGACCCCGACAGCTTGTGCTGCCGGGGCGTTTTCATGTTCAGTTGGCGTCCCACGTCATGTGGGTATTCCCGTCAAAGTCCACCCACCGGAAGTGGCCGTCCTCCAGCGTCATGTACCCATGCCAACTGTTCTCCTTGGGGATGGACACGCTGCCGGGGTTCAGGCAGACGCACTCGTCGGTGACGTGCAGCAGCGGCACATGGGTGTGGCCGTAGATGAGGATGTCGCCCTTCTGCATGGGCGGCAGGACATTCACGTTGAAGTGGTGGCCGTGGGTGCAGTACATCAGCCGCTTGCCGACGGGGAGCACCGCATAATCCGCCAGGATGGGGAAGGGAAGCACCATCTGGTCCACCTCGGTGTCGCAGTTGCCGCGCACGCACAGGAGCTGCTCCTTCACCTCGCTGAGCATGGCGATGACCTGCTTGGGCGCGTAATCGCGGGGCAGGTCGTTGCGGGGGCCGTGGTAGAGGATATCGCCCAGAAGGAGCAGGCGGTCGGCGCCCTCCCGGTGGAAGGCGTCCAGCAGCTGGCGGGTATAGTACGCCGACCCATGGAGGTCGGAGGCGATCATGAATTTCATGGGGATCATCCTTTCATGTGGGGGTAGGGATATTATAGCATGCATTGCAGCGGATGGCAACAAAAAAGACCGGCCCGATGTGCGGTCGGGCCGATCGAAAATGCTTTGATGCTTTGCTTTTGATGTGTGCGGTAAACGTTTGAAACGAAATGAGACGAAGTCTCCTTACTTGATGATCTCCAGGATCACCATCTCGGCAGCGTCGCCGCGACGGGGGCCCATCTTGTACATACGGGTGTAGCCGCCGTTGCGCTCCTTGCAAGCGGGAGCGATCTCACGGAACAGCTTCTCAACGACGGGGTACTTGACCTCGCGCTGACGGGCCTTGTAGTCAGCCTTGCGCTCATCCTCTTCACGAGCCACGGGCACGTTGTAGAGGTAGGACAGGATCTGACGGCGGGCAGCCAGCTTGGAGGGAGCGTCGTTCACGACCTCCTGCTGGACCAGCTGGCCCTTGTCGTTGTGGAACTCCTTGGTCACGGTCACGGTATTCTCGTGCTCCTTGACAGCCAGAGTGATCAGACGCTCGGCAATGCGGCGGACTTCCTTAGCCTTGGCTTCGGTCGTCTCGATCTTGCCGTTATTGATCAGATTGGTCGTGAGGCCACGCAGCAGCGCCTTGCGCTGAGAGGCCGTGCGACCCAGTTTGCGCTGGTAAGCCATGGGGTATTTCCTCCTATCATGGGTGGGCGGCAGGATGTGACATCCTGCACTTTAGAGCCCCGTCTTATTCATCATTCGGGCGCAGGGCCAGACCCAGCTCCTGCAGCTTCTGCTCGACCTCTTCCAGGGACTTGCGGCCCAGGTTGCGGACTTTCATCATGTCTTCCTGATTACGCTGAACCAGCTCGTTGACGGTGTTGATGCCCGCGCGCTTCAAGCAGTTGTAAGCGCGGACGGACAGCTCCAGCTCTTCGATGGTCATCTCCAGGACCTTGACCTTGTTGTCCTCCTCGGGCTGCACCATGCTCACGGGGAGAACGGTGTCAGTCAGGCGGACGAAGGACGCCAGATGCTCGGTGAGAATGCTGGCGGCGCCGCTGACGGCCTCTTCGGGCTTCAGGGTGCCATTGGTCCACACCTCCAGGGTCAGGCGGTCGTAGTCGTTGGACTGGCCGACGCGCTTGTCCTCAACGGTGTAATTCACCTTGTGGATGGGGGTGAAGATGGAGTCCATCGCGATGACGCCGATGGGCATCGTGATATCGCGGGCCTTGTTCTTATCGGCGCTGACGTAGCCGCGGCCGCGCTCCAGGCGCAGCGTCATCTGCAGGTGCGCATCCTCATTGAGGGTGGCAATGTGCATCTCGGGGTTGATGATTTCGATCTCCTCATCCACCTTGATGTCTGCAGCGGTCAGCTCGCAGGGGCCGATCTTGTCCACGATCACGCTCTTGGGGCCTTCGCCGTACATCTTGACGGCCAGACCCTTCAGGTTCAGGATGATCTCCGTCACATCCTCGGTCACGCCGGGGACGGTGGAGAACTCATGCTGCACGCCCTCGATGTGAACAGAGGACACGGCAGCACCGGGCAGGGAAGACAGCAGGACGCGACGCAGGGAGTTGCCCAGCGTATGGCCAAAGCCACGCTCCAGCGGCTCGACGACGAACTTGCCGTACTTGCCGTTGTCGCCAACTTCGACACATTCGACCTTTGCCTTTTCGATTTCTACGGCCATTTTTTAAACCCTCCTTGCTCAGGTTCGCACTGAAGGGATGACTTTGCGGGAGAGGGCGGTTTTCCTCATCCCCACTCCCGCAGCACCCTTCATTAACGGGAGTAGAATTCGACGATCATCTGCATCTGGGGCTCAAAGTCCACGTCCTCACGGGCGGGCAGAGCAACCACAGTGCCAGTCAGGTTGGGAGCGTCGAAGGTCAGCCACTTGGGGGTCACCGCAGTGGTGCCCTCGCGCAGGCCCTTGAACAGCTCGGACTCAGCGCTCTTCTGGCGCAGGGTGATCACGTCGCCCACCTTCACGGAGTAGGAGGGGATGTCCACCTTCTGGCCATTGACGCGGATGTGGCCGTGCACCACGATCTGGCGCGCAGCACGACGGGTCTTGCCCAGGCCCAGACGGTACACGACGTTGTCCAGGCGCTGCTCCAGCAGCTGGAGCATGTTGTCACCGGTGATGCCCTTCATGGAGGTGGCCTTGTTGTAGTAGCCCTCGAACTGCTTCTCGAGGATGCCGTAAACAAACTTGACCTTCTGCTTCTCCTTCAGCTGGGCGCCGTACTCGGAGACCTTCTTGCGGCGGGTGCCGCCGGGATTGCGGTTAGACTTCTTATTGCCATAGCCCATGACCGCCGGGGAAACGTCGAAAGAACGGCACTTCCGGGCGATAGGCTGCTTGTTGATAGCCATGTTTCAATGTCCTCCTTCGTTTGCTTACACGCGACGACGCTTGGGCGGACGGCAGCCATTGTGGGGGATGGGCGTCACGTCCTTGATCATGTTCACGTCCAGACCGGCGGCCTGCAGAGCGCGGATCGCAGCCTCACGGCCGGAACCGGGACCCTTGACGTACACTTCGACAGTCTTCAGGCCGTATTCCATCGCGGCCTTGGCGGCAGTCTCAGCAGCGGTCTGGGCAGCGAAGGGGGTAGACTTCTTGCTGCCACGGAAGCCCAGGCCGCCAGCGGAGGCCCAGGACAGGGCATTGCCCTGCGTGTCAGTGATGGTGACGATGGTGTTGTTGAAAGAAGAAGAGATGTGGGCAGCGCCGCGCTCGACAAGCTTGCGCTCCTTGCGCTTGCGGACAACCTTCTTGAGGTTCTTCGACTTAGGAGCCATTGTTATTTCCCTCCGTTAATTCTGCGGGCTTGGCGAATTACTTGCCAGCCTTCTTCTTACCGGCAATGGTCTTCGCGGGACCCTTGCGAGTACGGGCGTTGTTCTTGGTGTTCTGACCGCGGACGGGCAGACCACGGCGATGACGAACGCCACGGTAGCAGCCGATCTCCATCAGGCGCTTGATGTTCAGCGCCACTTCACGGCGGAGATCACCTTCGACCTTCAGGTTGTGCTCGATGTAATCGCGCAGCTTGCTGATGTCGGTCTCGGAGAGATCCTTCACGCGAGTGTCGGGGTTGATGCCCACTTCTGCCAGCATCTTCTGAGAAGTCTTCAGACCGATGCCGTAGATGTAGGTCAGGCCGTACTCCACTCGCTTTTCACGGGGCAGGTCCACACCTGAAATGCGTGCCATGGGTAAAATGCACCTCCAAATTTTTGGCCTCACCGGCTTTGCCGATGCGGGCTTCCTTGCGGCTTGGCGCCGCGTGTTGTGTTCATGACGCTTTCCGTCATGATGAAGCAGCGGACTGGGTTAGCGATCTGGAGCAACCCACTCCAGAGGGACGTAACTTTCGTCCGCACCCTCGGTGCTGATGCCTGGTGAAAGCAGGCCTTCAGCGGTGCTGCGCCTCCGCATGGATTGGAAGGATGCGGCCTTGCAGCACTTGATTTTGCTGGCTTCTTAAGAAGAATGGACCCCTCTTGTGGAACATCCGTGTTTGCACACGAATGCAGCCGCCCACCGTCGGGGCAGAAACCAACTCGTAAATTATATCACCATACCCCCGAAATTGCAAGCACTTCCACAAAAATTCATCCGCATGTACGGAAAGTTTTGATGGAGAAATCTGCGGTGCAAAATTGTGCATGTTGCACAATGAACGTCCGCCGAATGGGACTTGCAATTTTCCAGGCATTTCATGTATAATAGGAAGCACTGACCGGAGAGGAGGGATGACCATGTGGAAGCTGCCTGAAGGGGCGGAATTTGTGCTGCGCCGGCTGCATGAGGCGGGCTATCAGGGCTATGTGGTGGGCGGATGCGTCCGCGATACGCTGCTGGGCAAGGCGCCCAAGGACTGGGATGTGTGCACCAACGCCCTGCCCCATGAGATGCAGCGGGTCTTTGCGGACTGCCACGTGATCGAAACGGGCCTGCAGCACGGCACCCTCACGGTCATGTACCGGCATGAGCCCTTCGAGGTGACGACCTTCCGGGTGGACGGCGAGTACACCGACCATCGCCATCCGGATGAGGTCATCTTTGTGGCGGACGTCCGCGAGGACCTCTCCCGCCGGGATTTCACCGTCAACGCCATGGCCTGGAGCGAGGAGACCGGCGTGGTGGACGCCTTTGGCGGTCAGGAGGACCTTGAACGGCGGCTCATCCGCTGCGTGGGCGAGCCGGAGAAGCGCTTCGGGGAGGACGCCCTGCGCATCATGCGGGCGCTGCGGTTCGCCTCGGTGTACGGCTTTGCCATCGACCCGGCGACGGATGCGGCCATCCACGCGCTGAAGGATACCCTCAAGGATGTGGCTGCCGAGCGCATCCGCGTGGAGCTGCAGAAGCTCCTGTGCGGCGGCGCGGGGGAGATCCTGCGGGCGTACCGCGATGTGATCTTCACCATCTTCCCGGCGCTGGCGGCGATGGACGGCTTCGACCAGCGCACGCACCATCATCTTTGGGACGTGTGGGAGCATACCGTCCGCGCGGTGGAAGCTGTGCCGCCGACGGAAACCCTCCGCCTGGCGATGCTGCTGCACGATTGCGGCAAGCCGGGGTGCTTCACCGTTGACGAAGACGGCCAGGGCCATGCCTACGGGCACGAGGAGCGTTCCGTCCGCCTGGCGGAAGAGATGCTGGCGGCGCTGAAAATGGATAACGCGACCCGCGACAGGGTGCTGCAGCTCATTGCCTGCCATGGCTGGCCGGTCACCCCGGACAGGCGGCTGCTGAAGCGGCGGCTGAACCAGCTGGGCGAGGAGGCGCTGCGCCAGCTGATCGAAGTGAAGCGGGCGGATGCGCTGGCCACGGGCACGAAGGATCCCGCGGCGGTGGAGCTGCACCGCACGGAAACGCTGGCGGCCCTGGAGGCGCTGCTGGCGCAGAAGCCCTGCGTGACGCTCAAGGACATGGCCGTCAATGGCCGGGACATGATGGCGCTGGGCGCGAAGGGCCGCGTGGTGGGCGAGACGCTGCAATGGCTGCTGGAGCAGCTGCTGGACGACGCATTGCCCAACGACCGCGAAGCCCTGCTGTCTGCCGCCCGGGCACACCTGGAGGCATAAATGCGCATTTATATTAGGAAGAAACTTTCTCTGGAAAGAAGGATTTGAAAGTGCAGAATCTTGCGATGAAGCTCCTGCGCAAGGGCGAAAGTCCCACGGATCAGCCGGTGCGAAAGCGCTTGGGCACCATCGGCTCGGCGGTGGGTGTGGGCGTCAATGCGCTGCTGGCGGCGGGAAAACTGATCATCGGCACGGTGACCGGCTCCGTGGCCGTCACGGCGGACGCCATCAACAACCTCTCCGATGCGGCGGGCAGCGTGGTGTCCCTGGTCAGCATGCGCCTGGCCCAGAAGCCGGTGGACAAGGAGCATCCCTTTGGTCATGGCCGCATGGAGTATCTGGGCGCGCTGGCGGTGGGCGTGATGATCCTCGTCATGGGCGTGGAGACCTTTTCCTCCGGCGTGGAGAGCATCCTGCAGCCCAAAGAGATCGCCTTCGGCTGGGTCCCCTTCTGGCTGCTGGTGGCCTCCATCGTCATGAAGGGCGGATTGTTCCTGTTCTACAACGCGGTGGGCAGGCTGATCGACTTCCCGTCGCTCATTGCGGCGGCGAAGGACTCCCTGTCCGACATGCTGGCGACGACCGCCGTGGTCATCTCGATGATCGCGGCCCATGGCTTCGGGATCCCCATTGACGGCTGGATGGGCGTGGCGGTGTCGCTGCTGGTGCTCAAGGCCGGCTTTGAGGTGGTGAAGGATACGGTGGACAGCCTCATGGGGGGCAGGAAGAATCCGGAGCTGGGCAAGGAGATCATTGCCCGGCTAATGAAGTACGAGCATATCCTGGGCACCCATGACCTGCTCATCCACGATTACGGCCCGGGCCGCTGCATCGCCTCCATCCACGCGGAGGTGCCCGCAGACGGCGACATCCTGGTGCTGCATGAGATCATTGACAAGGCCGAACACGAGATCGGCGAGGAGCTGAACATTCCCATCTGCATCCACATGGATCCCATCGTCACCGGCGATGAAAAGACGGATGAGGCGCACCGGCGCCTGAGCGCTTTTCTGGCGGGGCAGGAGGAGGGCTTCATGCTCCACGACCTGCGCATGGTGCCCGGCGAAAACCGCACCAACCTGGTCTTTGACGTGGTGATCCCTGCGGGGTACAGCGACACCGGGGCGCTGACGGAGAAGATCTGCGCGGCGGCCAAGGAGATCGACCCCCGGTATGAATGTGTCATCCATTACGATATTGACTATTATCATTGATAAATGAAGCATCCCCCGGTCCTGCAGGACCGGGGGATGCGTGTATGCTGGGGGATCAGTCATCCGCGTAGACCACGTCCAGCGGGACCCATCCGCGGCGGTAGGGCTGCGGATCCTCCGGGGAGCCGTAGTCAACGTACTCCACCAGGGCCCAGCCATCCTCAATGGCGTAGATATCCAGCTTGTTGCCGGGGTGGATGACGCTGGTGGTGAACACCTTGTACTGCTCGCCGGGGCCGAAGGAGACGTAGGTCTTTTTCAGCGCGCGCTGGGTATCCAGCGGATCGTAGATATCCGGCTCGTTGGGGATGAGGTCGGGGTTGATGTTCAGGTAGCTTTCGCTGGTGTAGGCACGGTACCATTCGTTCTTGTACTGGAACTCGATCTGGTACCAGTAAACATTGTTGTATTCATCGTAGACCTTGGAGAACACCTTGACCTCGTCGCCGGCGGAGAAGAAGGAGCCGGGCTCGTCAAAGCGGGTGCCGGGGCCGGAACGGGTGGCGACGCGCTTGGCCAGCGTGGCCGTAATGCCGCCGATGCTGGGGTATTCAATGGGCTTGCTGGTGGGCTTGGGGGTGATGAACTCCACCTCGGGCTCCTTGGTGATCACCGCCACATAGGGCGTAGCGGTGGGGCGGGGGGTGATGAACTCCACATAGTCATCGCTGTTGTAGTCATCGCCGCTGTAGTCGTCCTCCTCGGTCCAGGGGCCGGGGGTGGGCGTGACGTACACAACGGGCACGCGGGGCGTGGCGGTGGCGTAGGCTTTGGGGGTCGCGGTGGCATGGCTGCCGGCGGCGATGGCCACATCCGAGATGGTCGCGCCGGTTCGGCCGTAGCCCACGATGACGCTCTCGATGGTCAGCTCAATGCGGGTGACGCCGGTGTACTGCTTGGGCAGCAGCAGCCGCTGATAGCCGCTGTTCCAGCTGTCGGAAACGGTGCTGGGCCGGAAGGCGTCCGTCAGGCGGTAGCGGTACTCATCGTAGGACTCGGTGTAGCGGTTGGCCTGGTAGTACACGGTCACCTTCACCTGATCGGGACGGTCATAGTGGGTGTACCAGTTCTGGGTGTAGGCATAGCCGCTGCGGATCCACACCTCGCCCACGGTGCCGTACTGGGGATAGATGGTCAGGTCGGCGCCGTAGCCCGAGGACTGCTTCGTCCAGGCGGTGGTGGCTTCGTCGTCTGTCAGGCTGGTGACGTAGCCGTTCTGGTCGGTGATGTATGCGATGGTCTGCTGGCCGGGAACGGCGGCGAGGGCGGCGGTACACAGGCAGATCAGCAGAGCCAGCACCAGCAGGGGGAGGAAGCGCAGTTTCGTCATGACAGTCAGCGTCCTTTCTGAGAAAACGGTATCGCGCGTTGCGCGGGGGTCTTCACACATATAACGATTCAAATAGGTAAATTCTTCACGCAAAGGGACAATTCCTGCAAATTTTTCCCCACATTTTTTCCAGGAGGGGGATTTTGCCCTTTTCAAAACGGCGGAAACGTTGTACAATAAGGTTATCAGGAAGCGCTGCGTTGTCCGGATGTCCGTATGACGTGAAATGTAAGCGTTTCCACAACGAAGGAGGAGAATCCCCATGGAGCTTCGTACTGCATCCTCTCCCCGCGACGTAAAGCACTATGACACCAAGCGCCTGCGTGAGGAGTTTCTGATCGACGATCTGTTCAAGGCTGATGATGTGAAGCTGGTGTACAGCCATATCGACCGTATCATCACCGGCAGCGCCGTGCCCGTGAAGGCGCCCCTGGCCCTGGCCACCGGCGACGAGCTGCGCGCGGAGTACTTCCTGCAGCGCCGCGAGCTGGGCGTGATCAACATCGGCGGGGAAGGCACCGTCACCGTGGACGGCCAGGTGTACACCCTGCGTCCCCGCGACGGCCTGTATGTGGGCCGCGGCAGCAAGGAAGTGGTGTTCGCCTCCAGCGATCCTGCCAATCCCGCCAAGTTCTACCTGAACAGCTGCCCCGCGCATACCGCGTATCCGACGGTGTACATCCGCCCCGAGGACTGCGTCCGCGCCGAGCTGGGCAGCCTGGAAACCGCCAATCACCGCACCATCTGCAAGTACATCCTGCCCGGCCAGGTGCAGTCCTGCCAGCTGGTGATGGGCATGACCAAGCTGGAGCCCGGCTCCGTGTGGAACACCATGCCCTGCCACACCCACGACCGCCGCATGGAGGTCTACCTGTACTTTGACCTGCCCGAAGACGGCTTCGTGATGCACTTCATGGGCGAGGGCGACGAGACTCGCCACATCATCATGCGCAACGAGCAGGCGGTCATCAGCCCCTCCTGGTCCATCCATTCCGGCTGCGGCACCCAGGCCTACACCTTCATCTGGGGCATGTGCGGCGAAAACCAGGACTTCGACGACATGGACGGCATTCGCATGCAGGACTTGAAGTAATATCGATTACATAATAGGAGGTACACCCCCATGAACATGTTCTCTCTGGAAGGCAAGATCGCGCTGGTGACCGGCGCGTCCTACGGCATCGGTTTTGCCATCGCCAAGGCCCTGGCTAAGGCCGGCGCCACCATCTGCTTCAACGACCTGAAGCAGGAGTTCGTTGACAAGGGCCTGGCCGCTTACGAGGCGGAGGGCATCAAGGCCCACGGCTACGTCTGCAACGTGTGCGACGAGGCGGGCGTCAACGCCCTGGTCAAGCAGATCGAGGAGGAGGTCGGCGTGATCGACATCCTGGTGAACAACGCCGGCATCATCAAGCGCATCCCCATGTGCGAGATGAGCGCGGAGGATTTCCGCCAGGTGATCGATGTGGACCTGAACGCCCCCTTCATCTGCGCCAAGGCCGTCATCCCCTCCATGATCAAGAAGGGCCACGGCAAGATCATCAACATCTGCTCCATGATGTCCGAGCTGGGCCGCGAGACCGTCTCCGCCTACGCTGCGGCCAAGGGCGGCCTGAAGATGCTGACCAAGAACATCTGCTCCGAGTACGGCCACCTGAACATCCAGTGCAACGGCATCGGCCCGGGCTACATCGCCACCCCCCAGACGGCCCCCCTGCGCGAGAAGCAGCCCGACGGCAGCCGTCATCCCTTCGACCAGTTCATCATCGCCAAGACCCCCGCTGAGCGCTGGGGCGAGCCGGACGACCTGGGCGGCCCCGCCGTCTTCCTGGCCTCCGACGCCTCCAACTTTGTGAATGGTCACATCCTGTATGTGGACGGCGGCATCCTGGCCTATATTGGCAAGCAGCCCTGATTTGTAATGATGTTTCTGCTGCATGGCGTCAGGTCATGCAGCTTTTTTGCGGGGGAATGGAGAAAAATCGCAGTACCCTCTTGCCAAGCAGGAAATAGTGTGATAGAATAGGAACGCTGATTTACCGAGGAGGTATTTTGAAATGTCTATTTTTCTGGGTATTGTTGTCATCCTGTCTGCGCTGGTTCTGGTGCTGACTGTTCTGTTCCAGTCCTCCAATGCTAAGGGCCTGGGCGCCATCGCCGGCGAGGCTGAGACCTACTTTGGCAAGAACAAGGGCAAGGCGATCGACGCCAAGCTGGCGCTGGGCACCAAGATCGCTGCTGCGGTCTTCGTGGTCGCTGCGCTGCTGATGCTCTTCTTCTAAGTCGGCTATTGGCTGTCATGATTGCATGAAGAGGGCTGTACACTGAGTGAACAGCCCTTTTTCGCATATTTTCAGCCAGAGTATATGAAAGGAGCGTCTCTATCATGAAGAAGATCACCTATATCTGGCAGGATCGCAAGCGCACCTTCCTGGGGCTGCCCCTGTCCTTCACCCGGTACATGCTGACGGAGGATCGCCTGTTTGTGGAGAAAGGCCTGCTGAATTCCGTGCTGGACGAGGAGAACCTCTACCGTGTGCGGGATATCCGGGTGAGCCGCAATCTGTGGCAGAAGCTCTTCGGGCTGGGCACGGTGACGGTGTATTCCACGGACGCCTCCAACGGCGAGACGGTGCTGCAGTCCATCAAGGCCCCCATCGAGGTCAAGGAAACGATCGTCCGCCTGGTGGAGAAGGCCCGCAAGAGGCATGGCATCCGCGCCAGCGAGATGCTCATGGGCAGCCCGACCCACGAATGTGACCACGACGGCGACCTGGATGTATCCGCCGGCGAATAAATGCATACGAAAGCCGCGCTCCTCTGCATGGGGAGCGCGGCTGTTTTGTATTGTCAGGCCTTTTCGCAAAGCTGGCAGAAGGTGTCGATGTCGTTCTTGACGACCTCCAGGCTGGCGCGCCAGAAGTCCACGCTGCGCACGTCAATGCCCACGCTGGCGGCGACCTCCGCAATGGTGCCGGAGCCGCAGGAGCGCAGCAGCTGGTTGTACCTGGGCACGAAGCTTTCGCCCTCCTTGAGGTACTGGGCGAACACGCCCTTGCCGAACAGCTCGCCAAAGGCATAGGGGAAGTTGTAGAAATTCAGACCGGAGGAGTAGTAGTGGCTCTTGCAGGCCCACATGTAGGGGTGGCGGACGTCCTTATCCAGGCCATCGCCGTAGGTGGCGTCCTGGGCGCGGAGCATCGCGTCCTTCAGCTCATCCACGGTCATGGCGTGATCGGCGCGGGTGTCGATCACCTCGGTCTCGAACAGGTAGCGGCTGAGGATGTCCACGCAGGTCTGGGTGGACTCCATCAGGCTGGATTCCAGCAGGGTGAACTGCTCCTGGGCAGAGGCAGTCTTGAGCACCTGGTGGGCCAGGATGGTCTCGTTGAAGATGGAGGCGGTCTCCGCCAGGGGCATGGGGGTGCCGGTCAGGCAGGCGGGCAGGCCGGCCATGCAGCGGTTGTGCCAGGCGTGGCCAAGCTCGTGTGCCAGGGTGGAAATATCGGAGAAGGAGCCCTGGAAGTTGGTCAGGATGAGGCTGCGGTCGTATTCATGCGCGCCCGCGCAGAAGGCGCCGCCGCTCTTGCCCTCCTTGGGGTAAACGTCGATCCAGCGCTGGGCAAAGGCATTGTCCATGAACTCCGCCATGGCGGGGGTGAACTTGCCCATCTCGCGCAGCAGCACCTCGCGGGCCTCCTCGATGGTGTAGGCCTTGCTGGCCTTGCCCACGGGGGCGAAGAGGTCATAGAAGGGCAATCCGTCCGCGTGGCCCAGGTACTTCGCCTTGGCGCGCAGGTAGCGGCGGAAGTGGGGCAGATACTCGCGGATGGCGCTGATCATGGCCTCGAGGGTCTCGCGGTCCATGCGGTTCTGATAGAGGGTCATGTCCAGCACGGAGGAGAAGCCCTTGGCCTTGGCCATGGTGCGGGCCTCCATCTTGATGCTGTTGAGGCAGTAGCTCATGGGCAGCTCGATCTTCTTGTAGGAAGCGATCTCTGCCTCATAGGCGTCCTTGCGGACGGAGGCGTCGCCGTCGTAGGCCATGCCGCGCACGGCGGGCAGGGGGAGGGTCTCGCCGCGGTAATCGACGGTGTGGGTGGAATCCAGCTTATCCCGCAGCTGGGAGAAGGCGCTGCCGCCGGAGAGGCGCATCTGCAGCAGCCAGGGTTCAATGTCCGCGGGGATGACATGGGCGGCGCGCTGCTTCATCTCCCGCAGGGCGAAGGCAATGGGCTGGAGCTTCACGCTGGACGCGATGATCTCCTCCAGATTGTCGATGCCGCCCACAAAGCGGGTGATGGCGCTGTCCACCAGGGAGGCGTCGTTGGAGATGAGAGAGAGCTTGTCCTCGTACTGCTGGGCGGTGCCGTTGGAGGCGTCGGTGGCCAGGGTCAGGCTGGTGAAGCCGTAGAGCCGGTCCACCAGGGCGGACTGGGCCTCATCGGCTTCCATGAGCTTTTCAAGCTTCTCCTGCACGGGCAGGTCGCTCTCCAGCAGCGCCTTCTGCGCGGCGATCATCTCCGGCCACTTGGCCAGGTCGGACAGGAAGGCTTCATCCTCAAAGCCCTTGTACAGGAAAGAAAGATCCCAGGTATTGTTCATGATAACACTCCTTTGCGGATGATGATGACGGGTAACGGGGTGTCTGCCTTGCAATAGAATAACCCGGCTGACGGGAATTGTCAACCGGGAAACAGACGCAGCCGGACGCGGCGCTTAATAATTCTGATGCTTGCGCTGCTCAGCCAGGGCGGCCAGGCACATTTCCTTGGAGCGGTTGATGTGGCGCTCCATCAGGTCGCGGAAGCCGGCCAGGTCGCGCTTCTCCACGAAATCCACCAGGGCGTAGTGCTCCCTGTGGGCCTCCAGGAGGCGATCCTCCTGACGGATGGCCATGGAGGAGAAACGGGTGATGAACTCGTCCTGGCCCTCGATGACGCGCAGGATACGGTTCTGCCCGCAGATGCTGGTCAGCTGGCGATGGAAGGCGCGGGTGACGGGGGAGAGGGCATCAAAGTCGCGGGCGGCGATCAGGTCGTCCATCTCGCGCAGGTGAGCGCGCAGGGAGGCGATGTCTTCGTCCGTGGCCTTCTCAACGATGGCGGCCAGCGTCAGCATCTCCAGGGAGTTGCGGATGGTGTAGATCTCCTCCACGTCCGCGATGGTGAAGGCGCGCACCACCACGCCGCGGCGCAGGACGTACTCCACCAGGCCGTCGCGCTCCAGCTTGCGCAGCGCCTCGCGCAGGGGGGTGCGGCTGATGTGCAGGCGGTCGGCATAGTCGGTTTCGACGATGCGCTCGCCGGCGGGGATCTCGCCGGTGATAATGGCATGCTTGAGGACTTCGTAGGCGATTTCGCGGATCGGGCGGCTTTCCATCATGGGCTGGAAGGAAATCGTGTTCATCAGGGGACGCTCCTTTGATATATGAAATCAACTGATATCGGCATAATGATGCAAAAGTGCTTTTTGTCTGCACTTTGGATACAATAATAATACAAAATACAGCGTTTGTCAAGCACGAAAACGTTTTTTTGACAAAAAGCCTGCTTATCTGCCCCGGTATTCTGCTTTGAGGATGGCATCCATCTCCTCGGGGGATTCCTGGCAGCCACCATCCAGCCAATGACGGATCAGCGCGTTCAGTCCGGCGCGGAAAAAGGTGATGTGGTACTCGATATGCTTCCCCTGGAAATCGCGCTCGGCCCGGAGTGTATCGTAGCGCAGGATACGGTTCTGGTCAGCATAGCCGAGCTTGAAATAGGTTTTGTAGAAGAGCTGATTTTCGCGGATGTGGGTGAACATCCGCAGCGCGGCATCAGAACCGTCGGCGGCGGTGTTGGTGACGGGGTCGAACTGAGCGGAGAAGTCCGCCTCCAGCTTCTGGCGCAGCTTGTCCGCCAGGTCGTAGATGTCCACATAGTTGGCATAGAAGGTGGAACGGTTCAGTCCGGTCAGCTTGCAGATATCCGATACGGTGATATCCTTGAAATCACGGGCCTGCAGCAGCTCGATGAAGGCCCGCTCGATGGCCTCGACAGATTCACGGCGGCGCTTGTTGTTCTTCGTGTTCATATCATTCACCTTTCATTAGAAATGGATAATTCCAACACTTGACGGGATATTGATGGTTGAAATCTGCTTCGGGCAGCATTATACTACACTTGCATTAAAAACACAACTGTTGTTTTAATGACACGACACAATGGAGGTATTCAAGATGAAGAAGAGCAGTTTTGTTGCCCTGGTGCTGGGCACGGTCAGCGGTGTGCTGTTTGCCCTGGGCATGTGCATGGCCCTGGTGGAGGAATGGGCGAAGATGAAGGAGGGCGTCCTGCTGGGGACGGCGGGCCTGGTGCTGGGTATCGTTACCCTGATGGTGTGGCGCAAAATGGAACACAAGGCCCCCATCCGCGTGTCCGGCAAAACCGTGGCGAAGATCGTCTACGCCGTGGCGGCAGCCCTGGAGCTGGGCGTGGGCATGAGCCTGTGCCTGGTCAGGGCGGACTTCCTGCTGGGTACGCTGATCGGCCTGGTGGGCATCGTGATGCTGCTGGGGCTCATCCCCATGGTGAAGGGGCTGAAGTGATGGCAAAGTCGAAGATCGTGAAAGCAGGCAGGAAGATCGCGGATACTGTGACCGGCGGCTACAAGACGGTTGAAAGTGTGGTGGTCGGCGGCTACAAAAAGGTGGAGGACACTGTCGTCGGAGCCTATACGAAGATCGAGGACAAATTCGTCGATCAGTACCTGACCCGCGAGGGTGAGACCGTCGAGGAGGCCAAAGCGCGCCTCAAAGGTGAGAACAAATCTGAATAACAAACGCCGGGACGATTCCAGCAGCGGAGTCGTCCCGGCAATGTTTTTACTTGTTCACAGCGGCCTTGAGGGCGTCCACATAGTCCAGCTGCTCCCAGGGCATGTCGGCCTTGCCGAAGTGGCCGTAGTTGCAGTTGGCGCGGTAGATGGGGCGGCGCAGCTGCAGCCGCTCGATGATGGCGTTGGGCCGCAGGTCAAAGACCTTCGCCACCGCGGCGGAGAGCACGTCGTCCGCCACCACGCCGGTGCCCTTGGTGTCCACGCACAGGCTGACGGGCTGGGCCACGCCGATGGCGTAGGCCAGCTGGATCTCGCACTGCTTGGCCAGACCGGCGGCAACGATGTTCTTGGCCACGTGACGGGCAGCGTAGGCAGCGGAGCGGTCCACCTTCGTAGGATCCTTGCCGGAGAAGGCGCCGCCGCCGTGGGGGGCGTAGCCGCCGTAGGTATCCACGATGATCTTGCGGCCGGTCAGACCGGAGTCACCCGCAGGGCCGCCGATGACGAAACGGCCGGTGGGGTTGATGAAGTAGCGGGTTTCAGCGGTCAGCATATTCGCGGGGATGACGGG
>X409_Impala__coassemble_469_pt1 | contig 18331 bp, 18 predicted proteins | sample X409_Impala__metabat2_high_PE_002 | metagenome-assembled genome bin X409_Impala
GTAGGTGGGATGGGAAATCCACTCGCCGGTGAACACGGCCTGCTCGCCGGGATGCAGCTCCGGCAGCGTGCCCACGACGGTGATCTCGCGGCGGCCTTCCCGGGCGGTGAGGACGGTATAGCCGTTTTCCTCGTTGCGGTAGATGGTGCCCAGCACGCTGGCCTCGACCTTCTCCATGCGCGCGCCTCCTTTCATGGTTTATCAACCGGAATATTATAGCACCATCAGGCGGAATTGGCAAGGCGCTCCGGCGTTCCTCCGCCCTTTCGGAAACGTTTCCGCAAACTTCTTGACCTTCCGCCAGGATGCATAATTTCAGGCACGATTCTTGTGCCGCATCATACATAACGCGCGAAATTTTTCATGACAAAAGTATTGCATTTGCCTGCCAAACATGGTATATTATCCCCGTACCAAGCAAGGTACCAAGACGACACGGAGGTGCTTCAAAAATGAGGTCTGTAAACATTAAGCTGAACCTGATGACCGACGGCGCGAAGTTCGTGCAGATCGTTGGCGCTTACCCCTACGACATGGACCTGCGCTCCGGCCGCCACGTGGTTGACGCCAAGTCCATCCTGGGCATCTTCTCCCTGGACTGGTCCAAGCCCGTCACCATGGAGATCTACTGCGACGAGTGCGAGGATCTGCTCAACGAGATCAAGCCCTTCATCGCGTAAGGCAGGCTCCACACAAGCGGAACGGCGCGCCCGTTCACCGCATTTCACATGCACGCCCATCCCCTTCCGCCATCCGGCAGAGGGGGATTTTCCTTTTGCCCGGCAGGAATCCGCCGTCCCCGCGTCAAATATGTATCGGCAGAAAACGAATCAGGAGCACCCTATGGAACGCAAGATCATCCCCGAGACGGAGAACCGCCTCATCATCCTCTACGCCCTGCGCCGCCTGGGCCCGGTGACCGCCATGCAGCTGCTCCAGGCCATGGCCGAGGGCGACCTGATGAACTACATCACCATGCAGCTGTCGCTTTCCGAAATGGAAAGCCAGGGCCAGATCACCCAGCGGGCGCATCCGTTGGGCAACCTCATCGAGGTGACCGGCGAGGGCGATTTTATCCTCCGCAGCTTTGAAAAGCGCATCCCCGCCAGCCGCCGGGCGATCATCGACGGGCACGCCGAAGGCTGGCGCAGCCGTTTCGCCACCGAGCAGATGGCCCCCGCAGAGGCCATCACATTGCCCGACGGGCGCAGCGTCATCCACCTGCGGCTGCTGGACAAGGCAGCCACCCTCATGGACCTGCTGCTCTACCTGCCTGCGGACAAGCGCTTCACCCTGCTGCCCGAGCGCTGGCGCGCCTGCGTGCAGGTCGCCTACTCCACCGTGCTGGCTCACCTGACGGCGGATTACTCCCCCGCCCTGCCCATGCCGGATGCAAAGGAGACCGAATGCGTCCGCCAGTGCGGCCCGGAGGAATGGCTGCTCACCCTCACCGACGAGCCGGATACCCCCGGCATCGACCTGATCATGTCCCTGCCCGAGGAGCACCTGGCCCGCTGCTGCGCGCTGCGCTGGCCCCTGGTGGCGCAGGACATCCGCGCCTTCGTGCTCCATGCGCTGGAGGATGCACTTTAAGGAGGCCCACGCATGAAAATGCTGCTCATCGCCCTGCTGATGCTCATCGCGCTGACCACCGCCGCCCTGGCGGAGGACGCGCCCATCAAATGGGGCCAGACCGACGCCGTGCTCCCCTACACCCGCCCGGCGGAGCTGCCCCTGCAGGCGGAGATCCCCGACCTGATGACCTTCCTGGACGGCACGCCCGTCGTCACCCCCGAGGACTGGGACCGCCGCCGCGCGGAGATCAAGGGGCTGTACGAATACTATATGTACGGCTACATGCCCGACGGCTCCGGGGAAACGCTGACCTGGTCGGTCACAGACAGCGTGCTGACCATCACCGTTGCCCGTGCCGGCAAGGAAGTCACCCTGAAGGCGCCCTTCGTGCTGCCCCAGGGCGAGGCCCCCGAGGGCGGCTGGCCCTACTACATCGAGTACAGCTTCTGGGGCATGAGCGACGTGGTCAGATATGCAGCCAGCCGGGGCTATGCCGGCTTTGCCTACGCCCCCTATGATGTTGCGTCGGACAATTCCTTCTTCCAGGGTGCGTTCTACACCCTGTATCCCCGGGGCATCCACGCCACCAACCGCACCGGCGCGCTGGTCGCCTGGGCCTGGGGCGTATCAAAGATCATCGACGCGATGGAGCAGGGCGCAGGCGCTGAGCTGGGTATCAACCCGGAATACAGCCTGGTGGGCGGTGTGAGCCGGTTCGGCAAGTCCGTGGCGGTTGCCGGCGCGTACGACGAGCGCATCAAGGTGGTCATCCCCTCCTGCTCCGGCGCGGGCGGGCTGGGCATGCTGCGCTACTCCTGCCAGGGCAAGACCTTCGACCTGAGCAGCATGAACTACAAGAACGACGATGGCACCGGCCTGTGGCAGAACGGCACCTGCGAAAGCTGGGACAACATCCGCAGCAGCGGCGAGAGCCACTGGTTCTGCGGCAATATCCAGCTGGTGAAGGATCCCGCCCGGATGCCCTTTGACCAGCATTTCCTCGCCGCCCTGTGCGCCGACCCTCAGCGGCATTTCATCCTGGTCAGCGGCATCCTCAGCGAGGAATGGAACAATGTGGAGGGCCAGGTGATGGCCGCCGTCGGCGCGCAGCCCGCCTGGGATCTGCTGGGCGCCTCCGGCAACAACAACATGATCATCCACCTGTCCGGCCATGCGATCCTCCGCAGCGACATGGAGCTCATCCTGGATTACTGCGACCAGGCCTTCTACGGCATCGAGCCCGCCCGCGACCTGTCGGTGATGAAGACCAACGTCTTCATGGAGGACGGCAACGCCTCCCCCGAGCTGCAGGCCCTCATGGGCAAATAAGGCGACGCTCTCCCCGGAATGTGCAGATGGCAAACGTTCGCCTGCATATTCCGGGGATATTTTCGCACATTGACGAACGATCGCAGAGAAACCTTCAAAAAAGACGAACATTTTTCTTTGCAGGTACTTCCATTATTCGCAAAAGTGTGTTATAATGTCCCGGTATCCTCCACAGGGAGGATTTTCCTGCTGCCAACACGCCCATCATAGATATAAGGAGTCATACACCGTGGAAAAGATCCGCCGCAATGAACGCATGAGCGCCATGATGAAGATCCTCTCCGGCGCGCCCAACCGCATCTTCACGCTGAGCTATTTCTGTGATATGTTCGGCACCGCCAAGTCCACCATGAGCGAGGATATCGACATCCTGCGCGAGGTGGTGAGCCAGTTCGGCCTGGGCGAATTGGAGACGGTGACCGGTTCCGCCGGCGGCGTCCGCTACCGCGCGAAGGTGAAGCGCCCCGACGCCCGCAAGTTCGTGGGCGAGCTGTGCCAGATGCTCTCCGGCCCCGAACGCGTGCTGCCCGGCGGCTTCCTGTATTACTCCGACATCCTGTCCAACCCCGCCATCACGGGCCGCATGGGCGAGATCATGGCCACCGAGTACTACAACCTGGCCCCCGATTTTGTGCTGACGATGGAGACCAAGGGCATCCCCGTGGCCTTTGCCACCGCCAATGCCCTGGGCGTGCCGCTGGTGATCGCCCGCCGCTCCTCCAAGGTGTATGAGGGCAGCGCGGTGAACATCAACTACGTTTCCGGCTCCGGCAGCATCGAAACGATGAGCCTCTCCCGCCGCAGCGTCAAGGAAGGCCAGCGCTGCCTGATCGTGGACGACTTCCTCAAGGGCGGCGGCACCGCCAAGGGCATGGTCGATCTGATGCGGGAGTTCGGCGTGGAGGTCATCGGCATGACCTTCGTGATGTCCACCGCCAAGCCGCTGAAGAAGCGCATCACCGGCGAAAAGAGCCTGATGGTGCTGGATATGGACACCGAGAACGAGACGGCCCACGTCAAGCCCGCCTTCTGGCTGAACGGCGACGCATAAGGCGCCTCCTGCGGATTTGTCGGCTTTGATCCCCATTGTCCGCCCTTATACAGATGATGCCATGCAGGGTTTTACCCGGCATGATCGTTATATATCCGTGCATCACAAACGAAAGGAAGTCATTATTTATGTCCGAGATCGAAAAGGCCAAGACCGCCGAGAAGAAGCCCAAGGAGCCCAAGGAGCCCTGGCTAAAGAAATACATGCCCTCCTGGTGGGTATTCCAGCCCAAGGTCGAAAAGGTCAAGAAGACCTTCAAGCAGGAAGTATGCGAGTGGACCGGCACGCTGCTGGTGGCATTGCTGATCGCCTTCCTGTGCCATTCCTTTGTGTTCCAGAACGTCCGCGTGGACGGCAACAGCATGTACCCCACCCTCAACGACGGTGAGTTCATGATCGTTTCCAAGCTGGATTACGGCACGTCCTTCTTCGGCATCCCCTTCACCGGCATCGGCACTTATTTCACCGTCGGCGGCGAACCGGAGCGCTTCGACGTGGTGGTGTGCAACTACCCCAACCGCCTGGGCGATCACGGCGAGCGGCTGAACTTCGTCAAGCGCGTGGTGGGCCTGCCCGGCGACACGGTGGCATGCCGCGACGGCTACCTCTACGTCAACGGCGTGAAGTATGACGAGCCCTTCCTGGCCGAGTACATCGCCGAGGACTACGGCCCCGTCCCCGTGCCGGAGGGCCACTACTTCGTCATGGGCGACAACCGCAACAACTCCAACGACAGCCGCGCCACCGGCCCCATCACCCGCGATATGATCGTGGGCAAGGTGGAAGGCGTCCTCTGGCGCTCCACCCCCTCCACCCTGGATTACAACGAAGGCGCCCTGCGCCGGGACGATATGCGCAAGTAAACCGCTCTCCACGCCCTGCACCAAACCGGTGCGGGGCTTTTTCGTGTTGTGCTTTCGGTGTACTTTGGTTGAAAGGGCCGTTTTTGCGTGTTATAGTAGATGTAGGAAAATTCCCTGCAGATTTCTTCGCAAAAGCCCTTGACATTGTGCATGCGGCGTGCTATAATTCATCGCATTAACACTTTATCGCGCTAAATTACCAGCGCAGCAGGAGGTCACCCATGGAGCAGCGCAGGCTTCAAATCCCCAGCGGCATGCAGGATACCCTGCCCGGCGAGTGCGCCCGCAAGCGCCAGCTGGAGGGGCTGCTGCGGCAGTCCTTCACCATGCAGGGGTACCAGGAGATCGAGACCCCCATCCTGGAGTACTACGACGCACTGGATGACCGCACCTGGGGCTACCGGCCCGAGGATGTGTGGAAAACCTTTGACGGCGCAGGCCGCATCCTGGCGGTACGGCCGGACTCCACCATCCCCGCGGCACGCATGGCTGCCGGCCGCCTGGCGGAGGCAGCGCTGCCTCTGCGGCTGTGCTATCTGCAGTCCGCCACCAAGACGCTGACCGACGCCGCCTCCCTCCTGTGCGAGGAGACCCAGTGCGGCGTGGAGCTGATGGGCGAAGCCTCCCCCGAGGCGGATGCGGAGGTCATCGCGCTGGCCGTGAAGGTCTGCGAGGACGCGGGCCTCAGGGACTTCCAGCTGGAGCTGGGCCAGGCGCAGTTCGTGGCCGGCTTCCTGCAGGAGGCTGGCCTCACCGAGGAGCAGAGCGCCGAGCTGCGCGGCATGATCGAGCGCAAGAACACCCTGGACATGCAGCTGTACCTGGACAAGCTGGCCGTCTCCGAAGATGTGGCCCAGCGGCTGATGCGCCTTCCCCGCCTCTACGGGGACGCCGCCGTCCTGGATGAAGCTGCCGCCCTCACCCGACACCCCCTGTGCGTGGCCGCCATCGACAATCTGCGGCAGATCCTCGCCATGCTGGCTGAATACGGGTGCGAGGAGCATATCAGCATCGACCTGGGCATGGCCCATCAGGCGAATTATTACTCCGGCACGATCTTCCGCGGGCTGGTGGCCGAGCTGGGCCAGCCGCTGCTCTCCGGCGGACGCTACGACGAGCTGCCCGCCCGGTTTGGCCGCGCGCTCCCGGCAACGGGCTTCGCGCTGAGCATGAAGCTGCTGATGATCGCCCTGGAGCGCCAGGGCGCCGCCTTTGCCGCCCCCATCCCGGATGTGGCGCTGGCCTTTGATCCCGGCTGCCGCCAGGCCGCTGTCGCCTATGCCAAGGCCCAGCGGGAAAAGGCCGTGTCCGTGGCGATGATGTACGGCATGTCCGCCGACGACCTGCGCCGCCGGGTGGACGCAAACCTCGCCCGATCCGCCGTGTACATCACGGCAGAGGGCATCAAACAGTACGGAAAGGCGGTGTTCTGATGCAGCCCATGATCACCTTTGCGCTGGCCAAGGGCCGCCTGGCAGAGCAGGCTTTCGAGCTGCTGGAGCAGCTGGGCATTGACTGCTCCGAGCCCCGACACCCGGGCCGTCAGCTGGTCCTGTGGGACAAAAAGAGCAATGTGCGCTTCATCCTCGTCAAGCCCAGCGACGTGCCCACCTACGTCGATCACGGCGTGGCGGACATCGGCGTGGTGGGCAAGGACACCCTGCTGGAATCCGGCAGGCCCCTGTACGAGGTGCTGGACCTGACCTTCGGCAAATGCCGCCTTTGCATCGCAGGCTATGCCGAGCAGCACCAAAGCGCCACCCGCGCCACCTTCCGCGTGGCCACTAAGTACCCCAATGTCGCCCGCAGCTATTACGACGCCAAGGGCCAGACCATCGAGATCATCGAGCTCCACGGCTCGGTGGAGCTGGGCCCGGTGATCGGCCTCAGCGACGTGATCCTGGACATCGTGGAGAGCGGCTCCACCCTCCGCGCCAACGGCCTGACCGTGCTGGAGGAGGTCTGCGAGTGCTCCGCGCGGCTGGTGGTCAACCGGGTCTCCATGAAAACCAAGCGCGACCGCATCCGCGAGATCATCGACGGGATGGCCGCCCAGGTCGCCAAACTCAACAACTGATATACGGAGGGAACGAACATGATCCCGATTCTGAATATGGCCGACGCGCAGGCCCTCAAGGCGCGCGTGATGAACCGCTCCCAGCTGCAGAATGAAGAAGTCTCCCGGCGGGTGAAGGAGATCGTCGCCCGCGTGCGCGAGGAGGGCGACGCTGCCCTGTTTGAGTACACCGCCCGCTTTGACAAGGCGGACATCAATGCCGCCAACGTCCTGGTCACCCGCGAGGAGATCGACAAGGCTTACGAGGCCGCGTCCCCCGAATGGCTCGCCGCCATGCGCGAGGCCGCACGCCGCATCACCGCCTTCCACGAGAAGCAGAAGCAAAACACCTGGATCAACTTTGACGCCGCCATCTCCCTGGGTCAGAAGGTCACGCCCCTTTCCCGCGTGGGCGTGTATGTGCCCGGCGGCACCGCAGCCTACCCCTCCTCCGTGCTGATGAACGTGCTGCCCGCCAAGGTCGCCGGGGTGAAGGAGATCATCATGGTCACGCCTCCCGGCAGGGACGGCGGCATCAGCTATCCCCTGTCCCTGGTGGCCGCGGATATCGCAGGCGTGGACAAGATCTACAAGATCGGCGGCGCGCAGGCCGTGGCGGCCCTGGCCTTCGGCACCGAGTCCATCCCCCGGGTGGACAAGATCACCGGCCCGGGCAATATCTACGTCGCCAACGCCAAGCGCGAGGTCTTCGGCCATGTGGGCATCGACATGGTGGCCGGCCCCAGCGAGGTGCTGGTCATCGCGGACGACACCGCCGATCCCCGCTATGTGGCGGCTGACCTGCTCTCCCAGGCGGAGCATGACCCCCTGGCGGCGGCCATCCTCGTCACCGACAGCGCAAAGCTGGCAGACGCCGTGGACGCCGAGCTGGCCCGCCAGACGGCGCTCCTCCCCCGTAAGGACGTGGTGGAGCAGAGCCTGTCCGCCTACGGCACCATCGTCGTCGCGCCCACCCTGGCCGACTGCGCGGACATCGCCAATCAGATCGCCCCGGAGCACCTCGAATTGTCCGTGGCGGAGCCCTACGCCCTGCTGCCCCTGATCGAGAACGCAGGCGCGATCTTCATGGGCCACTACTCCCCCGAGCCCCTGGGTGATTACCTGGCCGGCCCCAACCACGTCCTGCCCACCTCCGGCACGGCGCGGTTCTTCTCCCCCCTGTCGGTGGACGATTTCGTGAAGAAGTCCAGCCTGATCTGCTGCACCCGCGCAGAACTGGAGCGCGTGGCCGATCAGGTGATCCTGCTGGCCCAGGAGGAGGGCCTGGACGCCCACGCCAACTCCGTGGCCATCCGCTTCGGCAAGGAGATAAAGTAACAACAGCTTGCCAAAGGCTTCCCCTTGAGGGGAAGCTGTCGCCGCAAGGCGACTGATGAGGTGGACACCTGCATCACCGATCAACCATCAAGGAGTGCATACCATGCGTACCGCTGAATTCACCCGCAAGACCAAGGAAACCGACATCCGCCTGGCCGTGAATCTGGACGGCTCCGGCAGGACGGAGCTGTCCACCGGCGTGGGCTTCTTCGACCACATGCTGGACGCCATGGCCCGCTTTGCCCAGTTCGACCTGACGCTCACCTGCACGGGAGATCTGCAGGTGGACGCTCACCACACCGTGGAGGACGCGGGCATCTGCCTGGGCAAGGCCATCCGCGAGGCCCTGGGGGATCGCTGCGGCATCCGCCGGGTGGGCAGCGCCTACATGCCAATGGACGAGGCCCTGGCCTTCGCCGCCATCGATATCAGCGGACGCCCCTACCTGGCCTGGAACGCGGAGTTCACCGCCCCCATGTGCGGCACGATGGACACCCAGCTGGCGGAGGAATTCTTCCGCGCCGTGACCGTCAACGCGGGCCTGACCGTCCACATGAACCTCATCGCCGGGCGCAACGACCACCACAAGATGGAGGCTCTCTTCAAAGCCTTCGGCCTGGCGATGCGGGACGCCGTGCGCATCGACGCAAGCATCGAGGGCGTGCTGTCCACCAAGGGCGCGCTGGATTAACCCCTCAGTCAGCTATCGCTGACAGCTCCCCTACAAAGGGGAGCCTCAGTTACTTAGCCTCCCCTTCGTAGGGGAGGTGGCTTCGCTGAAGCGAAGCCGGAGGGGGTGCAGCCCCAATGATCTCTGGAGGTGTTTTTCATGATCCTCTACCCCGCCATTGACATGCTGGACGGACAGGCCGTGCGCCTGCGCCAGGGCAAGCGCGACGACGTCACCGTTTTCGGCGATCCCGTTGAACTGGCGCAAACCTGGCGCGCCACCGGGGCCGAGTGGCTCCACCTGGTGGACCTGACCGCCGCCTTTGAGGGCAAGACCGCCCATCTGCCCCTCATCCGCGAGGTGGTGAAGGCCTTCGACGGCAATGTGGAGCTGGGCGGCGGCCTCCGCACGATGGAGGACATCGCCCTGCGCGTGGAGGCAGGCGTCAGCCGGTGCATCATCGGCACGGCGGCGGCGGAGAATCCCGCGCTGGTGGCGGAAGCCTGCCGCGCCTTCCCCGGCAAGATCGCCGTGGGCATCGACGCCAAGAACGGCCTCGTGGCCACCCGCGGCTGGGTGGAGACCTCCGCCCTCACCGCCGCCGAGCTGGCGCTGCGCATGCGCGACCTGGGCGTGACCACCGTCATCTACACCGACGTCAGCCGCGACGGCATGATGCAGGGCCCCAATGTGGCCGCCACCCGCCGCCTGATCGAGCAGACCGGCATGGATATCATCGGCTCCGGCGGCGTGAGCTGCCTGGACGACCTGCGGAATCTCCGCGATGCGGGCTGCGCCGGGGCAATCCTGGGCCGCGCGATGTACGAGGGCGCGTTCACCGTGGAAGAAGCGCTGGCCGCCATGAGGGAGGATTGACATGATCGACCGCACCATCCCCTTTTACCACATCATCATGCGGTGTGACCGCGTGCTGCCCATGGACATCAAGCTCCCCGAGGGCTACGCCATCCGCACCTACCAGCCCGGCGACGAGAACGCCTGGGCCGCCCTGGAGTGCGCCAACGGCGAATTTGCCACCCGGGAGGCCGCCGTCGCCCTGTTCACTGAACGTTACCTGCAGGACCCTGCATTGACGGAGCGCATCTTCTTTGCCGTCGCGCCTGACGGAGAGATCGTCGGCAGCGCCATCGCCTGGGAGCACGACCCCCGCGGCATGGGCGTGCGCGCCCTGCACTGGGTCGCGGTGCATCCGGAGCACCAGGGCAAGGGCCTGGGCAAAGCCCTGTGCCAGACCTGTCTGCGGCTTTTCCGCCGGGAGGACAACGCCCTGCCGGTCTATCTCCACACCCAGCCCTGGAGCTGGAAGGCCATCCTGCTGTACATCAAGCTGGGCTTCAAGCTGCAGCCCCGGGACGCCTTCTATGCCTACGAGAACCAGTACGCCCAGGCCATGGAGGCCCTGCGCGCCATCGTCACCGCGGAGCAATACGCGAAGATGGAGGCTGCCTCCTCTTTCGTGGCGGCGGATTTTGACCCCGCTGCCCTCACCTGGAACGACGCGGGCCTCATCCCCGCCATCGCCCAGGACGCATCCACCGGCGAGGTGCTGATGCTGGCCTGGATGAATCAGGAGTCCCTGCGCCTGACGCTGGAAAGCGGCTTTGCGACCTATTACAGCCGCAGCCGGCAGCAGCTGTGGAAAAAGGGCGAGACCAGCGGCCACACCCAGCGGGTCATCCGCCTGAGCTACGACTGCGACGGCGACGCCATTCTCATGCAGGTGGAGCAGATCGGCCCGGCCTGCCACACCGGCAAAAAGACCTGCTTCCACAACCCGGTGGCAGACGGCGCCATGCCTGCCACGGCGGGCATCATGGATGCCATCGAAACCACCGTCGCCGACCGCGCCGCCAACCCCAAGCCCGGCAGCTACACCAACTATCTGCTGGACAAGGGCGCGGAGAAGATCTGCAAGAAGGTGGGCGAAGAGGCCACCGAGGCCGTCATTGCCGCGATGAAGAACGACCCCGACGGCCTGGCCGGCGAGGTCGCGGACCTGCTGTACCACCTGGCGGTGCTGCTGCGCGCCCAGGGCGTGGAATGGCGTGACGTGTGGGAAGTGCTCAGGAAGAGGCATACCTGATGGCAGCAAATAAGGGATGCTCCGTATGGAGCGTCCCTTCTTCAATTTGCCTTTTTACCACATTTCATACAATAATTCGCCAGGGATGGATTGATTGTTTCACATTGCGGGCACACCCATTCATCATGAGTTGTAACACCGCGCGTTTGCTTTTCACCATTCGGAGCAATTCCCACATAAATTGCATGTAAAGTTTTCTGTATATCCATTGACTGGTTACACAGAAATTCAATACCGTCTGCCGTATCATCGCCATGATACATTTGACTTCTAATATACTCTAAATGGTGGCGAGTATATGAATTATGCTCGATCAGCACGCCAAATCCATACATCAACATATTGGGAATAAACGCAGCTATCACAGCAATCAAGAATACCACAATAGCGATAAAAAATGTGGTTCCACTAGCCGAGCCATTTGCAGCGCTCTCATATCCCACAGGGACGCTGACCAATATACTAAAGAAAATCAACTCTGCTACAGCAACCAGCAATACCTCCACAATGAAGAGAATAATTGCAATTCGCTTAATCCACGTCCCAACCTTTTCCTGCATGTGCAACGCCCCTTTCATTCATTTTATTGTATCATTTCACCCCTTGTATGTCAAGGATTTCGCGCCTTCGGGCGCGACCAAAGGGCTTTCCGATCGCCCTTTGGAAACCTTCGGGGCTTGCATGAATGAGAATTTTCCTGTATAATAGAAGCAACATACAAACGGGAGCTGATCCACATGTCCGCCGTGCGTGAACACGTTCTGTCCAATGGCATGACCATCCTGTGCTGGCACAACCCCTATCTTCATGGCGTGGAGATGGGATTGTACCTGCGCGCAGGCACGATCTATGAGACCGAGGAGACCCAGGGCGTCAGCCACCTGCTGGAGCATCTGTGCTTCCGCGGGCTGGGCGACCTCAACCATGAGACGCTGCAGCGCACCCTGAACCGCTTCGGCGCGGACATGGAGGGCATGACCACCGCCGAGGCCATCGTGTTCCGCCTGACCAGCCTGCCCCGCCACTTTGACGGCATGCTGGATGTGTTCACCAAGTTCTTCGCGCCCAATTTCTGGTCCCCGGAGGACATCGCGAAGGAAAAGGAGATCGTCATCCGGCAGATCGAACAGGCGGAGGAGGACTTTGACGAAACGGTGGACCGCGCCTGGCGTGAGACCCCGGCGGGCGTCTTCCCCCGGATGGGCAGCGCCGAGGCCATCGCAAACCTCGACAACGACACCATCTGGAACTGGCAGCGCCTGGTGTTCCAGCCGCAGAATGCCTGCCTGGTGCTGACGGGCAACTTCTCCATCGGCATGGAGGAGGCCGCCATTGAGGTGCTGGCCGGCCTTGACAACTACACCAGCGAGCCGCCCTTTGCCCAGCACATCCCCCTGGGCTTCTGCATGCGCGACGCCCAGAGCGACCTCATCGTCGATTCCGCCGATCCCGACAGCCAGGCCCAGGTTCACATCGCCTTTGACATCGACGAGGACAATGTTTTCCCCCTGGCCGCCCGCATCGTGGACGCCATCACCGCCGGCAACGACGACTCCATCCTCTTCCAGACCCTGCGGGAGGAGGAGGCCCTCGTCGCCGAGATCGAGAGCTACATCCAGGAGATGGGCCAGTTCCACCGGCTGGTCATCCGCTACGACGTCCGCCAGGAGAAGCTGGCCGAGAGCCTGCGCAAGGTGTTCAAGTACCTCCACCGGCTGAGCGTGTATGTGCGGCCCATCCGCCTGGAGCAGGTGCGCAGCCACTTCGCCGTGGGCCACGCGCTGACCCAGGACAATATCAGCGAAATGAACGAGCTGGCCGGCTGGGCCTGGGTGGCGGGGGATCCCTCCCGCGCCGACCTGGACGCGCAGGCGTCGCAGCTCAACGACCTGTCCGCGGAGGAGCTGCTGGACGCCGCCCAGACCATCTTCCGCCCGGAAAACCTGGTCATCTCCGTAGAGCGCGACCCCGAAATCGTGCAGGAGGACATGGGCGAGCTGTTCCGGGAGCTGCGCAGCCTCTTGTGACCACCCGCCATCAGCAAGCCACACACCGGCCTTCTCGTTTGTCGGGAGGGCCGTTTTCCCATCACGATCAAAGGAGGTGATCCCTACGGACGCAAAGGTTTACGAGGTGCTGGCCCTGGCCATGCGCTACTTTTTCACGCTGATGGGCGTGATGATCGTCTGGCGCGCCTTCTCCTGGCTGCGCAAGGATCGCCGCCAGACCCACAAGCGGCTCAGGCAGCTGCCGGACGCGGGCACCATCGGCATTTTCACCGTGGAGGCAGGCAGCGCCGACCTGGAGGCAGGCGAGGTCATCCCGGTGCCCCACGAGGGCGTGCTGGGCTATCTGCGCACCTGCGATGTGGTCGTCCCCGTGGATGATGTGGCCACCATCCACCTGGATTTCACCTTTGTGGACGGCAAGGGCCTGTACATCTACCCCCGCCGCGGCTGCGAGGCCATCGTGGACGGCATGCTCATCGCCCATCGCCGGGACGCCCGGCGCTGCCCCATGCAGCACGGCTCCACCCTTCAGATCGGCCAGGCGTTGCTGCGGCTTGGCGTATTCGCCGGCCTGGATGTGCAGGAGGCCCAGCCGCTTGCCCCCGACCCGGAGGACTTCCCCGGCGGCGAGGCCTGGCCACCGCCGCCTGCACCGCAGGAGCATCCCTGGCAGCCGGTGAATCCCCCGGTGCAGCCGCCCTACGCGCCGCCTTATCAGCCCGCAGATGCGCCATGGCAGGGAGGTGACGACGATGCGCCGTAAGGATCTGGGCAAGCCGCTGTCCAACGCAGTCACCGTCTTCTTCTTCAGCGCCTTCCTGCTGCTGTTCCTCAGGGATCTCAAGTGGCCGGGGCTGCTGCTGGCCTTCGCCGTGCCGATGGCCAATGTGCTCACCACCCGTCTGCTGCCCCGGCTGTTCCCATCGGACAAGCTGCTGCTGTCCCTGACCAACTTCCTGTGCGCGCTGGGCATCCTGGTGCTGTATGACACCAATCCCAGCTATGCCTATTCCCAGGCGGTGTACTACTTCATCGGCCTGGGCGCCATGATCGTCTGCATCTACATCGTGCGGCTGATCCGTTCCTTCCGCTTCCTTGTATGGCCGATGATGCTCGCTGCCCTGGCGCTGCTGGCGCTGCCGCTGCTCATCGGCAAGGAGACCTTCGGCGCGAAGAACTGGTTCTACGTCGGCGGGATCTCCGTGCAGCCCAGCGAGGTCGTCAAGCTGGTGCTGGTGATCGCCCTGGCCCGCTTCATGGCCGACCGGCGGATGCTCCCCTGGCTCTTCTTCTCCGTGGGGTGCCTGGGCATCCTCATGCTGCAGAAGGATCTGGGCACGGCGCTTTTGTACTTCTTCACCACGATCTTCCTGTTTTATGCCTCCACCGGCAACCTGGCCCTCACCGGCATCGGCCTGGCAGGCGGCGCAGGCGCGGCTGTGGCAGGATACCACATGTTCGCCCATGTCAAGCGGCGTGTGGCCATCTGGCAAAACCCCTGGAGCGACTACGATAACGCCGGCTATCAGATCATCCACAGCCTGATGGCCATTGCATCCGGCGGCCTCTTCGGCGTGGGGCTGGGGCTTGGCTCGCCCCGCACCATCCCCGTTTATCACACGGATTTCATCTTCTCCGTCATCTGCGAGCAATTCGGCCTTATCTTCGGCTGCTGCGTGCTGCTGATGTATGTGGCCATCATCTGGCGCGGCGCGGCCATCGCCATGTCCACACGCACGTCCTTCCACGGGCTGCTGGCCATGGGCATCACCGTGCTGCTGGGCCTGCAGACCTTCGTGATCATCGGCGGCGTGGTGAAGCTCATCCCCCTCACCGGCGTGACGATGCCCTTTGTGTCCTACGGCGGCACGTCGCTGGTATCCAGCCTGTGCCTCATCGGCCTTTTGCAGGGCGTGGCCTCGCTGAACGAGGACAACCTGAAGGAAGATCTCCGCCTCGCCACCCTGGGATAACGCACCCCTCTTTCCCTCCCCACCTTGGGGAAGGTGGCTTCGTGAGGTCGCCCTCGACCGAACGAAGACGGATGAGGCGTTCCTTTGCGGCTGGGCGAGCTGTTTCGGCGGAATCGGTGATTCCGCGAAAGGCGCGTGGGAGTTTTTCGGCCTGCGGGCCGGTGTCTCCGACGGCCAGGGCCTCCGCGGCCCGTATTCAACATTTGCTTCTCGTTTTCGCCTTCGGCGAAGTCCCCACCGGGGACACACTCTCAGCAAATGCCCCGTAAGGGTCACAGACCCTTAACCCTTTTTTCTGTCCCCTGGGGAGGTGGTTTTATCAAGCAGCAGCGATTCCGCTTCAAGCTCCTGGCGCTGCTCCTGTTCGGGCTCTTCGTCCTGCTGGCAGTCTACGGCGTGTATTCCATCAACACCTATGGCAACCGCTGGTTCGCCTATGCCCGCAATCCCCGCGTGCGCGAGCAGAAGGCCAACGTCACCGCCGGCAGCATCTATGACCGCAGCGGCGTCCTCCTGGCCTCCACCGTGGATGGCAAGCGCGTCTACCAGCCGGACGAGGCTGCCCGGCGCGCCATCGTGCATATCATCGGCGACAGCGAGGGACAGGTCTCCAACGGCGTGGAGGGCTTCCAGACGGCCTACCTGTACGGCTTCAAGGCGTCCCTGCTGGAAAGGCTGGGCGATCTGTTCTCCGATTCCCCCCGCCAGGGCGACGACGTCCACCTTTCCCTGGACAGCGCGCTCTGCACCGAGATCACCCGCTTCTTCGACACGAATTCCCTCACCCGGGGCAAGAACGGCGCGGCGGTGGTCTTGAATTACAGGACCGGCGAGGTGGTTGGCTCCGTCAGCCTGCCCTCCTTCGACCCGATGAACATGGGCAGCGTGGCCGCCGGCAGCGAGGTCTACTGGAACCGCGTCACCCAGAGCCTCTATCCCCCGGGCTCGACCTTCAAGGTGGTCACCACCGCCGCCGCCCTGGAGAACATCCCCGGCGTGGCGGACATGAAGATCACCTGCAACGGCGGGTTGGATGTGGACGGCCAGGCCATCCGCGATTACGGCAACGCCGTGCACACCTCGCTCACCCTCAGGCAGGCCTTCATGAAGAGCTGCAACAACATCTACGCTCTCCTCGCGCTGGACATGGGCGACGCGGCTCTTCGCAAAACGGCGGAAGGCTTCGGCTTCAACGCCAACTTCCTCTTCCGCGATCTCGTGGTGGAGAACAGCGCCTACCCCACCGGCACGCGAAGCCGCTTTGAGGTCGCCATGAGCGGCTTCGGCCAGTCGGCCATCGGCGCGACGCCCATGCACCTGTGCCTGGTGGCTGCCGCCATCGCCAATGACGGCGTGATGATGGAGCCCACCCTCCTGCTTAAAACCACTACCCCCACCGGTGCCGTCCGCGACGCCTTCGGCCCCAAGGTCTACCGCACCGCCCTGAAGCCTGACACCGCCGCCACGCTGCAGCAGTACATGCGCGCCGTGGTCACCGGCGGCACCGGCAGCCGCGCCTCGGTGGAGGGGCTGACCATCTGCGGCAAGACCGGCTCGGCGGAATCCAGCCGCAACGGCCGCGACGTCACCCACGGCCTCTTCATCGGCTACATCGACTCGCAGGAGCTGCCCTACGCGGTCTGCGTCGTGGTCGAGGACATCATCGACGGCGAAGGCGGCGGCTCCACCGCGGCCCCCATCGCAGGGGAGATTTTCCGCTACATCCGCGACCACAAGGAGACATTCGCCCAATAAGGAGGCCCGGCCATGATCAGCATCTGCCCCCGCTGTGCCAGCAACCGCTGGAACAAATCCGCCACCGCGACCCACATCACCTGCCCGGAGTGCGGGCACCGCTGGCCCTACCGCCAGGGCCGCCTGTACCTGCTGACCGGCTGCAGCGGCGTGGGCAAGACCACCACGGCCATTGCGCTCATGCAAATGCAAAAGGACTTTGCCGTGCTGGACGCGGACATGTTCTACATCCCGGATGACAGCGAGCTCATCAACGGCATGCAGGAGAAGGTCGCGAACCTCTCCGCCGCGCTGAACCAGCAGGGCCATGCCCTCCTCTGGTGCATGGCAGGCGGGCTGGACTGCATCAAGGCCACCTACCATCGCCAGTTCTTCTCCGGGGTGAAATGCCTCGCCCTCACCTGCGAGCCGGAGGAGCTGCGCCGCCGCATGACCGAAGGCCGCGGCATTACCGACGAAGGCTGGCTGAACGGCTCCCGGGATTACAATGCGTACTTCCGCACCCACGATGCGCTTGGCGACGTACACTTTGACACCCTGGACATCACCCGTCTGACCCCGGAGGAGGCAGCCCGGAAGGTGCTTGACTGGATGGCCAAGCAGATGTGAATACAAAAAGCCCCGCCAGGACAGAAAGTCTTGGCGGGGTTCGTTCATACTATCAGATGATTCCTTGCTGCTTCATTTGTACAGCGCCAACAATGAGGCATGCAATACCAACCAGCAGAATCGGGATTGCTATTTTGCAGGGGATCTTCACTACAAAACGGTTGATAATCAAGTACGCTGCTTCCATGATTAAACCGATCACAATGAACTTATTCATTATTCCGCCTCCTTCCTGCCCAGCAGCCGGCGCTTGAAGTGCTGCACCTTCGTCAGGCTGCCGCTGGCGTAGAGGATGCCCATCATCAGCGCCCAGAACATGATGCCCGTGCACGCGCCATCCAGAAAGCCCATCCAGAAGCTGCCCTTGATCTCCAGGAATCTCAACACCGTGCTGACGATGAGCGCTGCAATGCCGATCGTCAGGTAGACCAGCACAGTCGTCGTGATGCGCTTCTTCTCTTCATTGGAATATTCCGCCACCTTCAGGGCGGTCTCTTTCAAAACAGGGTCCATTTGCTCGCTCTTCCTTTCTCCGTCCAGCAGTTCACGCAGCTCCACCTGATAGTAATCGGCCAGCTCCATCAGCACGTCCAGGTCGGGCAGATTGCTGCCGGTCTCCCAACGGGAAACACTGCGCCGGGAGACGTTCACCATCTCCGCCAGCTGCTCCTGAGTGAGACCTTTTTCGCTGCGCAGCGTCTTGAGGAAGCTGCCGATTTTGACTTGATCCATTGGATCGTCCTCCTTTCGGGGATGAGCATACCGCGTTATCCCTGCAAAAACCAGGACACAGAGCGAGCAAAAGGCCTGTTTTTGCGGTGAGCCACGTTATGTCCCGCTGAAAAAGCAGTGTATATACGAAAAAAGAGCCGTACAAGACGGCTCTGATGGAGCGGTAGACGAGGCTCGGACTCGGGACCTCCTCCTGGGCAAGGTGGCGCTCTACCAAGTGAGCTACTACAGCAAAACCGAAAGCGCGGTGGATGGCAGATGGAGCGG
>X409_Impala__coassemble_471_pt1 | contig 18157 bp, 14 predicted proteins | sample X409_Impala__metabat2_high_PE_002 | metagenome-assembled genome bin X409_Impala
GCTGCATGGCAAAATCCAGGAAGGCCTTGAACTTGATCTCCCGGTTGCACAGCACGTCCGGGTTGGGGGTGCGGCCCGCGCGGTATTCATCCAGGAAGTAGCTGAAGACCCGTTCCCAGTACTCCTGGGCGAAATTGACGGCGTAATAGGGGATGCCGATGGTCTCGCAGACCTGGCGGACGTCGTTCCAGTCCTCCTCGGCGGTACAGACGCCGTCCTCGCCCTCTTCCTCCCAGTTTTTCATGAACACGCCGATCACGTCGTAGCCCTGCTGCTTGAGCAGCAGCGCCGCCACGGAGGAATCCACCCCGCCGGACATGCCCACCACAATGCGTTCTGCCATTTATTCCGCCTCCATCAGCCGCGCGATGACCCGCTGCGCCACTTCCTTGCCGATCTCCTCCGGGGTGCGGGTGGCGTCAACGACGATGAACCGCTCCGGATCCCGGCGGATGAGCTCGCGGTAGCCGGCCTCGGTGCGGGCATGGAAGGAATCCCCCGCCAGCTCCATCCGATCCAGCTCAGTGGCGGCGGCGCGGCGCTTCATGGACGTTTCATGGTCCACGTCCAGGTAGATGGTGGCCATGGGCATGGCGCCGTCCACGGCAGGGGCGTTGATATCCAGCACGCGCTGCACGCCCAGCTGCCGTCCGCCGCCCTGATAGGCCACGGAGGAATCCACAAAGCGATCACACAGCAGCACCTTGCCCGCCGCAACAGCCGGGCGGATGACCTGCCGCACATGCTGCGCGCGGGAGGCCGCATACAGCAGCGCCTCGGTGATATCGTCCATTTCGGCGTTGTTCTTGTCCAGGATGATGTCCCGGAGCTTCTCGGAGATGGGGCAGCCGCCGGGCTCCCGGCTCAGGACGAGCTCGAAGCCGAAGCGGTCGATCACGTCCGTCAGCAGGCGGATCTGCGTGCCCTTGCCGCTGCCGTCCAGGCCCTCGATGGACAGGAAAGCCCCCTCAGGAGCCTTCGCACCGGGGCAGAGGAAGTCGATCACGTCCTCCACCGCAGCACAGTATTGGGTGCAGCCGGCGGTACGCAGCTCCTCCTCGGAGCCGTAGCCGTAGCCCACGCCGATGGACTTCACCCCTGCGCCGATGGCGCCCTCCACGTCAAATTTGCGGTCGCCGATCATCCAGATCTCATCCGTCTCCGCATCCCAGCCCTCGGGCAGGGCATTGCGGATGAGGTCGATCTTGTCCGGGCGGTGATCGCCGTGGGGGCCGCAGATCTTCGTGACAAACTTATCCAGGCCGAAATGGGCCACCACGCGCTCGGAGGTCCTCTGCGGCTTGCCGGTGGCGATGCCGATGTACCAGCCCTCCTGCCTGAGGGTGCGCAGCAGCCTGCGGACGCCCGGGTACACCCGGTTCTCAAACAGGCCCTCCACATTGTAGCGCTCCCGGTAGGTCTCCACGGCCTTGTCGGCAGTGGCGTCATCCATGCCCATGTACTCCCGGAAGGAATACCCCAGCGGCGGGCCGATGAACTTACGCAGCGTCGCAGCATCCGGCTCGGGGAAGCCCAGCTTCTCCGCAGCATACCTCACGCAATTCCAGATGCCCTCCTCGGACTGAGTCAGCGTACCGTCCAGGTCAAAGATCGCACATTTACGCATGCACACACACTCCCTATGATAATGAAGACATTGTACCACACTTTCCGCCGGATGGCAATGAAAAAGGAGGCCGAAGCCTCCCTTTGCAAACGCTCATTCCGCCAGGGCGAAATTGTAGTAGTACTCCACTTCCGCCTCGCTGTCGTACTCGTACCAGGTCAGTTCGTTCCCGGGGTACATCATCAGGATCAGGCCGGTGCCATCCTGCACGCCGTTTTCATCCAGCATGAGGAAGTACATCACGCTGCTGCCGTCCTCCATGGTTTCCACCACACAGTCGCCCAGGTACGCCTCGGTCACCCCTTCGCTGGTCATTTCCATACGGCCTGCGCCGTCCTGGAGGGTGAGGGTGATGGTCAGCCCCATCTCCGTGCCCTCGTAAAAATCCTGGGTCATCGCGGCGTAATCGTAGACCTCCAGGTAGATGAAGCCCCATTCGCCGTTGAAGTCCGCCGCCGTCAGGCCGCCCAGGGGCGCGTACAGGGTGAAGATCAGCTTCATGCCGTCCTGCTCGGCCACCAGCTGGCCTTCCGTCAGGGTATAGGAATCCACCACGCCCTCGGCGTCAGTGGTAGTGATGCCGTTTTCGGTGACGGCCCAGGTGCCTGCCTGGGTCTCCTCCAGCATCGTCAGCGAGCAGGTGCCGTCCTCATAGAGCTCCACGAACGCGTCCAGCCCCAGGGTCGCAGGGTCGATCTGCATGCCGAGCATCTCCACCGCCGTCAGCACCCAGGTGCCGACATAATCCGCCGCGGCGGTCGTCTCCGCCAGGGCCGTGCAGCCCAGCAGCATAAAAGCCAGGAGCAGGGAAAGAAGTTTCTTCATCATTATTACCTCCTAATATTACGACCTCATCCAAGAGACCCGCTCACGCGCTCACGCGGGAGCTCTCCCCAAGGGAGAGCCTCCCCCTCTGGGGAAGGTGGCACCGCGCAAGTGCGGTGACGGACGAGGCTCCTTCGGCGGCAATCTGCCGCCCGGCACACCATCTCAATTCCGCATTACCCTATACCCTCCGGGGGCGCCTGTAGGCTATTATATCAGAAAATTCCGGGAAAGTCAAGCTTTTAGGAACGTTTGTTCTCTTAAATTTCTGTTACAGGATTGTTCTTCCTCCGCACTCGGCCTTGCCGCCCGGAGCGAACCGTGCTATAATGAAGGTTAACAAATCGCAAGCAAAGGAGCTGTCACCATGAGCATGCTCGATATCATCACAAAGAAGAAGCTCGGCCAGGAGCTGAGCCGGGACGAGATCGTTGAATTCACCCGGGGCGCGGCGGACGGCTCCATCCCGGATTATCAGCTGGCGGCCCTTTTGATGGCCATCCGCCTGAACGGCATGACCGCCCGCGAGACCACCGACCTGACCCTGGCCATGCGGGATTCCGGCGACGTGTGCGACCTCAGCGCCATCCCCGGCGTCAAGGTGGACAAGCACTCCACCGGCGGCGTGGGCGATACCACCACCCTGGTGCTGGCGCCCCTGGTGGCGGCCTGCGGCGTGCCGGTAGCCAAGATGAGCGGGCGCGGCCTGGGCCACACCGGCGGCACGCTGGACAAGATGGAGTCCATCGCGGGCCTCACCGTCAGCCTGACGGAGGAGCAGTTCGTCGCCCAGGTGAACGACATCGGCCTGGCCGTCATCGGGCAGACCGCCGCCCTTGCCCCGGCGGACAAGACCCTCTATGCCCTGCGCGACGTGACCGCCACGGTGGACAGCCTGCCGCTGATCGCCTCCTCCATTATGAGTAAGAAGCTGGCCTCCGGCGCGGACGCCATCGTGCTGGACGTGAAGACCGGCTCCGGCGCGCTGATGGAAACCGTCGAAAGCGCCATCGAGCTGGCCCGCGCCATGGCGGACATCGGCAAGCTCTCCGGCAAGCCCGTTCGGGCCATCGTCACCGGCATGGGGCAGCCCTTGGGCACCCATGTGGGCAATGCCCTGGAGGTCAAGGAGGCCATCGAGGTGCTCTCCGGCAAGGTCAAGGGCGACCTGCTGGAGGTGGCGCTGCTGCTGGGCAGCCACATGCTGGTGCTGGGCGGCCAGGCAGAGGACACGGTTTCCGCCAGAGCCATGCTGGCGGATGCGCTGGCGTCCGGCGCCGGCCTTGCCAGGCTGCGCGCGATGATCACCGCCCAGGGCGGCGACGCCTCCTGCGTGGATGACGTGGGTCTGCTGCCCCAGCCTGCCCTCATCCGGGAGATCAAGGTGGGCCGCGAGGGCTACATCTCCGCCATGGACACCGAGGCCCTGGGCTATACCGCCCAGGCCATGGGTGCAGGCCGTGTGCAGAAGACCGACCAGATCGACTACTCCGTGGGCTATATCCTGCCCGTGCGCATCGGCGATCACGTCACGGCGGATACCACGCTCTGCACCCTCTATGCCCGCAGCGAGGCAGACGCCGCCAAGGCAGAAGCTGCCATCCGCGCGGCCATCACCATCGGCGATGCGCCCGTCGAGCGGCCCCCGCTGTGGTACGCCGTGGTCACCGCGGATGGGGTGGAGAGGGCAGCCTCATCCGTCATCCGCTGACGCGGATGCCACCTTCCCCGTAAACGGGGAAGGAAAAGGCTCCGGTGCAACCCTGCGTACCGTAGGGGAGGGGCTTGCCCCTCCCGCAACTCCGCGTACCGTAGGAGCAAGCAACGCTCGCCCGTGCGACCTCTCAATCCCGCAAGAGACCCCCTCAGTCCGCTTGCGCGGACAGCTCCCCCCAAGGTGGAGCCTCAATTACCATAGGCGAGGGGCTTGCCCCTCCCGCAACCCCGCGTACCGTAGGAGCAAGCAACGCTCGCACGTGCGACCTCTCAATCCCGCAAGAGACCCCCTCAGTCCGCTTGCGCGGACAGCTCCCCCCCAAGGTGGAGCCTCAATTACCGTAGGGGCGGCGATCTCCCGCCCCAGGAGGCAACCATGAACATCAAACAAACCCTTGCGCCCCATTTCGCCCCGCACCTCCGCCTGAACGACGTGGACGTTGATCCCGCCGACATCCGGGCCATTCTCCTCAATGAGGTCGTGCCCGCCGACCCCGCCCAGGATTTCTACGGCGAAAGCGGCGAGGAGTACCTGTCCACCGTGCTGCCCCTGTTCCGGCAGTCCAGCCTTGACGTGCAGGGCATCCGCGACATCCTGGACATGGGCGTGTACATCACCAACGCGGTCAAAACGCCCAAGACCGCCTACGCCGTCGAGAAGTCCGCCATCGAGGAAAGTCTCCCCTGCCTGGAGGCCGAGCTGGCCCTCTTCCCCAACGTGCAGGTCATCCTGCTGTGCGGCGACGTAGCCAAGAAGATGGTCAACATGATCGTCAAAAAGGCCACGAAGAAGAACGTCATCCCCTCCGGATCCACCTACAAAATCCGCAGCGAACAGTTTTTCTGGGGCGACATCCGCGTGATGCCCTCCTATATCATCACCGGCGGAAATCTGCTGATCGAGAAATCCAAGGTGCGGATGATCACCGAGGACATTGCCGCCATGGCAGAGATCATCCGCCGCTAATCCAAAGAAACCGAGGCGAATCCCCTTATGAACAAGCTCTTCCTCAAGGGCGTGAAGCACGGGCTGCCCATCGGGCTGGGCTATTTGTCCGTGTCCTTCGCCTTTGGCATGCAGTGCGTGGGCGGCGGACTGACCGTGCTGCAATCGCTGCTGATCTCCATGACCAACCTGACCAGCGCGGGCCAGCTGGCGGGGCTGCAGGTGATGCTGGCCGGCTCCTCGCTGATCGAGATGGCCGCGACCCAGTTCATCATCAACCTGCGCTATGCGCTGATGGGCCTCAGCCTGTCGCAGAAGCTCGGCCCGACCATGACCACGCCCCGGCGGATGTTCTTCGCCTTTGCCAACACGGATGAGATCTTCGCCGTGGCCTCCGCCCAGCCGGAAAAGCTGCACCACCACTACCTCTACGGCCTGATGCTGATGCCCTGCATCGGCTGGTCGCTGGGGACGCTGCTGGGCGCGGCGGCGGGCGCGGTGCTGCCGGAATTCGTGTGCAATGCGCTGGGCATCGCCATCTACGGCATGTTCCTGGCCATCATACTGCCCCCGGCGCGGAAGGAAAAGCCGGTGCGCATCGTGGTGCTGATCGCCATTGGCGTCAGCCTGCTGTTCAGCTGCACGCCGGTGCTGAACCGGGTGTCCGGCGGCTTTGTGGTGATCATCTGCTCGGTGGTCGCGGCGGCGCTGGGCGCATGGCTCTTCCCGGTGAAGGAGGAAGGGGGCGCCCGCGCATGACCTGGCCGAGCTACCTGCTCTATCTGGCGGTGATGGCCGGCGTGACCTACCTGATCCGCATGCTGCCGCTGACGGTCTTCCGCCGGGAGATCAAGTCCGTCTTTCTCCGTTCCTTCCTATACTATGTGCCCTACGCGGTGCTGGCGGCGATGACTATCCCCGGCATCCTCACCTCCACCGGAGACGTCCGCACGGCAATCGCGGGCCTCATTGTGGCCGTGGTGATGGCCTGGCGCGGGATGTCGCTGCTGTCCGTGGCCATCGGCGCGTGCGTTGCCGCCGCCGCGGCGCAGGGGCTGCTGATGCTGCTGTAACCTCCCCCAAGAAAGGATGACCCACACGATGAAAATGTCCTCCGCAGAGCGCGCGCAGATGATGCTGACCGCGCCGGTCTCCCGCATCATCCCCAAGCTCGCCATCCCCACCATCATTTCCATGCTCATCACCAGCATCTACAACATGGCCGACACCTATTTCGTCAGCCAGATCAGCACGGCGGCCTCCGGCGCGGTGGGCGTGGTGTTCTCGGTGATGGGCGTCATCCAGGCGATCTCCTTCACCCTGGGCATGGGCTCCGGCGCGCCGCTGAGCCAGGCGCTGGGCTCCGGCAAGCAGGAGGAGGCCCGCACGCTGGCCAACGTGGGCTTCTTCACCGCGCTGATCATGGGCGTGACCATCCTCATCCTGGGCAATGCGTTCATTGAGCCCATCGTGGGGTTCCTGGGCGCAACGGAGACCATCGCGCCCCACGCCATGGCCTACGCCTCCTACATCTTCTACGCCGCGCCCTTCATGATGTGCTCCTTCGTGATGAACAACCACCTGCGCTTCCAGGGCCTGGCGACCTACGGCATGGTGGGCATCACCACCGGCGGCATCCTGAACATGCTGCTGGACCCCATCTTCATCTTTGATGGCGGGACGAAGCTTTTCGGCTTCCTGACGCTGCCCTTCGGCTTCGGCCTGGGCACCGCCGGCGCGGCCATCGCCACGGCGCTGAGCCAATTTGTGAGCTTCTGCATCCTGCTGATGCAGTGCAATCTGCGCAAGGATACCATCTCCATCCACCCGCGCTACTTCCGCCCCACCGGCAAGCTCCTGGGGAAGATCCTCTACATCGGCTTCCCCTCCCTGGGCCGCCAGGGCATCGCCAGCGTGGCGAATATCCTGCTCAACAACACCGTGCTGGCCTGCGTCACCCCCCTGCTGCAGGACGCTGCCATCTCCGCCGTGTCCATCACCAGCCGGTTCGTGATGTTCATCAACTCCTCGGTGATCGGCTTTGGCCAGGGCTTCCAGCCGGTGTGCGGCTTCAACTACGGCGCAGGCCAGTACAGCCGGGTGCGGAAGGCCTTCTGGTTCTCGGTGAAGGTCACCACCGTCATCCTGCTGGTGCTGGGCGTGATCGCATTCATCTTCGCCGAGCCCATCGTCACCGCCTTCCGCGCGGACGACGCGGAGGTCATCCGCATCGGCACCACGGCCCTCAGGCTGCACCTGTCCACCATCCCGCTGTGGGGCTTCATCGTGATGGGCAACATGTACACCCAGTCCATCGGCTACGGCGGCCGGGCCACGCTGCTCTCCGCCTCGCGCCAGGGCCTGTTCCTCATCCCCGCCCTGGTGACTCTCCCCCGCGTGCTGCCCCTGGCGGAGGAGAACGTGCCCTTTGCCGTCGCCGCCGCCCAGCCCGTGGCGGATGTGCTGTCCATGGTGATGGCGATCATCATCGTGATGAGCATATTGAAGCAGTTCAAGCAGAAGAAGGATAAGCCGCTGCAAAACTGATCCCCAAACAAAACAATCCCCCGAAGCTGTTACGCTCCGGGGGATTTTCATATCAGTCTTCCAGCACAAAGGGCGCCAGGGGCAGATAAGGGGCATACTCGCTGAAGACATGCACCTTGGCCCAGTTCACCCAGGCGTAGCGGGCCTTCACGGGGTGGGGCACAGCGTCGGAGGTCAGGTGGATGCGGTGCCAGTCGATCTCGGCCTGGGCGGGGTGGTAAATGCCGTCCTCGCCGGCGATCTCGAACAGGTCAGGCGTGCCGCGCCGGGCCTTCACCGGGCCGGTAAGCTCCACCGTCAGCACATTGCCGCAGGTGGACTTGCGCATCGCCCAGGGCTGGGCAGGCTGCCGGTGGGTGAAGTTCTCCAGGAACAGCCGCGCCAGGCGCTCGCCAGGCTTCTGCTTGTCCACCGGGTGGATGTTGCCATGCTCGCCCGCGTCGATCAGCACCGCCAGGTAGCTGTCGCGCAGGGCATGCCAGGCTTTCTCCTGCTGCTGGCGCAGCACGGCCCAGCGGCGGTCGTCCTCCTTGGCGTTGGCGTCGATGTACATGGGCAGCTGCACGTTGTAGAAGGGCAGCTCGGCATCGGCGAAGATCTCGCGCCAGCGGGTGACCAGGGTGATGAGCAGCTCGCCGTAATCCGCCGCGCGGCCCTCGTCGCTCTCGCCCTGATAGAACAGGATGCAGCTGAGCGCCATGGGGGCGATCATGTCCACCATGCTGCGGTGGAGCTGGCCGGGCCGGTAGGGCGATCCGGGGCCGATGGGCGGATGCCAGGGGCACACGCCGGCCTGGGCCTCAATGTCGGCCCATTCGATGCCGGGATCAGCCTCCTTGAGCTTGGCGACCTTGGTATTCCACTCGTCCATCTCCGCCTGGAACGCGGCTTGCTGCTGCTTCCAGGTCTCCAGGGTGATGCCCTCGATGGTGGCCTCGTATTCCTCGGCAGCCTTCAGCGCGGGGACGCTGCGGTGCAGGGCCACGTCGTCCATCCAGGAGAGAATGGACGTGCCGCCCCAGTTGCACCCGACGATGCCCACCGGGAAGCCGGTCTTCGCCCGCAGCTGCCTGGCAAAGAAGTAGGCCACGGCGCTCATGTCGCCGCCGATATGGGGGGCGATCTTCGTCCAGTGGGCCGCCTCATGGGCAGCGAGGCCTTCCTCGTCCAGCACGGACACCCGGGGCACGTTGAAGTAACGCAGGTCGGGATCATCGTGGATCTTGATGATCTCCTGGCCGTTTTGGGCATTCCACAATCCCCACTCCATGTTGCTCTGGCCGCCCGCCATGAACACAAAGCCGGTGACCAGGTCGTTGGCCGTGAAGGTCATGGTATCGGAGGTGAGCGTCAGGGTGAAGGGCCCCGCGCCCAGGGTCTGGGGCGGCAGGTGGATGAGGAAGCGGCCATCCCTCGCGGTGGACATCCCCTGCCCGGTGACGGCGCCGTCCCGGGCAGTCAGGGTCGCCCGGATGGTCTCGCCCTCATCCGCCGTGCCGAAGATGCGCAGCTCCTTGCCGATGGGCAATATGGCGTGGTCGCCAAACAGCGGCGATACCTTGAACATACGCGCGCCCCCTTACTTGTTCAGGTACTTCAGGTTCTTCTCGATCAGCTCGCAGCGCTGCTTCACGCAGTCCACCGAGCGCAGGGGATCTTCCGGGGTGTTCAGCAGATAGTCGCACAGGCGGCCGATATCGGTCTGGGCCACATGCAGGCGGGTATCGGAGGAGGCGTAGTAGATATACACCTGGCCGTCCTCATCCGCGATGGCACCGTTGGTAAACACCACGTTGCTCACGTCGCCGATGCGCTCGTGGCCCAGGGGGCCCAGCAGCATGCCGGAGGGCTCCGCGATGACCTTCGCCGGGTCGTTCAGATCGGTCATGAAGGCATAAAGCACATAGCGCAGACCGGCGGCGGTGTTGCGCACGCCATGGGCGATGTGGATCCAGCCCTTGTCGCACCTGATGGGCACCGCACCCGCGCCGTTCTTCGATTCGGTGATGGTGTGGTACCTGCGGGCAGAGATGATCTTCTCCTCGTCGATGACGGCGTTGGTGATGTCCTCGCACAATCCGAAGCCGATGCCGCCGCCGCTGCCCGTCTCGATGAAATCGTCCATCGGGCGGGTGTAGAAGGCGTACTTGCCCTCCACGAACTCGGGATGCAGCACCACGTTGCGCTGCTGAGGACTGCGGAGGGTCTTCAAATTGGGCAGACGCTCCCAGGTTTCCAGGTCCTTCGTGCGGACGATGCCGGCGGCAGCCACCGCGGCGGACAGGTCCGCGTTGTCGGGATCCTTGCTTTCGGAGCAGAACACGCCGTAGATCCAGCCGTCCTCATGCTGGGTGAGGCGCATGTCATATACATTTGTTTCTTCGGCACAGGTGTCGGGCAGCACCACGGGGTAATCCCGGAAACGGAAGCCCTCGGTGGGCTTGTCGCTCTCCGCCACGGCGAAGAAGGACTTGCGGTCCTGGCCCTCCACGCGCACCACCAGGCAGTACTTGTCCCCCACCTTGAGCGCGCCGGAATTGAACGTGGCGTTCACCGGGAGGCGCTGCATCATGTAGGGATTGCTCTCCGGGTCAGCGTCGTACATCCAGAAGGGCGGGATGTGCTGGCGGGTCAGCACAGGGTTCTCATACCGGGTGAACAGGCCGTTGTAGAAGCGCTCATTGACCGGGTTGGGCCGGGAGATGACGCGCTCGTAAGCCTCCATCAGGGAGGCGAAGGAACGGGATTTCATTGTCGTACCTCCAATGAAAATTCGGAATTATGAATTCGGAATTATGAATTTAGTTTGTTTGCCAAATCATCGTCCTCAGTAGCGCACACTCCCAATTCCTAATTCATAATTCCTAATTCCTAATTCACAATTAGTAGTCCACGTCCGCCACGTCATCGCCCCACTGCAGATCAGAGTGCTCCTTGATGTAGGCGACGATCTCGTCCACGGTGGTGAATGCCAGGCCCACGTTGGTGTCCGCCGCGCCGTAGTAGATGGCGATGCGGCCGGTGTCGGGATCCTGCAGGGTGGCGCAGGGGAACACCACATTGGGCACGAAGCCGGTGGTCTCGTAATCCGCCTCGGGGGTCAGCAGGTGGTTTTCGCAGCGGTAGAGCACCTTGCTGGGCTCGTTGATATCCAGGATGGCGCCGCCCATAGAGTACACAAAGCCGTTGCAGGTGGTGGCCACGCCGTGGTAGAACAGCAGCCAGCCCTCGCTGGTCTCAATGGGGGCCGCGCCGGAGCCGATCTTGACGCTCTCCCACCACTTGGAGCCGCGGCCCATGACGTGACGGTGATGTCCCCAGTACTCCATGTCGGGGGATTCGGACACAAAGATGTCGCCGAAGGGGGTGTGGCCGGAGTCGGAGGGGCGGGACATCATCTTGAACATGCCATTGATCTTGCGGGGGAAGAGCACGGCGTTGCGGTTGAAGGGGATGAAGGGGTTCTCGATGCGGGTGAAGGTCTTGAAGTCCTTCGTCTTGGCCATGCCGATGGACGCGCCGAAGAAATCGGTGCACCAGATGATGTAGTAGGTGTCATCCACCTTCACCAGGCGGGGATCGTAGGCATAGTGGGGCATCTTGGGGTTGCCGTTCTCATCCACGAAGGGCACCTTGTTGCGCTCCACGTCCCAGTGGATGCCGTCCTTGGAGTGGCCCAGGTACACATGGGGCACGCCGTTGACCTGCTCGCCGCGGAGAACCGCGATGTAGCCGTCCTCCCACGGCACCACGGCGGAGTTGAAGATGCGGGCGATCTCCGGCACGGGGTTGCGGCCCATGACGGGGTTGCCGGTGTAGCGCCACACGGGGGCGGCGGTCTTCAGGTCGGCGGGCTTATCCTGCCAGGGGATGTTGGGGAGGGAGTTGCAGCCAAGGATCTTCACAGACATGTTGATTTACCTCTCTTCTATATTGATTGTGGGGTCACAAAGGGGAAACAGAATCGCGGTACACGCCCTCGCCGCCCACGATGATGCGGCACGGGGGCTGGTCATCGCCCCGGCAGCGGTCGATCACCCGCTGGATGGCGATGCGGCACATGGCAGCGGTATCCACCCGGTAGGTGGTCAGGGGCAGGGAGCCGGGCATGTTGTTGAAATCGTCAAAGCTGACGATGGATACGTCCTCCGGCACGCGGCAGCCGCATTTTTGCAGCTGATCGATGAATGACCGGGCGACGATATCGCAGTTGCACACAAAGGCGGTGGGCAGCTTCTGCGGCAGCGCCGGGGGAAGGATGACATTGGCCTCGCTGCGGTCCGGGAGGATACATTCCGGGCGGACAGGAAGCCCATGGCGCAGCATCTCCGCCGTGAAGCCCAGGTAGCGCTCCATGATGGAGCTGGTGGCCTTCACGCTCCCGAGGAAGCCGATATCCCGGTGGCCCCGGTCGATCAGGTGGCGGGTCATCTCCGCCATGCCGGCAATGTTGTCGCCCACCACCGCATCCATGGGGATGGCGGGATAGTGGAAGTCCAGCGCCACCACCGGCAGCGGCTGCGCCGCCAGCAGGGCCGCATATTCCTCCGCAGGCTGCCCCAGGAGGATGAGCGCATCCACCTTGCTGCTGCGCAGCAGGCCGGGCAGCGTGCGGGTGCGCTGCATGTCCTCCGTCACCAGCTCCAGCAGGCCGAAGTGGCCGCTCTCGGTGATCGTCTGCAGCAGCTGCTTGTAGAACATGGCGTAGAAGGTATCATTGGAGAAGAAGGTCTCCGGCACCAGGATGCCGACGTCGATGCCCTTGTCCGCCGGGGCGGGCTGCTTGGGGTTGATGTAGCCCGTTTCCTCCGCCAGGGCGATGATGCGCCGGCGCATCTCCTCGCTCACGCCGGGCTTGCCGGAGAGGGCCTTCGCTATCGTCACCGCGCTGACGCCCAGCGCCTTGCCCAGGTCACGCATGGTCACGCCCATGAGCCTCCCTCCTTTCGATAAATCCGGAATCAAGAATCGGCCTTCAGCGTCCAGCTGATGCTGGCTGCGTCGCCCCAGGGCAGGCGGACGCTCACGCCCAGGTGCATCAGCTCGGAGCCGGAGTAGCATTCGCCGGTCTCCTCCACCGTGTAGAGCTTGTTTTCGTCCAGGCCGCGCAGCTTCACCAGGATGGGCGCGGTGCCGGACTTGGCCAGCGCGCGGGTCAGCATGAAGACCGCCTCGGTCTTGTCCGGGCTGACGGTGATCCAGGCGGTGTCGTTGCCCTCGTAGGGGGAGAGCAGGCGGTGGAAGTCGCCGTAGAGCAGCGTCGGACGCAGCGCCTTGACGCGCTTCACCTGCTGGCGCACCTTGTCCAGGTCCTCGGCGGAGAGGGTGTTCAGGTCCAGCTCATAGCCGAAGCAGCCGGACATGGCCACATTGCCGCGGGTCTCGATGGGGGTGATGCGCCCGGTCTGATGATTGGGCACGGCGGATACATGGCTGCCCATGGCGAAGGGCGGGAACACCATCGAGGTGGAATACTGGATCTGGCAGCGGCACAGGGCGTCGGTGTTGTCGGAGGTCCAGGTCTGGGGCATGTAATGCAGCATACCCATATCGAAGCGTCCGCCGCCGGAGGAGCAGCTCTCAAACAGCACATCCGGGAACTCGGTGACGAGCTTTTCCAGCACGCGGTAGAGGCCCAGCATGTAGCGGTGGGGCAGCTCCTTCTGCTGATCGGCGGGCAGAAGCGCCGAGCCGATGTTGGAGAAGTTGCGGTTCATGTCCCACTTGACGTAGTCGATACCGTCCTCCCGCAGGTGGGATGCAACGCACTCGTACACATAGTCCTGCACGTCCTCGCGGGACAGGTCGAGGGTCAGCTGCTGGCGCTGCTGGATGGGCTCGCGGCCCGCGATGTGGATGGCCCAGTCCGGGTGCTTTGCGTACAGGTCGGACTTGGGGGAGATCATCTCCGGCTCGAACCAGAGGCCGAATTTCAGGCCCATGGCATGCACCTGATCGGTCAGGTGCTTGAGGCCGTTGGGCAACTTCTTCTCATCCACATACCAGTCGCCCAGGGAGGTGGTGTCGTCGTCCCGGTGGCCGAACCAGCCGTCGTCCAGCACGAAGAGCTCCACGCCCACGTCCGCCGCGGTGCGGGCGATCTTGAGCAGCTTTTCCTCGTTGAAGCCGAAGTAGGTGGCCTCCCAGTTGTTCAGCAGGATGGGCCTGGGCGCATGGGCGAACTTGCCGCGCACCAGATGCGACCCGCAGACGCGGTGGAACTGAGCGCTCATGCCGTCCAGGCCCGCATCGGAGTACACCGTCACGGCCTCGGGGGTGTGGAAGGTCTCACCGGGGGCGAGCTTCCAGGCGAAATCCACATCGTTGATGCCCAGGAACACGCGGCTGTTGCGGCCGGGATCCACATGCACGCTGGCCTTGAAGTTGCCGGAGTACACCAGCGCCGCGCCGATGGCCTCGCCGCGCGCCTCGGTGGTCTCGGGGCGGCAGAGGAAGAGCGCGTTGGAGGCATGCAGGCTGGTCGCGCCCTTGAGGGAGGAAACGCCCTGCTCGCCCATCGTGAGCGGGCGGCGGAACAGCTCCCGCTCGCGGCTCCACGCGCCGGTGAGGGTGATGAGGTCGTAGCGGCTGTCGGGCAGCTCCAGGCAGAGGGAGTACGCCCGCTCGATCACCAGGTCGGCGTCGGAAGCATTGTGCAGCGATGCCGCGCGCACCACGCCCGCCACATCGTCAAAGAGGGAGTAGCTCAGCGTGGCGGCAAGGCCGATGAGCTCGTCCTCCAGGTGGAGCAGGAGCGTTTTGGCGTTGTCGCCGAAGGTGGCGGGCAATCCGGGGATGCCGGGCTTGCCGTCTGCCACCTCCCAGCCGGTGACCCGCAGATCCGCCGAGCGGGTGCCGTCCTTCTGCCGGACGGTCAGCGCACCCTCCCGCAGATCGCCCAGGCCATGGGAGGGGTACTCATGGGGCGTGTGATCCAGCGCGCAGTTGTGGGGCCACCACTTGCCGTCGGTGGGCAGGTCATAATGGCGCAGGATGGCGGCGGGGTTGATGCTTTCGATCCGCTTGCCGAAGTACAGGTGGGCGGGAACGCCGCCCTCCAGCACATAAATGATGTAGGAAATATAGTCGTTGCGCAGGTGGAGAAGGTTGTCCTTGATGATGATCTCGGTCATAAATTTCTACTCCGATAACACTATTTCAGATGCATGGGTTTCGCGCCTGCGGGCGCGACCAAAGGGCTTTCCGACATCCAACATCGTTTGAAGCTTTGCCTTCGGCAACTCCCCACCGGGGAGTCGCTTCTGCACGATGCCCTTTGGAAACCTTCGGGGCAACTCTTTCTTATTGGTTGTTCTCGATCATTCTCAAACACATGCGGCCGTTGTGGTAGGGGCACTTCCATTCCTCGACAATGGGCTTGTCGGTGGGCACGCCGTTTTCATCCACAGACCAGAACCACTCGCTGCCGGGGCGGGGGTCGGAGATCACGCGCTTGACGTATTCCCACTGCTGGGCCAGGCGCTCCTGCCACACCGGATCGCCGGTGAGCTTGCCGGCCTCGTTGAAGCCCAGGATGGTCTCGGCCTGCACCCACCAGACGCGGGTGTGCTCCACCTCGCCCTCGACGATCTCGTTCTCCATGCCGTGATCGGTGAAGGCGCGCTCGCAGGTGGCCTCCGCCAGGGCGATGCACATATCGCGGTAGGGGGCGCGCTCATCCTCGGGGATGAGGGCCTCCACGGCGTCCCACATCAGCCAGCTGGCCTCGATGTCATGGCCGTAGCTCTGCATGTCCAGCAGGCTCCGGTAATTGCGGTCGTAGAAGACCTCCAGGCGGCGGGCCGGCTCGTTGTACATCACGTTGAGGAAGCGCTCCAGGCACCTGACGCCGGCCTGGCGGACGGCTTCATCGGGCACCGCGCGGTAGAACTCCGCGTAGGCCTCCAGCACATGCAGGAGGGTGTTCATCGTGCGCTCGGCGACCTCGCCGCGCTCCATCAGCGTGGGATTATCGGAGAGCTTCTCGTTGCCCACGGGCACGAAATCCGGCTCGAAGGCTTCGCCGTAGCCGCCCTCGTCGGAGCAATTCTCCTCGATCACCCGGAACAGGCGGAAGGCGCGCTCCCTCGCGGTGTAGTAGAGGGGGTCCGCCTTGCCCGCCGCGCGCATATACGCCGCCAGGCCATAGATGGCGAAGGCCTGGCAGTAGGTGTGCTTGGTCTTGTCCAGCGGGAAGCCGGAGGCATTCACCGACCAGTACACGCCGCCGCGGGCATGATCCTCAAAGCGCTCCATGAATCGCAGGGCATGGCGGGCGTAATCGAGGTATCTGTCCTCCCCCAGCACGCGGGCAGCGGTAGCGAAGGTCCACAGCACGCGGCTGTTGAGGATGCAGCCCTTGTGGGCGTCCGCCTGCACGTTCAGGTCCTTGTCCACATAGCCGTACCAGCCGCCCTGGTCCCAGTCGGTCAGCTTCTCCCAGAAGGGCAGGATCTTCTCGGTCAGGTGCCGCTTCATCTCGGTTACCAGCATGGGTTAATCCCCCTTTGTTGTTAAGTCGTGTAACTTTCGCATTTATTATACGACAGCTCATCCGCCCTGTCAACAGGGTTTTTGTTGTGATTTCCGACTTTCTTCCGCCCATCGCACACATCCCGCAGGGTTACAACTGATTAACAAACATTCCACTCCGGAGGAGATTTTTCCGCCCTCCCGCTTGCCTTTTGCCTTTGGCCGTGATACACTATGCTGTGAACGACATGCTCCGGGAGGCGGATACCATGCGGAAGAAGATCCTCAAAGCGCTGCTGATCCTGCTGGCGATCACGACCGCCGCGCTGGCTGCGATCTGCGCAAATCACCATATCCGGCTGCACCGGGAAGCGCCGCTGCGCACGCCGCTGGGCCGGCTCGTGGAGGTCAACGGCCACCGCATGAGCCTGTACGCCGGGGGCGACGGCGCCCGGACGCTGGTGTTCCTCTCCGGCGGCGGCACCAGCTCCCCCATCCTGGATTTCAGAACCCTGTGCGACACGCTGACGGAGCATTGCCGGGTCGTGGTGGTGGAGAGATTCGGCTACGGCTTCAGCGACGTGGTGGATACGCCGCGGGATATCGCCTCCATCCTGGCTGACACCCGCGCCGCGCTGTCCGCAGCGGGCATCCCCGGGCCCTATGTGCTCTGCCCCCACTCCATGTCCGGCCTGGAGGCCCTCTATTGGGCCCAGCAGTATCCCGATGAGGTGGAAGCCATCATCGGCCTGGACATGGCCGTCCCCCGGGCGTATGAGGACTACCGGATCAGCCTGCCCATGCTGAAGCTCGGCCAGATCGCCGCGCGCCTGGGCGTGACCCGCCTGCTGCCCGGCGTTGCCGAAAGCGACGCCATGCGCCACGGCACGCTGACGGAGCATGAGAAGGACGTCTGCCGCGCCGTGTTCTTTGCGCGGACCTCCACAGTCACCATGCTGAACGAAGTCCGCCATGTGCAGGAGAACGCACGGATCGTCCGGCAGGGCGGCGTACCGCAGCTCCCGATGCTGCTGTTTGCATCCAACGGCAGCGGCACCGGCTGGGACGCAGACGCCTGGCAGGCTTATCAGCGGGACTTCCTGCAGGGCGTGGACAACGGCCGCCTTGTTCAGCTGGATTGCCCCCACTACGTCCACAACCACGCATACGCCGCCATCAGCCGGGAGATCCTCGCCTTCCTCGCCGAAGCGCCACGCTGATCCCTGCGGCGCAGAAAAATCCCCCGCATCCGCCAGGCGCACAAAAAAATCCGCAAACACAGCAATTTCCCGCTTTACAGACAGGGCGCATTTGCGTATAATAATCCTGTTATCCAATGTGTAAGATCCCGACTTCGACAAGATACAGGAGGTCTTCCCCATGAGCATTTTTCTCGATAGCATGAAGCGCCCCGACGACATGGCGCGCATCACCACCCCCGAGCTGGCCAAGAAGTTCCTGGACGAGGTGATCCCCGCCGTGCAGGCCCAGGTCGGCTCCAGCAAGGTGCTGCTGGCCCTCTCCGGCGGCGTTGATTCCTCCGTCGTGGCCGCCCTGCTGGTCAAGGCCATCGGCAAGCAGCTGGTCTGCGTGCACGTCAACCACGGCCTGATGCGCAAGGGCGAGAGCGAGCAGGTGATCGAGGTGTTCCGCAACCAGATGGACGCCAACCTCATCTACATCGACGCCACCGACCGCTTCCTGACCAAGCTGGAGGGCGTCGCCGAGCCCGAAAAGAAGCGCAAGATCATCGGCGGCGAGTTCATCGAGGTCTTCGCCGAGGAAGCCTCCAAGCTGGAGGGCGTGGATTTCCTGGCCCAGGGCACCATTTATCCGGACATCCTGGAGTCCGACGGCGGTGTGAAGGCCCACCACAACGTGGGCGGCCTGCCCAACGGCATGACCTTCACCCTCTGCGAGCCCGTGAAGCTCCTGTACAAGGACGAGGTGCGCGTGGTCGGCGAGGCCCTGGGCCTGCCCCACGACATGGTGTACCGTCAGCCCTTCCCCGGCCCCGGCCTGGG
>X409_Impala__coassemble_475_pt1 | contig 17945 bp, 25 predicted proteins | sample X409_Impala__metabat2_high_PE_002 | metagenome-assembled genome bin X409_Impala
GAGAAGGTCTTGCTTGCGAGCCTTCGGACAGGAGTTCGACTCTCCTCAGCTCCACCATAACGCGCTCAGTCGAACACCTGAAGCTGTATCTTGCAGCTGGGGTGTTCGTGCTGGACGTAATCATCAAGGCACCGGAGTGATCCGGTGCTTTTTGCTTGTCGTTCAAATACGATCAATCGGTACTTGCAACCGCTCCGCCGCAGCTCTGCAGATATCTTTATGCACCTCGATACCAACCGCATCGTATCCCTCCAGCTGCGCAGCGGCGAGGGTACTCTTGAGCGCCTCCCCGAAATTCTGTGCTTGGGGAAAACGTGCCCCCACATCCGTGCACCTGCCAGGGCTTGACCATCCGCGTACCTTCGACTATAATGTAGGAACTACACACTCCTGCACTGCGAGGTACTTGCTATGAATAAGTCAGTTGCGTCAGTATTCGCCGAGATCCTATCTACAATGGCCGAAGTCTTCATCCACGCTCTTAGAATGGCCGTATCAGTCGCACTGGATGTCGATCTCAGCGATCTCGCCAAGGTCTTCGAGAAAACAACCACCAAGAAGTCAGAGTCAGACCAGCTGACGGATGCCTTCGACGAAGTGACTGCCAAACTGCAGGAATCCAAGGCAGTCATCGAAGACGCTATGCGTCAAGTTGATGAGCAACGCAAGGTGGTAGAGCAGTTGAAGGAGGAGGCCGAGATCAGTCGTCAAGTCTCCAACATGAATGAAGATCAGCTGAAGGCTCTCTCCAAAGTCATGGAAAAGACCCTTACAAAGAATGACAAACAATCTATGCCTCGGAACATCCTGATCAACCTCTTTTTCTGCGTCTTAGGTGCAGTGCTCGGAATTATCTTTACCCGTCTGTTTACATAAACAAAACGCGCCGGAGGATGGTGAATCCTCTGGCGCTTGCTTATCCAAATAGGAATCAGAAACCAGTCTTGTTCGTGGGGTTATTGAGAACGCCGAAGGCCGTCAGTGCCTCGCAGATGACGATGATCAGGCCATTCAGCGCTTCGCTCTGGCCGGCGTCGATCACGCCGAGGACGACCAGCAGGCCGATCAGCTGCGCCGCCAGGGCGATCCAAAGGGGCGCAGAGCGCCAGCGGTTCTGGGTGTTGTTCTGGAGCTGAGTCATGAGGTTTCTCCTTTCTGTTGTGGGTGTTGCAGTTCAATCGACGATGTACCAGTCTTCGCTGAGCATGTCAGTCTGGCTGGCAAGCCAACCGATGCAGAACTGGTTCTCTGCGGTTTTCATCACGATGGAGGGCAGAACAAGCTCTCCCTGCAGGTGACTCACGCAGGACAGATCTGCATCGGTGTGAAACTCGATTTCCTTGGCAAGGAACAGGAACATATCCTTCCCATGCCAGGCGTGGTTTGCTACCTTCTTGCCCTGCTTGAGGGCTTCAATAGCGGCTCCGAAGGTCATAACGCTTCTCCTTTCCTCAATGCGGCTGGTGGAACCTCTTCAGGTCGCTGACTTCATGCTCGCATTCATTCATGCGGCCCTCCAGCTTGAAGGTGCGCTCGATGACGCTGTTGTGCTTCTCGACCTTCTCCTCCAGCTTTTTCAGGCGGTACTGGGTCAGGCTCTGGGAAGCGATCACGCCCGCGCAGCTGCCGATCAGCGTGCATACGCCGGAAATGACCGCGACAAGGACTGCCTCAGACATTGTCTTCACCTCCCTCTGGCACCATCTCGCCGCCGTACTGGTTTGTCAGGTCAATCGCGACGGATTCAAGCAGATCGTGGATGATGACGGTGTAGCGCCCGCCGGAGACGGCAGCGTCCAGCGCGGCCCAGGTGTTCGCGTCCACCACGCCGGAGCGGGGGAGGCCCGATGTGCCCTGGAAGGACTTCACGCACTGCACGGTGATCGGGCCGCACTTGCCGTCGATCTCCAGCGTGTAGCCCAGGGAGCGGAGCATGCGCTGCAGCTCCCGGACGTCCTCGCCCTTGCTGCCCTGGGTGATCGTGGGGCGGGGCGGCGGCAGGGTATCTTCGTCGTCATCGTCGCCGTCGTCCATGTCGAGGGCCAGCAGCACAGCCCAGGTCTTGGGGCCGAGTACGCCGTCTGCGTCGAGGCTGTGCGCCCGCTGGAAAGCTTCCACGGCGGACTTGGTGGCTGTGCCGAAGATGCCGTCCTCGGCCAGCTGCAGGGCGTCGTCCCAGGCGTTGAGCAGCTGCTGCGCCTCGCGGACGGCAGCGCCCTTGCTGCCCTTGCGCAGCGTGGGACGGCGTTCGTCGGCGTAGGTGGGGCGCTCGGTCATGTCATAGCCGACTTCCTCCACGATCTCCACGGGGATGCCGAAGTGTGTCCACGGGTAGGAGGCCACGTCCTGATGCTTGACGCCGCCCTGATGGCCGCGCGCGTCGATGACCGTGCCGTCGCCCATGTAAATGCCGGTGTGGCTCATGCGGTCGAACGAGCCGTCTCTTTCGTGATAGACGAAGCAGACCACATCCATGGGCAGGTCGGCGATCTCGCCGGCAGAGCCCCAATCCACCTTCGTCCACTGGCTGGTCGCGCCGGAGGGCAGGGAGATCCCGGCGGCAGCAGCGGCGAACTTCGTCAGCTGGGCGCAGTCGTGGGCGGGGCGGCCCTGCCACTTGCAGCCGACACAGCTGGCCTGCTTGCCGGAAAGCACCGGGCAGGTGTCGGTGATCTTATCCGCATAGGCGGCGGAGCGGCCCGTCGCCAGCGACCTGCGGTACTTGGGGGTGCAGGTCACGGCGGTGGCGCCCATGATGTACGGGCCGCCCACCTGCGCCAGGGCGTAAGCGCGGATCGCGTCGCTCTTGGGCGTATTGCTCATGGTATTTCACTTCCTTTGCTTGCCCCCACCCAGCCGGAGGATTGACCCTCCGGCGGAGTACAGGGGCGGGGTGGTGGAGTTAGTTCTTGTTGTTCCGGGATTTCTGCGCCGCCTGACGCTCCTTGTTCTTGCGTGCGGCTTCGCGTACCTTGTCCACAAACTCCTTTGCCTTTTCGGGTTCAATAGACCATTTGCGTTGTGCCATGTACGTTACCTCTCTTTCAACGTTTCGGAAGCCGTGAGTTACCATGCTTCAACGATATCGTCAGGGTAGATGGCGATATCCGAAGCATATTGGTTTGACGCGCCAGCCGGTGCAAACGAGAACCCGTCTTGTGAGTCGTATTCTCTCATTGCATACTCATATCGGCCACCATGTCCTCTGACTCGCAACCTGCACAATACAAGATTGCCCACAGCGTATGCGGCCTCAATTTCGTTATACGTCTTGTCCTTCGTGGTGTTGGTATAGTAGCCGTCTGCCGTTTCGGGGTCGCATTCCACGTTCACCACATATACGCCAGCCGGTTGGCTTTCCACCTGCGTAATGGACATGGTTACAGAGGCTGCTCCATCCAACGGGAGGCACATCAAGTTGAGATTTCCAGCACCATCCGGGATGACCACGCAGAGGAAGGGCATTCCGTTATCCACGCCAGCCATATACGCAGCATTGCCGAACATTAATCCATTCTGCTCCACGCAAATACAGTCAAAAGGCATCCCATTGTAGGTAACCTTGAACAGCGTGTAACCCTTTGGCATTGCTTGCAGAAGCGTAGTGTATGCGGGTGTGCCCATATCTTCCGTGTACGTCAGCTCCGTCTCCGGCAGGATGACCACCTCGGCGGGGGCGGAGGGGGCGCCGGAGCCGCCAAACTTCTTCGCGATGGCGATCATCTTTGCGATATCACTCATGATCACACCACCTTCGTCCACACATTGCTGGGGCTGAGCTGATACACAACGGACATGTCCGCCGTGTACGCCATGGAGCCGGGAAGGGGGATGACCTTCACGTCGCCGTCGTCGACGATTTCCTCCAGGGCGCTGATGTCGCTCTCGGCGTCGGCGATGATCTCCACCTCCTGGCGGAAGATCATGTCACAGGTGTCGCTCACGAGGGTTCGGTTGTCCGTGGGTTTGATTTTAATCATCAGGATTCTCCTTTCTGTTCAGTCGTTTCCGGCTTGGTTGCGTTGTTCTGCGGGGCCGCTGCGATCTCGCGGAGCAGGATTTTCGCCCTGCACATGCGCTCGACGTCGTCGCCGCGCACGCTGATCTGATTCAGCACGGCCATGAGCTGGATGCATTTGTTGTCCATGTTGAAACTCCTTCTGCGGGATCAGACGTACCCGCTAATGTTCCTGGATTCGGATGCGCTGGTGTACGCGACCTGTTCGCCGTTGATGGTCGCCGCTGCCCAGTAGCGCACCATGGCGTAGTACTGCGCCGGGTTCGACCATGTGACGCCGGCCGTGATCTCCACATCATCCTTGGCGGCCTGGTAGCCGGCCTCGTAAACGGACGTGGCGTCGATCTCCACGCTGAGCAGCGGGCCGGAAACGCTGCCGGTGTAGAAGTAAACGGTGGTTTTGTGATCGGCGGAGAAGGTATCGCCGCCGGAGGAGCTGAAGGTCGGGAGCGTGACCCGGACGGACTTGCCGTTGCTGGCTTCCACCACGTTAGCGCCGCCGATCCAGCCCATGGAGGTCAAGGTCACGCTGTCCTTGGCTGCCGATACGCCGTCCTTGTAAAACTGCGTATCGGCAATGTTAAAAGAACCGCCTGAGCTTGACACCTCCCCGAGGGTAACGGTTCCGCCTTCCACCGTGACAGCATGGCTGTGAGCGAGATCGAGCGCGCCTGTGGACAGCACATTGCCTGCGCTGCTGACCGCGCCCATGCTGATGGCCCGCTGGGATACCGTCGAGCCGGCAAAGGAGAAGGATCTCGCGCCGAGGAAGGTGAAGTTGCCGTCCGCAGCGTTGACGACGTTGGCGTCAATGACGGTGAAGTCGCCCAGCCCGGCTTCCAGGTCGGAAACCTTGGCCTGCAGGGACTCCAGCTCCGTGATGGTCGCGTACTGAGCGACCAGGCTGTCCACATAGGTCTTGTTGGCCTTCAGGATGATCTGGCCGGCCTGCATTTCGATGGTGTCGTCCTGGGCGTCCATGCGCAGGGTGACTTCGTTCATGCCGTCTTCCAGATCGGAGTGGGTGGCCTTGAGCGCAAGCTCTGCATTGACGGCGTCCAGCAGCACGGAAACCTCATTGAGCTCGGTATCAAGTTCTTTGTAGGTGACCCGCAGCGCCAGCTGGCCGAGGATCTCATTCAGCTGGATCTCTGCCTCGGAAATGCGGGTGGAAACGCCGTCGATCTCTGCCCTGGTGGCTTTCAGATCAATCTCTGCTGCCAGCATTTCGATGGTCTCAGCTTCAATGCGCAGATCGCGCTCCATCTGCTGATACAGCTGATTGACGTGCCGGGTGTCCACCACCAGGCCGGCCACAGTGACGCTCAGGTCGTTCTGCGTGGAGGCCAGGGTGAGCTTCACCTGCGTGGGATCCCCGATGGGGTCGGGGTGTTCGATGGATTCAATGCGCTGCACGACGGTCATGTGTTCCAGGATACAGCGGCAGAGCATGCCCTTCCGGAAGTGGTCAAAGGGCTCGCCGGTGAGCCGGGAAAGCTCGATCGCCGTCAGGGTGATGGTGACACGGGGGTTCTTGGCCTGCTCCAGGTAACGCTCGACCGTCTCGGTGATGACGTCAGCTCCAAGATCAGGATCCGCACTGACGTGGCGGGCGATCTCGTGCCATGTGTCGTAAGTGTCCGCCTTGATGGGCGCGTCCAGGCCGTCAGCGTAGGCGATGGTGCACATGTCCGTGTCGTCGTACTCAAATTCCGCATCGGTTAGGTTGCGGTCAAAGCGGGCCTCGCAGGAGATCTCCGCGGGCTTGCGGCGCACGTGCAGCACCCAGGGGAGGGCGCGCTGGTCGAAGTCCAGGTAATAGGCGGGCAGCTCCTTCATCACGGAGAGCAGGCCCTGCAGGTCGTTGGTGTTGTTGCACTCCCAGGTCAGGTCTTCATCATCGGGGACGTCCACCGTGCCCAGCTTCCACCAGGACTGGTTGGAGAGGATCTTCGTCAGCAGCGTCCGGCAGGAGCCGGTCTCGGTGCTTTCGCCGGGGTGCATGTGATCGCCCAGGGTGCACAGGCCATGCTGCAGCGTGAGCGCTGCCACGTTGCCGCTGGCACACCGGAGGTTGCTTACCCGGAAGATGCCGGCGCTGCCGTCCTGGGTGAAAAGCTCCACGAAGGAACGCATGCGCACGTCATCGGTGACTTCCAGGTCAAGGGTCGCGGTGGACAGCGGGGTCAGATTGTCAGTCAGGCTGTATTCCAGCGGCCGCAGCGGCTTCACGGGCTGCAGGTTGTCATCCAGCAGCAGGGGGAGTCTTGTCACCAATACCACCCCCGCGTGCTTTCTGTGATGTTGACGCGGACGTCTGCCCAGTAGGTCACGGCGTTCTCCGTCTTGGGGTACAGCGGCAGATATTCATCGCCGGTGCGGTTGGCCAGGCAGTGCACTTCGTTGCCGTCTGCGTCGGTGTATTTGGCCACCAGATAGCCGTCGGGATAAGAAATGGTCAGGGTGTTGCCCGCCGGCACCGCAAGGTCGGAGAAGGCCATTTCTGCCCCGTTCGCGGCCACACGGAACGTTGTGAGCGTCTCTGTCGTGGGCTTGACGGAAAGGTTCAGCGGGATGCCCTGCACATTGCCGGTGCGTGGATAGACAATGCTCTCCCTGTCCGAGTTGGCGAAGACCACGATGGTGGCTTCCTGCGTGTTTTCGTCCTCCCAGAAGGGCAGGTCAAAGGCGGTGAAGGTCAGCTCGCACAGATCCGTCCACTTGCGCTTCGACATCGTGACCGGCAGTGCGGTGCAGGTCACCTTCAGCCGCTGCCCGGGGCGGTCGCTGAGCGTCAGGTACTGGCCCGACGTTGCCCAGCCTGCGATGTCGCTCAGCGCGGCGGTGCGCTGGGTGTAATCGTCGGTCAGCAGGGCGAACTGCACCCGCACCTGCCGGCTGGACAGGTGATTGCGGGTGACGACGCTGCCGGGTGCGCCCAGGCGATCCCGGGTGTTGAGCGTGCGGTTGGGCTGCAGCTCGATCACGTCGTAGATGCGGACATGGGGGCTCACGCTCTCAAGGGAAACGCCGTCCAGGGAAACGATATTGCTCATGCTGTCCACTTCCTTCCGTTCACATCGTTTGCGATCTCGTGGGATACTTCCTTCGCGATGACCTTGCCGACCTTGCGCTTGTCCAGCTCCACGGTCAGGTTGGAGACTGCTTCACGCACGCTGGCGGCGATGGCTTCGCTCAGGTCGCTTTGTTCATAGGGGGTGGGGGCTGCCGCGGGGAGCGGCGGCATGATGTTGTACTGCATCCGGTCAAGGTTGGCCGTGAAGGCATGGTCGAAGGCGAAGCCCATCTTCCGCCAGAGCGCGTCCAGCGGGAGCAGCACTTCCGTGCCGGATTCGCCGAAGGTGTGCAGGCCGTCCTCGCCCAGGAAGCTGGTGGCGGAGGTGAACATGCCGCCGGATGCGTGCCCCAGGCCTCTCAGGCCAGCGATCGCCTTGGAGGCGACGGACTGAATGCCGTCGATGGCGCCTGTGTACAGCGAAGTGAGCACTGCTGTTACGTTCACCGTGAGGCGCGTACCGTTCAGCTGGGACTGCAGATCGCCTTCGGGATCCTCAAACCACGCTTCGATGTTGTCGATAGTGAGATTGGTGTCCTGCATGGCTGCGGACAGGTCAAGGCGGAAGGCGTTCCAGTCTGCATCGGTGAAGGTGGACGGCCGCAGATCCCAGTCGATGACCCGTTCCTGGCCGCTCTGTGTGCCGGCGTCAATGGCCTTCTTGGCGTACCAGTACAGCTCGTACGACCAGTCGTCGCCGTATACGCTGGGGCTGTACTTGCCTGCATGCCGGGCGGGATCGTTGGCAGCGGCTTCGGCTTCCTGGGTGGCGGTGGCTTCAGCAACATACTGCTGCGGTGAATTGTCTTCGGTGAGCCCCAGCAGCTCCTTGATCTTGTTCAACAGGTTAGTAACCTTGATCAGCAAGGAGTCAAAGGATTCGCCCAGGGTCTTGGTCAAAGACCAGTCTGCAGGAACGCTCAGGCCGAGCAGCTCTGCGGCACGCAGCGCGGCGTTGTCAATATAGGGGAGAACCTGCGTATTCCAGGCCGTTCCCACATCGGCGCAGAACTGCGCCCACGACTCGGGGACGGTCTGCGTCAAAAACGTCTGCGTGGCGGTGTAAGCATCGACCGCGGCCTGTTTGATCTCCGTCCAATGCTGCACAAGCCCTGCGCCGCCGAACCACGAGCCGAACTCCTGGACTTTCAGCAGCAAGCCGCCAAAACCTGACGTATCAGACCCGGCCAGCTGGTTCAGCCCTTCCACAAGAGGGGAGATGCAGTCGTTGTAGAACGCGGTCACGTTGGCCCTGCAGGATTCAATGGACGCAGTAAAGGTGGAAAAGTCCAGGCCCGTGATCGACTCGAATGATGCCACAAGGTTGGGATATTTCTCAGCAAACGCTTCCCAATCCGTAGTGAATGTCGCGATCGCGCCTGCCGCTGCAACCAGAGCTATTGCCAGCGGATTTGTCGCCAGCGTCATGACAGCGAAGCCGCCGCCGATGATAGCGGCAGCCGCGCCGACCAGCGCGCCGTGCTGCTCGACCCACTCCAGGACGGACAGGCCGATCTCCTTCATGCCGCTGATGGCATCGCCGGCAACACCGAAGATCTCCGTCAGGTAGGTCTTGATCTCCTCGGTGGTCTTCTCGTCGCCCGTCAGGCCGTTGTAAATGTTCGTGAGGATGCCGGCGCCGGCGTTGAAAGCCAGCGTGCCCAGTTCGGCGAAGATGCCGCCGGCTGCGCCCTTGAGCCCCTCGAAGCCGTTCTCGTCGTAGGCTGCATTGAGCTCGTCCAGCCAGGTGATGACCTTGGGCAGGACGGAGGTGCTCAGCTGATCAAACATGCCGCCGGTGATCTTGCCGGTCAGCATGTCCCAGCTGTCAGCGATGGTCGCGATCTGGCCCCTGGCGGTTTCCGAGGCAGCCTCCATCGCTTTGTAGAAGCGGCCTCCTTCGCCGGTCGCATAGCGCATGGCAGCGGCCACGATCTCGGCGCTGATCATGCCTTCCTCGCCGATCTGGGCCAGCAGGATGGCGCTCTCCGAGGCGTTGACGCCCAGCTCCTCGACTTCCCGGCGAGCTTCCTCCACGCGCAGATTGAAGTCGTCCGAAGTCTTTTCGCCGGACATGACGGCCTTCAGGTCGGCGTAGGCAACGCCGGTCTTTTCCGCGATGACCTGCAGCGGGTTGAAGCCTGCGTTGATCATCTGCAGAAGATCCTGGCCGGCCAGCTTGCCGGCAGAGGACACCTGCGCGAAGGCCAGGGTCAGTGATTTCAGCTTGTTGGCGTCGCCCAGGGAGATGTCGCCCAGGTACTTCAGCGCCAGGGATGCGTCGTCGCTGGTCATGCCGAAGGCCAGAAGCGTCTGCGTCGCGTCCGCCAGATCACCGAAGGAGAAGGGCGTCTTTGCCGCGTACTCCTTCAGCTCGACCATCTTGCGGGAGGCTGCCTCTGCGTCGCCCAAAAGGGTGCGGAAGTTGACCTCGTAGGTCTCCATTTGGGCGTTGTACTCGAAGGCGTTGTCCGCCAGTGTCTTGATCCAGTTGAAGCCTGTCCGGGCGAACCCGACCAGGGCGTTCATGGCCGTCTGGCCCAGCACTGTCCACTTGGCGGTCTGCTGGGCAATGGAATTGGTGGCAGCGTTCAGGGCGGAATTGATGCCTGATGTGTTGCCGGTGATCTCAAATACGACCTTGCCGTCGCTCAAGCTTCATTCCCCCTTTCCGCCCATGCGATGAGGCTCTGCGCCAGCCTGTTCAGCCCCGCCTGGAAGGAGGCCTCCCGCTGTTCGGGGGTCAGCTCCAGCGCGACGGAGGACTTGGCTTTGAGCAGCTCGTCGATGTACTTGCCGTTGTGTGCGTCCCGGGGCGGTATGGGCCGCGCCCGGATGGCCACGATCTCACAGAAGCGCGTCGCCTCCGGCAGCCCGGACAGCAACTCGCAGAACGTCATCCAGGGCAGATCGACCCTATGCAGGTCGATGCCGTAGGCTTGCCGGAAGGCCGCGTGGATCAGCGGTGCATCCTGCGTCAGGCTCATGACCGGCGGGCCGTCTTTCTCCTTGCTCTGCTGGTTGATCTCCGCCATGATGGCCTCCAGCAGCTGCTCCTGCAGCCGGAGGGACGCCGGGACGCGGCTTTTCATCAGCAGCCCCAGCATGAGACGCAGCCGGTCGGCGTCGGTCAGCAGGGGATCCTGCATCGCGTCCAGTGCAAAGAGCACCCGGTCATAGGTCAGCCGGAGCTTGTAGCGCCTGCGCCCCATGGTGACGGAGGAGCAGGGCTGTTCGTACAGTCTCACTTGCGCCGCCTCGCATTCTTGCGGGCAGTCTTCTCCAGTTCGCGGCGGCGCTGGGCGCTGACCCTCGCCGCCATGGGCGCGATCCGGCGCAGGATATAGGGCATCAGGTCTTCCAGCATTGACTCCGGATTACCCTCGTAGAAGGTGATGCACTTCTCCGCCTGCTCCTCGCCAAAGACGCACACGACCAGCCCCCGCAGCGCCTGACCCATGGCGGCCATGTTCTCCTGGGAGGGCTCCTTCGTGGCGGCGATCTGCGCCTGAGCCAGGACTTCCTTGGCCTTGCGCATGGAAGTGGCCAGCGTGTTCAGGTCGACGTCCACGGACAGCTCCATCGAGCGCGCGCCGGTGCTGACGATCAGCGTGTCGGAAAAGCGGTTTTTGCTGCGGATCTTCATGGGTACCTCCATTTCAAAAAAAGCGGCACGAAGTAGCTGCTACCTCGTGCCGGGGTGTTATCAGGCGGTGGCCACTTCGGGCTTGCCGTTGAGGGAGAAGGTGACGTTGAAGGGGCTGTTGTCGTTGGTGGCGCCGCCCAGGGTGTGGATGGAGGTCATCGTGGCTGCGCAGGTGATGGTGGTGGTCTTCTGGGTCTTGCCGTCGGCGTCCAGGTAGGTGCTTTCCAGCTTGATGCGGGTCTTGCGGCCCTCGGCGGGAACGTACTTCTGGGCGTCAATGTAGTCCTGCGCGGTATCGCCGTGGATGCGGCGGCCGGTCAGGGTGAAGGTGGGCGCCATGCCGTTGACCTCGTTGTGGGCGAAGCCCTCGCCGCACATGAAGAAGTACTGCTTGGTCTGCTCGTTGATGGCCTCCTCGAGGTTCTCAATGCCGGCGCACAGCACAGCGTAGGTCGGGGCAGCGCCGGTGGGCGTGGTGTCCACGCTCAGCTTCGTCTTCCAGACGGCCTGCAGGTTGGGAGAAGTGTTCGTTTCAGGCATTTCTGTGATGCTCCTTTACGTGTAATAGATCGAGGCTGTGAGCGAGGTCGCATACAGCCAGGTATTATCGTCCTCCCGGCCGATCAGCCGGGGGAAGTCGTCCGCCCAGACGTCAACGATGCGCCAGCCCTCTCCGGAAGGGAACTCCGGCAGATGGGTGAGCTTGCGCTGGATCGCCATGACGGCCTCGTAGGCGGTGGTCATGTCGGGGTGTTTGGCGTTGATCACCACGGCGGTGCGGACGGCTTCGTTCCTGTCCATGTGGCGGGTGAGGGTGCATTCGGCGGCTTCCATGGCAATGGAATGGCCGTCGCCCAGCGGCCCGCGAAGGATGCGCACGAAGGGCTGCGTCGTTTCCGCGATGTCGATCAGCGCGTCAAGAAAATCAGTCATGTGTTACACCTTCCCGCTGAAGATCCGCTGCGCCAGCTTGGCCCATTCCCTGACGTGCAGCGCCTTCGCTGCGTGGGCCCAGCGCCACTGAGCGCCGGGGTTCTTGTCCTTGGAGGCCGTGGGGATGGCCCAGTACTGCCGGGCAGCGTAGGGCGTCACCCACTTCAGCAGACCGTTGGGGAGATCGCTGTGCACCTGGCTGGAGGCGATCAGGTTGCCCTGATCCTGCTTGCACAGCTCGTTGCAGTCCTTCAGGGCCTGCTCGGAGACAGGCGCGAGGGTCTGCTTCCAGGCATTTGTGAGCCGTGCTGCCACGGCGGCCTTGTTGATCTCAATGCGTACGCCCATGATATCACCGCCTTACACAAGGCCGATCTCCCAGTGATGGAGGTTGTCCTCATCATCCGGGATGGCCTCGACGGTCGCGACGGTGTAGGTCTGCCCGCGGTGCAGGATGGACACATCGCCGCCGCAGCGCTGGGCGGTGCGCAGCAGCTGCTCCCAGTCAAGGGCGGGGCGGGAGAGCCTTGCATCGACAAAAAGCATCGCCCGCAGCACCAAGTCGGTGTTGGCGGACGTCTTGCGCACGGAGGCGCTGGGCTGCAGGTGCACCCGCTTCACGGTGTAGGGCGTGACGATCTTGCGCCGGTCGCGGTCAAGCTCGGTGCATGCGCCCACGGTGATGGTGCTGCGGAGCATCTGCGGAGGGATCGGCGGCAGCATTACGCCCACCCCCAGACCGGACAATCGCCCAAAACATCCACACGCCGGGACAAAAGCCCGGTCTGCTCCAGATAGGCGACGGCTGCCGGGGCGATCAGCACGCCGGACGCAGATGCGGCCTTGTGACCGCTGGTGCCGTCGACGTGCACCTTGCCCACGGTAAAGCCGTTTGCCATGCCGTTTTCGCCGGTGATGGCAGCGCTGACGCCAACCTCCTGCAGGTATTCGATCTGCGCGCAGATGGCCTTTCGGTACAGCGTGCGGACGATGGGAGGCAGGCTGTCGAAGTTGTCCTCGGTCACCTGGTAGCCGGTGAGAGCGCCCACCGCATCCTCAGCCCGGCGCACAAGAGAGGGGAAGTCCGCCTGATCGACGGGCTCCCCCATGTAGACCGATGTGTAGAAATTGCCGCAGATCAGCGCCATCAGGCGGAGACGTTGGCCAGCACGCCGGCCTTGCGCTCAGCCAGGGCGGTCGCGCCGTAGTAGAAGCGCTCGTAGTACAGCCACTTGCCCTTGGACTGCGCGGTGGGCGCGGAGGTCATGGCGGTGTCGTGCTTGACGGGCGCGGCGATGGCCATGATGTCGACCATCTCCATGTTGATCTGCTTGGCGTCCGCAGCGGGAGCCCAGCCGTTGGTGAAGTCGTACTTGGTCATCATGAGATCCTTGGGGACTTCACGGATGACGATGTCGTCCATACGGGCGATCTTGCGGTTGAGGTTGCTGTCGGTGTTGCCGGTCAGATCGACGAAGCGGGTGATGCCCGCGGCGTTCTTCAGCAGGTTGTAGCACTCGGGGGTCATCTTGCAGGTGACGCGGTTCAGGGGCACGCGGGCGTTGACCAGCTGCGCGCGGTAGGCGTCCCACTTGGAGAGGATGTTCTCGGCGGTCAGGACGGTGGTGTCCGCGTTGCCGTTCTCGGAGGCGATGTTGGCGATCTTCGCGGCCAGGTACGCGTCCATCTCGGGGATCTTCTGCTGCTCGTTGAAGGTGCGGGAGATGTTGGCGATGGTGGCGACCATGTTGGTCTCGTCGATGTCCATGGGGTCAACGAGGGTGTCCCACTCGCGATCCTGCTCCAGGGTGAAGGGCACCAGATCGTTGTTCCAGTTGCGGGAGAACTGACCGGTCAGGTTGTCGCGGTCAGCTGCGCGGGCGCCGGAGACGCTCATGGAGGGGATATACATGGTCTTGCCGTGACCGGGCTTGAACATCTCGGACATGGGGGAGGCCCAGATGTCGCCGAAGTAGCTCAGGTAGGGGTAGGCGTTGGCCAGGGCGCGGCCGTATTCGGCGGCGTAGTTGACAGTTTTCTGCTCAAAAGGCATGATGTGATTCTCCTTTTCTTTGTCGTTTTACTTGCGGGGGATGAAGCCGAAGGCCTTGTCGAAGGCAGCCACAGCGCCCTCGTCACCCTTGGGCATGCTGCCCTGATCGGGGGAGCCGAAGTTGGGCTTGGGCTGCTGCTGAATGGGCTGGAAGTACTCCTCGTACTTCTCGCCGATGCTCTTGAGCTGCTCGGCAACGGGCTTGGCCTTCTCGCCCCGATCCAGCATATTGAACACCGTCTCGCGGAACTTGGGCTTGACGGTGGCGAAGTCATCGCCGCCGATGGCCCGCAGCATGTCGCGCTCAGTGACGATCTGCTGGTACTCAGGGGTAGTCTTGGGGTCGATGGGGTCGGGCTTGTGATCCTTGAGGGCAGCATCGATGCGGCCCTGCAGCTCGGTCAGGGGCAGGTAACCCTGCAGACCAGTGTTGACCATGGCCATCAAGTCGTTGATCTGGTCTTCCGTGTAACCCTTGCTGCGGAGATCCTCACGCTGGAAAATGGGCATGTTTACCGTCCTTTCTTATACCGCGCCGACGAAGCGCGAACGTGCACGGCTTGCCGCCCCGTGCCGGCGAAATGGGGATTATTCCTCTTCGATGTCGATGGGGTCGGCCAGCTTGTCGATCTGGTCGCAGACCTGATGGCAGACCGTCGCGGCGGACTGATACATCGCGTCGCGGATAGCTTCGTTTTCCTTACCGGCGCGCAGCCAGTTCTGGATGTTGCTCAGCTGATGGATGAGCTTGTCGATCTCATTCATGGGCGCCGTCCTCCTTGGAGTCGGTCTTGGGCGCGTCCTTCGGCTTGCTCGGCTTCAGGAACGCCTTGAACTCAGCAGGCGTCCAGGTCTTCTTACAGTCCGGACAGACCACGGTGGTGAAGGTGCCCAGACGGCCCACCTTCGGGTGCTTGCAGGTGTTACTCATTGTGCCAATCCTCCTTGAATTCGGCCATCACTCGGGCAAGCCGAGCGCTGGCTACGCTCGGCCATTGCAAGCAATGGCTGTCGCTAATCTGGCTTATGCCAGATCTCATTAAAGGTCGTGGGTGTATACTCGCGGTCGCGCCTGCGGGTGCGGCCGGTCGCGTCGATAAATTCAGTCATGTCCGCCTGTGCAAAGCGGACAAGGTCGCGGGCCTTGCGGATGGCTTCGTCATCCTCCATGGCCTTTGCGGCTGCCAGGTTGAGCTTCGCGTCGCGGATGCGCCGCTCCAGGGAGCGCTGCATCTGGCTTTCTGCGTACTGCTGGGCGTTGGTCTCAGCGTCCGGCACCTCCGTCCTGCTCCGGGTGGAATACCCCGGGATGAAGGGCGAGGAGAAGTGCCCGCAGTTGATGCCGAACAGCCCTGCCGGCTGGCCGTAGCTGGTGGCGATCATGGGGATCACCTCGATCTCGCGGCCGCTGCCGTCGGTGATCGTCCGCGCGTTGTTCGTCCGGGACAGCACCTTGCCCTGCCAGGGATAGCAGCCCTCGCGGGCCGCCGCCTTGACGCTGACTTCGATGGTGTCCACACCGTACTCATCGCACCGCGCCCAGGTGGCCTGATGGGCCGTGTTGGTCACGGTGGTACGAATGTCCATGTTGACGTAGGCCTCAGGGCTCCAGCGGTGACCGCCGGCGTCCACAAAGCCGGTCAGGCCAGCGCGGAGCATCTGCTGTACGGCCTTGCGGGCCGCCTGCTGGCGCGTGGAGACGCCGGTGACCACTTCGCCGGTGGCCGTGTTGAGGGACGTCTGCGCGGCGTCCAGGCGTGTCTCGTAGGTGATGGTGTCGGTAATGACCTTGCGGTACTGATCCAGGCTCGACTGCAGCATGACCGTGTTGACCATGTTGAGCTTGTCCCAGGCCTGCTGGTAGTACTGCTCGAAGGCGTTGCGTACGCCGGGGCTGAGCTCGATCGGCTCCGGGCTGCCGGAGAGGAAGCCAGCCTTGGCAGCTGCCGCCAGCTCCGGCTCGCACTTGTCCAGCGCCGCGAGGATGGACTGCGTCAGGGCTTCCTTCAGCAGCTCGCTGTTTGCGCCGGTGTACCGGGCGATGATCGTCATGTTCTCCTGCGTCAGCTGGCCCATCTGCGCCAGCATCTTCACCTGATAGTCGAAGGAGCCGGTGTTTCCAGTGGCCTTGACGTTGAAGTGCCGGGCGATGTTGACCAGCAGCGCGTCGGTGACTTCCTGGTAGACCTTCGTCAGCGGGGCCGCGTAGGTCTCAAAGTGGGGAGGCGTTTTCATGATTCATCACACATACTTCTTCATGTGGTATCATCCTTTCAGCGCGTCCAGATCGGGGATGGTGATGGCTGCGCGCTGCTCAGCGTTGATGCGCGCCAGCTCCTGCGTGGCCTGTTCCTCGGTCAGACCCTGACCATAGCGGCGATCGGTAAGGAAGGTGAACTTCGACAGCAGCCCTGCACCCACCAGCATGACGCCTTCGTTCATGTTGGCCGTGCGATCCTGCGTCACGCCGTCATCGAATACAAGGCTGACTTCGTACCCGCCGGCAGCCAGCGCGCGAATGGGCTGGCCGTTCCAGGTCATATCGTAGAGGCTGGCCACGGCGATGATGTTGTCCACCAGCGCCTCGATGGCGGGCCGCAGCATGTTCTGCACGGAGCAGATGGTCTTGTAGGTCTTGCTGTTCTCGCTGACGACCTCGGTGGCCGTCTTGAGGCCTTCCTTCTGGTCGAAGGTGAAGGTTCCGGGGGAGAAGCCCAGCTGCAGGCAGAGGATGGACAGGAAGGCGTTCAGGGCCGCGACGTGTTCCTCCACGCGCAGCTCGACGCTGTTGTCCTGGATCTTCAGCTGCTGGGCGTCCTCGGTGCGCAGGGCGACGTAGGCCTCATCGTTCGGGTCGAAATAGCGGCGCATTTCGCCCGTCATGGGGTCATGCACCACGCGGATCGCGCTCGTCGGGACGATGATGCGCTTCCTGCCCAGCCGGAACTCCTGTACAAAGCCGTCGAAAACCACGTCCAGGGCGTGCAGCGTGCCCAGGGCGTTGGCGTAGATGCTTACGCCCAGAGGGCTGTTATCGTCGAGGTTGTTGGCGATGGGCGTGCGGTAGTAGCTGAACAGCGCATGCTCCACCGGGATCTCGACATGCTCGTCCAGATGGGGATAGAGCTCGGCGAGGGGATAGCGATAGCCGAGGATGTCCTGCGGCTCGCCGGAGCCATCCGCCTTCTTCTGCATGTCGGAGCGGTACAGCTCGTTGTCGATGACGTAGGTCAGGCCGCTGCGCCGGTGCCATTCCAGGCGGGTGTAGTAGTAGCCGCCTTTGGCCTGCCGGGAGATGAAGACGCCCTCGGTCACCCGGGCGTTGTCCCAGGCGATGGGGACAAACTGGTCGGCCATGGCGTAGCCGATGCGGATGGCAGCCGTCTCGGGGATGGGCGTGCCGTCCTCCGTGTGGCGCTGCTCCTGCCAGACCTTCAGCGCGCCGCCGCCCAGGGCGACGACCTGCTCGATGTGCTCCTGCATCTTCGTGGAGAAGGCGTTGTCGCGAAGCACACGGGAGATGAACTCGCCCAGGGGATCCTTCGCGCCGTCCGTCAACGTTGTGCCCTTGCGAGTCACGTTGACCTCCACGCCCTGGCCCCACACAAGAGAAGCCAGCTCCGCGCAGACGGCCTTGGGGACGTCCATTCGGGCCATGTCGCGCTTAGCCTCCGGCTTGCTGATGGTGGGCGCGCGGATCCGATGCCAGGGCGAATAGAAGCCCTTATACAGGTGCTTCCACACGAAGACGCCCACGTCGTAGAATTGAGAAAAGGCCGGCACGCCGCCGACCTCGAAGATGTTCCTGTACTCCCGGGCCACGCCCGTGTCAGCACCAGTGCGCTGCATCCAGCCCTTCACCGCCTTTTTGAGATTGTCAAACCATTGCATATGCATTCTCCTTTACAGGACGTAATGCTTGTAGAAGTAGTTGTTGCCGTAGCGCGCCGAGTCCATCTGATGGTTGTGCGCGTCCACCGGCACGCCGTGGTCGTCCACGACATAGAGTCCGACCTCCCGGAGGAAGGCCTCCACGCCGTAGCGGTCATCCTCGACCAGGTAGAACAGGCCGTCGGTGATCGCGCTCTGCAGATACTCGATGCCGACGTCAATGCCCTTGCGGCTGCCCTTGATGTCGTGGGCGTTGTTATCCGCGCCGCTGGTCTGGACGCCGCAGAGCTCCAGCTCCATCCGCAGCGCCTTGCAGGCCGGGTCGATC
>X409_Impala__coassemble_488_pt1 | contig 17032 bp, 11 predicted proteins | sample X409_Impala__metabat2_high_PE_002 | metagenome-assembled genome bin X409_Impala
CCATCGACGTGGACAGCGTTTCCGGCGCGACCGTCACCTCCGAGGCCATCAAGCAGGCCGTCAGCCAGGCGATGGGCATGGCCGGGATCATCCAGCAGGTCATCCCCATGGACGGCGTATCCGCCACGGAGGCGGCACCCATCAACGCGCTGCGGGGCGTGGGCATGGCCTCCACCGGCCGCATCGGCCCCGGCAAGGATGAGGACGGCAACCAGGTCTACTCCTTCAACGTGGTGTTTGCCGCGGGGGAATTTGACCAGGACGGCGCCATCCGCAGCATGCAGATCGACCAGCTGGAGGTGGCGACCCCCAACCTGGGCGGAGGCAGCGCGTTCGGCGGCTTTCCGGGCAGCGTGGCGGAGGAGGAAGCCTTCCTGAGCGAGGTGGCCGCGTGGCAGACCAAGGGCATGATGGGCGGCAATTACAAGCTGCCCAGCGGCTCCTGGCGCGGGCAGATGGACGAGCTTCAGCAGCAGATGACGGGCAAGACCGTCGCGGAGGTGCGCCAGTGGGCAGCCAGCCGCATCCCCACCGAGGGCGAGCCTGCGGACACGACCACCACCGCCACCATCGGCCTGCAGGGCGAATACGGCGATGTGGTGCTGGCCATCGAGCGGGCCTGGGCGGACGCCCAGCGCAGCCGGGAGGGCACGAAGGTGGACACCAACACCGTCACCGACGCCACCGACGGCGGCGAGGAGCTGGGCTGACCTCCGCTGCAGGGCATCGCGCCCTGCGGCTTTTTTGCTGTCACCGATATAACGGATGATGGGGGGATTTTCCTGCAATCCCGGCAAAAAACTGCCCCCGGAAGGGCGGTGCGCATCAGACAGTCCACAGACGCAGCAGTTGCCGCTGTGTCTGCTTTTGTTGAATCGTGATTTTTGTGATGCACAAGGGGAAGCAGTATGGCAAACCGGAAGTTGACGTTCCGTCAGACGTGCAGTTTCATGCAATAAAGACTGAATTTGCAGCTCGGGAGGCCGCCGGGGGCATTCGCGTGCCACGACTCCCCAGCGGGGAGTTCGCCGAAGGCGAAAGTGGCAGGTGAATGTTAATGCGCAAAGCAGGCGTTTTCCCCCGGCACCCCTCTTGCTCCTGAGGCGTCGGAGAGGCGGCTGCATTCGGGGCGGCTCTGGTTGCTCAGGATTCCTTTGAAAGGACCGGGACTGCTTCTTTCTCGGGAGCGAGAAAGAAGCACCAACACTACCACCAAGCTGCAAAGTAAAAATCAACAAGCTGACGAATACAAAGATCCTCCCTATGATCATCTCATAAGGAGGATCTGCTGTTTTACCAACCGCACCAAAGATGCGGCACATTCGTCATTCCTTCACGCGGGTCAGGGTGATGGTGACTTCCTTGTCGCCGCGCTTGTCACAGAGGTAAATGTTGTAGCGGGTCACGCCGTTGAGGCGATGGGTGCCGCTCAGGCTGTCCGCTGCGGCGCCGGTGAGCAGGTTGGCGCCCTCCACGTTGAAGTAAAGCACCTCGCCGTTCAGGCTGCACAGGCCCTCCTCGCGGAAGATGTAGCGGTTGCCCTGGCGGTCCTCCCAGGTGCCCAGGATGAGGTAGCAGGGGCGCTGCAGCTTCTCCTCCATGCCCCGATAGGAGGCAGGCAGAAGCTTGTAGTAGCGGTAGGCCTCATAGGGCTTGCCCTCGGAGAAGAGCCGGTTGCCCTCCTGGTACAGGGCGTCCTGATACAGGGTGGTCAGCTTGCCGTAACGGGCGGGCGCGTCGGTCATATCCAGCCAGGACATGATCTGGATGACCTCCTGGTAATTCTTCGCGTCGGCGGCCTTCTGCATGGCTTCCGCCGGGCCGGAATAATACTTGTCGTACATCTCCTCCACCTTGGCGGCGGAATTGCGGTAGCCGTGCAGGTCCGCGTAGAGCCGGGCGGCGGCGAGGTATTCGCCGGATTCCTCCATGTGCTGCGCCTGGGCGTAGCGGGTGATGGAGATGCGCTCGCGGCTGTCGGCATAATCCCCCAGGAAGGCGTACAGCGCGACGGCTTCGTCCCATTCATGGCGCTCGACCATCTTGCCGGCGGCCTCGTAGCGCACCTGCAGGGCGCGCCTGGCGCTGTCGGAGTAATCCCCCAGGGCCTCGTACATGGCAGCGGAAGTCTGCCAGTCGCCGGCAGCGGCGGCCTGGGCGGCAGCATTGTAGTGCAGCGCCTTGGCCCGGGCGGCGGAATCCCCGTAATCCCCCAGGGCCTCGAAGGCGGCAGCGCCGGCGGCCCAGTCGGTCAGGGCGAGGGCCTCGGCGTCCTTGTAGCGCAGCTCATTGGCGCGGTCGGAGGCGTCGGAATACCCCGCGATGGCGTCAAATGCCGCGATGGCGCCCTCCCGGTTGCCCGCCGCAAGGAGCTTCTCCGCCGCCTCGTAGCGGTAGGCGTTGACCTGCCCGGTGGCGTTTTCCGCGCCGGACATGGCGGTGAAGGCTGCAGCAGCCTTGTCCCACTCGCCCTGCTCGGCAAAGGCCACGCCCGCGTCATAGCGGAGCTGGTCGGCACGCTCGGTGGCGTTCTCATAGCCGGGGATCATATCGAAGAGGGCGGCAGCGGCCTCCCAGTCGCCGGCGTCGGCCAGGGCGGCAGCATCCGCATAGCGCATGGAGGCCACGCGCTCCGCCGCATCGGAATAATCCCCCAGGGCCTCAAAGGCGGCGATGGCGGCTTCCCGGTCGGTATCGATGAGCGCGTCGGCCGCCTCATAGCGGAGCTGGTCGGCACGGTCCGCCGCATCGGCGTATCCGGCAATATCGTCGAAGGCAGCCATGGCGGCCTCCGGGTCGGTATCGATGAGCTTCTCTGCCTGCTGATAGCGCAGCTCCAGGGCCTGGTTGGCCGCGTCGGCGTAATCGCCCATAGCCTCCAGGGCGGCGATGGCGGCCTCCGGGTCGGTCAGGGACAGCGCCAGGGCCGCATCGTAGCGCAGCGCGGCGATCAGCTCCTCCGCATCGGCATATTCGCCCAGGGCCTCCAGGGCCGCGATGGCCTCGTCGGTCCTGCCCTCGGCAGCCAGGGCCTTGGCGGCGGCATAATCGCAGGTGACGAGCATATCCGCCGCGCCGGGGTACTCGCCCAGCTGCAGGCAGAGGGCGCGGGCAGCCTCGTGGTCGCCCTTCTCCAGCAGGATGGCGGCCTTGCTGAAGGTCGCATCCGCCAGCTTCGCGGGGGAATCCTCATATTCGCCAAGGGCTGCAAACAGCTCGATGGCCCGGTCGATGCTCAGGGCGTCGGCGGCCTCCAGGGCCGCGCAGGCCTGGGCGTAGCGCAGCGCCGTCAGGCGGGCGGGCGCATCCTCGTATTCGCCAAGGGCCGCAAAGAGCGCCTCCGCCCCGGCGGAATCCCCCGCCTCCTGCAGGGAAACGGCCCAGTCGTACCGGCAGCGGAGGATCTGCGCCTCGCTGTCGCGGTGGCCGGGGATCTGTTCAAACAGGGCGATGGCTTCCTCGTAGTCGCCGCGCACATGGGCGTTGACGGCGGGGTAATAGGTGCAGTCGCGGATGAGGGCGGCGGCCTCCTCGTCCTCCGGAGGCAGCTGCTCCAGATAGGTCAGGGCCTTGGGGTAGTTGATCTGCTTCATGGCGATCTTCGCGGCCTCGATGAGGGACGCGCGCCACTTTTCGTCGGCGTCTCGGTAGCCGCGGATCTTGCCGAAGAGCTCGGCGGCCTGCTCGTACTCCATGATCTCCCAGGCCACGCTGGCCGGGCCGTAGAAGCACTCGTTGGCCTGATCCTCCGCGTCCTCGTAGCCGCGGGCCAGGTGGAAGGCCTCGGCGGCCTCGTTGATGTTGCCCTCGGCGCGCAGGGCCACGCCCTCGTCATAGTGGATCTTCTTCACCAGCGTGTCCGCATCGCGGTGGCCGGGGATCTGGGCAAAGAGGGCGAGGGCGCTGTCCGTGTCGCCGCTGTCCATGGCGATGACGGCCTCGCCGTACCAGGCGTCCAGGCAGCGGTCCGCGCTGTCCTTGTAATCGCCCAGGGCGGTGAAGGCCTCGCGGGCCTCCTTCCAGCGGCCCTCATCCAGCAGGGCGCAGGCCTCAATATAAGCGATCTCGGTCAGGCGGGCAGGGGCGTCAAACTGATCGCCAAGGGCGATGTAGAGGGCCTCTGCCTCTTCGTAGCGGGCGTTCTGGAAGAGGTATTCGGCGTACATGCTGTCCGCTTTGAGCTGTAGCGATTGTGTGGTGGTCACGCTGTCATCGTCACGCATCAGGACGAGGTAATTCGGCAATTCCGTCAGCGTTGCGGTGATGCTTTGGTATTCCTCATCCGTTAGCAGCGTGCTGGCAGCAAGCCTTTCATCCACATCTTGCAGCATGGCAAAGCGCGCTCTGGAGGCCGCATCCTTGTACCCGCTAAGCTCTGCAAACTGCTCCGCTGCCGCAGCATACTCGCCATTCTCGTAAGCCTGCATGGCCAGCTCGTACTGCACATAGGGCACGCCGAACTTCACTGCGCCGAAGGTCAGTCCAGCCAGCACCACCACGAAGGCGCACAGCTTCCACACCCAGGCGAACTTGCCCTTGCGGCGCACGAAGTCCTTTTCGTCGGCAAATTTGCGGCCGGTCTCCCGCAGGGTGTCGCGGCCATGCCGGGCCAGCTCATCCTCGCGGGCGGCAACGGCCGCGTCGATGGCCTCGCGGCTGTACCGGGCAAAGACCTCCGCCTTCTCCCGGTGGCAGCGGGCGCAGAGCTGGGCGTCATCCAGGTTGGGACGCCCGCAGACGCACACCCACAGTCCACTTTGCTGCTCAGGGTAGCCGCTGGCCATATCGCCGGCGATGGCGCGCAGGGTGGTCAGCTGGGCGGAGCGGTGCAGGTTGTTGGGGGTGTAGGTGATGGTATTCTCCTTCTCATGCCGCCAGACGGAGGCATTGTCGAACCACACCTTCTCCACGGTGATCTCATAGCGTTCGGGGGTGATATGGCCCTCCACCGGCACGGACATCACGAAGGTCTTGCCCGGCGCGCCGTTGAGGCCGCGGCCGCGGTGGATGATCTTCGCCGTCTCCTCGCCATCGGCGGAGGAGAGCAGCAGCGTCACCTCCACGCTCACCACCTGCAGGGAGGACAGATTGAATAAGGTCACCTCGCAGGCGGGGTTTTCCGCCGTGGGCAGCGTGGAACGCCACGCCTCCACCGGGCAGGTCAGATCGATGCGCATCGTCATCAGGGACACGTCCTTTCATAGGGAACATCAAAACCGGGCTTACTCCACCGTCAGCATGATCTCGGTGCAGTCCATCACGTCATATTCCGTCTGCAGGATGACGCGGCGGCCATCCTCCAGCACCACGCCGTAGCGCAGCGTGGCGGAGGCGTCATAGCCATAGTAGGCAGCGCCGAAATCCCCCTGGGCCTCAGCGCCATAGAGGATCTCCACATCGTTGTCCTGGTACTCGCCCTCGCCGTGGCGGAAGCGGTTGTACACGCTGGCGAAGCTGTCGCCCACGCGGACGGCACGGGGGCCCTCCAGCTCCGTGCCGGTGATGACGAGCATGTACAGCCGGCCCTCGGTGCGCGCTTCGTTGAAGAGGTAGATGGCCTCGCAGCCGTCAAAGAGCTGCACGCGGATGTAGCCCTCCTCGCCGTTATCGACCCAGGTGTCGCTCATCGGCTCGCCAAAGCGGGCGATGGCCTTCTCCGGGGTGAGGCTGAGCAGGTCGATGCCGGAGAAGATCAGGTCCTTGGCGGAGAACTTCTCCAGAGTCGCGCCGTCATAGGAGAAGGGCACCTGGGCATAAGCCTTCTCCAGGGCGGTGACCATCACGCTGTACATGGCGCTGTTGACCGCATCCAGATCGACGCGGCTGTTCAGGCCGTACACGCGGATGGCGCTGACCCGGTTGTCCGCCATGGTGTAGATCACGCCCATGTCGGTGTAGCCCTCGCCGCCGGTGGCATACTGCTCATGCACGCCGTACTGGATGGTCTGCACCCGCTGGCCGTCACGCAGCACCTGGCCCCACTGGGCGGATTCCGGCAGGGTATCCACCGCATAGAGCGCCGCAGCCTCGCGGGTGCCCAGCAGGTGGGGATTCTCGGTGTAGTAGGCGTCGATCACCACGGCCATGGCATTGCCCACGTTGACATTGCGGGGGCCGTTCTCGTCATCGGCGGTCAGCACCACGGTGCTGAAGATGGTATCGGGGCTCATGTTGGGGGTATCGCCATAGAGGGTGGCGAAGGTATAGACATACTCATAGCCATCGGGGGTGAGGTGCTGGGAGGGGTCGTTGAGGGGCTTTTCCGCCCGCGCACGGGCAATGTAGCCCTCCGCCCAGGCCATCAGCTCATTCACGCTCAGCAGCGGCGCGGTGGATTCCTCCGCCAGGGCAGCGATGGGCAGCAGCAGCACGCACAGCGCAAGACACAGCAGCTTCTTCATACAATAGCACTCCTTTGGGAACCATCTGCAGGGATGGTATATTCAGCCGATTCTATTTTACATGAAAATCCGCCGGATGTACAGAGCGGATTTGCTTCATATATGTAAATTTATCCACACCCGGCGGGGAAAAGGGCGCTGCACGCAGCCCCGAGCCGGAAGAACATGGCAAATACGGGGTTTTCCGCCCCCTCTCTGCCAGATGATACCAGGTGGATCCCGCAGTTTTCCGGCCCCCTGAGCCGTTTGGTGGGTGAGAGCGCAAGCCGCTCCCATCGCACATCCAAAGAGACAAGGAGGATTCCCCATGAAACACGTTTCCCTCAAGAAGCTGGCGGGTCTGACCGCCGCCATGACCCTGACCGCCTCCGCCGCGCTGGCGGATACCGCTGACAGCGCGCTGGTGCAGGGCGGCAGATTGAACCTGCGCCAGACGCCCTCCCTCACCGCGAAGGTGCTGGGGCAGTTCCCCACCGGCACGCTGGTGGAGATCATCGAAGGCGGCGAGGAATGGCACCAGGTGGAGGTGAACGGCCAGGAGGGCTACATGATGGCCCGCTACCTGAACACCGCCGCCGCTGAGCAGACCGCCACGGTGCGCACCAACAGCGGCATTGGCCTGAACCTGCGCGAGGAGCCCGATATGAAGGGCGCCATCATCACCTCGGCGAAGAACGGCAGCGAGGTGACCGTGCTGCAGAAGGGCAACGACTGGAGCCGCGTGCGCGTGGACGGCCGGGAGGGCTTCATGTCCAGCCGGTACCTGCGCTTTGGCAGCCAGTCCGCCGCCCCCGCCGGCAAGGTGGCCGTGGTGAACAACCCCCGCGATACCCAGGTGCTCAACCTGCGCCAGACCGCCAGCCTGGACGCCAAAGTCCTGGATCACTACCGCAACGGCGTGAAGGTCACCATCCTCAAGGCCGGGTCCACCTGGCACAAGGTGCAGGTGGAGGACGGCAAGATCGGCTACATGATGGCCAAGTTCCTCAAAACCACCGATGAGACCGCCTCCATGCAGCCCTTCCAGGCAAAGGTCGTCAACGTCAACGGCGGCAGCTACGTCAACCTGCGCAAGGCCGGAAGCCTCAGCGCCGCCATCATCGGCCGCATCGATGTGGGCACTTCCGTCACCGTCACCGAGCATGGCGCCGACTGGTGCAAGGTCAGCGTGGACGGCACGGAGGGCTACATGTCCACCTGGTTCCTGTCCTTCTGATGCTCCCCATGGCCCGCGCGTCACACGGCGTGCGGGCCGTTTACATTTCTAACACTTTCCCCCGATCGGTGGACAAGCGCCTTTTTGTATGATAAAATAGGATGACGGATTATGCCCACTCCCCCGAAAGGCTGTGATTTTTATGCGGAAGCTCATCCGCTTTGTGTGTCTGCTGATGGCGATGATGTGCCTGCTCCCCGCGCTGGCGGAAGAAACCCACCCCGTGCTGAGAGGCTGGGACAAGAAGGAAGGCTACCAGTACCTGACCCTGGGGACCTTCCCCCAGACGGCGGAGGGCGAAAGGCTGCCCATCCTCTGGCGCGTGCTGAGCGTGGAGGGCGACAAGGCCCTCCTCCTCTCCGAATATGTGCTGGAGGCCCGCCCCCTCCACGGCGATTACAAGCAGTACGCCAACAAGCCCACCAACAAGAAGAACCCCGGCTTTAACGGCGATTTCACCCAGACCGACATGGCGAAGTACCTGGGCGGGGATTTCACCGCCAACTTCACCCCGGAGGAGCTGGCCGTCCTCGCGGCGGACGAGACCCTCGGGCTGTTCTTCCTCCTCTCCGGCGATGACCTGAAGAACAAGGCATACGGCTTCACCTCCAACGAGAGCCGCAAGGCCTGGGGCACCGAATACGCCCTCGCCAACGGCCTGTTCCGCTACATGGCCAACCGCGGCTATCACAGCCCCTACTGGACCCGCACCCAGTCCACCAGCAATGTGCAGGCGGCGCGGTGCATCAAGTCCCAGGGCGAGATCGGCTACATCAACGTCATCACCGAGGACGAAGGCATGCGCCCGGCCTGCCGGCTGAGCCTTGCCGGGCTGGAGATCCTCTCCGGCAGCGGCACGAAGGAGGATCCCTTCACCCTGCTGACCGCGCCCGGCGTGCCTGAAGTGAAGAGTGAAGAGTGAAGCTGTTCAGCGAGGCTGAACGAGTGAAGAGTGAATAGTTTTGAGTTTGTGAGGAGCATCATGCGACGACTGCTTATTCTGATTTTCCTGCTGCTGCCCTGCATGGCGCTGGCGGACACCACCATCACGCTGACCTTCACCGGCGACGTGACCCTGGGCGGCGAGGCCTGGCTGGAGCCGGAGCCGGACTCCTTCAAGTCCCTGTATGAGAAGAACGGCCCGGAGTACTTCCTGGGCAACTTTGCCGAATTTTTCGCCGAGGATGACCTGACCATCATCAACCTGGAGGGCGTGCTGTCCGACGCGGATCTCAAGCCCGTGCAGCAGGGCAAGAACGGCTCCTACTTCTTCAAGGGCAGGACCGAGTATACCAGCGTCCTCACCGCCGCCAGCGTGGAGGCAGCCTCCATCGCCAACAACCACACCTATGATTACGGCGAGCCGGGCCTGAAGGACACCATCGCCGCCCTGGAGGGCGCGGGCATCGAATGGTTCGGCACCCATGACCGCCACACCACCGATACCGAGAAGTTCCTCTTTTATGAGAAGGACGGCGTGACCATCTGCCTGATGAGCGTCTACTGGGATGATTATCTCCAGGGCAAGCAGGAGGGCTGCGGCGCGTTCCTGGCGGATGAGATCGCGCGCATCAAGTCCACCGGCGAGGCCGACGCGGTGATCGCCATCCTCCACGGCGGCCAGGAGTACGGCCGCCACGCCACCAATCCTCAAAAGGTCTTCACCAAGATGGCCTTCGGCGCCGGCGCGGATCTGGTCATCTGCCACCACGCCCACGTCGTGATGGGCATGGACGTGATCGGCAGCCGCAGCGCGTTCTATTCCCTGGGCAACTTCTGCTTTGGCGGCAACCGCCTGGCCTACCAGAAGAAGGGCTCCAAGGTGCAGGATGCGGCCCCGGCGCTCATCGTCCGCGCGGCGCTCACCTTTGATGACGAGGGCAATTACAAGGGCCAGCAGATGACCCTCTACCCCGTGCAGACCACCTCCGTTGACCGCGTGGGCACCGAGGACCAGCCCAACAACTACCGGCCCAAGTTCATCACCGGCCCCCTGGGCGCCCATGTGCTGCACCTGATGCAGATCGACACCAACTACAAGCAGCGCCTGCAAAACGCCCAGAACGAGGAGCTGAAGAACATCATCATTGCCAAGGAAAACGAGCTGGCGGCGATGGAATCCTCCGAGGGCATGAGCAGCCTGACGCTCCCCTATCTGCCCGCTGAAGAATGATCCCCGGGAGGGACCACGAATGAAGAAATTCCTGCTATGGCTGTGTGCGCTGCTGCTATTGCCGCTGTGCGCATCCGCCGTCATCACCGTGCCGGAGGGCGTCACGGAGATCGGTGCGGAGGCCTTCGCCAATACCGCGGCAGACGCGCTGATCATCCCCGCCTCGGTGGATACCGTGGGCGCGGACGTGCTTGCGGGCTGCGGCGCGGCCTACATTTACCTCAAGAGCGCAGCCACCGCGCTGGAGAGCGGCGCGGACAACGGCGTGCCCTTCGTGTTCGGGCCGTCGGGATCGCCCGCCGCATCCCTGAGCGGCTTCTACCCCACCGAGCGCCTCGTCCACCTGGACGGGCTGTACTACGCCGTGGAGGATACCGCCACGCCCCTGTGCGCCAAGTCCCCCAGGGCCACCACCGGCTCCGTCACCATCCCCAAATATGTGAACGGCAAGCCCGTCACCACCCTGGATGTGCTCTACCTGGGCAACACCGGCATTTCCGACCTGCGCGTACCCCGGTATCTGTCCATCCCCGACGGGCTGAGCGCCACCCCCTACCAGACCATGACTGCCATCACCCCCACGCCGGGCGTGACGGAGATCCCCGCGGGCAAGTACGTCACCTGGACGACGGAAAAGCCTGAATCCGCCTGGGGCAATGTGACCTACACCTGGCGCTTCACGACCTCCGCCGGCTCCGAGACCCTCGTCACCACCGAGCCCACCGTCCGGCATGCCCCCATGGCCGAGGGGACCTGCAAGGTGACCCTCACCGTGCAGGATTCCCTGGGGGATTACGCCTATGTCACCTCCGCGTCCATCACCGTCACCGCCGCGCAGCCCGTCTACCGGGCGCTGCTGGTGGCCAACAACTATCCCGGCGCAGCCAACAACCTCAAGGGCCCGGAAAACGACCTGATCGCCATGCACACCATGCTTTCGACCATGTCCGGCACGCCCTACCGCATCACCAAGGCCAGCAACCTGACCGCCACGGGCATGCAGGCCGCCTTCGCCAGCGCCTTTGCCGGGGCGGAGCCGGGGGATTATTCCCTGTTCTACTTCAGCGGCCACGGCACCGATGCGGGCGCGCTGGTGGGCACCGGCAACAGCTATCTGACCGTCTATGCCCTGCGCACCGCGCTGGACAAGATCCCCGGCACGAAGATCGTCCTGCTGGACTGCTGCCATTCCGGCAGCGCCATCAGCAAATCCACCGGCGCTGCCGCCGAGCCGGATATCAGGTCCTTCAACCGGGCCATCATCGGCGGCTTGACCTCCCAGTCCCGCTCCTCCGAGGACCTGGCGGCGGGCAAGTACATCGTCCTCACCGCCTGCCGCAAGGATCAGCAGTCCGTCTCCCTCACCGGCGACAACAGCTATTACTGGGGCGTTTTCACCTACGGCATGTGCTACGGCAGCGGCTATGACGAGTGGAACCGCACAGCCCTGGGATACCTGCCTGCGGACAGCGACGGCAACGGCGCCATCACCCTGGGCGAGGCCTACCGCGGCGTGCAGGAGCGCGTCAGCTATCTCAATCAGATCACCTATGTTGAGCAGGCCGTGCAGTACCACGGCGATACCGCCTTCATCCTCTGGCGGAAATAAGCACAAGTCCGCTCCCTGCAGCCGGGGAGCGGACTTTTTTGCACAAAAAAATCCGGATGAAATTCATCCGGATGCAGTGCGGGAAACAGGACTTGAACCTGCAAGCTCGTACGAGCACATGAACCTGAATCATGCGCGTCTGCCAATTCCGCCATTCCCGCACGGAACAGGATGTATTTTACACCTGTTCCATGCTTTTGTCAAGGGGGATTTTCGTGTTTTTTCTTGATTTCACCGCAGGGAGCAGGATGTTCTTTTCGTGCACAGGGGTGTTCTTTTCGTGCACAACCGTTGCCATCAGGGGTCTCCATCTGCTATGATAGGAAGGAATCACATTGTATACAGGGAGGCGTCTCTTATGAACCTGACACAGAAGATCCTCTCCGCCCACCTGCTCTCCGGTGAGCTGGTGCCCGGCACGGAGATCTCCATCCGCATCGACCAGACCCTCACCCAGGATTCCACCGGCACCATGGCCTATCTGCAGTTTGAGGCCATGGGCGTGGATCGGGTGAAGACCAAGAAGTCCGTGGCTTATATCGACCACAACACCCTGCAAACCGGCTTTGAAAACGCCGACGACCACCAGTACATCCAGTCCGTGGCGAAGAAGCACGGCATCTGGTGCTCCAAGCCCGGCAACGGCATCTGCCATCAGGTGCAGCTGGAGCGCATCGGCGTGCCCGGTTACACCCTGCTGGGCAGCGATTCCCACACCCCCACCGGCGGCGGCATCGGCATGCTGGCCATCGGCGCGGGCGGCCTGGACGTGGCGGTCGCCATGGGCGGCGGCGCGTATTTCCTCTCCTGCCCCAAGGTCGTGGGCGTGAAGCTCACCGGCAAGCTGCAATACGGCGTGGCCGCCAAGGATATCATCCTGGAGGTGCTGCGCCGCCTGACCGTCAAGGGCGGCGTGGGCAAGGTGATGGAGTATATCGGCGAGGGCGTGGCCACCCTGACCGTCCCTGAGCGCGCCACCATCACCAACATGGGCGCGGAGCTGGGCGCCACCACCTCCATCTTCCCCTCGGATGACGTGACCCGCGCCTTCCTCAAGGCCCAGGGCCGCGAGGAGGACTTCGTCCCGCTTTCTGCGGATGAGGATGCGACCTACGACGAGATCGTCGAGATCGACCTTTCCGCCCTGGAGCCCCTGGTGGCCAAGCCCCACATGCCCGACATCGTCGAGACCGTGAAGGAATGTGGCCCCATCAAGGTGGATCAGGTGTTCATCGGCTCCTGCACCAACTCTTCCTACACCGATATGATGCGCGTGGCGCGGATCCTCAAGGGCAAGTCCGTGCACCCGGATGTGAGCCTGGTCATCGGCCCCGGCTCCAAGCAGGTGCTGACGATGCTGGCCCGCAACGGCGCCCTGGCGGACATGATCGCCGCCGGCGCGCGCATCCTGGAAAGCGCCTGCGGCCCCTGCATCGGCATGGGTCAGGCGCCCAAGTCCAACGCCATCTCCGTGCGCACCAACAACCGCAACTTCTTTGGCCGCAGCGGCACCAAGAGCGCGGGTATCTACCTCGTTTCCTGCGAGACGGCGGCTGTCACCGCGCTGACCGGCGTGCTGACCGACCCCCGCTGCCTGGATATCGACCTGGATATCCCGCTGCCCGAGAAGTTTGATGTGAACGACAACCTGATCATCCCGCCCGTTGCCCCCGGCGCGGAGGACACGGTGGAGGTCGTGCGCGGCCCCAACATCAAGCCCTTCCCCATGGGCAAGGCGCTCCCCCAGGACGTGGAAGGCCAGGTCCTCCTCAAGATGGAGGACAACATCACCACCGACCACATCGCCCCCTCGGACGCCAAGCTCCTGCCCTTCCGCTCAAACGTGCCCTACCTGTCGGACTTCTGCCTCACCCCCGTGGACAAGGATTTCCCGGCCCGTGCCAAGGCGGCAGGCGGCGGCATCCTGGTGGCGGGCAGCAACTACGGCCAGGGCTCCAGCCGCGAGCACGCAGCCCTCGTCCCCCTGTACCTGGGCATCCGCGCGGTCATCGCGAAGAGCTTTGCCCGCATCCATCAGGCGAACCTGATCAACAACGGCATCCTGCCCATGACCTTCCAGAACGAGGCGGATTACGACCGCATTTCCTTCGGCGATGAGCTGACCCTCCCCGGCGTACGCGCTCTGGTGGAAAAGGGCAGCGAGGAGTTCATCCTCCACAACGCCACCAAGAACGAGGACTACACCGTCCTGCTGCCCCTGACCGAGCGCCAGAAGGGCTGCATCCTCTGCGGCGGATTGCTGAATTACACCCGCGAGATGAACAAGTAAGCATACAAAACGCGCCTCCCCGAGCCGGGGAGGCGCATGTGTTTATTCGTCAGACAGGATCTCGATCACGATGTCGATCATCGTCATGATGTCATCGTTGTCCGCGTGGTAGTAGGATTCAATGTTGCCGCCCACCTGCAGGTAATCCAGGAAGCCCGTGTGGGTATCAATGGCGTCACCCAGGATGCCGGCAAGCATCAGGCCGCTGGCAGGGTCATATACCACCATCATCACCTTGGTCTTGCCGAAGAAGTACACATTCAGCTGCTCCTCGTCCTTGGCGACGTACACCTTGTTCAGCGCAAAGCCGCTGGAGAGTTCCTCCCACATGTCCTCCCGCTCCTCAGAGGGGAAGTCCAACAGGATGCTGCCCGCCAGAAGCGCACGGTCCGTGCTGCTGGCATACCACTCGTCCGTGGTCCTTTCCAGGATATTGCACAGCGTGGGGGTGAAGCTGTGGGTATCCGCGTTCTGCGCAAAGGCAACGCTCACGGTCAGACACAGTGCAAACAGAAGGGCAAACAGTTTCTTCATATGTATTTCCTCCCGAACGGTGTTATTTGGCTCAGTATAGCACAGATTTGAACAAATTGCAACCAATTTGTGAACGATTCTGCCTCCACATTGCGCATCGCCTTTTACATTGACAAATCCCGCCCCATCCACTACAATAAATCCATGCCAAAACAAGAAGGAGGCCGCTTATGAAGCGCCTTTTGACCTTATTGCTGGCCCTGCTGCTGCCGCTGGGCGCACTGGGCGAGTCCGTCATCATCGACCGCACCGGCAACCTGACCGAGGAATACCAATTCCCGGAGGGCACGCCCGTGCTGGAGATCGTCTTTCCCCGCGTGTATTCTTCTGATTGCGCCATCATCCGCTACGGCTATGACGTGATGGTCATCGACGCCTCCACCGGCACGGATGAAATGCATGACCGCATCCAGTCCGCCCTCGTGTCCATGGGCGTGGATTACATCGACATCGCCTTCAACTCCCACCCCCATGACGACCACATCAACGGCTTCATCCCCCTGGCAGAGGTATACCCGGTGGGGCGGCTGGTCCTGGCCTTTGAGGAGGACTTCGACGACAACATGCGCCGCGTGGTGGATTTCTTCAACGGGCAGGACATCCCCATCGAGCATGTGCAGGATGGCGACGTGTTCTGCATGGGCCCGGAGGAGGACGTCACCATCCGCGTGCTGCAGCGCAATGATTCCGGCACCTGGGAGGCCAACAACCGCTCCGCCATGCTGCACATCCAGTTCGGGGAGCGCTCCATCCTCTTCGCGGGGGATGTGGAGAACCACGCCCAGCGCTCCTTCGGGGAGAATCCCCCGGAGGGCGGCCTCAAGGCGGATATCCTCAAGTACCCCCACCACGGGCAGGTCAAGCTCCACGATCCCTTCTTTGAGGCCATCGACCCGGAATTGGTGTTCATGAACGGCGCCAACGCGGTCATGGACGGCGCAAAGAATTACCTGAGCAAGCGCAAGGTGCCCTACCTCATCGGCTACGAGGGCCTCACCCGCCTGCGCACCGACGGCCAGGTATGGGTGGTGGATTACATGCACGAGGTCTACACCGACCGCAATACCAAAAACCCCGACTACCAATGAGGAGGCCGCCATGCGCTACCAGTACCTGCTGATCGACAACGACAACACCCTCATGGATTTCAACGCCGCCGAGGCCAAGGCCCTGGTGGATGTGCTGCGCGCCCACGGCCTCCCCACGGACGAGGAGACCATCCGCCGTTACCACGAGATCAACGATGCGCTGTGGAAGGCCCTTGAGCGCGGCGAGACCACCCAGCCCAGGCTGAAGGTGGAGCGCTTCCGGCAGCTGCTGGCCCATCTGGGCCGCGAGGACATCGACCCGGCTGCCCTGGGCGCGGACTATGCCGCCGGCCTGGGCAATCACGCCGATCTGCTGCCCGGCGCGGCGGATTTCATCCACGCCCTCCACGGCAGGGTGAAGATGGCGCTGGTCAGCAACGGCGTGAGCGCCATCCAGCGCAGCCGCCTGGCCAAATGCCCCCTGACGCCCCTGTTTGACGCCATCGTCATCTCCGAGGAGGCCGGCGTGGCCAAGCCCGATCCCCGCCTGCTGGAGATCGCCCTGGAGCAGCTGGGCTGCACGGACAAGTCCGCCGCCGTGATGATGGGCGACAGCCTCTCGGCGGATATCGCAGCCGCCAACAACGCCGGCCTGGACAGCATCTTCTTCTCCCTCAAGGGGCAGACCACCGACAAGGCCACCTGCACCGCCGGGAATTATGCGGACGCGATGAAGATCCTGGAAGGGTGACGGTGTCCGGGCGGCAAATTGCCGCCCCCAACAAACCCTGAGGCTCCCCCTTTGGGGGAGCTGGCAGCGTTAGCTGACTGAGAGGGCTTACCTTCCCCGTTTACGGGGAAGGTGGATTCGCCGCAAGGCGAAGACGGATGAGGCCGCGCGTCCGCAGACGCGCCCCCAACATTCCAATGACACGGAGGAATGAACATGAAAATTTCCAAGCGCGACGCGCTGATGTGGTACTCCTTCTTCGCCCAGCTGGACGAGGATCAGCCCCTGATGCCCCGGCAGCAGGAGCTCGCCCTGGCGGTGCTCAGCCAGATCGAACTGGCCCAGGAGAAGCGCATCGCTGAAATGCGCTCCGAGATCCCCGGGCTGCAGACCATCGCCGGGCGGACTTATTTCGTGGGCGATGCGGCAAAATTCTCCCGCGGCTGCCGCTCCTGCCTGACCGGCACCGGCCTTTCCGCCATCCGCAAGACCAACAGGTGCAACATCAACTGCCGCTTCTGCTATAACTACGGCGAGCTGGACTGCCAGCCCCCCATCGGCGAGGGCATGTGGGAGATCGGCGGCACCAAGTTCCGCGAGGAGGACGTCGAGCTGCTGCTGTCCATCCAGCAGAAGCCTACCGGCGTCAGCTACGTCTACCTCGAGCCCTTCATGGAGATCGAGAAGTACTACGGCATCATCGCCAAATTCCACGCGGCGGGCGTGCATCAGCACATGTACACCAACGGCACCCTCTGCACGGAGGAAAACCTGCGGCTGCTTGGCGAGGCCGGCCTGGACGAGCTGCGCTTCAACCTGGGCGGCACCAACTGCGCCGACAAGGTGATCGAAAACATGAAGCTGGCGGCGAAGTACATCCCCGTGATCGCCATCGAGACCCCCATGACCCCCGATTTCTATGAGCAGTTCCAGCAGAAGAAGGTGGCCATCCTCGCCACCGGCATCGCCTTCATCAACTGCGCCGAGCTGCACCTCAACCCCAACAACATCGGCAACTACGAGGGCGAGCCGATGTACATGACCCGCCACG
>X409_Impala__coassemble_499_pt1 | contig 16514 bp, 13 predicted proteins | sample X409_Impala__metabat2_high_PE_002 | metagenome-assembled genome bin X409_Impala
ACGCACATCCGGGGCGAGAAGCTGCCGCCGGAGCGCTATCATCTGGTGGTGCCTGTGTGGATCCGCAACAGCCGGGGCGAATGGCTCATCAGCCAGCGGGCCGCAAGCCGCCCGACCTTCCCGCTGATGTGGGAGAGCGTGGGCGGCAGCGTCATCGCGGGCGAAGACAGCCTGACCGGCGCCATCCGCGAAGCCAGGGAGGAGGTCGGCGTCAAGCTCAACCCGGCGCAGGGCAAGCTCATCCGCAGCACCCGCCGGGACGACAATTTCCTGGATGTGTGGCGCTTCACCTACGACGGCCCCATCGACCTGCGCAACGCCACCACCGACGAGGTGGCCGACATGCGCTGGATGACCGTGGAGGAAGTCCGCCAGCTGTACGACGCCGGCGAAATGGTGCACACCCAGGGGTACTTCTTTGACCATCCGGAATTGGGAGGACATTCATGAATCTGGAGCAAATCAAACAGAACGCCATCGCCTGGGCCCTTGCCCGAGAAGGAAAAGCAGAGTATGTCGGCTGGTGCCTGAGCTTCGTCGAGGATGCGGTGGAGCAGAGCAACGGCGTCGAGCTCTTTGGCGGCAGCTGTGCCCAGCAGTCCGCCCTTCTGTACATGGACGGCATGCGATTCGACGCCCCCGAAGCAGGCGCATTCGTCTTCTACGATTGCTGCGGCATCGTGGACGGCGAAGCCTATGACTGGGGCCACTGCGGGCTTTGCATCGGCGACGGCAAAGTCATCCACGCCTGGGACAAAATCCGTGTGGATGATTACCGCGCCCTGGAGCAGCTTCTCCCTGCGCCAGGCTGGACCGTGCCGCACTATCTGGGCTGGGTGCCGCTGGAGAGAGTCCTGGCACAGAAGCCGTAACAGCAGGAAAACACCGCCGGAGGCATCATCCCCCGGCGGTGCATTTATTTCGGCTTAGTACTCAAACTCCTTGGCGTTCTTGATGAACGCGCAGTAGCACTTGTACTCCTCCCACAGATCCACCTTGGAGATGGCCTCCCAGGGTGCGTGCATGGAGAGCACCGGCACGCCGCAGTCGATGACGTTCATGCCATACTTGGCGCAGATGTAGGCGATGGTGCCGCCGCCGCCCACGTCCACGCGGCCCAGCTCGGCGGTCTGCCAGCAGATCTCCGCATCATCGCAGATGCGGCGCACCTGGGCGACGAACTCGGCGTTGCAGTCATTGGAGCCGGACTTGCCGCGGCTGCCGGTGAACTTGTTGAAGGTCACGCCGTTGCCCACGATGGAGGCGTTGTTCTTCTCAAAGACGCCGGCGAAGTTGGGGTCGTAGCCCGCGCTGACGTCGGAGGACAGCATGCGGCTGTTCTTCAGGCAGCGGCGCAGGTACAGCGGATTGCCGCAGCCCTTGAGGTTAGCGACCAGCTCCGCCATGATGTTCTCAAAGTACATCGCGCCCATGCCGGTGGCGCCCACGGAGCCGATTTCCTCCTTGTCGGTCAGCACAGCGCAGATGGTGTACGCCGGGGTGCCCTCGTAGTCCATGACGGCGGCCATGGAGGGATAGGCGCACACGCGGTCATCGTGGCCGTAGCCGGCGATCATCGCGCGGTCAAAGCCAATATCGCGGCACTTGCCGGCAGGAACGGCCTCCAGCTCGGCGGAGATGAAATCCTCCTCCTCGATGCCGTACTTGTCCTTGAGGATGGCAAGCACCTGGGCCTTGACGGGATCCTTCTCCTCGCCGCTGAGGGGCGCGGAGCCGATGATGATGTCCAGCGCGTCGCCCTCGATGACCTTGCCCGCAGGCTTGCCCATCTGATCGGCGGCCAGGTGGATCAGCAGGTCGGAGATGTAGAAGACGGGATCGTTCTCATCCTCGCCGATGGTGATGGTGACGGTCGTGCCGTCCTTCTTGCAGACCACGCCGTGCAGCGCCAGGGGGGACGCGACCCACTGGTACTTCTTGATGCCGCCGTAGTAGTGGGTATCCAGATAAGCAAAGCCGCTGTTTTCAAACAGGGGGTTCTGCTTGACGTCGATGCGGGGGCTGTCGATGTGGGCGCCCAGGATGTTCATGCCATCGGTGATGTCGTTCTCGCCGATGACCCAGGCCATGAAGCACTTGTTCATCCAGTTGCAGTAGACGCGGTCGCCGGCCTTGAGCTGGGCGCCTTCCTTGATGACGGCGTCCAGGTCGATGAAGCCGGCCTCCTTTGCCTGGCGGACGGACTCCGCCACGCACTCGCGCTCGGTCTTGCCGGCGTCCAGATAAGCCTTATACTTCTCCGCGAAGGCCTCCAGCTTGGCCATTTCGCCATCCTTGAGGGCCTTCCAGGCATTCTTGCGGTACATATCGTTACTCTCCTTGATCCGTATGATTTCGGCGTATGCCAGTGGGGATATTATACCCCCAAACCGCCGGAAAGGCAAGCAATCCACCGGCTTGATACAAAGAAAAAACCGGACGCCCATCACGGACGTCCGGCGCGCATTTTACTTGGTGGGGAAAGCGAAGTACTTGCGGGCGTTGTTGCAGGAGATGCCGGTGACGATCTCGCCCAGGATGTCGTAATCCTGGGGGAAGCGGCCATCCTCGACCCACTCGCCCAGCAGGCGGCACAGGATGCGGCGGAAGTACTCATGGCGGGGGTAGCTCAGGAAGGAGCGGCTGTCGGTCAGCATGCCCACGAAGCCCGCCAGGTAGCCCAGGGAGGCCAGGGACTTGAGCTGGTTGGTCATGCCCTCGAAGTGATCGTTGAACCACCAGGCGGAGCCGTGCTGGATCTTGCTGACGGCTTCACTCCCCTGAAAGCAGCCGCACAGGGTATCGATGGCAGCGTCATCCCCGGGATTGAGGCTGTACAGGATGGTGCGGGGCAGGCCGCACTTCTCTTCCACCGCGCCCAGGTACGCCGCCATCTCGTCCACGGGGGCAAAGTTGTTGATGGTGTCGTAGCCGGTATCGGGGCCGAGCTTGCGGTACTGGGCGGGATTGTTGTCGCGGCGGCAGCCGTAGTGCAGCTGCAGCGTCCAGTTCAGCTTCTTGTATTCCTCGCCGAAGAAGACCAGGCAGGCAGTCTTGTACTGGGCGACCTCCTTGGCAGTGACGTCCTGACCGGCGGCCTTCTTGGCAAAGATGGCCTCGACCTCCTCCTCGGAGGCGGGATCGTACACCACATAGTTCAGGCCGTGGTCGGACAGGCGGCAGTTGTTCTCATGGAAGTAGGCCATGCGCTTGCGGAGGGCTTCCTTCACGTCCGCGAAGGACTTGATCTCCATCTCCGCCGCAGCGGCCAGCTTGGCGATGTAGTCCATGAAGTCGGGCTTCTCGATGTTGACGGCCTTGTCGGGACGCCAGGCGGGCAGCACGTTGGTCTTGAGGGTCTCGTCGGCCAGCATGAGCTTGTGCCACTTCAGGTCATCGATGGGATCATCGGTGGTGCAGATGGTCTCGACATTGCTCATGGCGATCAGGCCGCGGGCGCTGTATTCGGGCTGGTGGAGCTTCTCGTTGCACAGCTTCCACACCTCGTCGGCGGTCTTGGCGCTCAGCACGCCGTTGTAGCCGAAGAAGCGCTGCAGCTCCAGATGCGTCCAGTGATACAGGGGATTGCCGATACCCTTGCCCACAACTTCCGCCCACTTGCAGAACTTCTCGTAGTCGGAGGCGCCGCCGGTGATGTAGTACTCGTCCACGCCGGCGCAGCGCATCAGGCGCCACTTGTAGTGATCGCCGCCCAGCCACACCTGGGTGATGGTCTCATAGCGCACATCGGTGTAGATCTGCTCGGGGCTGAGGTGGCAGTGGTAGTCGATGATGGGGCACTTGGCCGCGTAGTCATGGTAGAGCACACGGGCAGTCTCGGTGGAAAGCAGGAAGTCCTTGTCCATGAAAGCCTTCATACTGGATACGCTCCTTATAAAATGATCTTGTTCATCCAAACAGAATTCCGAATGATCCATTCCGAATTCCGCATTTACCTTGTGGAGGCCCGCTTGACCAGTTCGCCGGTGAAAACGGTCTTCTGGGGCATTTCCTTGCCCTCCAGCACGCCCATCATGGTGATGACGATATGCTCGCAGATGGCCAGGAGCTTGTTGTCCACGCTGGTGAGCTCCGGCTCGGTACACACGCACAGGCTGGAGTTGTTGTAGCCGATGACGCTCAGCTCCTGCGGCACATGCTTGCCCGCCGCCTTGGCGTACTTCAGCGCGCCCACGGAGAGGATATCCTCCGAAGCAAGCACCGCATCAAAGGTCACGCCATCCTGCTCCAGCTGCAGCAGGGTCTGGCACACCTGGTGGACGCTGCTCTTGTCATGATCGAAGAAGCACAGCAGCTTTTCATCCACCGGCACGCCGCGCTGGGCATGGGCGTCGCGGTAGCCGGCCAGCTTCCTGCGGCCGGAGTAGTTGCTGGAATGGTACAGGCACAGGATGCGGTGGCATCCGCTGTCCAGCAGGGAAAGCGTCGCCTCTGTCACCGCATGCTGATCGTCGCACAGCACGCCGTAGACGTTTTCACACGGGAAGGTGCCGTTGAGCAGCACCACCGGGACATTGCGGGCCGCATCGCGGATGTAGTCGTTATCCTCAGGATTGTCCTCAATAAAGGAGGAGCCCATGAGCACGATGCCGTCCACATGGCGGGAGCGCAGCAGCTCCACGCCCTGCTGACGGGCCTCCAGCTCCTTGCCGGTGCAGGAGAGCAGGCAATCATAGCCCTGCTGGCGGAAGGAGCGCTCCAGGTAGGTCAGCGCCTGGGAGAGATAGGGGTCCGAGGCGTCGGGGCAGAGCAGGCCGATGGTCTTCATCGTATTCAGGCCCAGGCCGCGGGCGAAGGCGTTGGGCACATAGCCCGTGCCCTCGATCACGGCCATGACCTTCTTGCGGGTGTTCTCCGACACATGGGGGCTGTTGTTCAGCACGCGGGAGACCGTCGCGATGGACACCCCCGCCCGCCGGGAGATATCATAAATATTCAACGCCGAATCTTCCTTTCCGGGTTGTAAGCAGTTTCAGCTTTCTTTCATGCCCATTATACACGCTTCCGCATGTAATTGCAAGGGGGATTTACGCCCTATAATTGCATTTTACGACAAATAAACTTGCTTTCCCGCCGGAAAAAGGATTGACGCAGATACAAAAAAAGAGTACAATGTTGTCGGAAGTCATGTAATCGTTTACATGATATACGCTATGCTCATACCGTACAATTCCCACGATTTATATGGAGGGACACACGATGGATCGACTCAACGCCGCCATGGCTCCCGCTGCAAACCGCCCCGTGAAGGTGCTGCAGTTCGGCGAGGGCAACTTCCTGCGCGCCTTTGTGGACTACTTTATCGACATCGCCAACGAGAAGGCTGATTTCAACGGCTCCGTGGTGCTGGTCAAGCCCATCACCTTCGGCAGCCTTGACATGTTCCACGAGCAGGACTGCCGCTATACCGTGATGCTGCGCGGCCTGGTGGATGGCGAGGCCGTGGAGCAGTCCCGCCTGATCACCTCCGTCTCCGACGCGGTGGACGCCTACAGCGAGTACGACAAGTACGCCGCCTACGCCAGGTGCGAGACGCTGCGCTTCATCGTCTCCAACACCACCGAGGCCGGCATCGTCCTCAAAGAGGACGACGACTTTGGCGCCTGCCCGCCCGTGTCCTTCCCCGCCAAGCTGTGCAAGTTCCTCTACGAGCGCGCCGTGCACTTCAACTACGCCCAGGACAAGGGCCTCATCATGCTGCCCGTGGAGCTGATCGACGACAACGGCGTCATGCTCAAGAAGTGCGTCAAGGCCCTGGCGAAGATCTGGAACCTGGGCGAAAAGTTCGAGAACTGGCTGGATACCGCCTGCGTGTTCACCTCCACCCTGGTGGACCGCATCGTCACCGGCTACCCCCGCGACGAGGTGCAGGCCATCTGGGAGAAGCTGGGCTACGAGGACCGCACGCTGGTCACCGCCGAGCCCTTCGGATTGTGGGTCATCGAGTCCGACCGCGACATCTCCGCCGAGCTGCCCCTGCCAAGTAGCGGCCTGCCCGTCATCTACACCGACAACCAGAAGCCCTACAAGCAGCGCAAGGTGCGCATCCTCAACGGCGCGCATACATCCTTCGTGCCTGCGGCCTTCCAGTGCGGCCACGACATCGTGCTGACCGCCATGAACGACGAGCTCATCCTCCATTTCATGCAGAAGACGCTGTACGACGAGGTCATCCCCACCCTGGCCCTGCCCAAGGAGGACCTCCTCGCCTTCGCCGAGGCTGTCACCGGCCGCTTCAAGAACCCCTTTATCAAGCACGCGCTGCTGTCCATCTGCCTCAACAGCGTCAGCAAGTGGCGCGCCCGCTGCATGCCCTCCCTGCTGGGCTATGTGGAAAAGACCGGCAAGCTGCCCGAGCGCCTGACCTTCTCCCTGGCCAGCCTGATGAGCCTCTACCGCAAAGGCGTCCTGGTGGACGGCAAGCTGCAGTGCAAGCGCGGCGAGGAGACCTACACCCTGCAGGACGACGCGGCGGTGCTGGCCTTCTTCGCCCAGGAGATGCCCGTGGACGAGCAGGTCGCGGCCTTCCTGTCCAACGAGGACTTCTTCGGCCCCGAGCTGTGCAAGGTGCCCGGCCTCATTGAGAGCGTCACCGCGTCCCTGCATGCCATCGTCGAAAAGGGCATGCGCGCCGTGATGGAAGAGAAGTTCGGCGCATAATCCACACCATTTCCATCGGATCGGGGCGCTCTCCGGTCCGATTTTTACAAGGAGGCTTTCCCCATGGCTGAATTGCTCCGCATCACCCCCAAGGACAATGTCGCCGTTGCGCTGAGCGCCATCGAGAAGGGCGCCGTCCTCACGGTGGATGGCCTGACCGTCACCGCGCAGAACGACATCCCTGCCGGCCACAAGATCGCCCTGGCTGACATCCGTCAGGGGGAAAACGTCATCAAGTACGGCTTCCCCATCGGCCATGCCAAGGCGGACGTCGCCGCCGGCCAGCACATTCATGTGCACAACCTGCACACCAACCTCTCCGGCGAGCTGGAGTACACCTGGAACCCCACCTGGCCCGCCAACGAGACCGCCGAGCCCGCCACCTTCATGGGCTATCCCCGCAAGGACGGCAAGGTGGGCGTGCGCAACGAATTGTGGATCCTGCCCACCGTGGGCTGCGTGAACGACATCGCCAGGGCCCTCGAGCGCGAGGCACAGAAGCTCATCGGCGGCGGCGTGGAGACCGTCTACGCCTTCCCCCACCCCTACGGCTGCAGCCAAATGGGCGACGACCAGGAGAACACCCGTCAAATCCTGGCTGACCTGGCCACCCATCCCAATGTGGGCGGCGTGCTGGTGCTGGGCCTGGGCTGCGAGAACAGCAGCGCCGCCATCATCGAGGAGCACATGGGCGATTATGACCGTGACCGCGTGCGCTTCCTCATCTGCCAGCAGGTGGAGGATGAATTTGCCGAGGCCATGAAGCTCCTCACCGAGCTGGCGGACAACATGCGCGGCGAAGTGCGCGTCCCCTGCCCTGCCTCCAAGCTGGTCATCGGCCTGAAGTGCGGCGGCTCCGACGGCTTCTCCGGCATCACCGCCAACCCCGTCATCGGCGGCTTCAGCGATCTGCTGGTCGCTCAGGGCGGCACCACCATCCTCACCGAGGTGCCCGAGATGTTCGGCGCGGAGACCATCCTGATGGACCGCTGCGAGACCGAGGAGATGTTCAGCAAGACCGTGCGCCTCATCAACGATTTCAAGCGGTACTTTGAGGAGCATCACCAGACCATCTACGAGAACCCCTCCCCCGGCAACAAGGCGGGCGGCATCTCCACCCTGGAGGACAAGGCCCTGGGCTGCACCCAGAAGAGCGGCTTTGCCCCCGTCAAGGACGTGCTGGCCTACGGCGAAAAGGTGCGCACCCCCGGCCTGAACCTGCTTTCCGCCCCCGGCAATGACCTGGTGGCCGCCACGGCCCTGGCCTCCGCCGGCGCGCAGATCGTGCTGTTCTCCACCGGGCGCGGCACGCCCTTCGCGGCCCCCGTGCCCACCATGAAGATCGCCACCAACACGCCCCTGGCTACCCGCAAGCACGGCTGGATCGACTTCAACGCCGGCCAGCTGCTGACGGACGGCAAGTCCCTGCCCGAGCTTTCCCAGGAGCTGATGGACTACGTCCTCTCCGTGGCCAGCGGCGAGAAGCTCTGCTCCGAGCGGAGCGGCTTCCACGACCTGGCCATCTTCAAGACCGGGGTGACGCTGTGATGGACTTTCTTCCTGCCCTTGAAGCAGAGAACGCCCTTTCCAGCCTGCTGAACGTCTACTACCGAGAGGGCGAGGATGCTGACACGCCTCAAGAAACGCTGGACGCGTTCATCACCTACCTGCGCGAGCTGTTGTCCAAGCATCTGATGAACGGCTTGGTCGCATTTGAGCATGACACGCCCATTGGCTTCGTGCTCTACGCCGTTGACGCAGATGGATATCCGTTCAGCGAGCGTCCTGGCATGGGCACCATCGCGGAGATCAGCGTCGTTCCAGCATACCGGGAGCACGGTTTGGGACGCAGGCTGGTACAGCAGGCCGAGGCAGCCCTGTGCAGCTCCGTGACCCACCTGTATGTATGTGCACACCGCTCTGCCATCGGTTTTTGGCACGCTTGCGGCTATCTGCCCACCGAAGATATCGCCAGTAACGGCCTGGCGCTTTACATCAAGCAACTCAAATAAACAAGGCAGACGGTTCACAACGAGCCGTCTGCCTTTTGGTATGCACTTATTCCTCCACCTCACCGACGTTCTCACATTCCAGCTTCACGCCGTCCTGGCCGGTGATGGTGACGTTCTTCATGACCACCTTGTCCACATTGATGGCGACCAGCCCCTTGCGGCTGACCTGCTCCACACCGCAGGCCATGGCGGGGGCCATGGGGGCCGCATCCGCCGCGCAGGAGATGGTCACGTTCTCCATCTCCACCCGCTCGATGGGCTTCTCCGGCAATCCCAGGAAGTAGCCCGCGCAGGCGACGTCCGTGGCGGTGACGTTGCGGAAGGCGATCCGCCCGATGCGGGGCGTGCGCTCATCCACCGGCTGCTTTTCGCGGCTCTGAACGTACTCGGTCTTGCCGTCGGGGTCGCAGAAGTACAGGGCGTTGACCACATAGGGCGTGCCGACCCGCTCCATGCGGACGTTCTCAAACACGATATCATCGATCACGCCCTGCTCGCCGCGGCCTCTTCGCGTCTTGATGCGAAGGCCGCGATCGGTGTTGCGCATGAGGCAGTCGTGCAGGTAGACCTTGTTGACGCCGCCGGCCATCTCGCTGCCGCAGGTCATGCCGCCGTGGCCGTTCTCCATCAGGCAATGGCTGATCTCCAGGTCGGAGCAAGGCGTCTTGTAGCGCTCGCCCATGTACAATTTGCCCGCCTTGATGGCGATGCAGTCATCCCCCAGGGAGAAATGCGCGCCCGCCAGCAGGATGTGCGCGCAGCTCTCCGGGTCGAAGCCGTCAGTGTTGGGGCTGTCCGCCGGGGCGGTGACGTGGATGTTGAGGAATTTCAAATCCCGGGAGAAGTAGGGCTGCAGGTTCCAGGCGGGGCTGTTGCGGAAGGAAATGCCCTGCACGGTCACCCGCTCGCAGTCGTTGATGAAAAGCATCCGGGGCCGCCAAGCGCCGCGCATCGTGCGGTGATCGACCCACCAATCCGCCTTGTCCGCCTGGCCGTCCAGCACGCCCTCGCCGTAGATGACCACGTCCTTCACCTGATAGGCGCTGATGAAGGAGGCGAAGGTATCCAGCGGGTTGCCCTCCCAGGAGCCCAGGTTGAGGTCGTCCGTTTCATCGGTGGAGAGGGTCATGCCGGGCATGATGGGGAACTTTGTGCGGTCCGTTTCCAGCAGGAGGGTCGCGCCCTTCTGGATCTCGATGCGCACATGGCTCCTGAGGAAGATGGGCAGCACATGGTACTTGCCCGCCGGGATCAGCACGCGGCCCTTCTTCGGGCAGACGTTGATGGCTGCCTGGATGGCGGGGGTATCGTCATGCACGCCGTCGCCCACGGCGCCAAACCGGCGGACATTGAGCGTGTAGCTCTCCTTCTCCGTGCGGAAGGCGATGCGGCCCACCTCGCCGTTTTCGTCCAGCACCTTGACCACATATTTCGTATCGGGCCACAGGCCGTAGATGGAATGTACCACCGTCTCCGCCGTGCCCCATTCCTCGCCGTTGAGGAGGATGCGGTAGGGCTTGACGGTATTGTACAGTCCGCCGTCGGGCAGCTCCAGGGTGACGCTGCGGGCGGATACGAACAGCTTCCTGACTTCAAGCATCATTGGGCCCACGCTCCTTCCTCCAGCAGATCAGCGGCGCGATCCTCGCCCTTTGCGCGCAGTGCGGCGATCCCCTTCCGTGCAAGGGGCAGATAGCGCTCCGGGTCGATCAGGCCCATCTCCACGCCGGTCAGCAGCGCATGCAGCAGCAGGGCCAGGGGCTGCGCCTCCGCCTCCGCCAGCGCAGGCAGAATACCCCGCAGCGTCTCACGGTAGATGTCCACCAGGGCGCGCCAGTGCTCGTAAAGCTGATCGGAGCATGCAGCGATGGCGTCCGTCAGCGCCAGCAGGAACCAGCCCTCCTCCTGCAGCGTCACGCCGTGCCGGTGCAGCCTGGCATCCCACAGCCGCTCATGCACGCGGCGGAACATCGCAGCGGTTGCGCCCACCTTCTCCATGCGGTTGAGCTTCATCTCATACGCCATGCAGAAGGGCAGCACGTCGCAGGCAGCGGAGAGCGCAAACTCCTCCGCGAGCTGCGCATCCAGCGCGGTCCTCACCCGCCGGAGCGCCTCCCGGTACTTATCCTCCCCCGTCCTTTCCAGCGCAAAGAACAATGCCCCGGCATTGGCGGGAGTACACGCCTCCAGGCGGAGGAATGTGTCTGCGCTCCGCAGCACATAGCGGGCGCAATCCTCGTCATCGGCATGGCGGATACACATCCGCAGCGCCAGTGCCTGCTCATGATTCCAGCCTTCGCCGGGCAGGTTTGCCGTGATATATTCATTCAACCAGGATGTCGGCTTCATCATATCGCTCCTGTCCGAAGGTAATGTAAGCATTTTCATTTTCTATTATATCGGATAGCGCAGGATAAGTCAATGTGCATCCGGGAGAAAGACAGCCCGCGCACAGCAAAAAAACTCCCGCAGGCGCACCTGCAGGAGTTCCTGTTCACCGGTCGATCAGCTCCATGTCCGTAAAGGGCGCCTTGTCCTCAAAGGGGAACTTGATATGCCAGATGGCGCGCAGGGCGTCCATCTGGTGGAGCAGCATCTTCGTTTGCTCGTGGGGCATTTCTTGGGGTTCTGCCGCGCCGGACTGCAGATCGCGCAGGCAGGCCTCCACCTCATACTCGTAGCCGGTGATCTGTTCCGGCATCCGGATGCGCCGGATGGGCGTGTCCCGCTGATCCTTATCGTAGATCTCCACCCAGGCAGGGTTGTTCACATTGTCCACCAGCAGGAAGCCCTTGGTGCCGTACACCACGCAGCGCCGGTCGGAATTGAAGGCCGTGGACGCCATCAGCTGGGCCATCTTGCCGTCGCGGTACTTGATGGTGATGGTCTCCGTGCGGTCCACGCCGGTGTCCATCAGCTCCACCGTGGAATTGATGCGCACGATATCATCGCCAAACACCATGGAGGCGAAGTTCAGCACATACACCCCCAGATCCAGCAGCGCACCGCCTGCCAGGTTGGGGTCCATGATGCGCTCCTTGTGCTCCACCGCGTAGCAAAGGTTGGAGTAGAGCATCCGCGGCTCGCCGATCACGCCCTGGCTGAGCAGATCGTTGATGATCCACCGGGAGGGCATATAGCGCGGCCAGAGGGCCTCGGCGACATAGACGCCCTTCTCCCTGGCCAGGGCGAGGACCTCCTCCGCCTGATGCAGATTGGCGGTGAAGGCCTTCTCGCACAGGATGGCCTTGCCCGCACGGATGCACATCTTCATCTGCTCCGCGTGGTGGGAATGGGGCGTGGCGATGTAGACCAGGTGGACGTCCGGGTCGGCAAGCATGGCCTCATAGGAGCCGTATGCGCGCAGGACGCCCTCCTCCCGGGCGAAGGCGTCGGCCTTTTCCTGGCTGCGGGAGGCAATGGCGTACAGTTCCACCGGACGGCCAGCGGCCTTCATGCCGCGGACAGTGCGGCACATGGAACGGGCGATGGCCCCGGCGCCGAGGATGGCAACATTCATGATATCGGACATGGCAAAAGAGCCTCCTTATTCTATCGGACGCAATGCTTTACCTGTATTGTAGCACTTCTGCGCCCCTGCGTCAACCAACAAAAAACCTCACCGCGAATGCGATGAGGCTTTGCGTGATCCCGGCAGGACTCGAACCTGCGACCTTTTGATTCGTAGTCAAACACTCTATCCAGCTGAGCTACGAGACCATATATGCGTCAGGGAAACGGCAGGCCAGGTCATGGACCTTGTTAAGAAGTGATCCCGGCAGGACTCGAACCTGCGACCTTTTGATTCGTAGTCAAACACTCTATCCAGCTGAGCTACGAGACCACATCGCTGTCCCCTGACAGCTCTAATATAATAGCACTCCCCCACAGAAATGTCAAGCATATTTTTGAATTTTTTCAAGAAAAAATCCGGCTGAATTTACGTTTCAGCCGGGTTGCTCATGCTGGCTTCTCCGCCCTGGGGTATACGCCCAGCAGCCGCAGGGCACAGGTGTAGGGCCGTGCCGCCGCCATCGCCCGGGAGAGATGGGCCGCATCCATCGCGCCCTCAAAATCCGCGGAGAAAAAATACTGGAAGGGCGTATCCGGCAGCGGGCGGGATTCGATGCGGGTCATGTTCAGCCCGCTGTCCGCAAAGGAGGACAGCACCTTCACCAGCGCGCCGACCTCGTTGTTCACGCGGAAGGTCACCGTGGCCTTGGAGGGCGCTGCCAGCGGGATGGCGCTCATGGACAGGATGAAGAAGCGCGTCGTGTTGTGCTCGCTGGTCTGGATGCTCTCCCTGAGGGGGACGAGGCCGTATTCCCGCGCCGCCTCCATGGAGGCAATGGCCGCGCGGGACTTGTCCCCCAGCCGAGCCACCTCACGGGCGGAGATCGCCGTGTTGGCGGAAGGGACGATCTGCACGTCCTTCATCGTCTGCAGGAAGGCGTCGCACTGGGCAATGGCCTGGGGATGGCTGGCAATGTGGCGGATGTCTGCCAGGGCCGCGCCGGGCACGCCCAGCAGATGGTGCCGCACCGCCTTCATCGTTTCGCCCACGATGTGCAGCGGCAGCTCCTCCAGGAGGGAATAGGTGGGCAGCACCGCGCCGGCAAAGGAGTTCTCCACCGGGAGCAGCGCATAATCCGCCCGGCCCTCAGCCACCGCACGGGCTGCCTCCGGGAAGGTATCGTAGCCCACACATTCCCCGTCCGGGAAAGCCGCCATCGCCGCGCCGTGGGAGAAGCTCCCCGCCGTGCCGGGATAGGCGATCACATAAGGCATGCCTGTCGCTCCTTCCACATATCCAGGATGGCAATGGCCGTCATGGCCTCCACCACCGGCACTGCGCGGGGCAATATGCAGGGGTCGTGCCGCCCATGGATCTCGATGTCCGCGTTCTCCCCGGTTTTGAGGGAGACGGTCTGCTGCTTTTTCGCGATGGACGGCGTAGGCCGCACCGCACAGCGGAAGATCACCGGCATGCCGTTGGTGATGCCGCCGTTGACGCCGCCGGAGTGGTTCGTTTCGGTCACGATTTTGCCCTCCGCCATGCGGAAGGCGTCGTTGGCCTGGCTGCCGCGCATGGACGCAAAGCCGAAGCCCTCGCCGAATTCAACCGCCTTCACCGCAGGGATGGAGAACATCAGCTGGCTGATCCCGCTCTCCACGCTGTCAAAGAAGGGGGCGCCCAGGCCCGCAGGCAACCCGGTCGCCATGCACTCGATCACCCCGCCGATGGAGTCGCGATCCTCGCGGGCCGCCATGGCAGCGGCCTCCATCTGCGCATTAAGCCCGGCGGTCAGCACGGGCAGGTGCATCTGCTTCATATAGGCATAATCGGCGGAAGGGTCTGCATCCAGGAAGGAGGCGTCCTTCACGTCCCCCAGCTGCTGGATGTGGCAGGCGATGCGTACGCCCTGCTTTTCCAGCCACTGGCTGCACAGCGCGCCCGCGGCCACGATGGGCGCCGTCAGCCGCCCGGAGAAGGAGCCGCCGCCCCGCCAGTCCTCCTGGCCGAAATAGCGCACATGGCCGGTATAATCCGCGTGGCCGGGGCGGACGAGGTCAACGCCGTCGCCATAATCCCGGCTGCGCTGGTTGGTGTTGCGGATGAGGATGCAGATGGGCTGGCCGGTGGTCCTGCCGTTCAGCACGCCGGAGAGGAATTCCGGCGCGTCCGCCTCCTTGCGGGCGGTGGTGAGGGCGCTCTGCCCCGGCGCGCGGCGGGCCATCTCCCCCAGCAGGCGATCCATGTCGATCTCCATGCCCGCAGGGAAGCCATCCAGCACTGCGCCGATGCCTTCGCCATGGCTCTGCCCGAAGATGGACAGCTTCAAATGCTGCCCCCAGGTGCTGCTCATTCAGCCTTTCCTCCAAGGTCCTCAAATACGTTCACAAATTCGGGCCAGGACTTGTTCAGCGCCTCCACGCCGGAGACCGTCACGGGCTCCTCGGCGATGGACGCAGCGATCATCCCCAGCATCGCCATGCGGTGATCGTTGTAGTCCGGCAGCGCAACGCCGCCCTTGAGGGCCTTCACGCCCTGGATGACGATATTGTCGCCCACGACCTTTGCATGGCCGCCCAGCAGGTTGAGGGTCTCCACCGTGGCAGCCAGGCGGTCGCACTCCTTCAGGCGGAGGCGGCCGCAGCCGGTGAGGCGGCTCTCCCCTTCCGCCAGCTGGCACACAAGGGCCAGGATGGGCGCGATATCCGGGCAGTTCGCCATATCAAGGGTCGCGCCGGTGAGCTTCTGTGCGGTGACGGTCACGCCCTCAGCGGACTGGGTCACCTGCGCGCCCAGCGCGGACAGATGGCTCAGCACAGCCCGGTCTCCCTGGGTGGTTTCCGCCGCCAGGCCGGTGACGGCGACCTCGTGCCCCAGCGCGCCCGCGCAGAGCAGCACCGCCGCCTGGGAGTAATCCCCCGACAGCCGGCCATCCTTCGCCTGATACTGCTGATTGCCCGCGATGCGCCAGGAAAAGGGCGCCGTTTCTTCCATCCTGATGCCGCTTTGCTGCAGGGCTTCCACCGTCATGCGGATATAGCCCGCGCTCTCCACAGGGGGCTGCACGGTCAGGGTGGAATCCTCCGCGAGCAGCGGCAGGGCAAACAGCAGCCCCGACACAAACTGGCTGGACACATTGCCCGGCAGCACATAATGGCCAGGCTCCAGCTCGCCCTTGACGGTCAGCTCCGCCGCGCCGTCGCAGCCCACGCCCATGCGCCACCTGACGCCCCGGGGAACGAACAGGTCCTGGTACACGTCCATGGGGCGCTGGCCGAGCCTGCCGTGCATGCGGAACACGCCGCCCTTTGTCATGGCCAGCGCAATGGGCACAAAAAAGCGCAGCGTGGAGCCGCTCTCGCCGCAATCCAGCACGGGCAGCTTGGTGATCTTCTTGGCCTGGCCGGTGATGGTCACCTGGTCATCCGTCCGCTCGAGCTTCGCGCCCAGGGCCTTGAGGCAGCGGGCGGTGGCCGCCATATCGGCGCTGTCCATAAAGCCGCTGAGGGTCGTCACGCCCCGGGTCAGGCCCGCGCAGATCATCCGGCGATGCGCCTCCGACTTGGAGGCCGGCGCAGCAACCGCACCCTTCAGGGGCGCAGGAAAAAAAGTCATGTTCATCGTTGAGGTATGCTCCTTTGCACAAGGTTCGATTTCATCCTGCCATATCTTATCACAACTCTCCCCCGCCGTGTTGTTTTTGTGCTGTATTTCACCCGGTATATACAACAAAAATACAAAAAGCGGCTGACGATGTGCTCATCAGCCGCCGATGGATATGCGCTTTATCAGCCGCGGGCCGCGAAGCCGACCTTCTTCTGCACCTTGCGCAGGGTCTTGTTGGCCAGGTAGGAGGCCGTCTTGGCGTTCTCGTCCAGCACGCCCTGCAGGTAGGCCTTGTCGGCGATCAGGCGCTTGTACTCGTTCTGCATGGGTTCCAGCGCCGCGATGACGCAGTCCGCCACGCGGGCCTTCAGCGTGCCGTAGCCCTGGCCCTGCATCTCATTCACCAGCGCGTCGATCTCACCCGCGCCCAGGGCGCTCATGATGCTCAGCAGGTTGGAGACGCCGGGCTTGTTCTCCGGGTCGAAGCGGATCTCGCCGTCGGAATCGGTCACCGCGCGCTTGATCTTGCGGCGGATGGTATCCGCGTCGTCGGTCAGGGCGACAAAGGTGTCCTCGGGGTCGGACTTGGACATCTTGCGGGTGGGCTCCTGCAGGCTCATGATGCGGCTGCCGACCTTCTGGATGTAGCCCTCGGGGATGGTGAACACATCGCCGTACACGCCGTTGAAGCGCTGGGCAAT
>X409_Impala__coassemble_504_pt1 | contig 16176 bp, 11 predicted proteins | sample X409_Impala__metabat2_high_PE_002 | metagenome-assembled genome bin X409_Impala
CCGCCAGGGCGACCTTGCCGTAGCCGGTCATGTCCTGGACGAGAAGAATCCGCTTGGGCATGGTGGTCACCCCTTTCGTGGACAGCCCTCTCAGTCGCCATCCGGCGACAGCTCTCCCGGAGGGAGAGCCTTCGGGTTACTGCTTGCAAGCGATCGCTTCGATCTCCACCTTGGCGTCGCGGGGGAGCTTGGCCACCTGCACGCAGGCACGGGCGGGGGGATTCTCCGGGAAGAAGGTCGCGTAGGCGGCGTTCACCTCGGCAAAATCGTTCAGGTCCTTAAGGAAGATGGTGGTCTTGACCACATCCTGCAGGGTGCAGCCGGCCTCCGCCAGGATGGCCTGGATGTTCTTCATGCTCTGCACGGTCATTTCGCCCACGGAGCCCTCCAGCAGCGCGCCGGTTTCGGGCACGAAGGGCAGCTGGCCGGACACGAAAACCATGTTGCCGCACTGCACGCCCTGGCTGTAGGGGCCGATGGCGGCGGGGGCGTTAACGGTGTTGAGGATCTTGTTCATGTGTGTTCCTCCTGTATCAGACATTGTAGTAAAGCACGGTGAAGATCACCGCCAGCAGCAGATACGCAGCGCCCACCATCAGCATGCTGTTGAGGGGCTTCTTGCGCTTCTCGGCCCGCTCCATCTTGTAATCATAGAAGGGCTTGGGCTTCCTGGGGGCCTTGAAGGGCACCAGGGACAGCAGCCCGCGGAAGCCGTAGAACAGCATGTCAAAGAAGCCGGTGCTGGAGATCCAGGTGAGCAGACCGACGCTGGCCAGCAGCACGCCGGTGATGAAAAAGCCGTCGCTGAGGGCAGCCATGATGCGCTGGCTCTGCCCCGGAGGCGTACCGCCCAGCTCGTAAAAATCCACGTTCAGCTGGGTATCCGGCGCAGAGAGGCCGTAGCTGTACCAGGCGATCAGCCCGGCAATGACCAGGCCCACCAGGGCCAGCGCAGCCAGGGCGATCAGCCTGCCGCGGCGTTCTTCCTTGGTAATGGTCTTTTCTTCGGACATGGGGCAGCTCCTTAACAAATCCGGCAGCCGAAGCGTACTGCACCGGCTGCCGGATGGATTGGTTTACTTCGCCAGGCGGCGCTGGTACTCAGCGAACTCCGCCTCGTTGCACATCACGAAATGGCCAGGGCAGACCTCACGCATGGTGGGCTGATCCACGGAGTAATCGTGGGCTTCGGCGGGGTTGTAGCTGATGCGCTGACGCTCGCGCTCGCTGCGGGGATCGGGCAGCGGGATGGAGGACAGCAGGGACTCGGTGTAGGGATGCAGCGGGTGGGCGAACAGCTCATCGGAGCTGGCCAGCTCCACCATCTTGCCGTAGTACATCACGCCGATGCGGTCAGAGAAGTACTTGACGACGGACAGGTCATGGGCGATGAAGAGGATCGTCAGGCCCAGACGCTCGCGCAGCTCGTTGAGCAGGTTGATGACCTGCGCCTGGATGGACACGTCCAGCGCGGAAACGGGCTCGTCCGCGATGATCATATCAGGCTGCATGATCACGGCGCGGGCAATGCCGATGCGCTGCTTCTGGCCGCCGGAGAACTCGTGGGGGTAGCGGCCCGCATGCTCGCGGGTCAGGCCCACCAGCTCCAGGATCTCATACACCTTCTCCTGGATGTACTTCTTGTCCTTGATGCCGTTGATGACCAGGCCCTCTGCGATGATCTCCTGCACCGTCATACGGGGGTTCAGGGAGGCCACGGGGTCCTGGAAGATCATCTGGATCTTGGTGATGAGGCGGGTCTTCTTGGCGATGCGCACCTCATTGCGGAAGTTGCGGCGCAGCTCAGCGATCTTGGCCGCGTCGCCGCCGGCAGCCTTGCAGTCCGCCTCGAACTTGGCCTTCAGCTCGGCAGCGAGCTTGCGGGCGTAATCCGCATCGGAATGATGGTGATCATGCCGGGCCGCACGGATCTGCTGGCGGTTCTCCTCAATGATGGCACGCAGCTCAGCGGCGCGCTCGGGGCTGCAGTTCTTCAGCTCCGCCTTGGCATTCTTGATGGCCTGGGCGTAGTGCAGGGGGCCTGCGCAAACGCGCTGACCCTTGAAGTACACGCTGCCGCCGGTAATGTCATAAATGCGGATGATGGAACGGCCAGTGGTCGTCTTGCCGCAGCCGGACTCGCCGACCAGGCCGAAGACCTCGCCCTTCTTGATGTCAAAGCTGACATTGTCCACGGCCTTGAGGCCGCCGAAGTGCTGGCTCAGGTTCTCCACCCGCAGCAGGACGTCCTGCTTTTGCACATTGGTCATTCCTGAGCACCTCCGTTCTTCTGGGCAGCCGCGGCTTCCGCCTTGGCATTCATGCGGGCGATGCGCTCGGTGATGTTGCGGGGGATCTCCACCTTGGGTGCGTCGGGATGGAGCAGCCAGGTCGCGGCGCGGTGGGTGGGAGAAACCTCGAACAGCGGGGGCTGCTGCTCAAAGTCGATCTTCATCGCATAGCGGTTACGGTCGGCAAAGGCGTCGCCCACGGGGGGATAGATCATATTCGGGGGGGTACCGGGGATGGCGTCCAGCTTCTCCTTGGTGTCCAGGTCGGGCATGGAGGAGAGCAGCGCCCAGGTGTAGGGGTGGCGGGGATCGTAGAAGATGTCCTCGGCAGTGCCGTATTCCACGATCTTGCCGGCGTACATCACGGCGATGTCATCGGCAATATTGGCCACAACGCCCAGGTCATGGGTGATGAAGATAACGGAGAGGTTGCGCTCCTTCTTCAGGTTCTGGATCAGCTCCAGGATCTGGGCCTGGATGGTCACGTCCAGCGCGGTGGTGGGCTCATCACAGATGAGGATGTCCGGGTCCGCCGCCAGGGCGATGGCGATCACGATACGCTGACGCATACCGCCGGAGAACTCGAAGGGATACTGGTAGTAGCGCTTCTCGGGCTCGCGGATGCCGACCTCCTCCATCAGCTCAATGGCCTTATCCTTGGCCATCTGGGGGGTGACGACATGCAGGGCCTGCTGTGCCTGCTGCTTGAGGTAAGCCACCATCTCACCGGCGCGCTGCTCATAGCTGATCTCCCCGAAGGACGCCACAGCGCTCTCGTAGCGCTGGATCAGGCGGGTAACCACCAGGGCGATACCCTCGCGCAGCTCCTCCAGGTCGTACACATTCTTGGGCACGACCTTCCAGGTCACATGCTTGCCGCGGGCGATGAGCCTGTCGCGGCGGGCGGACTGGCGGGCATAGCGGGCTTCTTCCTTGGGATTGCGGGCGCGGATGGTGAAGTACTTATCGATCGCGCTGGAGAGGCTGCTGCCGAAGGTGTAGGCAACGGAGTCCTTGTTGATCTCCAGGCGGTCAATGGTCCCGGCGACCTGGGCAGTCAGCTTCTTGCAATATGCCAGGCCGGCCTTGCGCTCAAACTCCGCCTGGTAGTAGCTCTCGGCGGCCTTCAGCTCAGGCAGGATGGCCTTCTTCTGCTCCATGGCAGCGTTGGCGGAGTGCTCCAGGGCCTTGACGACCGCAGCGGTGAACGCAGCGTTCAGCTCAGCGTCCAGCTCATTCCCCTTGAGGAGCGTCGCCTCCACATCGGCCACCATCTTGGTGATGCGGGCCTTTGCGCCCTCGCCTTCCACAGCGATCATCTGCTTCTTGAGCAGCTCCAGGGTCTTCTTCAGCTGCTGACGGGCCTCCTTGCGGCTGGTCTTGTTCTTCAGCAGCATAGCCTCGGTGATCTGCTTGCCGATCTTGACGATGGGGTTGAGTGCAGACAGGGGATCCTGGAAGATCATGGAGATCTTGTCGCCACGCAGGTGGCACATTTCTTCCTCGCTGATCTGCATCAGGTCCTTGCCGTCATAGAAGATCTCGCCGCCCTCGACGATGGCGTTGCCGGCAAGGATGCCCATGATGGCGCGGCTGGTGACGGACTTGCCGGAGCCGGACTCGCCCACGATGGCGAGCGTACGGCCGCGCTCCAGGTCAAAGGAGATATCCCGGACCGCCTTGAGCGCACCGCTGTTGGTGCGGAAGGCGATCTTCAATTTTTTAACTTCAAGAATCTTATCCATGCGTTAATCCTCCACGCCACGCAGCGACGGGTTGAACGCGTCACGCAGGCCGTTGCCAAACAGGTTGAAGCAGATCATCAGCAGCGACAGGACGATCGCAGGGGTGAGCATCAGGTGGGGATAGTTCGTCCAGATGCTGCTGGCGTCAGCCAGCAAAGTGCCCAGGGAGGTGGTTTCCGCGGTACCCAGCTTCACGATGCCCAGGAAGGACAGCATGGACTCCGAGTTGATAACGCCGGGGATGACCAGCGCGCTGGAGGTGATGATCGTACCCAGGGAGTTGGGGAAGATGTGCTTCCAGATGATGCGCTGATCGCGGGCGCCCAGGGTGCGGGCAGCCATGACGTACTCCTGGTTCTTGAAGCGGTAGAACTGGGTACGCACGCGGCCGGCAGTGCCGATCCAGCCCGTCACCACATAGGCGAACAGCAGGCTGGGCACGGCGCCCACCTTGGTTGCCAGGTGGATCTGGAACAGGGTGGCCACGACCATGAAGGGCACGCCGGAGAGGATATCGGTGATACGCTGCATCACGATATCGGTGGTGCCGCCGTAGTAGCCGGACACCGCGCCCCAGCAGGCGCCGATGAGCAGGTTGATGACGGACACGCACACGGCCACCAGCAGGGACAGCTGGATACCGCCGGCCATACGCAGGCTCAGGTCATAGCCCTGGGAGTCAGTACCGAAGAGGTAGTTGGGCTCAAAGCCATTCTTGTACACATACCAGTTGTAGTACAGCACGCGGACCTTGTACTGGGCCGTTTCCAGCGTGCCGCCGCCGGTGTACTCGTAGTAGATGGGGTTACCCTCGGCGTCGCGCTTGTAGTTGTCCTCCAGCACCATATCGGTGGAGTAGTCCATCTCCTTGGCTTTGCCGTTCTCGTTGATGTACACAGGGGTGCTCTTCTTGGACTTGTACCAGTTGTTGGCGTCATTGGCGTCCATATTGTAGCTGTTGTTCTCCACCAGGGGATAGAGAACATGCAGGCCGGTCTCGGCCTCCCAGTCGCGGATCTTCTGATACTCGCTCTGGGGGATGGACTGATACATGAAGCCCAGCTCCAGGTACACGTCGATGCGGCCATCGTAGTTACGGGAGATATTCTTGCCCTTCTTGGTCTCGACCGGATCGCCGATCTTGAGCATGGGCTGGTAGTAGCTCTCCAGGCCCTCCGCCACGGTGACCTTGCCGGTACCCTCCCAGTCCTCCGCGCCGACGCCGACGGCCACGGCCTTCACCAGCGCCTTCTCAGAGAAAGCACGGTTCACGCCGCCGTCAGCGATGCCGTAATCGCGCAGCGCCAGCACGCGGGGCGCCTTCTTGGCGTAGTAGGAATCCATGAAGCGGGAGTCATAGCGGTTATTGAACAGCGGCAGCAGGAAGGCATACAGCACGATTGCGATGATGATGACCGTCGCCACCACGCTGGCCTTGTTCTTGCGGAAGCGGATCCACGCATCCTTGAAGTAGCCGATGGGCTTATCCTCGAAGGCCTTGTCCTTGATACGTTCGCCATGGTTGACAAACTCGAACTTCTCAGCGGGGATATGCATTTCGGCGATATTCTTTTCAGCCATCTTACTTTTCCCCCATTCTGATTCTCGGATCAATGAAGCCATAGCTGATATCGACCACGATGGACGCCAGCAGGCCGATGAAGGTATAGAAGATACCGTCCATCATGAACACGTCGTAGTCCAGCAGGCGGATGGACTTGATGTACAGCTGACCAACGCCGGGAATGGCGAAGATCTGCTCGATGATCATGGAGCCGCCCAGCACGTTGATGAAGGACGCGATCAGCATGGGCAGGATGGGCACCATGGCGTTCTTCAGCGCATGGCGCACCGTCGCCTGGGAGCGGCTCAGGCCCTTGGTGCGGGCCAGCAGCATGTAATCGGAGGTCAGCGTCTCAGTCAGCTCCGCACGGGTGAAGCGGCACAGGCCGGCGATCTCGCCGAAGGACAGCGCCAGCACGGGGGAGATCATGGACACGAACATCTTCCACGTGAAATAGGAACCGCCTGCGTCCGCCAGGGAATACACCGTCAGCGGCAGCAGATCCAGCTTGAAATACAGGAAATACTGCACCAGGAAGGCGTACACATAACTGGGCACGGAGACGAACACCATGACCATCGTGGAAATGAAGGAATCCTGCCACTTGTTCTTCTTCACCGCGGCAAAGATGCCCAGGGCGATGCCGATCGGGATGGAGAAGATAAGGGAATACAGGTTGACCATGACCGTGGGCAGCAGGCGGCTGATCAGCACATCCCACGCGGGGGTGCGGAATTCAATGTACCAGGAGGTACCAAAGTCCCACTCGGTGAAGATCTGGCGCAGATAAATGCCATACTGCACGAGGATGGGTTCGCCATAGCCCAGGGCGTCCCAGCGGGCCTTGATGGCTGCGGCCTGCACCTTGTCCTGAGGAAGTTCACGCGGCAGCAGCTTCACCAGCACGAACATGATCGTCGTGATGATGAACAGGGTGAAGATCATCAAGAACAGTCTTTTCAGGACATACTTGAACATTCTTGCTTTATCCGACATTCTGTTCTACTCCTTGTCTGACCGGCCCGGTGCGCACCGGCGGCCGGCCATATTTTGCGGGGATGCGTTTCCAGAAGCGAGCAGTGCAGATGCGTTGGCGCCCTTTTTCCGGCCCAATGCAGATGCGCCGCACGTTTTTGGAAGCGCACCCATGCTCCGCCATGGGGTTCTTTTGTCAGCCGACAGCGGCCTGATCTGGAAATTTCCCCGTTTTGGATGTTGATTTCCGTTACATCACAATGATGCTTTCCAAAAAAATCAGAAAGCATCATATCATTTTGGCCTTTCGTGAAAAACCACGAAAGCCCCGGAGGGGCGCAGCCCGGCAAAAACCAGGCTGCGTCCCCCACAGGGATGGGACACCGGGAATATCAGCCGCGAGGATTACTCGTAGCTCAGCTGGCCGCCCTCTTCCTTGACGTACTCAGCCCACTCGGCGTCGTTGTAGTTGTACTGCATCAGCTCCAGGCCGCCGAAGCCATACATGATGTTGTAGTCCTCGGTGTAGTAAGCCACCTTGTAGGACAGCATGTGAGGCACAGTGGTGGAAGCCAGGGGGATGCGGTAGTACTTCTTCAGGTAAGCCTCTTCCATCTGAGCGGTGACGGACAGCTTCAGAGCGTTGGACTCAGCGCTGTACACGCCGGAACCGACCAGAGCGCCGGACCAGGCCTGCCAGGTCATGGTGACGTCCTCACCGTTGACCTTCAGGGTCAGCTCCTCGGTCTTGGGATCCCAGCAGCCAGCCTCGTGGATGGCGTACTGATCGGGATCGCAGTAGACCTGCATGTTGCGGAAGGGGTAGAAGGCAGCGCCGCCCCAGGCACCGTAGCCGATGGCGTACTCGCCCTTGGCAACGTCGCCGTAACGGTCCTCGATGTTGCCGATGGGCTCCAGGGTCAGAGCGCCGAAGCCGGAATCGACCATAGCGGCGTTCAGCTGCTTCTGCAGGATCTCAACGATCTTGGTATCGGAAGCCTGCAGAGCGCCCTTGGCCCAGCCCAGACGGATGTGGATGGGGTTGCCGGCGGTGTACAGGCCGGAAGCAACCAGCTCATCACAAGCCTGCTTGAACAGGATCTGAGCCTCGGTCAGGTTGTAGCCGTTGATGGACTGGTAGGCGTCCTTCAGGGTGGCGTAGGGAGTGCCCTCGCCGTAAGCGACACCGTACAGGTTGCAGATCGCCTGCATCGCATCCTCGGAAGAACGGTAGGAGGAGTAGGGATCGTTGTAGATGTCGTAGTGGTACAGGGTGTTCATCAGGGAGTAAGCAGGCTTGAAGCCCTCGGTCGCGGTGACGTACTCAGCGCGGTCGAAAGCCAGGGACATAGCCTTACGGAAGGTCTCGTTGGACAGGACCACAGAGTTGGTGTTGCCCTTGGACTCGTCCATGGCCTTCAGGTTCTCCAGACCGGTGTTGAAGAACAGGGACATGGTGTAGGTCTCGTCAACCTTGTAGAGCTGATCGGAGGTGGAGTAGGTGATCAGGTCGTCAGCGCCCAGGGTCCACTCGCACAGGTCGCCCTTGAGGAAGGCCTGCTTGGCAGCGGACTCGTCCATCACGTCGATAACGATGCGGTCGGTCAGGTAGCGCTGCTTGATCTCGCCGTCAACCTCGTAGTTGGTGTAGGCGACCAGCTTGCCGTTCTCGTCCTTCTCGTAGCCGTACCAGTAGGGGTTACGGGTGTAGACGATCTGCTTGTCCTTCTGCAGGGACTCGATCATGTAGGGGCCGTAGGAAGCGGTGGTCTCGATGGAGGTGTTGTAGTTGGTGGTCACCAGAGAACCGGTGGTGTCCTTGCCAGCCTCGTACAGGTCTTCCTTGACCAGCCAGGTGGAAGTGCAGGAGGTCAGGAAGTAGTTGAAGTCGATGTACTGAGCGTTGACGTAACGGATGGTGTAGTCGTCAACCTTGTAGCAGCCGACGGTGGAGTCGTAATCAACGACCTCGCCCTTGCCGGAGACGTAGAACAGGAACTCCTTCAGGTACTCCTCGTTCACAGCGGTCTTCTCAGCGTCAGCGTAGATGGACAGGCCGAAGGCGGCGCAGAACTGATCCAGCACGTTCAGCACGGTGGCCTTGTTGGCGTCGGTCAGCTTGATGTAGCCCAGAGCGTTGGCGTCAGCGGACAGCTCGGACACGGGAGCAGCCTCCACATAGCCCATGCTGACCAGGTCAGCGATGGTGTAGGAGGAGGTGAAGGTGGTGCCGGAGTTGACGTTCAGGTAAACCTCGTTAGCAGCCAGATCGAAGCTGTAATCGGGGGTCTCGCCCTCGCCGTAAGCGGGCACGACAGCGCTGTAGATGTCAGAACCGGAATTGTAGTAGGCCAGGCCGCCCGCAACAGCGGACTCACCGGCGTAGTACAGATTCGCGCGGTAGTTCTTCATCTCGGAGTTCAGCAGCTGCTTCATGGAGTAGATGTAGGTGTCGGCATTGATGGGGGTGCCATCATTCCAGGCAGCCTTCTCGTTCAGCTTGATCTCGAAGACGAAGCCCTCGGTGGTTTCTTCCGCGGTCTTGCCCTCGGGCAGCTTGACGTTGTACTTCACCAGGTCAGCCTGGTTCTCAGCGGTCACGTCGGTGATGGACGTAGCCATCTCGTACACCCACTGATACACGCCATTCTCGGAGTCGAGGATGGACATGGTCACAAAGGGGGAGCTGATGTAGCCCAGGATGGCATCGTCAGCAGAGGTATCCCAGTTGTGGGGATTCCACTTGCTGCCCAGCGCCGTGGAGTAAGAATTGTAGGTGTAGGTAGCTTCTGCTTCTTCGGCGAAGGCAACGCAGGACAGCAGCATGCACAGCGCCATGACAAGAGCCAGAATCTTCTTCATGGGTTGGTTCCTCCTTAAAAGATTTCGCACCTTGCGATGCGTTTCTACTATTATAAGTGCTTCACATTTCCCTTGTCAAGCGAAAAAAAACGGACGAAATGAATTTTGCGCGGCCAAATCCTGCATTTTTCAACTCTAAACCGTTTTCGACTAGGCTGATAGTGCTTACAGCATTGTACTCGGATTGTATTTTTTCTGTATACAGCGTTTGTACTGTACTTTCCCCATCAACTGCTGTATACTGTTTTTTTAGGGCTGTATACAGCGCGTTGCAGAAAAATTTCTTCATTTATATACATATCCCCCTTGACTGCGACATCGTGTCGTACCTTATCATGGGTGCAGAAAGCGAGGGATGCACCATGCTGACCATCACCGAGGTCTCCCGCACCCACCAGGTTTCCACCCGCATGCTGCGCTATTACGAGCAGCAGGGGCTGATCGCCAGCCGGCGCGTGCCGGACTACGCCTATCGGGTGTATGACGAGGAGAACATCGCCCGGCTGCGGCTGATCCTGGTGCTGCGCAGGCTGCGGGTGCCGCTGAAGGCCATCGCCGTGATCCTCACCAGCACCGATGCGGCCGACGCCATCGCCGTGCTGCGGGAGAAGATCGCGCAGATCGACCAGGAGCAGCAGGCCCTGCGCACCATCCGGGAGATGCTGGCGCTCTTTGTGGAGCGCATCGGCCTGAGCCGGAGCGCGGCGCAGCGGCTGACGCTCCTGGAGGATGAGGCGCTCCTCAGCGCGGTGAACGCCCTCGGGCTTTCGAGTACAACGCTGAAGGAGAAGCAGCTCATGAGCGAAATGCAAACCACCGACGACGCCCGCTGGAGGAGCCTCAACGTGCGTTATGTTCTGCTGCCGGAATGTCCCGTGGCCGCGTTCCACTACATCGGCCCCGACCCGGAGGACCACGTTGACGCGCTGGCCAGCCGCTTTGTGCAGGAGTGCTGCCTGCCCCAGGTCAAGCCCGATGCGCGGATGTTCGGCTTCAACCACCCCAACCCCGGGCCTGACCGGGAGCATTACGGCTACGAGGTGTGGGTCACCATCCCGGAGGACATGGCCGTCCCCGCCCCCGGCGTGAAAAAGATCATGCCCGGCGGCCTCTACGCCGCCCACACCATCGACTTCCCCAACTTCCACGAGTGGCAGTGGCTGCTGGACTGGGCCGAGAACAACCCCGCCTATGCGCCCGCCGGCTCCGGCACGCCGCAGGACATGTTCGGCGGCCTGGAGGAGCACCTGAACTGGGTGCAGGCTGCCCAGCCGGGCGGCGCAGCGGATATCCCCATCCGGGTGGATCTGCTGCTGCCCATCGCCAGGCGGGACAAGTGATACATACCACGCCCGGCGCCCTGTCAAACAGGCAATTCACAGCAGCGAAAAGGCTGCAAAAGAGGGAGTTTTCACAGACGTAAATGACCGATTTTGCAGCCGCAGTCAACGCAGCAAGCAAAAAATCCTGCCTTCCGGCAGGATTTTTGCGGTTGTAGGCTTTTTTGATGGTCTGGGGCCGCATCCCGAAGGATGCGGCCTGTATTCATGCAGGGATCACTTCTTCTGGCCGTAGGGCGCATTCTTGTACGCCCACTCGATGGCCTTGGTATGGGTGGGGCTGACCTCCTTGGACTCATGGCCCTCAGAGTTGGTGAAGTGCAAACACACCTGGCCGTCCATGCCATTGTTGGAGATGGTATCATCGCCGTGCTGCATGCCGTCCAGCGAGCAGACGAAGGAGCGGGTGCCCACCGTCACGATGCAGGGGCGGCGCTCAAACATGTTGTCGTCCACGACCTGCTGCAGGTTCTTCACGCCGTAGATCTGGCACAGCAGCTCGCTGTCCTTGGCGGTGAGGGTCTCGATATCCATGTGGCGGCTGCCGGCCTGGCGGTATGCCCACCAGACGATGCCGGTCTTGATATCGTAGATCTTGAACTTGGCGCCGCGGGGCAGCAGCTCGTTGATGCCGCCGGTGTACCAGTCGATCTTCTCCACCGGGTAGATCTTCATCGTCATATCCGAGGTATCGCCGGCCTTGTCAGGACGGGTACCGTACAGGGCATGCTGGGTAGCGCTGCCGGCCTTGCCGTCCACGGCCAGGTCGTGATCCGCCTGGAAGCTCTTGACCGCCGCCTCCACCAGGGTGGTGTAGTTGCTGGTCACCTCGCCCGTGTAGTAGCCCTGGTTGATGAGCTCCTGCACCAGGGTCAGCACGCGCACGCCGGTGGAGCCGACCTTCAGGGAGTAGTAGCTGGTCATCTGCTGCAGCTTGGGCGCGTCCTCATAGGTGCCGGGCTCGCGGCCGGGCTGGGGCAGGAGCGTGCCGTCGGCCTCGCACTCAGACACCATGTCGGAGCGGATGTAGCCCATCTCCCCCTTGGGGGTCTTGACGCGGTACCAGTTGTAGCCGCCGCCGGGGATGCTCTTGGCATAGTAGGGCAGCACGGTGCCCAGGCGCAGCTGATCGATGGTCGCGCCCGCCGCCGCATTGCGGATGAACACATTATCCATGATGAGCTTGACGTAGCCCTCGCTGGTCTCCTCATCGGGATCGGCCTCGGGATTCTCCTCCAGCCAGGCCTGGTATTCCTTCTCCGTCATCACGCGGACATAGGCGCCGTGCACCCACAGGGCCTCGTTCTCATACACGATGCTGTACCAGGTGATCGTGCCGACCTCCTTGGTGCCGTTGAAGGGAATGACCACGCCCTTGTCCACCTGGAACTTGCGGGTCGCATCCAGGGAGTAGCTGGCGCGCAGGTTGACGTCATCGTAGGTGGTAATGATGAAGGAGCTCATCACGTCGTCAGGCGTGGGATCCTCCTCCGGCACGCCGTTGCCCGCCAGGTAGCTTTCCTCCTGGGTGGGCGAGAGCTTGAAGGAGAAGTCGCCATGGACATAGCCGTTCTGGCCGTTGACGCTGATGGGATACCAGGTCACGCCGTTGACGGTCTCCTTCACGCCGGTCATGGGCCACACGGTGCCCTTGTCCAGCTGCTTGATGACGTTATCGCCGGTCGCGGCGCTGCGGCGGAAGTTGACCTTCTCGTCGTTGATCATCACATAGCCATAGGCGGACACCGGGGGCTTGGATTCCTCGCCCGCCTCGACGACCTCCAGCAGGGAGGCCAGCACATAGCCGGTCTCGCCCTCGTAGACGATCTTGTACCAGCCGTTGACCTTGTTGGCGGGGATCTCCAGCACGTCCACGATGGTGCCGGCGGGGATCAGCGCGTCGATGTTGCCGTCATAACCGGCCTTGTCGCGGAAGTTGGTGTTCTTGAGCAGCTTGCCCTTCACGCCGGTGACTTCCTCGCCGGCGGGCGGGGCGGAGGGCTCGACCTCGGTGCCGTTCTCATCGCACCAGACGGCGCAGTCGCCGCGGATGTAGCCGACCTTGCCATCCGCCGTGCGGACCTTATACCAGCAGTGCTGGCCATGCTGGCCGGCAGGGGTGGTCTCGTCGATCACGGGCAGGATCAGGCCAATGGGGTACTGGCCCTTGGAGTAGCCCAGCTCGGTGTTGCGCAGGTTGACATTATCCTTGATCAGGCGGATGTAGCCGTAGATCTTCTCTTCCTCGGGCGGGGTGGTCTCCTCGGGATCTTCCGGCTCGGGATCCACGATGCTGCCGCCGGTGGAGGTGCAAACGCGCACGCAGTCACCGCGCAGGAAGCCGGTCACGCCGTTGTACTTGACCTTGTACCAGGTGTAGCTGGTGCCGCTCTCCTCAGGGCTCTGGGCGGGGCCCACGCAAGCCAGGATGGTGTTGATCGGCACCTGCGTCAGGGACTGCAGGCCGGGCTGGATGCGCAGGTTGACGCCGGTCTTGGTGGTGACGATATAGCCATAGGGGCTGGCGGGCGGAGGCGTGGGGGTGACCAGCTCGCCATCCTTGACCGCCATGACCTGGATCATATCCTCACGGACATAGTAGATGCCGTGGGTATTGGCATAATACACGGGATACCAATCGTAATTGCTGTTGAAAACAGGCTCGCCGGTGATGCGCAGGAGGGAGCCTTCGCCCTTCCACTGCAGCACGGTCTCACCGCCGGGCGTGGCGCGCAGGTTGACGGAATCCTCCAGCAGCTTGGCATAGCCAAACACCTCGGGCGCAGGCAGGCTGTCCTCGTCCACCATCAGCACGCGGATATAGGGGGACTGGATATAGCCGGTCGAGCCGTTGTACTTGACCTTGTACCAATGCTCCTCGTCGATGGTGGTGGGGATGGTCAGCAGCTGCACCACATCGCCGGTGTACAGCTTGCCGTAAATGGAAGCCGTCATGGAGGGGCTCCTGCGGAAGTTGACCTTATCCGCAATGATCTCGCCCGTGGCAGCGATGGTGACCACGCCGTCGCCCTGGTCGGGCAGCTCAGGCTTGGGGGTCTCGCCGCTGACGATGGTGACAAAGGGCGCCTGGATATAGCCCACCACGCCATTGTAGCGCACGCGGTACCAGTCGGTGGTATCGTCGGGCAGGGTGAGGATCTCCACCTGATCGCCCTTGTTCACCTTCTGGATGACATTGGCGTTGTTGGTATCCTTCTTGGGCTCGGTGCGGAAGTTGACCTTGTCGGTATTCACCTCGCCGATCACGCCGGTGACCTCCGTGCCGTAGCCGGGGTCGGGCGTGGGCTCAGAGCCCGCGTCCAGCAGCTCGATCAGGTCGAAGAACACATAGCCCACCTTGCCGTCGTACCGCACGCGGTACCAGCCGTTGGCGTCGTTCTCCAAGGGGATGGCGATGATCTCCACCTCCGTGCCCTTGGGGATGACACAGTGGATCTCGCCCTCCTTGGTGGTGGGCTGGCTGCGGAAGTTGGAATCCACCAGGATCTTGCCCTTGCCGCCCACGACCTCCGTGCCGGAGTACTCGACATGCTCGCTGCCGCCCTCCAGCGCATCATCCACGGAGGGCTGCATCTCGGTGTTGCCGTCGTCGTCGGGGGTCTCCTGGCTCTGCAGGTATTCCTCGACCTCCGCCGCCGTCATTTCGCGGAAGCAATCCTCACGGATATAGCCGATGTAGGTGCGGCCGTTGGGAACGGGATGGGTGGTATCGACCTTGTACCACTCATACTGGCCCTTGCGGTCCTCCACCTTGTCAAGGATCTTGCCCACATGGCCCGTATCCACCTTGAACCAGATATCGGACGCCATGCCCTCATCCGTCTTGCGGACATTGACCTGGTCATCCGTTACCACACCATAGCGGGCCGCTTCCTCCGCCATCGCGCCGCAGGGCACGATCAGCGCCAGGCACAGGGCCGCCGCCAGCAGCATCTTCCACAAATGCTTCATCTTGGTCACCTCATTCTTCGCCCACGGGCGAGGCTTCCTGTTGACCCACGTCAACAGCACCCCGCCAAAAGGGCGAGGGTCTTCTGCGTACATTCTATTACAAATATATTACCGTGTCAAGGCTGTTCGTCACATTTCGACGCATTTTCCCTTTTTAACATCTGTAAAAATTTCATTTCCCCCATATCCGGGCGCAAAACCGCCCCGCCGCGCTTTCCCACATTGACAAAGCCGCCCTTCCCCGCTACAATATTGGCAGAAGCAACGTGAATCTGTCATCATCAGGAGGAGCCTATGCAGCAGCTGTATCTCACCGGCAACCATGCCCCCGAGCTGGCCGATCGCCTCATCACCGCGCTGAACATCCGCCCGGCGGGTTATTGCCTGACGCCCTTCACCGTGGGCGGCGGCGTGCGGGGCGAGGCGCTCCACCTGCTTTTGCCCCCCGCAGCGCCCATGGATAACGACGTCCCCTGCCGCATCCGCCTGCGGGCGGGGGATTGGGCCGTCGTCCCCCGGGTGCTGGAGGAGATCGCCGCGCCCAATCTGCAAAAGGCCGTCACGGCCCATATCGCCATCCTGCTCTCCGGGCTGGATGCGCGGATGCTCACCTGCGCCGCCTTCCGGGAGGCGGTGGTATCCCTGCTGCTCAGCCCGCGCCCGGTGATCGTCGCCTGCGCGGAGGACGCCGAGGAGCTCCTGCGGGCCCTCACCCCGGCCCAGAGCCAGCTGTGGTTCCCCGTGCCGGAATCCGCCGAGGCCCGCACCGCCCTCCTGGAGGAGCTGGTCGCCGAGGCCGCCATGCGGCTGTAATTCTTAACGCCTTCTTGCCATATTCTAATGAAACCTTCCTTGAAGGCCGCCGGCGGAAAATGTATACTGATACCGTCAGCCAGACACAATAGATTTGACATGGAAGCCGTAAAGGAGGCAAAAATATGAGCAATTTGGAAAAGGTCCTCAAGGACGTTGCGTATTTCGGCGTCGGCGCCGCCGCTACGGTGATCGAAGCCGGCGGCAAGGTGGTCAAGGCCCTGGTGGACAAGGGCGAAAAGACCCTACGCGACAATCAGGACACGGTGGATGACATCGTCCGCAAGGCCAGGGATCTGGGCGACAAGGTGAAGGACGCCGTGGAGAAGGCCACCGCCCCTGTGGAGGAGACCCCCGAAGAGGAAGCTCCGGCGGAGGAGGCCCCCGCGGATGCGCCCGCTGCGCCCGACGCCGACTGCTGCGCCGAGCCCGCCCCGGAGGAAGCCCCTGCGGAGGAACCCGCCCCCACCGAGCCGCCCGTCCTGGTGATCCCCGAGGAGGACGACGCCCCCGACCCCTTCACCCGCTACAACCCCTGACAAAAAGCGCCCCGCTCCACACTAGACCGCCCCAGAATATACGGACTGCACAAAAAGGGCCCTATGTAAGGAAAA
>X409_Impala__coassemble_512_pt1 | contig 15785 bp, 10 predicted proteins | sample X409_Impala__metabat2_high_PE_002 | metagenome-assembled genome bin X409_Impala
GCTTTGTTTATGGCCGGCAGGACGCGCCCGACAGCGTCCGTGCCCAGGAAAACTGCTATCTGCTGACCAACGGCCTGGGCGGGTATTCGTCCCTGTCCGGCGCTTTTTCCATGACCCGCGCGGATCAGGGCTTGCTGGTGTCCGCCCGCACCGCGCCCAATGACCGCGTGACCCTGCTGGCCCGCCTGCAGGAAACGTTGTGGCTGGGCGATGGAGAATACTGCGCTCTCTCCACCCAGGATTTTGCCGACGATACCCCGGCTGAGGACGGCTGGAAGCACCTGTCCGCCCTGACGGTGGAGGATACGCCCCGGTGGGCCTACGATGTGCGGGGCGTGCGCGTGACCCGCGAGGTCGCCATGGCCTTCGAGCAGAACGCCGTGGCCGTGCGCTACACCATCACCAACCGCACCGGGCAGGACGCGGCGCTCACGATCCGCCCCTTCCTGCTGGGCTTTGAAAAGGGTCACGCCCCGGAAGAAAAATGGTCCGTCACCTATGCGGACGGCACGTTCACTTTGGGCGCGATGGCGCTGCACCTGACTGCCTCCGCCCCGGTGGAGGCTGAGGAGCCGCAGTACCTCCTGCAGGCCTACATGCACGACGAGCCTGACGGCCGCCCGGAGAAGGGCCTGGTGGCAAGCTGTGCCAGGCTTACCGTGACGGCAAGGGCAGGGCAGTCTGCCGTGCTGACCATTGTAGCCTCCGATAAGGGCTGCGAGCTTTCCGCGGAGGAGATCATCGCCGCGCAGAAGGCCCGCATGGCCTCCCTGCGCGCCCGGTCCGGCCTGAAGGACGAGGCCGCCCTGCAGCTGGTCACCGCGGCGGACGCCTACATCGCCCGGCGGGAATCCACCGGCGGCAAGACCATCCTGGCGGGCTATCCCTTCTTCGGCGACTGGGGCCGCGATACCATGATCGCCCTGACCGGCTGCTGCCTGGCGACGGGGCGGCATGAGGACGCCAAGAGCATCCTGCGCACCTTCCTGCAGTACGAGCAGGACGGCCTGGTGCCCAACCTCTTCCCCGAGGGCACGGCGGAGCCCATGTACAACACCGTCGATGCTGCGCTGCTGATGATCAACATCATCTGGCTGTATGTGGAAAAGACCGGCGATCTGGCCTTCGCCGGGGAGGCGTGGCCGGTGATGGAGCGGGTCATCCGCTGCTACCGAAAGGGCACCAGGCACGGCATCCGCATGGATGACGACGGCCTCATCTGCGCGGGCCAGGGGCTGGATCAGGTCACCTGGATGGACGTGCGCGTGGGGGAGATCCTGCCCACGCCCCGCCACGGCAAGCCCGTGGAGATCAACGCCTACTGGTACAGCGCGCTGCGCATCATGGATGCGCTGGCAGATAAGCTCAGCCTTGACCGGGCGGACTATGCGGAACTGGCGGAAATGGTGAAGGCGTCCTTCGCCAAGTTCTGGATGGAGGACAAACGGTGCCTGCGTGATGTGCTGTCCGGCACTGATGCGGACGAACAAGTGCGCTGCAACCAGATCTGGGCCGTCACCCAGCCCTTCACCATGCTCAGCCCTGAGCAGGAGAGGGCCGTGGTGGACGCCGTCTACGCCCACCTGTACACGCCCTGCGGATTGCGCACCCTGTCGCCCGATGACCCGCAGTACCACGGCCTTTACGCCGGCCCGCAAAAGGAGCGCGACATGGCCTACCACCAGGGCACGACCTGGGTGTTCCCCCTGGGCGCGTACTACCTGGCGCACCTGAAGGTCTACGGGGACAAGGAAGCTGTCCGCGCGGACCTCATCCCCATGGAGGCCACCCTCCGCGAGGGCTGCATCGGCCAGCTGCCGGAGATCTACAACGGCGACGCGCCCGCTGCATCCCGCGGCTGCTTCGCCCAGGCCTGGAGCGTGGGCGAGATGCTCAGGGTGTACGAGGCGCTGGAGAGGGAATAAGGGGCAAAAAACGGGCAAGCCATGCCATTTGCCCCCAAATAAATGATCCCCCGGGATTCCGGGGGATTTTTATGTGCGGTGGGAGCAGGTTTAATCAATGACCGTGTAGGAGAACATCTCGTAATGAAGCCGGGTGCCTACGTCCGCCTCCGGGGGAAGCAGCGCCATCGCAATGAAAAGCGGGTCATCCTGGGGGGCGTCATCGGCACGGAGGTAGGCATATTCGCCTTCGATCCTGATCACGGTGTAATCCTTGGGTTCCATAGGCAGCATCTTCACCTTTCGGGTAAAATTTTTGACATGATATCACAACGGGCCGGGGCGGGCCAGATCAGATGATCTTCGTCGTCCACTGGTGGCAGTCCCACACCTCATTTACCACGTCCATGTAGAACTCCGGCTCGTGGCAGATGAGCAGGATGGAGCCCTTGTATTCCCTGAGGGCGCGCTTCAGCTCGTCCTTGGCGTCCACGTCCAGGTGGTTGGTGGGCTCGTCCAGCAGGAGCACGTTCGATTCCCGGTTGATCAGCTTGCACAGGCGCACCTTGGCCTGCTCGCCGCCGGAGAGCACGCGCACCTGGCTCTCGATGTGCTTGGTGGTCAATCCGCATTTGGCCAGCGCCGCGCGGATCTCCGCCTGGTTGAGGGAGGGGAACTCCTGCCAGATCTCCTCGATGCAGGTGGTGGCGTTGTTGTAATCGCCCTCCTGCTCGAAGTAGCCGATCTCCAGGTGGTCGCCCAGCTCCACCTCGCCGGAGAGGGCGGGGGTCAGGCCGAGGATGCTCTTCAGGAGGGTCGTTTTGCCGATGCCGTTGGCGCCCACCAGGGCGATCTTCTGCCCGCGCTCCATGGTGAGCGTCAGGGGCTTCGACAGGGGGCTGTCGTAGCCGATGACCAGCTCCCGCGTCTGGAAGATGTAGCGGCCGGGGGTACGGCCCTGCTTGAAGCGGAACTCCGGCTTGGGCTTCTCGGCGGTGAGCTCGATGCGCTCCATCTTGTCCAGCTTCTTCTGGCGGGACATGGCCATGTTGCGGGTGGCGACGCGGGCCTTGTTGCGGTTGACGAAGTCCTGCAGGTCGCTGATCTCCTGCTGCTGGCGCTTGTAGGCGGCCTCCAGCTGGGCCTTTTGCACCTCATAGACCTCCATGAACTTGTCGTAGTTGCCCACATAGCGGGTCAGCTTGCGGTTCTCCATGTGGTAGATGAGGTTGACCACGTCGTTGAGGAAGGGGATGTCGTGGCTGATCATCACGAAGGCGTTCTCATATTCGGTGAGGTAGCGCTTGAGCCAGGCGATGTGCTCCTCGTCCAGGTAGTTGGTGGGCTCGTCCAGCAGGAGGATGTCCGGCTTTTCCAGCAGGAGCTTGGCCAGCAGCACCTTGGTGCGCTGTCCGCCGGAAAGGTCGCTGACGTCATGGGCGAGGCCCAGGCTCATCAGGCCCAGCGCGCGGGCCACTTCCTCCACCTTGGCGTCGATCAGGTAGAAATCATGAGCGTCCAGCAGCTCCTGGATCTCCGCCAGCTCGTCCATCCAGGCGGTCATCTCGTCCTCGGAGGCCTCGCCCAGCTTGTCGCAGATCTCGTTCATCCGCGCTTCCAGCTCAAACAGCCAGGCAAAGGCGGAGCGCAGCACATCCTGGATGGTCATGCCGGGGGTGAGGGCGGCGTGCTGATCCAGGTAGCCCACGCGCACCCGGGGGGACCACTCCACCTTGCCGTCGTCGGGCTGCAATTTGCCGGTCACGATGGACATGAAGGTGGATTTGCCCTCGCCGTTGGCGCCGACGAGGCCGATGTGCTCGCCCTTCAACAGGCGGAAGGAAACGTCCTCGAAGATGGCGCGGTCGCCAAAGCCGTGGGACAGGTGTTCAACGGTCAGAATGCTCATAGATCGCTCCTTGTGTGTATTCAGCGCACGGGGAAGTCGAAGAAGGTGGCGGGGTAGGGCTCGTCTGCCAGCGTGAAGTGCCACCACTCGGTGGAGAGGGGCTTGAAGCCGCGCGCCAGCATGGCCTGACGCAGGAGCATGCGGTTGGCATGCTGTGCTTGCGTCACGCCGGGAGCGTCCGGGTGGGACAGCTCCCCGAAGAAATCGAAGGGCCCGCCCATATCGAGCAGCATGCCGGTCTTCTCATCCAGCAGCGTCAGGTCCACCGTGCTGCCCCGGCTGTGGCCGGAGCGCCGCGCGATGAAGCCCCGCTCGAACAGGTCCGCCTTCTCCACCTCCGGATAGAAGATGGCCCGCATGGATTCATCCGCGCCCTCCGCCCAACGCACGAAATGATCCACCGCCCGCTGGGGACGGTAGCCGTCGTAGAGCACCAGGCGCAGCCCCTTGGCGCGCATGTCGGCGTTCACCAGGGCCAGGGCAGCGGCGGCCTCCTTCGTCAGCAGCACGATGGGGGCCTCGTAGCCGTCGATGCGCTCGCCCACGAAGTTGTAGGTGGAATAATAGCGCACGTCCAGCAGCGCATCGGGGATCACGTCGGTGACGGACACAAAGCCGTCCGGGCGGGAAAAATCAGTCATGGCGGCCTCCTTGCAGGGGGAGTGCATCCATTATAACGCGGATGCGATGCGCAATCAAGCCGGAAGGTTTGAAAAAAGTCGGCTTTTGCGCTATAATGGGGGAGAAGCAATACCGGGCACAGCCCTGCGGAGGATAACGCCATGACCGATCGCCTCTATTATGACAACGCTTATCTGACCGAATTTGACGCCACGGTGCTGGCTTGCCGGACAAACGGCGCCGCCTTTGACGTGCTGCTGGATCGCAGCGCCTTCTACCCCACCTCCGGCGGACAGCCCTACGATACCGGCCTCCTGGGCGGCGCGCGGGTGACGGACGTGAACGTCACGGAGGGCGAGGTGTGGCACACGGTGGACGCCCCCCTGACCGTGGGCAGCGCCGTCCATGGCGTGATCGACTGGGAACGCCGCTTTGACCACATGCAGCAGCATGCCGGCGACCACATGATCGCCAGCGCGCTCCACCGGCACATGGGCGGCGTGACCATCGGGCTGCACATCAGCGGCGATGTGTCCACCATCGACGTGGCCATGCCCGAGGGCGTCACCCGCATCTCCGAGGATGACGTCCGCCGCATGGAGGACGACGTCAACGAGCGCATCCAGCGGGACGTGCCCATCCGCTGCTGGTTCCCGGAGGCGGCGGAGCTGGCGGCGCTCCCCCTGCGCAAGCCCCCCACGGTGGAGGAGCATGTGCGCATCGTCGCCATCGGCACGGACGAGATGGTGGCCTGCGGCGGCACCCACCCGGCCACGGCGGGCCAGCTGGGCCTGGTGAAGATCCTGTCCGTGGCGCCGGCGCGGGGCAAGATGCGCGTGACCTTCCTGGCGGGCAAGCGGGCTCTCCGGGACTATGACCGCGCCAGCGGGGCGGCCCACCAGGCGGCGGCGATGCTCTCCACCGGCGTGGAGAACCTGCCCTCCGCCGTGGCGGCGATGCAGGAGAAGCTCCGCGCGGCGGAGTTTGAGCTCCTCCGCATGAAGAAGGAGCAGCTGCTCCGCCAGGGCGAAGGCCTGCTGCAGGAGGCGGAGATCCTCCCCGGCGGGGAGAAACTCATCGCCCGCTTTGTGGATGCGGACGCCAACGGTCTGCGCGACCTGGCCTCCAGGCTGATCGAAACCCCCGGCGTGATCGCCCTGCTGGGCGCCATGAACGGCGATCAGGCCATTTATGTATTCGGGCGCGCGGCGGATGTGGCTGCGAACATGGGCAGCCTCCTGCGGGACAGCGCGCGTCCCCTGGGCGGCAAGGGCGGCGGACGCCCCGACTTCGCCCAGGGCGGCGGCTCCCCGGACATTCTTGCCGCGGCCTGCGCCCTCCTGCGCGGATGAACCATGACGACATCGGCCCTTCGGGATCTGTGCGATCCCGGAGGGCTGTTTTGCTGCGCCCAAAAGGCTCGCGGCGCGCGAAATGCCCCCCAAAAAAGCGGAGCGCCAAAGGGAAGAAATTACCTCTCTTTTGGGAAACGGTATTGAAAAAAAAAAAAACGTGTTAAGATACGATAAGAAAATTCGAGGGAGATGTCAGCGGATGTCTCAGGTATACCAATACAGAGTGAGCCGCGCGCAGCTGCTTGGCACGCGCAGCCGCCAGGAGGACGCGACGAGCCTGTCGTCAACGGAGCTGTTTGACGAAAAGGGGCTGCTGCTGGTGCTCGCGGACGGCATGGGCGGCATGGCGGATGGCCATGTGTTCAGCCGTCTGGTGACAGAGGAGATGCAGCGCGCATTTGCGGCGGCGCCCTCCACGGAGGATATGCAGGAGGTGCTGGCCTGCTGTTTTCATGCAGCCCAGGAGAAGGCGGTCCGGCTGAACAGGGACGCCGAGGATGAAGGCGGCGCAACGGTGGTTGCGGTCCTGATCCGGGAGGACCGGTGCGCGTTCCTTTGCGCCGGTGACAGCAGCCTTGCGCTGGTCAGGAACGGCGGCCTGATCTGGCTGAACCGTCCCCAGGTGATGGGCGTCCGGCTGGATGAGAATGTCGCGCTGGGCTATCTCAGCCAGGCGGATGTGCAGGGCAATGCCTTGCGGGACGCGGTCATAGGGTATGCGGGTGCGAGCGCTGCATTTGCATGCGATATATGCACGCAGCCCTTCAGGCTGATCCCGGGAGACAGGATCGCCCTGATGAGCGACGGCGTGACGGGTACGCTTGGCGCAACGGAACTCCTCCCGCTGCTGATGCTGCCCAGAGAGCGCGCCGCGAAGGAGATCATCCGCGCCGTGGAACAGAAAAACAAGCCTGAACAGGACAACGGCAGCATCTTGCTGGCGGTTGTTGAGTGAAGAATGAAAACATTGACCAGAGGATGGATCGAATACCGGGGAGGTGCCTTGAGCTTTGTGGATTCTTGTTGTTGGAGTAATTGCGCTGCTGCTTGCCGGCTGCATCCTGTTTGTGAAAAAGCGGGGCGGGCGTCAGCAGCTGACGGAGCATGGTACGGCGATCATAGAGGATAAGACGCCGGTGGATGACGCCGCGACCCGGATGCAGGGGGAGCTGGCGGAAACGATGGATGGCTGGCCCATCATTCATGTGGGAACCAGCTCCATCTGCGGCAAGCGCAAGAATCAGCAGGATGCGCTGTACTGCTCTGAGTGGAAGAACCGAAGGGCGCTGACCGGACGCGGTCTGCTGGCGGCGGTGGCTGACGGCATCGGCGGCTTGAGCAACGGCGATCTGGCCAGCGTGACGGCGGTGCAGAACATGCGTGCCGCGTTCCTGAATGAGAAGGGCGGAAGAACGCCGCCGGAGGAGCTGCTGTACGCAGCGGCCAGCGCGCACCAGGGGGTGCTGGCGCTGAACCGCGAGGGCAAGATGTGCGGCTCCACATTGGTATCGGTGCTGATCAAGCAGTGGAATCTGTGGCTGCTTTCCATTGGCGACAGCCGCATTGCGCTGTATCGCGCCGGCGTGCTGCTGACGCTGAACCGCGAGCATGTCATGAAGCGGGACAACGATGAGGAGCGCGCGGTGAACGGCGCGATGATCCCCCCCGACGCCCGCAAGGACAAGGCGCTCACCTCCTTTGTGGGCAAGGAGAATCTGCGGCAGATCGACCGTACGCTGCCCCCGATGCGGCTGCTGCCCGGAGATAAGATCGTCCTGATGAGCGACGGCATCTTCGGCACGCTGAATGAGGACGAGCTGTGCGCGGCGCTGTCCTGTGCGCCGGAGGCGGCCGCACGCAAGGTGACTCAACTGGTGGAGGCAAAGAACAAACCCGCCCAGGACAATGCTTCCATCATTGTGATAGGTGTTTCCATTTCATAAGAAGAAGGAGAGAGAATCATGAAGAAGAGACTTGCACTGGTGTTCCTGGCGCTCATGCTGGTGTTCACCATGACGGCCTGCAGCAGCGACCCGATCCTGGCTGCCAAGGAAAGCGTCGTGCGCATCTACTCCGAGTATGTGTATTGTGATGCACAGGGCAACGTGCTTACCGGCGCCTACATCGTGGAAAATGACGAGATCGTGGATAATACTGGCAACGGCGGCGCAGGCTTTATCGGCAGCGGCTTTGCTGTTGGCGAAAATGCGAAGGAGGTTCGCTATTTTGTCACGAACCGTCATGTGGTGGAAGACAAGGTCATCAGCTACATCACGGCAGCGGACTACAGCGCTTTGCAGAACGGCAGCAGCACCTCCGTGGCCATTCATGAGGGATATTGCCTGCTGACGGATGTTTATATCGTTTATGACAACAGCACGAACATGATCCCGGCGACGGTCCAGCATGTGAGCCAGGATGCAGACATGGCGCTGCTGTACATCCACACGCCCACCAATGTCCGCAAGCCTGCCAAGCTGCGCCCCTTTAAGGAGGATGAGCTGAAGAACAGCCATGAGCAGGTGTATGCCATCGGTTTCCCCGCTGCGGCGGATATAAGCAACAACCTGATCTCCACGGTCGATCAGATGACCGTGACCACCGGTATCATCAGCGCCACGATCAGCCGCGCGGAATCCGGAAGCGGCGAAGGCGAGCTGATCCAGACAGACGCAGACATCAATGGCGGCAACTCCGGCGGCCCGCTGGTCGATGCCAACGGCTATGTGCTGGGCATCAACACGATGGGCGCTACGAATGCAAGCGGCATCAACTACGCCACCAGCATCAACGACATCATCCGCATGCTGGATGCGCAGGGCGTGCCCTACCTGACGGGCGGCGCGAAGATCTCCGGGCAGACGATCGGCGTGATCGTGCTGGCGCTGCTGGTGATCGCCGTGGCCGCGATGGTGGTGATGACTGCCATCAAGCAGAAGAAGCCCGCCGGGAAGCGCGTCATCACCGGCGCCAAGGGTGTGCTGGCTGGCAAGAGCTTCGCGGTCAAGCCCGGCGCCAAGTTCGTCATGGGCTCGGATGTGAGCTGCAATATTTGTTTGCCGGACGCCCGTGGCGTCAGCCGCAAGCACTGCAGCGTGAAGTTTGACGGCAAGCAGGTCGTCGTGAAGGACGAAAACTCCTCCTACGGCACCTACATCGACGGCGTGAAGATCGAAAAGGGCCAGACGGCTGTGTGGCACCGCGGCCAGCGCCTCAGCCTGGGCTCCGAGAACGAGAGCTTCATCCTCGCCTGAACCAATGCACATCAAATACGACAGATCGAGAGGAGATATTGACTATGGCACGCAGGAATGAATTTTTTGATACGGATACTGACGCGACCGTCGCGCCCCTGAACGGCAAGGTGACCGAGGCGCCTATGGGCTATCAGCGGGGTGAGCTGGCCTCTGAGGAGCTGCCCGGCGGGCGTTTTGCGGATGCGACCGAGCCCATCTCCAGCGAGGAAGAAACGGGCGAGACGATCATCGACGCCGGCGCCAACGTGGCAAACACCCGCGCCACCGTCGGCTGGCTGATCTGCGTCAAGGGCGACCTCAAGGGCCAGGATTTCCGCCTGCACAGCGGCCACAACTACATTGGCCGCAATGCCAAGGGCGGCACCGCGTGGGATATCAACATCCCGGACCGCAAGGTCAGCAGCAAGGGCATGGCCCGCGTGACCTACGATACCCGGAACCGCCGCTTCACGGCCGCCTCTCACGGCGCGTCCGAGAACATCACCTACTGCAACGATGAGCCCCTGGATGCGGTGTCCCGCCCGCTGGTGGCCTATGACCGCATCTCGGTTGGCGATACCGATCTGATCTTCATCCCGCTGTGCGGTGAACATTTCATCTGGGAGGATTAACAGATGGACCCTAATGTGGGCAACAGCGCGCTGGCGCCGGGAACGCTGCTGGATGATGGCAATATCATCATCGGGGAATGTATTGGCAAGGGCGGCTTCGGCATTACCTACAAGGCGTTTGACAAGACGCGGAATGCCCAGATCGTCATCAAGGAATTTTTCCCCTCCCGGATGGTATCCCGTCTGGAGGACAACAGCGTTCTTGTGCCCTTTGAGAAGCAGGCGCTTTACCAGGAGCATCTGAGGAGCTTCTGCCGCGAGGCGCGCATCATTCATGCGCTGAAGGCCCACCGGAACATCGTCAACGTGTATTTCACCCTGGAGGAGAACAATACTGCCTATTACGGCATGGAGCTCCTGCAGGGGATGGACCTGACCTGCTACCTGCGCCAGAGGAAGAAGCTGAGCTTCAGGGAGGCATACGAGCTGCTGCTGCCGGTGATGGACGCGCTGCAGTATGCACACAAGCAGAATGTGCTGCACCGGGATATTTCGCCCAACAACATCTTCATGGTGCAGAAGGAAGGCACGGACGAGTGGACGCCGATCCTGATCGACTTCGGTGCGGCGCATGTGGCGCGCTCGGGCTTCACAAAGGCATTTCCGCGGGCCTACAAGCAGGGCTATTCCCCTTATGAGCAGGTGAGCGGCAACACGGACCGGCAGGGCGCCTGGACGGATGTGTACTCCATGTGCGCAACGCTGTATTATGCGATCACGCATGTCATACCGCCGGCGTCGCAGATGCTTGTGCTGAACGGCGGCAGGATCGTGAGCCCGCGGGAAGAGGGCGCTGCGATCTCCCCGGCGCAGGAAAAGGTGCTGATGCGGGGCCTGAGCCTGAATATCAGGGAACGTCAGCAGAGCATGGAGCAGCTGATGGATGAGCTGCTCCGTGCCCTGCAGGATAAGGCGGAGAATGTGCCTGTGCAGCCGGAGTCATCATCGGTGGCAGTGCCCGACAGGCAAAGCGATACGGACTCCTTTGTGCGCGAGGCAATGCCGGGCCGGGGAAGTGCTGTGGCGGTACTGCTGCTGGAGATGGCGCTGTATTACGGGGTCGCCCTGCTGCTATCGCCGGCGTGGTTCATCCCCATTGGATACGGGCTCATGGTGCTGTTCAATACATTGCTGAGCCTGTCCGGCGCGCGGGGGTCGCTGCTGATGCCCTTTGCGCGGCTGTGGATCCCGTTGGACAGGCACAATGCGCTGCGCCTGGTGCTCTATCATCTGCTGCGCTCGGTTTTCCTGCTGGCGCTGGCGGATATGCTGATCGCCTGGCTGCGGTATGACCTTTCGCTTTGCGAGAGGGCGGCGAGGGTCAGGGTCGTGCCCTTTGTGCAGGCGCAGCATACGGATTCCAGCTCGGTCACCTATGTGAACTCAGCCAGGCTGTTCTGCAACAGCGGCGAATTGGCTGGCCAGGTGATGGAGCTGCTTCCGGGGTCATCTATCGGACGCGCTGCAGGCCTGGTGACCTATCCGATCACGGGGGATTCACACATCAGCAAAAAGCATTGTGAATTCTCTTTTGTGGATAACCGGTGGCTGCTCAGGGATTGCCAATCCAGGAACGGCACCGTGGTCAATGGCGTCACGCTGGAGAAGGGGACCACGGTTGCGCTCGAATCCGGCTCCCGGATCCGCATCGGACATCATGAATTTACTTTTGTAAGCGAAATGAGGTAAGCAAAGATGATGAAGAGGATCGCTGCCATTTTGTTGGCTATGCTGCTGCTTTGCGCCGGCGTGTGCGGCGCGGCTGCGGAGGATGCGCTGCATCTGCAGAATGTCGTCCTGCAGGAGGATGGCACGGTGGATCTGGTGGTGGCTGTGCCGCGGACGGAGAATCTGGGCCCGGCGGATTTCACCATCATGGCGGATAAGGAAGTGATCGCGGCGGAGTCCGTTGCATCGATCGGCCGGTCCGATATTGTGACCCGCTGGGTGATCGTGTTCGACCTGTCCATGAGCTACAAGCGTTTTGATGCGGCGAAGAACATGGTCACGGCGCTGATCGACCAGCTGCCGGAGAAGGACCAGATCGCCGTGATGACGACGGGGATGGCTGCAACGGAGCTGCAGTGGACGCTTCCCCGCGCAGATCTGAAGCAGCAGGTGGCGGCCCTGAAGCGGAACAATTCCGCCTCGGCGCTCAATGCCGCCGCTGCCGACGCCGTGGCTGTGCTGGAGAACCAGGCTGCCGCGCTGGACCGCACCTGTGTGGTGCTTGTTTCCCATGGCGAGAACAGCAACGAGACCGGCATGACCCAGAACGAGCTGGTCGCGACGATCGCCCGTTCCCATGTGGCGGTGTATACCTATGCCTTCCAGGATGACGCCCCTGCTGCCGGCAAGCTCAGCAGCTACGGCGCGTATGCCCGTGCAGGCGCCGGCGGCGCGGAGATCGTCCTTGGCTATTATGAGAATGACGCCGCGGCCAACGCGGGCAAGCTCCTGGAGCACGAGCTTTGCTTCCGCGTGGTCACGGTGTCCAATGCGGCGCTGCCCCAGGAAGTCGGCAGCTTTACTGTCTCATTCACCGACGGCGCGCTTTCCATGGCGGATGAGTATCAGCTGACAACGGTTCAGCAGAAGACGTATGAGGATTGGCAGGGCGCCCATCGTGCTGCGGCTGCAACGGCGACGCCTGAACCGACTGCCGAGCCCACCTCTACGCCTGTGCCGACTGCTGTGCCCACGCCGGTGCCGGATCAGTGGGACGTTGCGATGGGCTGGGTGGGGGATAACCTGCTGTACATCCTGGGCGGCGTGCTGGCGGTGCTGATCGTGGTGCTGGTCATGCTCAAGCGCAAAAAGCCTGTGGAAGAGGAGCCGACGCCCGACGTCCAGGATGAGGACGGCGAGACCCAGGTGGATACGGACACCATGAAGCTGCTGGTCAAGCTGGTCCGCACGGATGACGGCAGCATACATGCCATGACCATGAGCGGCTCGATGATCATCGGCAGGAGAAAGCCGGATGCGGATCTTGTCATCCCCGGGGACGACAAGATGTCCCGCGTGCATGCCAGGCTCAGCATGGTCAAGGGCGCCATGGTGCTGGAAAACCTGTCCGGGACCAACGGTACCTATGTGAACGGCAAGAAGATCGACGGGCAGGTCCGGCTGCACCAGCAGGATGTGCTGAAGATGGGCGAAAAGTACTATCAGATCAGCTGGAGCATGCAATAAGCTGCTGACAGCCTGATGCGCGGAGACCCAGCGGGGACTGACGGTGCAATGCGGTCAGTCTCCGCTTCGTTGATGCTTGCCTCAGGCATGTAATGCAGGCTGGAGGAATTTGAAAATGTACACAGGCAATGAGAAAAAGTATTGCTTTGCATGCATGGAGGTGCTCCAGGGGGACTGCCAGATGGTCTGCCCCCGCTGCGGGCATGACAACCATCATCGCCTCAACGGTGCGGGGCTGCTGAGCAACTATATTCTGCATGGGCAGTACCTGACGGGCAAGTGCCTGGGCCGCGGTGGATTTGGCGCCACCTACATCGGCCGGGACCTGGTGCTGGACCATATCGTGGCGATCAAGGAGTACCTCCCGGGGGATTCCACCATTCGCATGCCCAATACCGTCAGCGTCCAGCCGCTGAGCGAAAGCTTTGCTGAGGACTTCGAAAAAGGCCGCAGCAGGGCGCTCAACGAGGGCAAAATGATGCTCAACCTGGGCGCTATGCCCCGGGTGGTGCGGCTGTTCAATGCCTTTCTGGAGAACAACACGGTCTACATCGTGATGGAGTATATCCCGGGCGAAACGCTGACAAAATATGTGGAAAAGTACGCCAGCAAACGGCTGCCGTGGGCGGATGCGCACAAGCTTCTGGGCCCGCTGCTGCCTGTTTTGCATGCCATCCACCAGCGCGGCGTGATCCACCGGGACATCAGCCCGGATAACATCATGATCCGCGCGGATACCAACGAAGCGGTGCTGCTGGACTTCGGCATTTCCCGTGCGATCGAGGAAATGGGGCGCACGGCGACCAAGACCGGCACGGCCATCCTGCGCTCGGGCTATGCGCCCATCGAGCAGTACAGCCGCAGCGGCCAGCAGGACGCCCGCCTGGATGAGTATGCCTTCTGCGCCACCCTTTACTACGCGCTGACCGGCGTTACGCCGCCGGATGCAACGGATTTTATTGCATACGGGGAAAGCCTGAAGCCGCCCAGTCAGCTGGGCTCCGACATCCCGCCGCGCCAGGAGGCTGCGCTGCTCAAGGGCATGAGCGTGCGGTGCGATGACCGCTATGCCGACATGCTTCAGCTGGAAAAGGCGTTTGCTGCGGAGGAGGCGCCCCATTGGAAGCGGCGGATCGCCATCGGTGCAATCTGCGCGGCAATCGCTGTTGGCGCAGGCGTGTTTGTGCTGCAGCCATGGGAGCAGGACGCAGCTCTGCCGGCGACGACTGTCACAGCCGAGCCGGTCGCCGCGGCTGATCCCTCGGAGGAGCCTACCGCTGAGCCGACCACGGCTCCCACGGAGACTCCCACCGCTGAGCCGACCACGGCTCCCACGGAGACTCCTACTGCTGAGCCGACCACGGCTCCTACGGAGGAGCCTACCGCTGAGCCGACCACGGCTCCCACGGAGGAGCCCACCGCTGAGCCGACCACGGCTCCTACGGAGCCCCCCACCTCCGCCCTGGTGGAGGAAGTCGCCTCCGAGACGGTGGAGGAAGTCACTACGGAGCCGACTACGGAGCCTACGGAGGAGCCCACCCCCGAACCCACGGAGGAGCCCACTCCCGAACCCACGGAGGAACCCACCCCCGAACCCACGCCGACGCCTACGCCCACGCCCAAGCTGACGCCTACCCCCACCCCCGCGCCGCTGAGCCAGACTGTGTATGTGTGTTACCGGTCTGGGGAGGGCTGGGAGTCTGTGAAGGACTATGTGCTGCATGTCCGCGAGGGCAATAAGCAGGGCGATGGAAATCTCTTCCACATGGGCAGGGATAAATTCATTTTGTCCATCGAGGGGCAGATCCCGGTGGTTGCGCTGGAGGAGGACTTTGACTACAATGCCAATGTCTCCCACGGCGAAGCGTCCTGCAACCATACCCTGCTGCAGTTCAAGGATGGCGCGTTTGCCAAGGCGCCTGTGCAGGAGATCGACGCCGCTGCGCTGGGCCGTGGCGCGTACCTCCTGCAGCTGAATGTCTCCGCGTCCCGTGGCAGCGATTACTATTCGAGCGTGGCGTTCATCTGGTTGACGGTGGACGGCGCAACGGTGCCGAGCCTGCAGCCGACGCCTACCCCTACACCCACGCCGACGCCAACTCCCACACCCACGCCCACGCCCACTCCCACGCCTGCGCCTACGCCCAGCCCCCGCGAGGTGCTGGAGCAGGCCCTGGAACCCTTCACCTACACGGAGGACGAAAATGGCATCACCATTACGGGCCTGGCAAAGGGGCACGAGAATGATGCCGTGCTTGTTGTGCCAGAAGGGGTGACGCGCATTGGCGAACGGGCATTCCAGACACAGGTGGAGGAAAGTAAGTGGACATTTCCTGCTGTGGGAGGAAGCCCAGCATCTTCTATTAGACCAGCATCTTCTATTACGGTAAACACCTACTACAATGACTGCCTGCAGCAGGTGACGTTGCCCGAAACGCTGCTTGCTATCGAGGCGAAAGCGTTTTACAACTGTTATAGGCTGACCAATATTGTCATGCCGGAAGGCGTGACAAAAATTGGTAAGAATGCATTTTCTGGCTGTGATAGCTTGACCAACATCACGCTGCCAGCGAGTTTGACAGAGCTTGACAAGGGTGCGTTTTCTGCGGGTGCCCTGACCAGCATTGTGTTGCCAGGCGGGATAACAAGCGTCAGTGAGAATCTGTTTTACAATTGCGTATATCTGACCGATGTGGTGCTGCCCGAAGGTTTGATCAGCATTGGCAGTGAGGCGTTCTACAATTGCATAAGATTGACGCATATCACCATTCCTGACAGTACAGCGACGTTGAGTGCTGATGCTTTTGATGATAGATGCCCCATCCAGACCATCACCGGCAACCGCGACAACCTCGTTGTGCGGCAGCTGCTGGAGCAGTTCCCCAATGCCACGCTGATCGACACCAACTCCAATCCCACCCCTACCCCCACCC
>X409_Impala__coassemble_516_pt1 | contig 15698 bp, 10 predicted proteins | sample X409_Impala__metabat2_high_PE_002 | metagenome-assembled genome bin X409_Impala
GTCATATCGATGAGCCGCTTGGTCTTGCCGGAGCCCTTGTTGCCTGCGATGATCTTGATCATGGGAAAACGCCTCCTTCAATAGAGATAATTCTCTGTGACCTAATTATAAACCATTTTTGCCAAATATGCAATCCCCCCGCGGAAGATTCCTGAAAAACGGACTGTTTTTCATTCGTCTTTCGCATCCCGGGCGGATGTATTGTTATCATTCGCCATCATCTGCAGCAAATCCTGCCTGTCCAGATGAGGAAGTACACGCTTTGTACAATGGGGCATCAGGGGATCAAACCCGCACACAGCGCTGTATCCGCACCACTGGCAGGCGCTCCAGTCCTTGATCTGCGCCGGCGAGACGGAGATATCGCCCCCGCGGATGCCGTCGGCCAGGTCTGCGGCCTTTTGCTGCGTGTGCTTCAGCAGCACCTGCATTTCCTCCCGGGAGTAGGCGCCCGCATTAGCGGCCACGCTGCCATCCTTGTTGAAGATCTTGCCCAGGGCGTCGCCCTCCGCGTCCATGGCGGATACCACCTTCACGTCGGAAAGCACCACGCCCTTGAGCTGCAGCGTTTTGGCAATGGCGGCTTCGGCGGCGGACTTGACGTCCTCCGCGTCCACCAGGGGATCGCTGACCCGGAAGTAGAACGCGCCGGCGGGATCGCCCTTCATGCCCTGGGCCGCCGCTTGCAGATAGAGCATCAGCTGCAGCTGCAAGCCGTGGTAGAGCCGGGTGGGGTCGATGTCCTTGCGGGCGGATTTGTAGTCGATCACCCGCAGGAACGCGCCCTCATCGCCGTCCCAGCGGTCGATGCGGTCGATCTTGCCGCGCAATGCGATGCGGCGGCCATCCCTCAGCGTCAGCACCACCGGGGGCAGACCGCCCTCCGTGCCGAACTCGACCTCCTCGCCCACTGTGCGGAAGCGGCTGGCCTTTGCCTGCCGCGTGAACAGCCAGGCGGCGCGCTTCACCGTGCGGACGTACTTTTCGCCCCGGAGCAGCATGGCGGGGGTATCGGCCAGGGGGCCGTCCTGCCACTTCGCGGTCAGGGGGATGAGGACTTCGTCCATCAGCGCGTCGATCTCCTCCTCCGGGAGATCGGGCCAGTCCGGGTGCTCCAGCGCCGCATGGGCAAAGCCCTGCAGGGCCGCGTGGTAGAACTCGCCAGCGTCATTGGCCTCAAAGGCCCATTCCTCCCGTTCCACCGGCTTGAGGCCGTAATCCACAAAGTGCTGGTAGGGGCAGCTTGCAAACTTCTCCAGCCGGCTGATGGACACCGTATCCTGGGTGAAGACCCGCCTCGTCATGTCCATGGGCAGGCTTGCATCAGGCTTGCCCGCCACCGCCGCGTTCAGCACCTGCCGGGTGCGCTCATGCCACTCCGCCGACTGCCACAGCCATTTGAGGGCATTGGCCCAGGCGGGCTCCAGGGCGTCCGCGAGGCCGTCCGCCAGGGCGCGCAGCCGGGGGGCCAGCGCATCCAGCGCCATCTGCGGGGACAGGGGCAGATCGTCGCTGCCGTCCGCGGTGACGCCGCCGGTCACGGTCAAAGCCGGGAACAGGGCGCGCACGTCCTCCACCAGACTGGCCGGGCGCAGGGCCGTGCCGTCCTGGCCGCCCTGGGCGAAGGTGATCAGCAGCTTCTCCTGCGGCAATGCGATGGTGCGGTAAAAGTCCGACTGGCGCAGGGCCGCCGTTTCCTGCCGGGTGAGGCCGATGGGCCGCTCGTGCTCCCGGCTCAGGGCGCTGCGCTCCACCTCGGTGAGGAGGCTGTCCTGCATGGAGCCCATGGCGCCGTCCTGCATGCCGCAGAGCACCAGCGCATCGATGCGCCCGGTGAGCAGATGCCCCGCCTCGCCGATCATGACGGCTTCCGGCTGGGGCGGCAGGCTGGCGATGCCCGCCCCGGCAAGGCCGCTGGTCACGAACCGCGCCACATCCTTCATGGAGGCCCGCTTGTCCCCCAGCAGGGCGTGGAGCTGATCCAGCAGGTCCATCACCATCTGCCACACCTGCCGGTTGGAAGCCGCCTCTGCGCCCATATCCCGGCGGAGCAGCTCCTCCTCGCGGGCGAGCAGGGTCTGGTAGGCGTTCACGTCCTCCAGCAGGCGGAACACCGCCTCCACCGACTGGGCGGCGCTTTTCGCCTCCTTCAGCCGGTCGTGCAGCGTCTCCACCGGGGTGATGAGCCGCAGCCGCAGCGCTTCAGCCTGTTCCGCATCCTCGCCCCGGGTGAAGGGCTTGCGCCAGCGCCCGTGGTCGATGCCGTTCTGCAGGGCGTAATTTTCAAGGTAGTGGGCTTCGTCCATGGTCAGGGGGGAGAAGCCGCTCTTCATCATGTGCAGCACGTCCCGGACGGCATACCCGCCGGTGGCGCTGCGCAGCGCGCCCAGGAGCATCCGCGTGAGGCCGTGGCGCAGGGCAGAGTCCTTCCGGGCGATATAATGGGGCACCCCCGCCGCGCTGAGGGTGGTGGCCAGCACGCCGGACATGGCGCTTTCATCCGCCATGGCGACGGCCATGTGCTGCCAGGGCATCCCCGCCTCGTGCCAGGCCTTCAGCGCCCTGGCGATGTGAGCTGCCTCGGCGTAGGGGGTGGCTGCCGCGTGGATGGCAATGCCCTCCGCAGAGCCGGGGAAGGGCTTCGCCTGCCGGTTGAACAGGTTCCGTTCCAGGTAGCCAAGGGCAGACTTCTCATTCTCGCGTTCCTGAGGTCGGGCTTGCCCGACGAGCGGGTGCGATTGCTCGCACATCGCCCCGCGAAGCCCAGCACGCGACCTTGCATCGTGGGATGGGCCGATCGGCAGATAGCGCCATTCCGTATCCATGCCGCCCTCCTGCAGGCGCTTCATCAGCTGGGCCGCGCTGCCCCTCTGGGTGAGGAAGATGCGCCCGTCGGGGGCGTCGGCAGCGTCCATGGTCATGGTGACGGTGAGGCTCCCGCAGACCTTCGCGCCCTCGCAGAGCAGCTCGATCATGGGTCCCGGCAGCACGTCAAAACCATACACGAACACCGCTGCGCCGTCCGTCACGCCGGAGGGGATCAGCCGCCGGCGCACGTCCTGCTGCTGCATGGTCTCGTCGGCAAAGCGGCCGTCGATCACGTCCAGGTAGGCGCGCCACACCTTCGCCACGTCCTGCTCCTTGAGGCGGAGCGCGCCGGGCTTCATGCCCTCCGCATGGGCGGCAAGGTCCTCCGGGGTGAGGCCTGCCCGCTGCATGTCCGCCATGAGGGCGCTCATCCTGTCCGGCAGACCCGGCGTGAGCGCCACCCGCTTGTAGTACGCCAGGTCATCCTGGGTCAGCGTCAGCGCCTGGGCGATGGCCATGCTGCGGCCGCTTGCGTCCAGGGGCGCCAGGGGGGAATGTCCGCCGCTCTCCCGGATGCGCCGCATCAGCCGCCGGGGAGACAGCACCTCCACATCCAGCAGGCCCGGCAATTTCAGCCCCGCGATGATCTCCCGCTCCGCCTGCAGGGTATACTGCTCCGGCACCAGCAGGATGACCCGCGTGCCCGCCCGTCTCGCCGCGTCGATCTGCGGCAGGATATGGGGCAGCAGCCGTCCGGCCCGTCCGCCGATGATGCGTACCTTGTCCATGACTGCCCCTCCCTTCAAAATTTCATATACCCATTATACCACACATTGACGCAGCTCGACAACCGTGATATTATCAAGCAAAGGTTTCGCCTCTGCGGAGGCGAGGTGGGGGCTTTCTGATCGCCCCCACCACCCCTTCGGCACCGCACTATTTGTTTCTTTTATTGAAGGAGCCCAACCATGACCACACGCAACTCCAGGCCCAGGCCTGTTGACAAGAAGCCCGCTGAAAACGGGGCGAAATCCCCCTGCCCCTTCTCCGCCCGCTGCGGCGGCTGCACTCAGGTGCATATCCCCTACCCCGAGCAGCTCAGGCGCAAGCAAGCCGCCATGGAGAAGCTGCTTTCCGGCCTCTGCCCGGTGGCGCCCATCATCGGCATGGACGACCCCTGGCACTACCGCAGCAAGGTGCATGCCGTCATCGGCACGGACTACAAAACCAAGCAGCCCGTCTCCGGCGTGTATCAGCGGGGGACGCACCGGGTCGTGCCCGTGCAGGGCTGCCTCATCGAGGATCCCCGCGCCGACCGCATCATCCGCACCATCGTGGAGATGATCCCCCACTACAAGCTGCGCATCTACAACGAGAACACCCACCGCGGCTTCCTGCGGCACGTCATGGTGCGCACCGGCCAGCATACCGGGCAGATCATGGTGATCCTCGTCGCGACGGCCAGCGAGTTCCCCGGCGGAAAAGCCTTCGTGGCGGAGCTGACGCAGAAGCACCCGGAGATCACCACCGTCGTCCTCAACGTGAACCAGAGGGAGACCTCCATGGTGCTGGGCACGAAGGATGTGACCCTCTTTGGCCCCGGCTATCTGGAGGATGAGCTGCTGGGCAAGCGCTTCCGCATCAGCCCGCAGAGCTTCTACCAGGTCAACATCCGCCAGACCGAGGTGCTGTACCGCACCGCCATCGACCTGGCCGGCCTCACCGGCACGGAGACGCTGCTGGACGCCTACTGCGGCACGGGCACCATCGGCCTGTGCGCGTCGGACAGGGTGAAGCGCCTCATCGGCGTGGAGCTGAACCGGGACGCCGTGCGGGACGCCAAGGTCAACGCGCGGCTCAACCAGGTCACCAATGCGGATTTCATCTGCGAGGACGCAGGCCGCTTCATGGTGAAGATGGCGCATGAGGGCCACACCCCCGACGTTCTCATCATGGACCCGCCCCGTTCCGGCTCGGACGAGCGCTTCCTGCGGTCGGTCATCGCCAGCGGCCCCAGGCGCATCGTGTACGTCTCCTGCGGCCCCGACACCCTCGCCCGGGACGCCAAATTCCTCGTCAAGGGCGGATACAAAGCAGTCACCGCCATCCCAGTGGACATGTTTCCCCACACCGAGCACTGCGAGTGCGTGATGCTTCTGGAGCGGGGAGAATAACGATCCGTGCGCATCCTGCGGGGTGCGCACTTTTTGCGCCGCACAGCCCACACTCTCACTATTCACTATTCACTATTCACTATTCACTATTCACTATTCACTACCGTCCCCCTTCCCGGGGCGGACGGATGAGGCAGGGAGTGAGGAGTGGGGAGTGGGGAGTGAATAGTGAAGAGTGAATAGTGAAGAGTGAATAGTTTGTTGGTGGGGCGGCACACAGCCCACACTCTCACTATTCACTATTCACCAGCGCAGCGACTTCACTATTCACTATTCACTACCTTCCCCTTCCCGGAGCGGACGGCTGCGGCAGGGAGTGGGGAGTAGGGAGTGAATAGTGAAGAGTGAAGAGTGAAGAGTGAAGAGTGAATAGTGAAGAGTTTGTTGGTGGGGCGGCACAAATTCCCCTTATTCGCTTCCCTTCGGCAGCAAAGTGTGCTATAATAGTTGGGATACGCATCCCAAGGAGGTACCTTATGAAGCTCTTCAAGTTTGCGCTGCGGTATGTGGCCCGGCACTGGTGGCAGTATGTGCTGGGCATCGCGGCGCTGTACATGGTGGATTGGGTCAATGTTTATGTGCCTGAGTTCACCGGCCGCATCTTTGACGGCCTGAAGGACGGCTCCCTCGATATGCAGGGCGCGATGAAGATCGTGTGGATGATCGCCGGGATGGGCCTTGCCATCGCCATCGGCAGGTTCGGGTGGCGCTTCTTCATCTTCGGCGCGGCCCGCAGCATCGAGCGGGAAATGCGCGGGGATATGTACGGCCACCTGTCCAAGCTCTCCATGCGCTACTTCAACCAGCACAAGACCGGCGACCTGATGGCCCACTTCACCAATGACCTGATGAGCGTGCGCCAGCTGCTGGGCATGACCGTCATCACCGCCTTTGACGCCACCGTCATGCTGGTGCTGGTGCTGATGAACATGATCACCTACGTCAGCCCCAAGCTGACCCTGGTGGCCGTGATCCCGCTGCTGGTGATCACCGTGGGGGATTTCTTCTACGGCAAGATCATGCACAAGCGCTTCAAGGCGCGCCAGGAGGCCTTCTCCTCCCTGACGGATCAGGTGCAGGAGTCCATCAGCGGCATCCGGGTGATCAAGGCCTTCGTGCAGGAGCGCAAGGAGCTCTACGCCTTTGCGGCCTCCGCCGGCAACGCCAAGGACAAGAACCTGAGCGTAGTGCGTCTGCAGGCCCTGATGATGCCCGTGATGGACCTGATCATCGGCACCTCCACCCTGCTGACGCTGCTCTACGGCGGATACCTGGCCATCCACGGGGAGATCACGGTGGGCCAGTTCGTGGCCTTCAACAGCTATGTGGGCATGCTGGTCTGGCCGATGATGGCCGTGGGCGAGTGCATCACCCATATCAGTCAGGGCCTGGCGTCCATGGGCCGCATCCACCACATCTTTGAGGAGGAGCCCGAGATCGTGGACGGCGAGGCCACCGACCATGGCATCACCGCCCTCAAGGGTGAGATCAGGCTGGAGCACCTGACCTTCGCCTATCCTGACATGCCCGATGTGACCGTGTTGGAGGACGTCTCCGTCACGGTGAAGCCCGGCGAGACCCTCGCCATCCTGGGCAGGACCGGATCGGGCAAATCCACCGTGCCCAGCCTCCTGGTGCGCCTCTACGACGTGCAGGACGGCATGATCACCATCGACGGCCATGATTTGAAGTCCATCCCCCTGGGCGTACTGCGCGAGAACATTGCCTGCGTCCCCCAGGACAACTTCCTCTTCTCCGACACGCTTCAAAATAACATCGCGTTCGGCTCTGCGGACAAGACCCTGTCCAGCGTGGAGCACGCTGCCAAGCTGGCCTGCATCCACGACAACATCGCGGCCTTCCCCGAGCAGTATCAGACCGTGGTGGGCGAGCGCGGCGTGACCCTCTCCGGCGGACAGAAGCAGCGCTCCTCCATCGCCCGTGCCCTGATGAAAGACGCGCCCATCCTCATCCTGGACGACGCCCTCTCCGCCGTGGATACCGACACCGAGCGCAAGATCCTGGACAACCTGCGCACCGTGCGCGGCGGGGACAGGACCACCATCATCGTGGCCCACCGCATCTCCACCATTCAGGACGCGGACCACATCCTCGTGCTGGAGGACGGCAGGGTGGCCGAATACGGCACCCATGAGGAGCTGCTGCACAATGAGGGGCTGTACAAGTCCCTGTTTGACAAGCAGCAGCTGGAGAAGCAGCTGAGCGAAGAAGGGAGGGAGGCATAATGTCTGAGTTCGTCAAGGGCCTGAAGGACCGGGAACCCGAAATGCAATACAAGGGCAACGCCTTCCTGCGGCTGATGGGCTACCTGCGGCCCTATATCAAGACGGTGCTGATCTGCTTCCTGCTGGTGAGCATCCTCACCGCGCTGGACCTGTACCGCCCCATGCTCATCGGCGACGCCATTGACAAGTACATCCTCACCATGGAGGAGGGCCAGCTCTCCGAGGACGCCGCCCTCACCGCCGAGGAGATCGCCGCCGCCTCAGCCCTCACCCCCGATCAGCGCTGGGAGGGCATCCTCAAAACCGCCGGGCTGTACATGCTGGTGATGCTCATCGCCTTTGTATGCAACCGCATGCAGTACCTGATGATCCAGGAGATGGGGCAGAAGATCGTCTACACATTGCGCATGGAGCTGATGGCCCATGTGCAGAGCCTGTCGATGCGCTTCTTCGATACCACGCCCGTGGGCCGCATCGTCACCCGCATCACCAATGATACCGAGGCCATCAACGATCTGTACTCCAACATCATCGTGCGGCTGTTCCGCAATGTGATCAAGGTCATCGGCCTGATCGCGGTGATGCTGCTGCTGGATGTGAAGATGGCGCTGCTCTCCCTGGTGATGGTGCCGGTGGTGGCCGTGCTGACCTTCATCTTCCGCAGGCTCAGCCGCAAGTGCTATCAGGTGGTCAAGACCCGCATCACCGCGCTGAACACCTTCCTCTCCGAGCATCTCTCCGGCATGCGCGTCATCCAGATCTTCCACCGGGAGAAGGAGAAGTGCGACGAGTTTGACGAGAAGAACCTGGCCCTGTACAAGGCCGGCTTCCGCGAGATGATGATCTTCGGCATCTTCCGCCCGCTGATCTACCTCAGCTCCATCGTGGCCACCGCCATCATCCTGGGCGGCGGCAGCAGCCAGGTGCTGGCAGGGGCGATCTCCTTCGGCACGCTGTACATGTTCACCCAGTACATCAGCCAGCTGTTCCAGCCCATCCAGGAGCTGGCGGAGATGTTCACCACGCTGCAAAGCGCCATCGCCTCGGCGGAGAAGATCTTCACCCTGATGGACGTGGAGCCCATCGTGAAGGAGAAGGCCGACCCGGTGAAGCCCGCTGAGATCAAGGGCCGCATCGAATTCGACCACGTCTGGTTCGCCTACGAGACCAAGGACGGCGAGACCCCCACCGAAGCCAACGCCGGCAACGAAAACTGGGTATTGAGGGACGTTTCCTTCGTGATCGAGCCGGGGCAGAAGGTGGCCTTCGTGGGTGCGACGGGCGCAGGCAAGTCGTCCATCCTGAACCTGATCGGCCGCTACTACGACATCCAGAAGGGCGCCATCCGCATCGACGGCGTCGATATCCGCGATATGAGCCGCGAGCAGATCCGCGCCGCCATCGGCCAGGTGCAGCAGGACGTGTTCCTCTTCACCGGCGATATCAAGCAGAACATCCGCCTGCGGGACGATTCCATCTCCGACCAGACCATCCGCCAGGCCGCCGTCAACACCAACGCCAGCCACTTCATCGAGCGGCTGCCCCATCAGTATGACGAGCGGGTGACCGAGCGCGGCGCGACCTTCTCCGCCGGCCAGCGCCAGCTGATCTCCTTTGCCCGCACCCTGGCCTACGACCCGACCATCCTCATCCTGGATGAAGCCACCGCCAACATCGACACCGAGACCGAGCAGTGGATCCAGGACGCCGTCAAGACCCTGATGGAGGGCCGCACGTCCATCATGGTGGCGCACCGCCTGTCCACCATCCAGCACTGCGACCGCATCATCGTCATGCACCACGGCAAGATCCGCGAAAGCGGCACCCATCAGGAGCTGCTGGAGCAGGGCGGCATCTACAAGAAGCTGTATCAGCTGCAGCTGGCTTAAGCCTCATCCGTCATCCGGGCACACCCGGATGCCACCTTCCCCGTAAACGGGGAAGGTCTTTTTTGTGTGCCGGCAACATAAAAACCTTCCCCGTTTACGGGGAAGGTGGATTCGGACGAGAAGGGCGGGTATGCCCGCCGAGCGCTGTCAACGCTTGCGTTGATGGCGCGAAGCCCACAGCAGGGTGTATCCCTGCTGTGGGCCGAAAGTCCGAAGACGGATGAGGCCGTTGCCTGTTTGTCAGCAGTCTACCCGGCAGCCCACGCGATGAGCGCGCGGACGACAACGTCAGGCAAAAGCCAAGTTCCACGCGGGAAGAGCAGAACCGAAGGCGGTCAACTCAATCGCGAAATGCCCGCGGGGGCTGCCCCGCATTAGCCGTGGTGGCCCTCGGACTGCAGCTGCATGTTCTCCACAACGATGTCGTGGATCTCGCCCAGGGTGGCGCAGTATTCGAGGACTTCCCAGGGCTTGTTGGTGTGGAAGTGGATCTTGATCAGCTCGTCATCGCCCACCGCCAGCAGGCAGTCGCCCTCAAAATGCTCGGTGATGTAATCGAAGATCTCGTCCTCATCCAGGTCGTGGCCCTCGATCAGCAGCTGGGTATCAAACTTGAACTCCAGAATTTCAGACATATATGGTTGCTCCTTTATCTTATGTTGGGGTTTCTCCGTATGGTTCGACAGGGAGTCGGGAAACTCCTGCTTTTCACACAATTTTTAGGCGGAGGGAAGGGCAAGCCCCTCCCCTACGCGCACAATTAGTGTGCCTCCGCCCAGTTGACGCCCTGGTGGACCTCCGCGCTCAGCGGCACGGAGAGGGTGATGACGCCCTCCATGGCCTCCTGCAGGATGCGGGCGGCAGTCTCGACCTCCTCCGGCGGACATTCCAGGAGCAGCTCGTCGTGCACCTGCAGGATCAGGCGGCTGCGGAGGTTCTCCCGGCGGAGCGCCTCGTCCACGCGCACCATGGCCAGCTTGATGATGTCCGCCGCCGTGCCCTGGACGGGGGTGTTCATGGCGGCGCGCTTGCCGAACTCCCGCACCATGGCGTTGGAGGCGGTCAGCTCAGGCAGGTAGCGGCGGCGGCCCATGAGGGTCAGGGCATAGCCGTTCTGCCGGCCGTCCTCCACGGCGGCGTCCATGAAGCGCTTCACGCCGGGGTATTTGGCGAAGTATCGGCTGATGAAGGAGCGGGCCTCCTGCTGGGAAACGCCGGTATTGCGGCTCAAACCGAAGCCGCTGATGCCGTAGATGATGCCGAAGTTGACGGCCTTGGCGCGGCTGCGGAGGGTCGGATCCACCTCGCTGAGCGGCACGTCGAAGATCTCGCTGGCGGTGCGGGCGTGTACGTCCTGCCCGGTGCGGAAGGCGGAAAGCATGGCCTCATCCCCGGAGAAATGGGCCATCAGGCGCAGCTCGATCTGGGAATAGTCCGCGTCCAGCAGCACCCAGCCCTCGCGGGGCAGGAATGCCTGGCGGATCTCCCGGCCCTCCGCCGTGCGCACGGGGATGTTCTGCAAATTCGGCTCGGAGGAGGAGATGCGGCCCGTGGCGGTGGCCACCTGGTCAAAGGTGGAATGTACGCGGCCGCTCTCCGTTTGGCTGCCGGCCTCCGGCCTGCTCAGGCGCAGCAGGCCCTCGATGTAGGTGGAGTTCAGCTTGGTCAGCTGGCGGTAGCGCAGCAGGGGCTCGATGATCTCCGGGGCGATGTCCCGCAGGTTTTCAAGGACTTCGGCGTTGGTGGAGTAGCCGCGGGAGGTCTTTTTGCCGTGGGGCAGGCCCAGCTGATCAAAGAGCACCTCGCCCAGCTGCTGGGTGGAGTTGAGGTTGAAGGGCTTGACGGCGCCGCCGAGGCTGTCCGCGCAGGCCTTGAAGACGGCGTTGCGCGCCTCCTCGATCTGGGCGGTGTAGCGCTCGCCGAGGGCCCTGAGGAAGGCGGTATCCACGGCGAAGCCCGCCTGCTCCATCCGGAACAGCACGCGGGAGAGGGGCATCTCGACCTCCTGCATCAGGTGGGACATCGCGTCCGCCTCGATCTTGCGCTTCTGCCACATCGCCAGGGACAGAACGCCCCTTGCGTCCTCCGGCAGGTCCTGCCTGAGGGCCGCGTAGGTGTAGCTCTTCTCCTGGGGGTTGATGAGATACGCGCCCAGCATGGTGTCCCAGTCAAACCGCTCCGGCAGGGGGAGGTCCATTTTGCTCAGCCGGTGCCACAGCCGCTTGCCGTCATGGACGATGCAGGGGTGCGCGCCGATCACCGGTGCAAGGGCGGTCAGCACCTCCGCCGGATCCAGCCCTGGCATGAGCAGATCGCCCCCCAGGCTGACCATGCAGCAGGCCCCGTCCTGCGCCGCGACGGACATGGTCACGTCGCCGATATGCAGGGCGATGGGGTAGGCCGCATCGGTCAGGCCGCCGAGCCAGGAAGACAGCGCGTCGGCGGTATCCACCTGCACAAAGTCTGCAAAGTCAAGCAGGGCCAGCGGGGCCACGTCAGCGGTTTCCACAGGAGCAACATTCGCGGCAGCGGCTCCCTCCCCGGCGATGCGCTTGATGAGGGCGTTCAGCTTGAGCTTCTTCAGCGCGGGGATGGCGGCTTGCAGGTCGGGCAGCTTGCAGTCGGCGAGGCGGAAGTCCACGGGGGCGTCCCGGCGGATGGTGGCCAGCTCCTTGCACATGCGGGCCTGATCGGGCCAGGTCTCCAGGCGCTCGCGGAGCTTGCCCTTCTCCTGATCGGTGCTGGCGAGGATATTTTCGAGGGTGCCGTACTTCTGCAGCAGCTTGACGGCGGTCTTGTCGCCCACGCCGGGAATACCCGGGATGTTGTCGCTGCTGTCGCCGGCCAGGCCCTTCCAGTCGGTCACCTGCTCCGGCGAGAAGCCGTACTCCTCATGCACCTTGGCCGGGGTGAACAGGATGGTCTCCGAGATGCCCTTGCGGGTGAACATCAGCTCGGTCTTGCCGTCCACCAGCTGGAGGGCGTCCCGGTCGCCGGTGAGCAGCAGGGGGCGGGTATCCTCCTCCGCCTTCAGGGACAGCGTGCCCAGCAGGTCGTCCGCCTCCCAGCCCATGAGGGTGTACCACTTCACGCCGATGTCCGTCAGCAGCTGGCGGATGGTGCGGAACTGCTGGCGCAGCTCCTCCGGCGTGGCGGAGCGTCCGGCCTTGTAATCCGGATAGGACGTATGGCGGAAGGTTGGGCCGTGCTCGTCAAAGCACACGGCGATATAGCGCACATCCTCCTCCCGGATGACCTTGAGGAGCATGTTGAGAAAGCCGTAAATGGCGTTGGTGTACACGCCGTCGGCGTCCATGAGGGGCAGGGCGTGGTAAGCGCGGTGCATCAGGCTGTTGCCGTCAACGATGAGGAAGGTGTCCTTCTGCATAGGCGGACCTCCTGGGTGAATAGTCTGATGGTAGTATAGCACGTTTTGCGTGAGAAATAAAGGGGAACGGCCTCATCCGTCTTCCCGCTTGCGGGGAAGGTTTTGTGCCCACCCCTTGACCTTCCCCGTTTACGGGGAAGGTGGCATCCGAGCTTGCTCGGATGACGGATGAGGCCGCCCCGAAAGGAGTCCTGCCATGCTCATCCCCCTGCTCCTCCTGATGCTCGCCCTCCTCCTGCGCGCGGAGGTCACGATGGCGGCGGCCTCCGCCGCATGCCGCCTGTTCGTCACGGCGGTGCTGCCGGGGCTGTTCCCGTACATGGTGCTGTCCCTGATGGCCGTCAGCCGGGTGAAGCGCCCCTCCCCCGGGATGGTGATGCTGCTGGGCTGGGGCGGCGGCTCCCCCACCGGCGCGCGGCTGCTGCCCCTGTGCAAGGGCCTCTCCCACGGGGAGCAGCTGCGCCTGGCGGTCTCCTGCGCCACGATGAGCCCCATGTTCCTGCTGGGCACGGTGGGGGGATGGCTGGATTCCCCGCTGGCCGGGGCGGTGGTGCTGGGAAGCGTCATCGCCGGAGGATACTTTGCCGGCCTGATCGCGGGATGGAAGGCCCCCGCTGCGGTTCCGGAGGAGGCGGGAGGGGCAAGCCCCTCCCCTACGGCCCCCCTGACCTTCGGCGCGGCGGTGGAGCGATCCGCCCGGACGATGCTGCTGGTCTGCGGGACGATGGTGATGCTGCGGGTATTCGCGGCGCTGGCCGGGGAAGCGCTGCCGTCCGCCTGGATCCTGCCCGTCACTACGCTGCTGGAGGTCACCACCGGCACCGCGGAGATCGCCGCGCTGCCCCTGCCGCTGATGTGGCGGACGGCGCTCATCGCAGGCAGCACGGGGTTTGGCGGCATGGCCGTCATATTGCAGAACCGGGCAGTATACCCGGCGGGCTTCATGCCGCTGGGGCAGCAGCTGTTGTGGCAGGCCGTGCACGGTGGCGTTTCCTTCCTGCTGGCGCTGGGGACGATGTGGCTCACCCGCTGCTGACCGGTTGCATTTTTCTGCATTATGTGATATGATTTGACCATGCTTTCTGCATAAGATAAGGAGGTCATATCCATGGCATATTGTCGTAACTGCGGCGCTCAGATCCACGAGCAGGCCGTTATCTGCCCCCACTGCGGCGTTGAACAGAAGAAATCCGTCTCCACCGGCAATGACAGCGGCTCCATCGGCTGGGGTCTGCTGGGCTGCTGCATCCCCCTGGTGGGCCTGATCCTCTTCCTGGTGTGGAAGGACACCCAGCCCCGCAACGCCAAGAAGGCCGGTATGGGCGCGCTCATCAGCGTCATCCTGGGCGTGGTGCTCTATGTGCTGATGTTCGTGGTGCTGGGCGTGGCAGCCGGCACCAGCGGCTACTACTATTGATGCACCCCATCCGGCGCGGACTGATCCATACGATCAACTGGCTGTACATCTGGCTGCCCCGGCTGACGGGCTGCCATTGCCGGCCGGAGCGTTCCTTCAAATGGCGCAGCGGACTGTCCTTTCCCGTCTGCGCCCGCTGCACAGGGGAGCTGCTGGGCATGCTCCTGGCCATCGCCACGGCGTGGCTGGGGCGTCCGCCCCTGTGGGCGCTGTTCGTGCTGCTCCTGCCCATGCTGGCGGACGGCTTCCTCCAGCTGCTGACGCGCTATGAGAGCACCAACCCCCGCCGCCTGGTGACGGGGCTGCTGTTCGGGTATGCCTTTGCGACGCTGGTGGGCGTCGGCACGGCGGCCCTGTGGCGGCTGGGCGTGGACGTCGGGCATCAGCTGAGAGCCCGCTGAGGTCGCAGTTGCTGCGGCCTTTTTTCATTGCGCGCAACAAAATATGCCGCAGCCCCCTTGATTCCGCCGCCGGAGTCGGGTATACTGGTGGCAGCAGCAATTCCGGCTCAAAAGCATCCGAAAGGAGACATACCTATGTTTATCAAGGGCTACACCTACGGCTTTGATGGCCGCCGCGGCGCTTACCGCACGGAGGAAGCCGCCCTGTCCATGGAGCGGCTGGCCGCCCTGGGCGGCGACTGGGCTGCCCTGGCCTTCGTCATCCACCAGGACAATTTCCATTCCACCATCATCCGCCCCGATTATCGCTACACCGTTACCGACAAGGACGTCACCGTCGGCGTGGAGCGGCTGCATGCCCTGGGCCTGAAGGTCTGCATGAAGCCCATGATCAACAGCGCGGACGGCGTGTGGCGCGCCCATATCTCCTTCCCCGAGCGCGAGTGGGGCGACAAGGACTACTGGAAGGAATGGTTCTCCTGCTACACCGCCTTCCTGTGCCACTACGCGGAGATCGCCGAGGAGACCGGGTGCGAGATGTTCTGCGTGGGCTGCGAAATGCTGGGCACCGAGCACAAGGAGCAGCACTGGCGCGACGCCATCGCCGCCGTGCGCAAGATCTACCACGGCCCGCTGGTGTACAACACCAACCACGGCAAGGAGTTTGGCGTGAAGTGGTGGGACGCAGTGGATTACATCGGCACCTCCGCCTACTACCGGGTGGCGGATGAGCCCGGCGCCAGCATGGAGCACATGAAGGCCCACTGGGACGCCCAGAAGGAGCGCCTCAGCGAGCTCTCCCGCATGAACGGCGGAAAGCAGATCATCTTCATGGAGATCGGCTGCCGCAGCGCCCGCGGCTGCGCCATGATGCCCTATGACTTCAGCCACCGCGAATTCCCCTATGACGAGGACGAGCAGGCCAACTTCTACGAATCCTGCATGCGCTCGATGTGGGACGAGCCCTGGTTCGCCGGCTTCTTCTGGTGGGACTGGTACACCCGCATGCCCCAGCGCCAGCCGGAGATGGGTTTCTCTATCGCGGGCAAGAAGGCCGAAAAGGTCGTCCGGGAATGGTACGCCAAGGAAAGGTAATGCCCCGCGCCGCTGTCATGCGGCGCTTTTTGCATGCATACAAAAAAGCCACGGACCTGTGTCCGCGGCCATTGGCACACCCGGCGGGATTCGAACCCACGGCCTACCGCTTAGGAGCACAAAAAATCGTCTGATCCATGCTGTATTGCGATGTTATGCCGTGTTCTTGAAACCCTTGAAATACAAGGCTTTCAGGCGAATTCCGTGTTTTTCTGTATCTCCCGATTTCGTCCCGTTTTTCCGCTTGTTTTGGCGTCCTGTTAGCAAAATGTTAGCAGAG